>Ga0207975_100585_pt1 | contig 16748 bp, 14 predicted proteins | sample LakWasMe91_HOW11_2_FD_183913 | JGI IMG/M metagenome (GOLD analysis project Ga0207975, IMG submission 183913) | Freshwater sediment methanotrophic microbial communities from Lake Washington under simulated oxygen tension - Sediment Metagenome... | ecosystem: Environmental > Aquatic > Freshwater >...
CTCGGGGTGCAGCGCATGGGCTTCAATTACCTGTCGGTGCAGGCCGTCGCCATCGGCGTGGTGGTCGCGTGTAACTTCATCGGCACCTGCTGGATTTTCCGGCGCCGCCTTGGCGTGCGCCACGCTTTCTCACTTGGAGGACCGGACGATGGCACTCGATAAAATGGAGAAACACGAGCCGGGCAGGAGATCGCTGGGCGTGGTGGTGCCGGTCTATAACGAACAGGAAGTGCTGCCGGAATTCCACCGCCGCATATGCGCCGTGCTCGACACGCTGGACATGAAGAGCGAGCTTATTTACGTCAACGACGGCAGCACCGACGCCACGCTCGACGTCATCGACAGGCTGCGCTCGCGCGACTCGCGCGTGATGCTGGTTGACCTGAGCCGCAATTTCGGCAAGGAGATCGCGCTTACCGCCGGCCTGGATCACGCCGACAGCGACGCCGTGGTCGTGATCGACGCCGACCTGCAGGATCCGCCCGAACTGATCCCCGAACTGATCGCGCAATGGCAGGCCGGCTACGATGTGGTGTACGCCAAGCGCAGCTTCCGGGAGGGCGAAGGCCTGGTCAAGAAGGGCACCGCATTTCTGTTTTACCGGATCATCCAGAAATTGAGCCGGGTCAGGATTCCAGAAGACACCGGCGACTATCGCCTGCTGAGCCGGCGCGCGGTCGACGCGCTCGGCCAGTTGCGCGAACAGCACCGCTTCATGAAGGGGCTGTTCGCATGGATCGGCTACCCGCAAAAGGCCGTGATCTACCGGCGCGCGCCCCGTTTCGCGGGCAACACCAAATGGAACTATTGGAAACTGTGGAATTTCGCGCTGGAGGGAATTACCTCGTTTACCTGCCTCCCGCTCAAGATCGCCACCTACATCGGGCTGGCCAGCGCCTTCGGGGCCTTCGCCTACGGCTCCTACATGATGGTGCGCACGATAATTTACGGCAATCCGGTGCCAGGTTATCCCTCGCTGGTGGTCGCCATCCTCTTCCTGGGCGGCATGCAATTACTGAGTATCGGCATCATCGGCGAGTATCTCGCGCGCATGTTCGACGAAAGCAAGCAGCGCCCGCTGTATTTCCTGAAGGGCGGCGGGCGCACGCGCCCGGCCATGCAGGCGCCCCCGCATGAGCGGACCCGCGTCGCGTCGCTCGAGGAGAGCGTTGAAGAAATCGTGGAGCCTTGACATCCTCCCCTCCCTGAAGGAAGGGGATTCCCACACCTGGCCTCTCATGCCCGAGAGGGGCGGCATCTGCCGCCTTATTCAGACCACGGGATACCTTTCGGCCTCGCCTTGTGGCGACCGTGGAACGGACAAATCATTGTCTTGCCTTGTTCGCGCCACACCGCGTTATCGCATAAGTAGCAGCACTTGAAGGATTGGATCATGCGACAGAAACAAAGTTCAGTCTTATTTGCGGAGCGGCGAAAACCGTCTCCTTACCTCCCCGCCCTGAACGGCGGGGTTTCACGGAGACACGGATGAATAGTTCACCTGCGCGTCGGGACAGCTCCCATTTGCTCTATCTGACTCGCATTCTCGGGCGCCGGGCTTTTATCGCCTTTGCCGCAGTCACGCTGGTCGTTGTTTTCCTGTTATCGGCAATCCAGATCGCATCCCGTTACGCCCTGAAGCAATACGTGGAAGATCAGTTGTCGCGCGTGTCGTGGGACCTCTCGATGTACCAGTCGAGCGACCTGGCGCTGGCGGAAAAAGTCAGGCAGCAGATCGCCAAGGTCAAGCACGTCACCGACACGCAGAATATTTTCTTCCTGCGCACCTCGGTTCCGGCCACCACGGTGTCCTACATCGACGGCGAACCGATGCGCAGCCCCTGGCTGTCGATGTTAAGCGTGACCGACATCAACATGCTGCCGACCGATATCCGCCCGACGACCGGCGGGGCGGTGCTGGTGCTGGTCGGCTCCAAGGCGCAGATGGGCGACGCCTTCCTGCAACTGCAGAACAAGAAACGCTTCGAGCTGCGAGTCGACAAGGAGCACCACGGCGGCACCGTATTCGGGGTGCCGCTGGAACGCACCGTGCGCATCGACCGCAACGAGGTCAACCGCTGGTTTATGGACCAGACCAGCTCGCCAACCATGGTGCCCGAGCTGGGCGTGATCCTGGTGACCGCCTACGATGCCAAACGCCTGGCCGCCTTCGATGCGGTCTCGCGCGGGCTGGAACATCATCACGATGACCACGACCCGGCCTCGACCGGCAGGGGCGACCCGATCCACGCCTCCTCGGGCGATTATTTCCCGGACATCATCCATTTGGCGCGGGTCGACCGCAGCGCCCTGATCTCGGGCTGGGACGTGGAAGCGAGCCACCTGCGCATCGCCGACCTCGGCCACAGGGCGCGCCTGGCGGCGCAGGATGTCAGCTTCCGGATCGGCATCGACAACACCTCGGGCGTGCTGCTCGAACGCATGAGCAAGACGGCGCAGGCGATTGCCCTGGTCAGCCTGCTGGCGGGCTTTCCCTTGTTGTGGATGGCCTGGGTCTTGCTCGCCAACCTGTCCTCGCTGCTGCTGCTCAACGAGCGCCGCAAGTTCGGCCTGATGCGCTTGCGCGGGGTGCCCGGCAAGCTGCTGGGCAGGTCGATGCAGCTGGCGATCGGCGCGGGCGGACTGGCCGGTGGCTTGGCGGGCGCGGTGCTGGGCACCGTGCTGCCGATCCTGTTCTATGCGAGGAGCTGGCTGCCGTGGGAAACGGTGCTCAAGATCCAAAGCCCGGCCGCGCTGATCGCGGCGCTGCTCATCGGGGTGCTCTTGTCCCTGCTCGTGAGCCGGCGCCTGGTCAAGTACGCCGCCAACATTTCGCCGCTCGAAGCGTCCGGGCGCGTGGCCGCGTCCGAGGCCGGGCAGTCCGCGGTGCGCTTCGGCTGGGCCCAGGCCCTTACCTTGCTGCTGGGCAGCGTGAAAGTGCTCGGCTGGGTGTTCGGCTGGTCGTTCGCGACTGCCGGCTCGCCGCCCTGGGTCCATACGCTCGAGCGCTCGCTCGATTTCGTCGCGTTCCCGTTCTTCGTGTACGGCGTGACGGCGCTGCTGGTGAGCCGGCGCAGCTGGCTCACTGCCATCCTGAAGCCGCTGACCGGGCTGTTCGCCGGTCGCATGCGCGGCATTTCGCTCGACCATATGAGCACGCGCCCGCACCGGGTCGCCGGCCTGCTGCTGATCGTGGCCCTGATGGCGAGCCTGAGCCTGTATCCGACCATCATGACGGCCGTCTTCGACAACAAGATCGAACGCGCGGCGCTGGTGCAACTGGGCAGTCCGCTGCAAATCACCATCAATACCCCCGACCTGGTTCCGGCCGCCGAGCTGGCCAAGGACGGCCTGCGCGAACGCTACGCATTGCTGCGCGTGCAGGCGCAGCGGCTGGTGCAACAGTTGCAGGGCTTAAAGGAAGTCAAATCGGCGCACTTCATGATGGAAGGACTGGTCGACGGCCTGTACATGCCGGGCCAGGGTTTCAACAGCATTCCTGTCTACCTGGTCGATGAGCCGGCCTCCTACCTGGACAATTTCTATCACGAGCAGGCGCTGGGCGCGTCGGATTCGTTCGCACCGCTGATCGGCAAGCTGGGCAATGGCGAACTGCTGCTGTCGAGCGCGATGGCCAAGTTCTGGCAGCGCCCGATGGGCGCCGCCATGCCGGTGGGGCACGACACCAAGGGGGCCATGCTGAACGCGCCGGTGGGCGGAACGCTGCACTTCATGGCCGGCATTCCGCTGGCCAGCGTCAAGGACCGCGAGAGTTTCGTGGGCGCCCGCGTCGACTACCTCAATCACCTGTTCAACAACCGTGCCTATATCGTGGCCGGCGCCAACGATCCGAAACTGGCGAGCCTCGACGTCCTGATGCAGCGCCTGGTGCTGTCGGTGGTGCCCCAGCCTGGGGTGGGGGCGGCGGCCCTGAAGCAGGCGGTATTGAACGCGGTGGGGGGCAATCCCTTGCAGGTGCGCGAAGTCGACGACGAGGTTGCGCGCCTTGGCAGCGACATGTACATCTTCCTGGCGCGCCAGAACGTCCAGATCTATTTGTTCGGCGGCATCCTGATGGCCGTGATCGGCATACTTGCGATGGCCTTCGCCAACTATGCGGAAGACCGCCGTACCTTGGGCCTGCTGCGCATCCGCGGCTGCGGCCCGCGCGAGATCCTGCAAATCCTCGCGGCCGGCCTGAGTGCGCCGGCGGTGATCGGGCTGATCTTCGGCGGCCTGATTTCATTGCTGGTCGGTTATGGCATCACGAACCTGGTCTGGAAGCTGCGCGAGATAAAGACCATCATGATTTACCTGAACACGCATCTGGCCGCGTCGTGGCAAACCGCCGCCGTCAGCGGCCTGCTTCTACTGATTGTGCTGCTCGTCGTGCTGCTGTTTAGCCGCTGGATATTCCAGCGCACCGCACGCGAGAGCCTGTCTGATCATTAACGAGGGAGATCGAATTGAAGATGGCGATTGCAGAAACAAGTCATGTGGCCGGCCTGCCGGTCGAGGTGCTCGGGCTGTCCAAGAAATACCGCACGCTGGCAGCCGAAGTGACCGCGCTCGATAACATTTCGCTGGCATTCAGGCCGGGCGAATCGGTCGCCCTGATGGGACCATCCGGTTGCGGCAAGACCAGCTTGCTGAACCTGATTGGCGGCATCGACCGTTCCAGTTCCGGTTCCATCATGGTGGGCGATGTCGATATCGCCAGGCTCAAGGAACGCGAACTGGAACGCTATCGCTTGCTGAAGGTGGGCTATGTGTTCCAGTTCTTTAACCTGATCCCCACGCTGAGCGCCTTGAAAAACCTGGAAATGCCGATGCTCATTGCCGGCATGGGAGAGGACGAACGCCATGCACGCGCGCAAAAGCTGCTCGACATGGTGCACCTCGGTGCGAAGGGACACAAGCGCCCGGAAGAGCTGTCCGGCGGCGAGCAGCAGCGCGTGGCAATCTGCCTGGCCCTGGTCAACGATCCGCCGCTGATCCTGGCGGACGAACCGACCGGCAACCTGGACAGCGCCAATATCGGCGTCATCACCGATTTGCTCGTTTCATTATCGAATGAAGGCAAGACCGTGATCGTGGCCACCCACGATCCCAAGGTGGCGCAGGCGTTTTCGCGCACCCACGACATGCGCGACGGGCGCCTGGCGGCGGCCGACAGATAAGGCAACACCCAGGGAGTCGGGCTGGCCGATTCCTCCCACTGCAATGGCCGCCAGTGCCATCTGATATAAAAAAGGAGCGACGTTGAAAAATCCATGCAGAGTTACCCATCCACACAGGCCGGCCTTGATCATGGGCCTGATCATGCTGGCCAGCGCGGGCAGCACGCCTGCGGCCGATCCCGCCAAACCAGCCGCAGCGAAAAAAGCGGAAGACCGCGGCGCGATCTTCGCAACATGGTCGCCCGAAAAAATGGCCGATTTGCGCAAGCAATACGGCCTGATCGGGCCGGGACCGCAATCGAAGTATCCGGAGGCGCGCTTTCCCGCGTACCTGAAGAAATTCAAGACGGTCGAGGATGTCATGCCTGCCGCGCACGCGGCGGTCACGCAGACAGCGGGCCGCGTGCCGCTGGGCCTGGCCAATCCCGGCGACGACGTCCTGATCGTGGTGCCGTGGGATGCCGATCCGGTCGTCCAGCAGGCGGTCGCCCGCGCATTTAAAGAGCGCAAGGTCAACGCGCATATCAAATTCGAACATGACCTGGCCGGCGTCAAGAAGGCCGACATGGCGGCCATCGCCAAGGCCGAGTCGGTCATGCAGATCGGCGACGGCCAGCAGGAACTGAATTTCTTCTTCGAGCTGACAGGCCAGGTCGCCGACCCGGAAAAGGGACGCGAATGGCTCAGGGAGAAAGACCCCGAGTTGTACAAGGCAACCTGGCCGAAGGCCGATTATTCGCCGCGCCTGGAAGCGATCGCCAACGGGTATGCGAAGCTGGTCGAACAACGCATCCAGGACTACCTGAGCGCCCATCCTGCCATTTCCAAGGTCTACATGGGCCTGGGCGCGCGTAACAAGACACGCCGCATCCTGGGCCCGCATGCCGACAAGTTCTACGGCAGCTATACCTACAACAATCACTTCGATATCTCCAGCAAGGTGCCGGACTTCCCGGGCGACGTTTGGCGCCTGGTCGAAACCAAGACCATGGAATCGATCGGTTTCGCAGACCGCCTGGAAGTGAGCGATCCGGAAGGCACGGCGCTGGCCGCCGACCTGACCGAGGAGGTGGCGCAGGCCTGGGCCAAGGGCGCATACCAGCAAGGACACCTTTACATGTTCCCGTCGCAGGCGACCGGGCGCTGGCCGTACTCGCTGATCAAGTATCCGGCGTACGACAAGGACAAGGGCTTCCTGGCGCCGGTACTGGTGGAAGCTACCGGCGTCATTGCGTCGACCAACAGCCATCGCGCGGTTCATCCGCGCCTCGAGATGCACCTCAACAAAGGGAAGGTGACCAAGGTCGTGGGCGGCGGCTGGTATGGCGAAGGCTTTCGCACACTGCTTGATTATCCGGGCACCAACGACCTGACCTGGCCGTTCTTCGACAAGCCCGGCTTCTGGTGGATTTACGAAGCCGGCACCGCGACCAATCCGAAGTACTTCAAGCATCCTGCGGAAATGCTGTCGCAGGTGCCTCCACGCGAATTGCTGCGCGGTGGCAATCTATCCGAGCGCAACGTGGCCGGCGTGATCCACTGGGCGGTGGGCGCCGAGGCCGAGCACGGTCCCGAGAAGGCCGGCAAGCCGTCGCCGAAGTCTATCGAGTTCGGCAAGAAATATAACGTGCCTATCGGCCACGCGATGCACCAGCACACGGTATTGCCGACCTACCAGGTACGTATCCGCGGCACCGGCCAGTGGCAGACCCTGATCGAACACGGCAACCTGACCTCGCTGTCCGACCCTGAAGTGCGCGCGCTGGCCGCGCGTTACGGCGATGCCGACGAGATCCTGCGCAAGGATTTCGTGCACCCGATTCCTGGCATTACGGTCAAGGGCAAGTACGACAGCTACGGCAAGAACCCTGGCGCCTGGTGGAAGAAGTGGGCCACCGAGATTGCGAATAACAAGAGCCCGTACATGAAGTAAGCAGGTGCTCGCAGCTGCATGAACGACCCGGCCGCGCACGTGCCCGGGTTTTTTTCGCTCGGCGTGCGGCAGGTGGCGAGAGCGGCGCCGCTGGCGTGACTTGTGTCAATCAATTCGAATAAACAGCCTTCCTCATATGGAAGGAGCGGTTTTTTCGCGTCATAGTCACAAGTCCTGCAGGTCTTCCCAGGGATGACGCAACAATGACGCTAATACCGCACGTGACGGAACACGCTCCTGTTATTGAGCGATGGAAGAACGATCCGTCCGGTTCCTATCAAAGCTGGTTTCTCTGGGGGGAACGCATCAAGAACTTCCGCTCGATCCGGCGCGGGCTGGAAGTCGTTGTCAGCGATATCAAGGCAAACACGTTTGGCAACGCGTATCGTGGATCTTCCCTTGAAACGGCAGTGCATTCGATTGCGGAACAACGACAGATCTTCAAGGGCGCCGACCATGCATTCTTGTGGAAGCCGAAACTGCGCATCCCCGATATTTACGAGAGCCGGGAAAACCAGCTGGGATTTGGCCGCTTTCTCGATACCTGCTTGTGCTGCGATACGCAAGCGCAGCTAGTCAGTGCGGTGCGTCAGATCGACGCCATGCAGATCAAGGGCCTCGGCCCGGCGTGCGCGAACCTGCTCTACTTCCTGCATCCGACAATTATCCCGCCCACCAATACGGCCATCGTGAAAGGATACAACGCCCTGTGCGCAGCGAACGTCAAGCTCGGGCGCTGGAATGACTACCTCGCGATGCGCGACGGCGTGCTGGCCTTGAATTCCCGGTACCGTCATGTACTTTCCAACGACTTGGGCGCCGTGGGTGCGCTGCTGTTCGATATCGGCAGTGGCAGGTATCAGGTCGCCGCGGCGCCGGCGGCGAGCGGCCAATGGGAACAGGATTTGCAGCGCGTGCGCGAGGAGAGTGCCGCGGCCCTGAAGGCGCGCACAACGGCGCTCGAAAACGACCAGACGCACACGCAGGTGCAGGGCTGGCTGCGCGATCTCGGCATGTCGCTTGGCTACGCGGTCTGGATCGCCAATAACGACAAGAACAGGCCATACGAGAGTGGCCGGCTGGCCGACGGCTGCATGACTGCACTGCCAGAAACGATCCGGCACAGCGGCGCGGCGGACACGATTTCCTTGATCGATGTGTTGTGGGTCGACCGGGATTCCGAAAAAATTTCCGCTGCATTCGAGGTCGAGCACAGCACCAGCATTTACTCCGGCATCGTGCGCATGCTCGACCTGGCGCTCGGGGTGCCCGACCACGGCGATGCGGCGTTTTTCCTGGTCGCGCCGGACGCAAGGGAAAACGACGTGCGCGCCCAGTTCGCGCGTCCGGCATTTTCTCGGGTGTCGGAACTTGATGTGCGTTACCTTGGCTACGGCGAGCTTGCCCGCGAGCGCGCCGCGATCGCCCGCTTTGGCACTGGCATCAAGGGAATTATTGCAATTTCCCATTCCCTGGCCGGGTAATGCGTACGCCGTAAAACCGATGGCACTTGCCGCATTCCCGATGGTCGAACATCGATCGATACCGGGCAGGGGACAGCAATGCATGACGACAACATGCCGCATGGCGGCGAGGCCCGGCAATGGCCCGAACTGCGCTACGAAGCCTGGAAGGATACCTGCGCAACATTGCACATGTGGACGCAGATCGTGGGCAAGATCCGCGCGGCCGGCACGCCGTGGGTCAACCATTCCTGGCACGTCACGCTGTACCTCACTGCGCGCGGCCTGACCAGCTCGCCCATACCGCATGGCGCGCGCGTGTTCCAGATCGATTTCGATTTCATCAGTCACCTGCTGTTGATCAGCACAAGCGATGGCGCATCGAAGACCATGCAATTGCGCCCGCGCAGCGTGGCTGATTTCTACCAGGAGTTGTTCGCGCACCTGGCCGCGCTCGATTTGCATGTGACGATACACGCCTCGCCCAATGAAGTGACCGAGGCCATTCCCTTTCAACAGGACCAGCAGCATGCCTCGTACGATGCCCAGGCCGCGCAGCGGTTCTGGCGCGCGCTGCTGCAGGCGGACCGGGTGTTCAAGCAGTTTCGCACCGGTTTCATCGGAAAATGCAGCCCCGTGCACTTTTTCTGGGGCAGCTTCGATCTCGCCGTGACGCGCTTTTCCGGACGCACCGCACCCGAGCATCCGGGCGGCATTCCGCATTGCCCCGACTGGGTCGCGCGCGAGGCCTATTCGCATGAGGTAAGCAGTTGCGGGTTCTGGCCGGGCGGCGCGCAGCTGCCCTTTCCGGTTTTCTATTCCTATGCCTATCCCGAGCCGCCGGCCTTCGGCGCGGCCAGCGTGGGCCCGCAGGCGGCGCGCTACGACGGCACTTTGCGTGAATTCATCCTGCCCTATGACGAGGTGCGCTGCGCCGCCGAGCCCGATGCGGTGCTGCTCGAATTCCTGAACAGCAGCTACGAGGCGGCCGCCACGCTGGCGCGATGGGACCGCGCTGCGCTTGAGCGCAGGTGGCCGCTCGCACCCGGCGCCGCCGACCTGTTGTCTTGATCGAGCGCAGGGTGCGCGCGCTGGCGGCGAACGCGGCGCAACCGCGCGGCGGTCGTGACGGTCAAACAATGCAGACGTCCACTCCCGCCCGCGGCCACTGCCGCGGGCCTCGCTCGCCAACCGCACAAAAGAGATCACGATGGGCATACTCCTCACTTCGATGGCATTTGCCGCAGGCGCCGCCATCCCCGCAGCACACACCTGCGACGGCACCAACATTTCACCACCGCTGGCCTGGTCGAACCTGCCGCCGGCCACCAAGAGCCTGGCGCTGATCGTCGACGATCCCGACGCGCCCGATCCGGCCGCCCCGCAGCGTACCTGGGTGCACTGGGTGCTCTACGATATTCCGCCAAGCGCGACCGGTTTGCCGCAGGGCGTGAGCCAGCGCGACCTGCCGCCTGGCACGCACACCGGACTGAACGACTGGAAAGACGCCGCCTACGGCGGGCCGTGTCCGCCGATCGGACGGCACCGCTACTTTCACAAACTGTATGCGCTGGACGTGGTGTTGAACGATCTGGGCAAGCCGACCAAGGCGCAACTGGAAAAAGCGATGCAGGGCCATGTCATCGGACAGGCCGAGCTGATCGGACTGTATCAGCGTCCCTGACTGCTTCTTGCGTGAAATATTATTTCATTTGTATTAATCAGGTGAAAGAATATTTCGATCGGAAGCGAGCGAAGCGGCTTGCCGGTCCGCCCCGAAAGGTTTCCGTAATGCAGTCATTCCGGCACGGTCTTCGACCCACCTCAATGGATCGGCTCGCTGCGCCTTGCTGTTTCATTGCATGGGGGTAGATTAAGCCGTATCAGCCGATACTTAATGAGGACGCCATGATGATGCTGGCCTTTCCGCTCCCGCGCCCCAGGCAGGCCGGGACGAGCGCGCTGGACTGCCGCTGGCGCGCCATGCTGGGCGGCGCGCTCGCTGCGGCAGCCTTTGCCTTGCCGCACGCGCCGGCCGGCGCCACCGAACTGCCCGGCCAGAACAGCCGGAACTGGGTCGGCACCTGGGCTACCGCGCCCGATGGTCCGCCGCCCGATTTTCACCTGCAGACATTCACGGCGCAGACCGTGCGCCTGATTGTCCGCACCAGCATCGGCGGCACCCAGGTGCGCATCGGCCTGTCCAACGAGCATGGCGCAACGCCGCTGCATGTCGGCGCGGCCCACGTCGCGCTGTGCCAGTCCGGCGCGGCCATTGTGGCCGCGAGCGACCGCACGCTGACATTTGGCGGCGCGCCATCGCTCATCATCGAGCCCGGCGGCGGGGCGCTCAGCGATCCGGTCGATCTGGACCTGCCCGCCATGTCCGACCTGGCGGTGAGCATCCACCTGCCCGGTGCAAGCGAGGCAAGCACCATTCATGACGCCGCACTCCAGACCAGCTACGTATCGGAGCCGGGCGACTTCACCCACGCGGCCAGCTTTCCGGTCGAGCGCACCATGAGCTCATGGCCCTTCCTTACCACGGTGGACGTGCGTTCGCCGGTCGCGGCGGTGGCCGTGGTGGCGCTGGGCGACTCCATCACCGACGGTTACGTCACCGGCATCGACCGCAACCGGCGCTGGCCCGACCTGCTGGCCCGGCGCCTGCTGAGCGCTCGCGAAAAGCTCAAGCCACCCGGCCTTGACCCGCTGCAGGGCGCGCCGGACCTGTACAGCAGCAACCGTCTCGTGGGCGTGCTCAACATGGGAATCGCGGGCGACCGCCTGCGCGCCCCGGCCTGGCAGATCGCCGGCGCTTCGGTGCTGGCGCGCTTCGAGCGCGACGTGCTGGCGATGGCAGGCGTGCAATACCTGATCGTGCTGATCGGCATTAACGATATCGGCAACCCGCTTGCCGGCGCGATTCCCACCACCGATACGTTCGAGCCCGAATATCTGATCGAAGGCTATCGGGAGCTGATCGCACTGGCCCGCGCGCGCGGCATAGCGGTATACGGCGCCACGCTCACGCCATTCGAAGACACCATCTACACCAACTACTACACCCCAGAAAAGGAACTGGTGCGCCAGGCGGTGAACCAATGGATACGCAGCAGCGGGCAATTCGACGCCGTCATCGACTTCGAACGCGCGCTGGCCGACCCTGGCCATCCAGGCCGCATGCGGGCCGAGTTCGACAGCGGCGACCACCTGCATCCGAACGAGCTGGGCATGCAGGCGATGGCCGATGCGATTCCGCTCGGCCTGTTTCGCGACGCAAGCCTGGCGCGGGCCAAGGCCTTGTGGGCGCGCTAGCGGAGCGCGAAGGGAGGACAAGGTGCAGGGTTTTCCGCCACAGCGTCTGGTCGTCTCGCCCCATCTTGACGATGCGGTGCTCTCCTGTGGCGAGATGATCGCCGAAGTTGTCTCAACCGTGGTGCTGACGGTCTTCGCGGGGGTGCCGGCCGGGTTCGAAGGCCTGACCGGCTGGGATCGTATTTCCGGCTTCCAGAACGCGCAGCAGGCGGTGGCGGCGCGGCGCGGGGAGGACCGCGCGGCGCTTGATATTCTTCTTGCCCAACCGTGCTGGCTGGATTTTTGCGACGGCCAGTATGCCCGCTCGCCGTCGCTGGCCTTGCTCGCCTGCGGGCTCGACCAGGTACTGGCGAGGGAAGCGCCCGCGACGGTCGTGATTCCGGCAGGACTGGGCCATCCCGATCACATCCTCACGCACCAGGCCTTGCTGATCGCGCGCCAGCATCATCTCGACAAGACCTGGCTGATGTACGAAGATGCGCTGTACCGGCGCGCGCCCGGATTATTGCAGCAACGGCTGCGTGCGCTGATGGACGCCGGTATCGAGGCCACCCCGCTGCCCGGCGCCGCGAACGGGGCGACGCAACTTAAAAGCCGGGCCGTCGAGTGTTACCGCAGCCAGTTGCTGGCCTTGTCGAAAGGCCCGGACGGCTACGCCGACGCCTTCGCTCCCGAGCGCTTCTGGCGCCTCGAAGCGGGCCCGGCTGCTCAAGGCGCCAGGCCCTGATGAAGCGGCTGTCGGTCGTCATTGTTACCCATAACCGCGTGCTCGAATTGCAGCGCACGCTGGCGGATCGGGCGACAGCACGCGCGACGTGGTGCGGCGCGACTTTCCGGGCGTGCGCGCGCTCGCGTGGCTGCGCCTGCCGGCCGGACTGGCGCTGCGGGAAACGCTGCGCATCCTGCGCCCCAGCTGGCGCGACAGCACCTGCGGCGCTGCGCTGCGGGGCGCGCTGCGCGAGCTGCCGTGGCTGGTGCGCGAACGGCGCGTGATTGCGCCCGCGCTGGTGCGGCTATACAGGCTGCTGCACGGCTGAGGCAAGCAGGCTGCGCACCGCCTGCGCCACCTGCGCGGGCGCGATCTTGGCAAGGCAGTCGTTATGGCCCTGCGGACACACGCTCTTGTAGCAGAAGCGGCACGGCACATCGTGGAACAGCACACGGTTCTCGACTTGCCAGGGCGTATGTTGCGGGTTGGTGAGCGCGTACAGGTCGACCAGCGGGGTGCCGATTGCCGCCGCCATATGCGCCGGCCCGGTATTGTTCGATACCAGCACCGCGGCCAGCTTGATGGCAGCTCCCAGTTGGCCCAGTCCGAGCTGCCCCGCCAGCGAATGCACGGGCGTGCCGCAGGCGGCGCGGATGCCCTCGATAAGCGCGCTGTCGCCGGCGTCGCCGCTCAGCACCATCGGGTAGCCGACGCTGGCGGCAAGCAGGCCGATCACGTCCGACCAGCGCTGCGGCGGATAGCGGCGCGAGGGCGCGCTGGCGCCGGGATGCAGCAGCAGCCAGGGCTGGCGTTCACCGATGCCGGCCTGGCCCAGCCGGCGCCGCATGAAGGCAAGGTCATCCTCGCGCACGCCAAACGACAGTCCGACCCTGTCTGCGATGCAGCCAATGCTGGCCACCAGGTCGAGCTGGCGCCGCACTTCGTGCTTGACCAGCATGTCCGGCTCGGGGTCGGGAATCCAGTCGGACAGGATGCGGTATGGGTTTTCGCGGCAGTGGGCAAGGCGCAGCGGGATCCGGGCCAGGTAGCACAGCATGGCGGCCGGCAGCGCGCTCTGGCTGTAGGAGGTGAAAATGACGGCGCCATCGAAGCGCCGCTGGCGCAAGGTGTCGATCAAGGCGAGGTCGGCCGCGCTGTCGTGCGGTGCGCTGCTTTTCATCCACGGCGCGCCGTATTCGAGGACGCCGTCGAGCTCGGCGATGAAAGGGACAGCCGCCGCTCCGCTGTGCGAGGTCAGCAAGGTCAGCGAGCGCGCCTCGTGCGCTTGCCTGATGGCGCGCATCGCGGGTGTACACATGAGCACGTCGCCGAGCGAATCGAGCCGCACGCACAGCATGTTGCGCGCGCCGGCCCAGCCGCTCGTGCTCATCGGCGCGCCCCTTCTTCGCCGGCGATCAGGACCGCGCCCGTGTACAGGTCGGGCGCGATGCGGGTCGGGATGCGGCGCGGCCCCAGCCGCCATTCGGTTTCGTTGCCGTTGTCGATCAGGAGCGTGCGGCAGCCGGCGCGGTTGCCGGCCTCCACGTCGTGCAGGATGTCGCCGATCATCCACGATGCGTGCAGGTCGATGTCGTGTTCTTGTGCGGCGCTGAGCAGCATGCCGGGCAATGGCTTGCGGCAGAAGCAGTCGAGCGCATAGCGCGCCACCGAGCCATCGGGATGGTGCGGACAGTAATAAAATCCCTCGAGCTCGATCTGTTCGCGAAACAGCAGGTCGGCCAGGCGGTTCCCGACCGCCTTCAGGTCGGCTTCCGCGAAACGGCCGTGCGCAACGCCCGACTGGTTGCTCACCACGAAGAAGTGATAATCGAGCCGCGCCAGCAGGCGCAACCCGGAGCCGGCGCCCGGGCACAGGGAAATGCGGCGCGGCTCCACGTTGTAGGGGATATCGTCGACCAGGGTGCCGTCCTTGTCGAGAAAAATCGCCTTCATGGTTCAGGGCCAGGACGATTCTTGCATCGGCAGGACCATGATTTCGGCGATGACGGTTTCCTCCGGCAGCAGCAGCACCGACTTGATCGCCTGCGCCACGTTCATCGGGTCCTGCAGGGTCGCAAGGTCGATGCCGGGGAAGCGATCGAGCAGGAAAGGGGTGCGCATGCCGCCCGCAATCACGGCCGTCACCTTGATCCGGTGGGGGCGCAGTTCGGCGTGCATCGCATGCGACAGGCCCAGCAGCCCCCATTTGCTGGCGTGGTAGGCCGAGGCATTCGGCCAGGCGCGCTTGGAGGCGGTCGAGGCAACGTTGACGATGTGGCCGCCGCCGGCCTGGCGCATGTGCTCCGAGGCATACTTGGCCAGCAGGAACGGGCCGTTCAGGTTGGTGTTGATGACGCGCAGCCATGCCTCCGGACTCAGTTCCCGCATCGGCAGCGTCACGTCGGTGCCGGCGTTATTGATCAGGATGTCGAGCCGCCCGAACTTGGCCAGCGCTTCCCCGATGGCGCGCTCGGCGCTGTGCGGATCGCCCACGTCGAAGCCGATCGCGTGCGCGCGCGCGCCGTCCTCGCGCAATGCGCCTGCCGTCGAGGCCGCCCGCTCCAGGTTGATGTCCCCGACCGTGACGGCGGCGCCCGCATCGGCCAGCAGCTTGCATAGCGCGGCCCCGAGGCCGCTGGCGCCACCGGTGATGAAGACGGCTTTTCCGTCCAGGCTGTTGTCCCTGACGCTTTCCTGCATGGCGTGCTCCTAAAGTGCTGACAGTTGTGCTTCGGGGCGCACGCCGGCGTTCACGACGGCGGCGTAGATCGCCGCCGCCTGCGCCGCCACGGTGCGCCAGGTGTAGTACTGGTAGGCGCGCAGCAAGCCTTCTTCGCCCATCGCGCGCGCCAGCGCCGGGTCGTGGTGCAGCATGGCCAGGCGCGCGGCCACCGCCTGCGCATCGCGCGGCGGGACCAGGAAACCGCTGCGCCCGTCCGCCACGGTGCTCTTGATGCCGCCCACGGCCGCGCCGATCACGGGCCGCGCGCACGCCATGGCCTCGACCGGGGTGATGCCGAACGGCTCGTACCAGGGCGTGGTGACGAACACATCGGCGGCACTGTAGTAATACAGCAGCTCCGCGCGCTCCTTCTGGCCGGTGAAACGGACCTGCGCGCCCACTCCGAGCTCGGCCGCGAGCAAGCGCAGGCGGGTCAGTTCGGGGGGCTCGGCGGCCAGCGCGCGTTCGGCCTCGCCGCCCACCACCAGCAGTTGCGCATCGACGCCATAGCGCGTGCGCAGCAGCGCCAAGGCCTCGATCACGGTGTCGACGCCCTTGCGCGGCACCATCCGGCCGAGCTGCAGCACGAGGAATTTGTCTTGCGCCAGCCCGAGCCGCTGGCGCGCGGACTTGGCCGGCACCGGCCACAGCTCGTGCGGGTCGAAGCCGCACGGTGCGATCTCGATGCGGCTGCTGGGCGCGTCGTACAGCTGTTCCATGTCCAGGCGGTCCTGGGCGCACTCGGCGATGATGCAGTCGGCGTCGCGCATGAGGCTGTTTTCGATGCGCAAGCGCGCCGGCGGGAAGGTGTCGGCGGCGCCTTGCGCCAGCCGCCGCACATGGCCGAGCGCATGGAAGGTGATGACGAACGGAATGCCGAGCACGGCCTTCAGATGCTGGGCCACCATCCCGGACATGAAGAAGTTCGCATGGGTGATGTCGTATGGCACCGGCTGGCGCCGCGCGAAGCGGGTCACGAAGCGCGCGAAGCTGTCCATGAACGGCAGCATCTGCTCTTTCGGCACGTAATGGGGCGGGCCGGCGGGAACGTGCACCACCCGGATATTGTCGCGCCAGCGCACCAGCTGCTTTTGCGCCATCGCGTCGCGCCGGGTGAAGATGTCGACCAGGTAGCCGGCCAGTGCGAGCTCGCGCGCCAGGTGTGCCACATACACGTTCTGGCCACCGCTGTCGATGCCGCCCGGCGTCGCCAGCGGGGAGGCGTGCTCGCTGATGATCGCGATTCTTTTCACCACAGTGGCGCCGGGACGGCCGGGCGCGTGGTTGCCAGACAGTTTCATCAGATTTGCTCCGAGAAACCTCGTCCTTTAGGGCGAGGAGTGAAAGGAGCCGACTGCGAATTGCGCAGCAATTCGGGCACCATGAAAAGCCATGCCGAAGCAGTCGATGCCTTAGGATTAAG
>Ga0207975_100589_pt1 | contig 16653 bp, 7 predicted proteins | sample LakWasMe91_HOW11_2_FD_183913 | JGI IMG/M metagenome (GOLD analysis project Ga0207975, IMG submission 183913) | Freshwater sediment methanotrophic microbial communities from Lake Washington under simulated oxygen tension - Sediment Metagenome... | ecosystem: Environmental > Aquatic > Freshwater >...
TGTTGTTAATCTTGTTACCATAACTCTATTTGAATACAACCTTGAAAAAACAGACTGAAGATATATTAGCGAACCCATAAAAAAGCCCCAGCTTTTATACTGAGGCTTTCGTTCATCCCTAACCTAACATATTGATCAGCTTATTTTAACCAAAACCTCGCCGCGCCCCATTTCCGACATATCGCCGGCATAACGCTGCACCCGGTTAAAGGCCGCCGAGCTATCGGCAAATTTGGAATTCAATTTTTTAAACGATGCAAACAATATTGGTAAAAACGCTAAAGTATGCGCACCGCAATCATTAAATCTTGCCGATGCCTGCGGTTGATTCCATAACAATAACGTACCCCGGCGCATCGCAAAACCCAAATACCTGCCGGTCTGCCCCATTACCGCAATGGTGCCCGCCGTCATCCTGGAGCCGCAATAATCACCGGCATTACCCTCAATCAGGATATTGCCGCGGCGCATATGGTCACCGGCACGCTCGCCCACATTACCTTTCACCAGAATGGTTCCGCCTTTCATACCCATTTTGTTGCCCGGCAAAGCCGCGCCCAAAAAGTCCCCGGCATTGCCGTTAATAGTCAGCTTACCTTTTTTCATTTCGCAGGCCGCATAAAGACCGACATCGCCAGACACTTCAATCTCCCCTGCTTTCATGCCCAAGCCAAGATAAGCTCCCGCATCGCCTTCGACTGTTATACGCCCGCCCTCCAGCTCCTTACCGATAAAATCGAGTTTGCTAAAGCTGTTTTTTATCACGATATTTTGCGCATCAGTACCGGCAATGCTGAATATTTCATCCACGCGGATTTTACGCTTGCCATTCTGCAAGGTAATTGCGGCAATTTCAGCGAGCTCCAAATCAGCCAGTTTTTGACAAACCAGCGGCGACATATCTACACGCTGGTTCGGTTGGTGTTTCAGCGTAAAGGTTAAAGCGCTCATGCCATAATCTCCTGTAAGTGAAAGTGGAACGGTCCCAACTTGCCACCGTAATTACCCGCACTAATGCGTTTGATGCCATTCGCAGCGCCTAAATCACAAACCGCCTGAATGCCAACACGCATGGCTTTATCAATGTCTTCTTTGGTTAAACCGTCAATTACGATTTCCATGACCGATTCAATCTCCAGTGAAAGATCGGTTTTGGTCATGCCTTTTAGCGTCGGGCAGAAAGCATCATTGGTTGATGCGCCCAAAGCCGCATATTTTGAACCGACCTTGGAACCCGAACGCACCACGCCGCCAGGGAAAGGCATAATCACATTGGGGATTTTACGCATCTCTTCAATCGCCGCCTCGCAGGCGGCCAAGGCTTGCGGTTGCGATTCGGCCAACACTAAAAAATTGCCGCCGCCGACAGCATCGACTTGACCGGTAGTCGCCTCGGTTAAAAACTCGCCATCCATCACCGGAATACGCCAGTAACGCTTGCCGTCGATCAGCTTGGACACCTGAAAACCGTCGCCAAAATAGCGCAGGTTTTTACCCAATGCTATCCGAGTACCACCATCAATACCCGCAAACAAGGCTGAGGTCGGCGATGTTAATACACACTGCCCCGCCCTCGTTTCCAGCTGCTTGGCCAAGCCTTTGCCGCCCATCGCAAAAATCATGATGGAAACACCGGGGCGTCCATCAGGAGTTTCGGAAGGATCAAGAACCCGCTCAATCCCAGCCTCACACCCACAGGCAATCACCGAAGTGGCAAAACCGGTCATGGCTTGGGCTGAAATCATCGCCCATTTTTCGTTTTGTGCGGTGATGATGGCGCGAGTCGCTTTCATCGGAAAGGCCTCGGCAAAGGTTGCGTCTATTGCTACACCGTTAATAATCATATTCCAGCGCTCAGTTTAATTAATAATGCGGCGATCAAGGCCGTTTGTAAAAATCCAGCTCCCACAATCCAGCGAACCAATTCAGCTTTAGTTTCAGCAATCTTTAACTCTAGCGTTAATTCAGACTCTCTAATATCCTGTTTAGTCGCAGATTCGGACAAGTGCAATTCAGATTGAAACTGCTCAAGCGCCAAACTTAGCGCTTCCACTTGAGCCCTCGCTTGTTCCTCGGTTATACCCGACTCTTTCAGTTTACGAATGTACGCGTAGGTATCAAAGGCTAATGTAGTCATTATTTATTACCCATAAAGCTGCAAATGATCATGCCACATCTCCTTTAAGCGGATGCACCGTCAGACTGCCGCGCCCATCCTCTGTTATTTCATCGTCACTGATTTTAAAGTTACCGAGTTTCATGGTCATGAACCGGTCAAAATATTTTTGCAAATCTTTTTCCAGCGATGCGTCAAAGTCAGGCTTAACGACATGGGTCGTACCCCATTTGGTGTGAATAACCTTGCCGTCAACAACCACTAATTCACCGTCTTTAAACACATAATCCGGTTTTTCAAACATAAGCTGCCGGTCGGCGTTGTCGGTATAAACGGTAATATCCGCCCAGTTACCGGCACTCAAGCCGCCGCGATCTTGCAGGCCGATCAACCTGGCCGCACCGGCGCGGGTCATAATCGCAATTTCCTGCAAACTGTACTCGCGCTCAATCGATGCCAAAGTCGTCATTTTTTGCGCTTCGGGATGTATCGTGGACAACACATCGTTACGAAAACTTCTATCCATCAGCAAGCGTATCAAATGCGGATAACTGGTAAACGGCGCACCGTTGGGATGATCCGTAGTCAGGAAAATACGCCAAGGATCATCAACCAGCAAGAAAGTTTCCAGACCGATCGCCCATTGCAGCGCATTGACAAAATTCTTGTCTTTGTATTTGAACGGCACAACACCGCAACCGGCATCGCATTCAATATCCATCGTCACCCATTTATTCGGGCTGGCATGTTTGTGATTGGCATGCTGACGCATATTGTCGCCGGATGCGGTTACGGTTTGTCCAAACAGAATCTGCCCGACATCGATAGTGATGTTTTTGTTTTTATTGACGGCTTCGGCAATTGCCGCCGCACCCGATGAAAACTTGAAATCACCTTCCGTGCCGTAACTATGAAACTGAATATGCGTTAAATGCATCGGCAAGCCGCCTATGCCCTGAATAGTATCCAGCGTGGTATTCATGTTGCCGGGTACACCCAGGTTGCAGCCATGAACATGCAGAGGATGGGTAATGCCCAATTCCTTAACAGCGGTCGCCAGTGACTTTAAAATCTCTCTCGGCGTCACGCCGTAATGGCTGTTTTGCTCATCCAGCTCCAGTTTGCGCTGGTTAAATTTAAACGCACTGATACCGCCGGGATTAACGACTTTAACGCCAATCGCTTTAGCGGCCTGCATGGTAAAAGCAACATAATCATTAATCGCTTTCTGGTCTTTTTTAGCCGTCAGCATGCGTAGCAAATAATCATCGCTACCCAACAGTACATAACCGCCTTTATCCAGAATCGGAATATCGGCCATTTCCATGTGCGCCTGGCGTGCGTTGACCGGCAATACGGCGGGCTCGAAACCGGCGGTATAACCCATTTCCGCGTAACGATAGCCGGTCACAAAAGTGCTGGGCATCGCATGCCCGCAGCCGGAGCGGGTAATATCGGTACGTGCGACAGGATCGGCGCGGTGATCTTCCGGCAACAAGGTTCTGGCGATATTGCCTTTACCGCCGCCGATATGCGTGTGCATATCAATCGCGCCGGACATCACCACCTTGCCTTTTAAATCGTATTCCTTATCGACCTTAAAATCGCCGACCGGCTTGTCGACGATGCGTCCGTCCTGAATGTAAATATCCTGTTTCGCGCCATCAATCCCGCTGGCAGGATCATAAACAGCCCCGCCTGTTAATTTAATCAACATATTACTTACCTACAAAGCTTGTTCAATGGCATGAAGTACGTCAAACGTACTGGGCAGGCCGGATTCGCGTAATTTCTTCAGCCGAATAGCAACCACGTTATCCATACGATAAGCATGACCAACATGATCAATACCCGGTGTACCGACAGGAATGAACACGTCCGGTTCTTTTGCAAAGGTCATCCCGGAACGGCCTACCACAATAGTCGGCAAAGCGGTTTCCGGCGGTACGGCTTTAGCATTAAACGCCTGCACCCAAACCAAAGCATCGGCCTCGCCATTGCCCAGCAAAAAATTGGCATCATTCAAGAAGGGATCGTATTCTGGAAAGCCGCTGGAAAAACGGGTGCGCGCCGGATACCCGGTAGTCCATCCGCAAACCTGGTTAGCCGTCTGATCACCTTCTTTACCGCCTAACGGCAAACCGGAGCTACGGGTATTCCGGTCATTAATATCCTTAACCATTTCAGAAATGGTCTGCACCGTCAATTCGGCTTGGCTATAAGCCAACGCACCGGCCGCCCAGGTCACTACGCTATAGCTTGCCGCTTTTAATTTATCGGCAATACCCTGTAAATCGGCAACCGCAATACCGCCGACTGAATCGACCCGAATCGGATTGCCTTTAACCAGCGCCCTTAATACCGCGACAACATCCGGCAAGTTTTCGTTTGCGCATTCAAAAACCAGCGCTGTTTGGCCGTCAGGCGAAGTCGAGGCCGTACCGGAAGGCGCTTTACCTAAATAGATAACCTCACGCTTGGCGGTATCGTCCATAAACATGGATTCTTTATTCCATAGATAACGCTCAAAAAAGCGCGGCGAAAAACCTTCCAGATCGATACCGACCACCAGTAACAAATCACAGCGGTTTTTTACTTCCGCCAGCGTCGTATTCATCCAGCCGGAATCCTGCAAGGCCAGGAAGTTATTCCGTGCGCCGGTAAAGTTCATATTATCGACCACAGCGCCGCTACGATCGGCCAATGCCAGCAACGCCCGCATGCCGTTGACATCCGTTGCGCAACCGCCGATAACCGGTTGATTAGTATTTTTTAACAGCGCCGCCGCCTTTGCCACGGCCACATCCAGACTGACATCTTTACCATCGACTCTTGGACGGGTATCGGTAATCGCCTGTTCAAAAGCGGGCGTATTAACCGCACAGCCGTTTTCAACCACCTTAAGCGATACACCGTCAACCTGAATGGTCAGGTCATCCGTGCCGATACCGCAAAAAGGGCTAGGTACTTCAGTTATCTCAGCCATGGAGCTGTCCTTTTGTTAGTCACTAAGTGGGCGTTATTGTGACAGATGACCTCTATTCGTACAACTTTGGGGTTCAGTGCGACGGCGCCTTACACAACAACACGCCTCGCATAAAACTGCCGCCGCCACAAATCGATACGCCTCTCATGATTGCCACTCTGCCGCCACCAACACGCGCTATTTTATTATGGGCCTGAACTTAATTCGACTTAATCTGGCAGCAATGCATTAGATATGATTATCGTGCCGACGCGTGTTCGCGGCCCGAATAACATGCCTTCGGGCGATTAATACTTCCACCCAATAAGTATTTCCACTAATTGTGCAAACGATTTGTTTCTTCTAACCTAAGCTCCATGCCAACGATTTTTCTGGTTAATGGATTAGAGCTCAATATTCGCCATTCATTGATTGACATATAGCACAACGACTTGGCGACATAAATCGAATTTAAATCAACAAGTTAAAACAGAATTTATCCTATGACGGTGATGTTTGTTTTTATAGCCATTTGATTTTTAATAATTACTTAAAAAGGCACCGCTATGCTCATGTTCGTTCATTATGCAACCCTCAATCAACATAAATAACATTATATTTCAATGAGTTACAAAATGATAAATCTTAAGATAAACGTGCTATTTGTTAGTCCGCCAACAAAGAATCAATGGCTTATGTCGATTTTCAACAAAGATCGCTTAAAAAAGTTAATTTTCATTGACCGTAATGTGTTGATTTTTACGCTTGCCTGTCACTCATGAGAAGTTACTTTATTATTTCATTAATATTGATTTATAAGACATTTTTAATAATAAAGCAAACCAAGTAACTACACTACAGTAAAGATATTGGGAATGAAAATGAAAATAAATGAATATTTATTAGCAGACCCTGGAACATCTCCCGTCCCACCCAATAATTCAAGCCAATATCGGGTTACTTCCGGTGAAATTTTTTATGATTTCTGTTTTCTCAAGCAGTTGCGTCTTGAGACGCTCCGGGCACAGCGGTCTAAATCCACGTTATCAATCATATTACTAACCCTTGATAAAGAGACCGATGCTGAATCCATTAATATGAATGAGATTTTAGGTATTGTTCGGGAAAAAACACGAGACACCGACATTAGCGGCTTCGTTAACCATAAATCCCTATGCGTGCTTCTCCCCGATACAGATGAGACAGGAGCGAAAGAAATTTGCGCAAAATTAGTTAATGAAACGTCACAATTTTCTATTACTACCTCAAGTTATCCCGATCATATATTTGAAAGCCTGGCAAAAAACGGATGCGTTCGACCCGATGCTTTCCCTTTCGAACTGTGGGATTCAGGGGATGCACCGGATGCTTCATCGTTTAAATTTTTATTAAAAAGAGGTGTTGATATCGTAGGCTCGATTATCGGCATACTTGCTTTTATGCCGGTCATGTTAATGACAGCATTGGCTATCAAAGCAACTTCCCCGGGGCCTGTCATTTTCAGTCAAATCCGCCTGGGCAAGCAAGGCACCCCTTTCACATTCTACAAATTCCGATCCATGCATGTGAATATGGATAATCAAATACACCGTGAATACGTCCAAGACTTTATCAACGGTAATCACGCAAAAACCAATCAAGGGGACGCGGAAAAACCACTCTATAAAATCAAATCCGATCCCCGGATAACCAGGGTTGGAAAATTCATTCGAAAAACCAGTATTGATGAGCTGCCGCAGTTTTTTAATGTGTTAAAGGGAGACATGAGCCTGGTTGGACCAAGGCCGCCCCTTCCTTACGAAGCTGAGAAATACCAAGCGTGGCATCTCAGGCGAATACTGGAGATGAAGCCGGGAATCACCGGACTTTGGCAGGTAGAAGGACGCAGCAAAACAGAATGGAATGACTCGGTGAGGCTCGATATTCGATACATTCAGAACTGGTCTCTACTATTTGATTTAAAGATATTACTCAGAACGGTCAAGGAAGTTTTAAGGTGCAGAGGCGCCATGTAATGCGTAAAGCAATAAAACCCGGTCAAGACGCTAGGCTATAGGCTTAGAAATGACACTAAATTATACATTTTCGGTTGAATTGCACTGGATAACCCTCAGAGCGTTTGGTTTGCCTAAAAGCATTCAACAGCTAAATCTGAAGAAGGGTCGACCCAGTGATCGTCACGTTTTCAGTGACTTAATCGTGTAGGAGCAAGCGAGTGATTAAGCTAAAAATAAACTATCAATACCTGACGAGTCGCGTACTTATCATTCTGGCTTTGATTGCTTTTGTACAAACAATAGGCACTTCGGAACCTGCCAGAGCTGCAAACGCCAATCAGGCAATCAAGACGTCCGCTATAAAGCTCCCCGGCGAGGGTCCCGACCCCGTTGCGTTCAGCCCGGACGGCAAGACCTTGGCCAGTACGGACTCCGACGGGCAAATCATGCTCTGGGATGTGGTCTCCGGCCAAGTGCGCATGACACTTCCGAGCCAGTTTGCAAACCCGGTTAGCGATATTATTTTTAGTCAGGACGGCAACACGCTAGCTAGCGTAAGCGACAACTCAATTCGACTATGGGACGTCACCTCCGGTGACGTCCGGTTAACCCTTCCCAAGAGCGGCGTTGTTACCGATCTGGCCTTTAGTCCTGACGGCAAGAGCTTGGCTGCTGTGGGTCAGGATGCCCGTATCACGCTCTGGGATTCACAATCCGGCTCCATATCTCAGCTCATAACCGATCATCAAGGCGGCGTTAATGCAATCGCATTTAGTCCGGACAGTACGATTCTGGCCATCGGCGGCCAGAATGCCCAAATTAGCCTCTGGAGCAAGGCAACAGGCCTGAAGCAGTTGAACCTGCCCGGCGTTAATACCGCCGTCACCGACCTGCTATTTAGCCCGGACGGCAAGACCTTGGCCGCTGTAGGTCAGAATGCCCGCATCACGCTCTGGGATTCGCAATCCGGTTCTACCTCCCAGATTTTAACCGGCCACCAAAACGGCGTTAATGCCATTGCCTTTAGCCCGAACAGTAAGATCCTGGCCACCGGCGGCCAAGATGCCCAAATTAAATTATGGGACAGGACAACAGGCAAGGAACAGGCGAACCTACCGGGAGAAAACGGTGTCGCTATTACCGGCCTGGTATTCAACCCGGACGGCAAGACCTTGGCCAGCGTGGGCGAGAGCGAGCCGGTTTTTTTGTGGGATGTATCCAATAAACTGCCCCAGCTTCTAACGGGACATACGGATTGGGTGGATAAGGTCATTTTTAATTCCAATCAGAATACCTTGGCCAGCGTCGGCAAAACCGGGCAGGTCGTCGTATGGGACTTAATGACCGGGCAGGAGCAGTTGTTTTTTCAAGTTCCCTCGTCAGGCGCCGCCAATGTAAATCCGCAAGGACTCGTTTCCAGCAACTCAATCACAAACATAGCCATGGCCGCCGGCGTAGCGGGGCCGAAGTTGTCCAATGGAAATAGCCAAACTGTTAAAGAATCCGTCGTTAACCAGAACGCTAAAAAACCCGGCAAGAAGAAGAGCAACCACGATTGGAAAGGCGTTACGGCCCTCGCCATTAGTCCGGATGGAGCTCTCTATGGCGGTGCGACCAGGGACGGTAAGGTCAGGCTTTGGGCTTCAAACGGGAAAGAGCGCTTTGCCCTTTCAGAACACCATGGCGCTGCTGTAACCGGCGTTGTTTTCAGTGCCGATGGGAAGCAGTTAGTGAGCGTAGGCCGGGACACGGAAATCCAGATGACGGACGTCGCAAATGGCAAAAAGGGCCGGACTTTATTCGGCCATGAACACCCGATCAGGACCGTCGCGGCCAGTCCTGACGGCAAGCTCCTCGCCAGCGCCGGCGAAGAAACCAGAATCATGCTGTGGGATGCGCAAGCAGGCAAGCTGCTCAGAATTCTTTCCGGCCATACTGATTTCGTGAACGCTGTCAGCTTCAGCGCCGACGGAAAACGTCTGGCTAGCGCAGGCGCCGATGGTCGTATCCTGCTGTGGGATGTAAAAACAGGCCAGCTTGTGCAAACGCTACTGGGCCACTCGAATGAGGTCAACGCGGTTGCTTTCAGCCGAAACGGCAAGTTCCTGGCCAGCGGAAGCGCGGATAGCCAGGTGATTTTGTGGAATGCCGCAACCGGCGAGCAAATACAAAGCTTTGCCGGACACCAGGCAGCCATTAGAGCGGTTGCTTTCAGCCCGAATGGACAAAAACTGGTCAGCGCGGGCGAGGACACCAAAATTTTGGTTTGGAATACGGCGACGCGTAAATTGGACAAACAAATGGCCGGCGCAACGAATGCCATCAGCGCGCTCATGTTCGGCCCGAGCGGCAGCTTGATTGCAGGAAGTGAGGACGGCGAGGTCAAAGAGTGGGATGTTGAAAAGGGCCAAACAAAACAGATCATCAACGTACCTTTACAACCGCAGTCCAATAATTCCGAGGGAACCCTTGAATTTCCGGTCATCGGAACAAACCAGGCCGTGGCTGACAGCACTAGCCGCAATACCAATCCGGCTTCTGATAAATCGACAAAACTTCATGTATCACGGATTTTGAATCGGGTCATCGATTGGCTGATTCCTGCCGCCGAAGCGGCTATCCCTCCCCCCCCGGGCGGACCGATTCTGGTCGTTACATCCACATGTCCCAGCTGTGGAGTATTTAACCGGTATTACGCGGAGATTCTTCGGAGCGAAGGCTTAAATGAATTTGCCGAAGCCGACATATCAACAGTGAGTGCCGCCTCGCTCACAGCCTATGACGTGGTCATTCTGGCCTCAACTCCCCTGACATCCACGCAGGTGAGCGTACTTACCAGTTGGGTCAACAATGGGGGCAACCTGATTGCGATACGGCCGGATCCGCAACTCGCCACCTTGCTGGGACTCACGACCACTGGAACCACTTTGTCGAACGCTTACCTGCTTGTCGACACCTCAAAGGCACCGGGCAATGGCATTGTGAATCAGCCCATCCAGTTCCATGGTTCGGCCGATCGCTACTCCCTGAGTGGCGCAACGAATCTTGCGACGCTTTACAGCAATGTAAGCACAGCAACCGCCAATCCCGCCTTGACCCTCAACAGTGTCGGAACCGGTCAGGCTGCGGCGTTCACCTATGATCTCGCCACCTCCATCGTCTACACGCGCCAAGGCAACCCGACTTGGCAGGCCCAAGAACGCGACGGACTCTCGCCCATCCGTTCCGATGACAAGTATTACGGCAATGCCACTGGCGATCCCCAGCCTGACTGGGTGGACCTGAACAACGCGGTGGCCGTGCCCCAGGCGGACGAGCAACAACGCCTGCTGGTCAACCTGATTACCAAGATGAACCTCGCCAAGAAACCCTTGCCGCGCTTCTGGTACTTCCCGCGCGGCGAGAAAGCGGTTGTCATCATGACCGGCGATGACCACGGGAACGGCGGAACCGGACCGCGGTTTGATCAATTCAACACGTTGAGCCCGGCGGGTTGCAACGTGGCCAACTGGGAATGCGTCAGGGGCACCTCATACATCTACGTCGAACCGGCCAATCTAAGCGATGCGCAAGCCGCCGCCTATAACGCCGCGGGTTTCGAGGTGGGCCTGCACATCAACACTAACTGTGCGGATTTCACGCCGACTTCACTTGAATCCATCTACACGCAGCAACTCGACGATTTCCATACCAACTATCCGAGCCTCCCCGCGCCTATTACCCAACGGCACCATTGTATCGCCTGGAGCGACTGGGTTACCGGGGCGCAAACCGAGTTTAATCACGGCATTCGGCTCGACACCAGCTATTACTTTTGGCCACCTAGCTGGGCCAATGACCGCCCTGGAAACTTCACCGGTTCGGCGATGCCGATGCGGTTTGCCGACCTGAGCGGCAATCTGATCGATGTTTATCAGGCGACGAGCCAAATGACCGATGAGTCCGGCCAAACCTATCCGTTCACCATTAATACGTTATTGGACAGAGCGCTCGGGGCAGAAGGTTATTATGGCGCCTATACCATCAACGCTCATACCGACGTGCCGCAAATTCCCGAAGCGACCCAGACAGTCAACTCGGCCCTCGCTCGCAGTGTCCCGGTCGTATCGAGCGTTCAGATGTTGAATTGGCTGGACGGCCGCAACAGCTCATCGTTCGGATCGTTGGCCTGGAACGGCAGCAGCCTGAGTTTTGCGATTACACCGGGTGCGGGCGCTAATGGACTGCAAGCCATGCTGCCGGCAAACTCGGTCACGGGTGTCCTCATTGGCCTCACCGGGCCGAATGGCTCTGTTGCCTATACGATCGATGCCGTCAAAGGCATTCCGTATGCCTTTTTCGCGGCGGCTGCAGCGGGAACCTACACCGCGACTTACGGCGCAGACACGACGCCCCCAACGGTAACTTCGACCTCCCCCGCAAGCGGCGCTACCGGCGTAGTTCAACAGCCTACGGTCACGGCCACCTTTAGCGAGTCGATCGATCCGGCGACCGTCACTACGTCCAACGTTCAATTGCAGGCCGGAAGCAATCCGCCGGTGTCCGCTACGATCAGCTACGATGCCGGCACACGCACCGCGAAGCTGACGCCCAGCAGCTTGCTGGCGGGTTCGACGCTCTATACCGCCAGGATTCTGACCGGCATCAAGGATTTGGCCGGTAATGCCCTGGCGGCCCCTTACACCTGGTCTTTCACGACGCAGGCCCAACCGTGCGCATCTGCTACACCCTGCAGCGCGTGGAGCAGCTCAACCATCCCAAGCACTCCGTCCGTAAACGATCCGAGTGCCGTCGAATTGGGTGTTAAATTCACTGTCGATATTGACGGCTTCATCTCCGGCATCCGGTTCTACAAGGGCAGCACTAACACCGGTACCCACGTAGGACATCTCTGGACCAGCGCCGGGGTGCAGATGGCAACGGCGACCTTCAACAACGAAACCGCCACGGGTTGGCAGCAAGTGAACTTTAGTTCGCCGGTACCGGTCACTGCCGGTACCGTATACGTCGCCTCATACTACGCGCCCAGCGGCAATTACGCCGCAACAAACAATCCGGAGTTCGGTACGTCGGGGGTTGATGCCGTCCCCGTACATTTGCTGAAAAGCGGCGTGAGCGGTCCAAACGGCGTGTACGTATATGGCGTCGGAGGCGGTTTTCCGTCGAACAGTTTCAATTCCACAAACTACTGGGTGGACGTAGTGTTTACGTCTAACGCCGGCCCCGACACAACGCCGCCGACGGTGACAACCCAGAGCCCTGTGTCCGGGGCAAATGGAGTCGCGACGAACACAACCGTTACCGCGACATTTAGCGAAGCGATGGATACGACCACCCTTACGACATCGACCTTCGAATTGCGTAACGCCTCGAATAGCCTTGTCTCGGCGACGGTCAGCTACAACGCAACCAACCGCACGGCGACCTTGACTCCCGGCAGTGCGCTTGCGGCAGGTGCAACCTATACGGCCACCGTCAAAGGCGGCGCGACAGACCCGCGCGCCAAGGATTTAGCGGGCAACGCACTGGCTGCCAATATGACATGGTCGTTCACGACAGCATCGGGTACAGCGACAGGCTGCTCAGGAAGTACCACCTCCATCTGGCCCAGCAATCCAACGCCGACGATCATCGCTGATTCAGACACCTCCTCGGTCGAGCTCGGAGTGAAGTTCAAATCCACTGTGAACGGCTTGATCTGCGGCGTTCGTTTCTATAAGGGCAGCGCCAATACCGGCACACATGTCGGCAAATTGTGGAGCAGCACGGGGCAGTTGCTTACCAGCGCCACGTTCCAGAACGAGACTGCATCCGGTTGGCAGCAGGTGACCTTTGCGACGCCGGTAGCGGTCACCGCCAACGTCACTTACGTGGCCTCCTATCTGGCCCCGATTGGACGGTATTCCGCTAACAGCAACTATTTTACAGCCGGAGTAACCAGCGGGCCGCTCTATGCCTTCAATAACACTGAGAGTGGCGGCAATGGGGTGTACCTGTACGGCGCCGCCGGTGGATTCCCCACGAACACCTTCCGGTCGAGCAACTATTGGGTGGACGTAGTCTTCACCAGCAACACCGGTCCGGATACAACGCCGCCGACCGTCGCATCGACATTGCCCGCCGCAGGCGCTACAGGAGTCAACCCGACTGCGCCCGTGACCGCGACGTTTAACGAAGCGATGGACTCGGCGACTCTAAGCACCGCGACCTTTGAGCTGCGCGACCCGGCTAATACTCTTGTGGCCGCGGCGGTGACTTATAACGCGGCCACCAATACGGCAACGTTGACGCCCACCACTACATTAACGTCATCAATACTTTACACGGCCAAGGTGAAAGGCGGAACGAGCGGCGTCAAAGATCTTGCAGGCAACGCACTTGCGGCGGACTTCACGTGGTCGTTCACCACCGGCGTCGACCCCTGTTCGCCCGGAGGCAACCCGATCGTGTGCGAGAACAGTAAGCCCGGCAACCCTTCGAGCGAATGGGACATTTCCGGCGCCGGCGACCTGACCATTCAGGGCTTTGCGACGGATATCAGCGTAAATCGGGGCAGCGCGGTCAACTTCAAGATCAAAACCCCTGCGGCCTATCGCCTCGACATCTACCGCATGGGCTATTACGGCGGGAACGGTGCGAGGAAAGTGGCCACGCTCTCTTCTTTGCCGATTCAAAACCAGCCCGCCTGCCTGACCAACGCCACAGGACTGATGGACTGCGGTAATTGGACGCAATCTGCTTCCTGGACTGTGCCCTCCGATGCGACCTCCGGCATTTATTTCGCCCGGGCCGTGCGTTCGGATACTAGTGGCGCCAGCCATATCATGTTCGTGGTGCGCGACGACGCCGGCACCTCGCCGCTTCTGTTCCAGACTTCCGATACAACCTGGCAGGCGTACAACAACTACGGCGGCAACAGTCTGTACGGCGGCACAGGCCCAGGCACCGGCGGCGCGGCAAATGGCCGCGCCTATAAGGTCAGCTACAACAGGCCTTTCAACACGCGTAACGTGGATAACGGACAAGACTGGGTATTCAACGTCGAGTATCCGATGGTGCGCTGGCTTGAGGCTAACGGTTACAACGTCAGTTATTTCACGGGCGTGGACAGCGACCGGCGGGGCAACCTGATTACTAACCATAAGGCATTCCTCTCGGTCGGCCACGACGAATACTGGTCAAGCGCACAACGCGCCAACGTAGAAGCAGCGCGTGACGCGGGTGTCCACTTGGCATTCTTCAGCGGCAACGAGGTGTTCTGGAAGACGCGTTGGGAGAACAGCATCGACGCCTCGGGTACGGCCAATCGAACCCTGGTGTGTTACAAGGAGACGCATGGTTTCCCCAACAATCAAGACCCCGCCGACCCGCCGACTTGGACCGGCACTTGGCGCGACCCCAGAAATTCGCCGCCGGCCGATGGAGGACGTCCTGAGAACGCGTTGCTGGGCACCATCTTTACGGTCAACGACGGCGCTACCACCAGCATTACGGTGCCGGAAGCGGACGGCAAGATGCGCTTCTGGCGAAACACCAGCATTGCTAATCTGGCGGTCGGAACCAGCTTCACCTTACCGAACGGTACTCTGGGCTACGAGTGGGATGAGGATCTGGACAACGGTTTCCGGCCTGCCGGTTTGGTTCGGCTTTCGACGACCCTTGTCAATAACGCACCGGTCCTGACCGACTACGGCTCCACCTTCGGCTCCGCTACCGCGAATCATGCCCTGACGCTGTATCGGTCCGACAGCAGCGGAGCGCTGGTTTTCGGAGCAGGCACCGTGCAGTGGCCTTGGGGCTTGGATAGCACTCACGACCGAGCCGGTACGCCAACGGATATTAGGATGCAGCAAGCGACGGTCAACCTGTTCGCCGACATGGGGGTACAACCGAATACCTTGCAAGCGGGACTGCTGACGGCAACGGCGTCTACCGATGCAATACGACCCGCTTCGACGATCTCCTCGCCGCTGACCGGGGCCAGTGTACAAACAGGAAGCGTGGTTACTATCAGCGGAACGGCGACCGATACAGGAGGCGGCCGAGTAGGCGGAGTAGAAGTTTCCGTCGACGGCGGCGCAACATGGCACGCAGCGACCGGCCGCAGCAACTGGACCTACAGCTGGTCGACGCCAAGCGCTTCGGCGACGGCAACGATCAAGAGCAGGGCGGTAGACGACAGCGTCAACCTGGAGCTACCGGGAGCAGGCATTACCGTGAATGTTGGATCAGGTTCGGACACAACCCCGCCCTCGGTGCCGGGCAATCTGACAGCGACGGCGACCGGCACCACGCAGATCAGCCTGACCTGGAGCGCGTCGACCGACAATGTCGGGGTTACCGGCTACCGTGTCGAGCGCTGCCAGGGAACCGGATGTTCCAACTTTGTCCAGGTCGCAACACCAACCGGCACGAGCTTTGGGGATTCCGGACTCATTCCGGGAACAGCCTATCAGTACCGCGTACGGGCGGCCGATGCGGCGGGTAATCTGAGCGCCTACTCGACCGTAGCTACGGCTACCACGCAGCCTGATACGACGCCGCCTACGCTGACATCTCAAAGCCCTGCTCCGGGCGCAACCGCGGTTGCGACGGGCACGGCCGTCACAGCGACCTTCAGCGAGGCTATAGATCCGGCGACCGTCACGACCTCAACCTTCGAGTTGCGGGATACACTCGGCATCTTGGTCATTGCGTCGGTAACGTATAACGCAAGCACCCACTCAGCAATACTGACGCCCAGCCTGCCGCTCACGATGGGCACGACCTATACCGCTACCGTCAAGGGCGGCGCGACCGATCCGCGCGTCAAGGATGTGGCCGGCAATGCCCTGGCGACAAACGTCATCTGGTCGTTCACCACGGCAAGCACTACTGCTTTTCTATCACCTAACGCTAACGCGGCAGTCACGGCCAGCGCCGGCGACAACAACGGGTTCCAGACAACTCCGACCAATGCTTATGCCAACGATGGTCTATTCGCGGTAGACACGAACAGCGGCACTAACACGAATACTTCATGCACCAATACCGGCAAGGATAAACATGTTTACTACAACTATGGATTCAACTTGCCGGGCGGTGCGTCCATCGCGGGCATTCAAGTTCGCCTGGATGCACGTGCCGACGCCACGGCCGGCACGCCCAAGATGTGCGTACAGCTGTCCTGGGATGGCGGCACGACATGGACTGCGGCCAAGACCACAGCGACGCTCACCACCAATGAGGCCACTTATATTCTGGGCGGCGCCGCCGATACGTGGGGCCGCGCCTGGACCGCGAGTAACTTGTCGGATACCAGCTTCCGTACGCGCATCATTAATACGGCTTCAAACACCAGTCGCGACTTTTCGCTGGACTTGGCAGCGGTACAGGTTACCTACCAATAGCCCGTATTTGGACAACAAGCGCTTTGCAATAAAGAGAACAACTCATGCCAACCAAGGAGAAAAATAATGATTAAAGAGAATGTAGTTTTAGGCCACGGGGTTGCCATATACCACCCTCAACTTGTCAATCTCTACGGTTGCATTATTGGAGAGGATTCCAAAATCGGCACATTCGTTGAGATACAA
>Ga0207975_100597_pt1 | contig 16458 bp, 20 predicted proteins | sample LakWasMe91_HOW11_2_FD_183913 | JGI IMG/M metagenome (GOLD analysis project Ga0207975, IMG submission 183913) | Freshwater sediment methanotrophic microbial communities from Lake Washington under simulated oxygen tension - Sediment Metagenome... | ecosystem: Environmental > Aquatic > Freshwater >...
AACCTTTGAACTGGGTTAAGGTATATACCGAGTAGCCCGTATGGAGCTTGCGTAATACGGGCTTTCGCGGCTTCGATCTCCTGTATTGCGTTACGCTTTATACAGGCTACACCAATAGATTTACCAGTATCTGTTCATAAATATCGGACAAAACGCCTAAGTCTTCCACGCTGACATGTTCATTGATTTTATGGATGCTTTCATTCAACGGGCCCAGTTCGATAACCTGTGCGCCGGTCGGGGCGATAAATCGCCCGTCTGAGGTGCCGCCGCCGGTATCATCGAGCGTTTCAAAGCCGGTCACGGTTTTGATCGCGGCATGGGCGGCATCGATTAATGCGCCCGGCCCAGTCAGGAACGGGTTGCCGGACAAGCGCCATTCGAGTTCGTACTTGAAATCGTATTTGTCCAGTATCGCGCGGGTGCGTTGCTTGATGGTTTCCTCGTCCAGTTCGGTGCAAAAGCGCAGGTTGAACTGAACCGCCACGCTGCCGGGGATGATGTTTTCCGCGCCGGTTCCGGCGTTGATATTGGAAACCTGCAAGCTGGTCGGCGGGAAAAAGGCATTACCGTGATCCCATACTTCTTCGGTCAGGTCTTTTAAGGCCGGAGCAAAGGTGTGTATCGGGTTGTCGGCAAGCTCGGGATAAGCAACGTGGCCTTGTATGCCTGCAATGGTCAATTTGGCGCATAAAGAACCGCGCCGACCGACGCGAATCACGTCGCCGATTTTCTTGTCGCTGGACGGCTCGCCGACCAGACACCAGTCTATTTTTTCATTGCGCTGCTCCAGCACTTCAACGACTTTAACTACGCCGTTGGTGGCGATGCCTTCTTCGTCGCTGGTCATCATCACCGCGATAGAGCCTTGATGATCCGGGTGCTTGGCAATAAAGCGTTCGACGGCGGTGATAAAACAGGCGATGCCGCCTTTCATATCGGCAGCGCCGCGACCATAAAGTTTGCCGTCGCGAATGGTCGGCTCAAAAGGTGGGGAAACCCAGGCCTCCAACGGGCCGGTAGGCACTACGTCGGTGTGGCCGAGGAAGGTCAACAGCGGTTTGGCTTCGCCGCGTCTAAGCCAGATGTTTTGGGTATCTTCAAAGTCCAGGCGTTCTTCCTTGAAGCCCAGTTTGGTTAAACGCGCGGCCAGCACATCCTGGCAACCCGCATCTTTTGGGGTTACCGATTCGCGGCTGATCAGGTCTTTAAGAAGTTCCAGTGTGTCGTTCATAATAATTCGGTTTGGTAGTTCTCAGCTTTAAATCCAAGCATTAGTTTATCGCCGGATTCTAAAACCGGGCGTTTAATCAGGGTAGGGGTGGTCAGCATTAGTTGCATGGCCTTTTCCTGGGTCAGGTCGCTTTGCTGCTCGGTGCTGAGTTGCCGCCAGCTGGTGCTGCTGCGGTTAAGCAGTTTGTTCCAGTCCAAATGATCGGCAAAATGTTGTAGCAGCTCGGGGGTTAAGCCGTCGCTTCGAAAATCGTGGAACCGATAGGCAATGCCGTTTTGATCCAGCCAGTTACGTGCTTTTTTGACGGTATCGCAGTTTTTTATACCGTACAACGTGTGAGTTTTTGAATTTTGCAAATTGACAATCTCCGTATGGAAGGCACGCAACGCCTCGCGGATTGATGTTGAAATGGACGGATGTGCAGCAATCCCCAGCTCATCAAGGTTGGAGCCGATAATCGGTAAGGTGATTGAGGCGGCTTCAACGACTTGGGCAGACATGACGGTGAGCGTCTCTTTCAGGGATGCCTGGGCGATAGTGGCTCGCGACGACGCATTAAGTAACGCAACCGGCTTGTTGACAAAAGCCTCGCTACCGACCATCCAGTCAAGGGCATTCTTCATTACTCCCGTTACGCCATGAGCGTATTCCGGGCTGGCGATAATAACGCCGTCGGCTTTAACAAGACGGGCGTGAAAATCGGCAACCGGAGGCAAATCGGTTATTTCAAGATCGGGGTTGAACAGCGGCAGATTGCCCAGTTCGGTAAACAGTTCGACGCGAACATCGGTAGGCGCCAACCCGGCAACCGCTCTTAGCAGTGCAGAGTTCAACGATGCGGCGCGAAGGCTACCGGAAATAGCCAGGATTCTGACAATCGACATCGTTGACTCTATAGTGGTTTTACAGTTGGCTGTTCAGCAATTCGTCAATGCTGGGCAATTGTTTGTCAGATTTGCAGCGGCTTTTATAAAGATCGACGAACTCCATAAAGGCTTGTTCCAGATCGGCCAGAATTTCTTCTTCGTTTTCGCGCTCATCATCGGGAACGTCGGGCGAATCCAGATATTCGTGTTGCAGGGCGACTTCGCTGTTTAAAGCGAGCGTGGCGTAAATGATGGCATTGTTTGATATGTTGTCGCTCATGGTATTGGCCTTGGTTAAGTTATTGGGGATATGGTAGGGCGCCTTGTAAGCTAGGCGCGCACAGCACGCCCTACGGGTCGGAACAGTATTTATCAGTCCTGTTCTCTAAAACGAATGGTTAAACCTTGTAAAAAGTTTCTTAAAATCTGATCGCCGCATTCCCGGTGATGTTTATGGCCTTTTTGCCTGAAAAAAGAGCTGAGTTCGCCTTTGGACAGTTCAAAATCGGCCAGTTTTAGGGTGCTGAGCATGTCCTCTTCTTTAAATTCCAGGGCGATACGCAGTTTTTTGAGTATGGTGTTATTGGTTAACGGCTCCGGTTTTTTTTCCTGCGCGGGCGGATTTTCCTGCCGGCCTCTTCTATAGATAATCAGCCCGTCTAAAAATTGTCCCAGCAGCTTGTTGTCAAGCGGAACGTAATCGGCTTCATTATCTTTTTTGAGTAGTTTGAGCAGCTCATCCCTGTTGATTTCTACATCGCTTAAGGCAAAGATGTCGATCATGTCAGGGTCTTTAAGCTCTAATGCGTAGCGTACCCGGCGTAAAACGTCGTTGTTAATCATGGTTTCTGTATGGTGGGGTAGGGGGACTGCATAGGGTTAGTATCCGTATCTTGAGCAGCGGTTTGATTTTTCTCCTGCAAGAAAGCAAGTACATCGTCATTGTTGACTTGATAGTAAATGTCTTCAACAAGAACGGTAACGCCTAATGATTCAAAAGTAATCGCATCGCCAAGATAGTAATAAAAGGCTTGCCAATGCTCTTTCTTTTTAAAAACCTCAATTTCCGCAATGGTTTGATCAATTAAAACATATTCTTCCAATGTCGAAATATTTTGGTATTTCAAACGTTTGGCATTTTTATCAAACTTTCGGGTCGATTTGGATAATATCTCGACAATAATGACCGGAGATTGTTTGTAATAGTCAAAGTTATTTGCCGCGCCAGTTCCCGACTGGCTTGCGGCATACACACCATCCCTGGCGATATCTTGCTGGCAAACCACCATGACATCGGGATAGAAAAAATCATTAGCCACCTTAACTTTCATGTCTGCTATGAAAGTTCTGCAAGGCGTGCCTTTAAGCTGATTTCTTAACTCGCTAGCCATATTAAGAGATAGCAAATTATGAGTTTCACTCGCCCCAGCCATTGCATAAGCTTCACCGTCAATGAATTCATGCTTAAATTCTGCAACAAGTTCGCCTTGTAGGTACTCTTCTTCGCTTATCTTGTTATTTGCGTAGTTTAAGCTCATTGGCTTTCTCCTGTTTTGGCATGGTGCGAGTCAGGTTGCGCTTAATCCCTCAGTAGCTCATTGATACCGGTTTTACTGCGGGTTTTTTCATCAACCTGTTTGATGATAATCGCACAATACAAACTGTACGTGCCGTCCGCTGAGGGCAGGTTGCCCGGAACGACGACTGAACCTGCCGGTACACGGCCATAGCTGACTTCGCCGGTCATACGGTTGAAGATTTTGGTGCTTTGTCCAATGTAAACGCCCATTGAAATGACCGAGCCTTCTTCAACGACAACGCCTTCGACGATTTCGGAGCGTGCGCCGATAAAGCAGTTGTCTTCAATGATGGTGGGACCTGCTTGCAAGGGCTCCAGAACACCGCCGATGCCGACGCCGCCGGAAAGATGCACGTTCTTGCCGATTTGCGCGCAAGAGCCGACGCTGGCCCAGGTGTCAACCATGGTGCCGCTGTCGACATAGCCGCCGATGTTAACGAACGAAGGCATTAACACTGCGCCCGGTGCAATGTAAGCGCCGTGACGGACAATGGCATTAGGCACGACGCGTACGCCGGACTTGGCAAAGTCGTCCGGTGAATAAGTGCTGAATTTGGCTTCAACCTTGTCGTAATAACGGCTGTTGCCGCCTTCGATAACGCGGTTCTCGTTGATTCTGAACGACAGCAATACGGCTTTTTTCAGCCACTGGTTAACGACCCATGCACCGCTGGTTTTTTCGGCGACACGGGCTTTACCGCTGTCCAATAAGTTGATCGCGTCTTCGACGGCTGAGCGCACTTCGGCGGAAACGCTGGCAGGTGAGATGTCGGCACGATTTTCAAAGGCGTCGTTAATGATTTGTTCTAGTTGTGACATGGTTTCTTTTATAAAGAGTTAAGGAAATTTTTTATACGCTGCGCGGCTTCTATGCATTCATCCAGGGGCGCAACCAAGGCAATTCTGACGTGGTTAAAGCCGGGATTGATGCCGTCAAACTCACGGGATAAGTAACTGCCGGGCAGCACGGTGATGTTTTGCTTAGCGAACAACTGCTGTGCGAATTCGGTATCTGAAATCCCCCTGCCTTCGGCTTCCCCCTTTGACAAAGGGGGATTGAGGGGGATTTTCAACCAGACATAAAAACTGGCAGGCGGTTTTATGACGGTGCAAACGTCGCCGAGAATATCGATGAAGGCGGCGAATTTTTCACGGTACAAGCGACGGTTTTCGACCACGTGCTGCTCATCCTGCCAAGCCTGAATACTGGCGTGCTGGGTAGGCAAGGGCATCGCGCAGCCGTGATAAGTCCGGTACTGAAAATAGTGTTTCAATATCTCCGCATCGCCTGCGACAAAACCCGAGCGCAAGCCCGGCGCGTTGGAGCGTTTGGACAAGCTGTGGAAAATAACGCAGCGTTTGAATGCCGTGTTGCCCATGTTATAGGCCGTTTGCAGCAAGCCCGGCGGCGGGTTGGTTTCGTCGTCATAGATTTCGGTGTAGCACTCGTCGGAGGCGATCACAAAATCGTACTTTTCCGCCAGCTTGAGCAGTTTTTCGTGGCTGGCCTGATCGATCACCGAGCCGGTCGGGTTGCCGGGCGAACAAATGTAGATTAACTGGCAGCGTTGCCATATCTCATTCGGCACCGCATCAAAATCCGGCAAGTAACCGGAGTCTTCCAGTGTGTTCAGATAATACGGTTCGGCTCCTGCGAGCAGGGCCGCGCCTTCATAAATCTGGTAAAACGGGTTCGGCATGATTACGACGGGAGCCGGGCGGGTCGGATCGACAAGACACTGGGCGAACGAAAACAACGCTTCGCGCGTGCCGTTGACAGGTAGAACCTGAGTTTCAGCATTAACCGCATCAGCCGGAATCTGAAAGCGTCGGCTAATCCATCCGGCTATCGCCTGCCTGAGTTCGGGTATACCTTTAGTGGTCGGGTAGTTGGCCAAACCATGAAGGTGGGTTAACAGCGCTTCCTGGATTAAATGCGGCGTGGCATGAGTCGGTTCGCCCATAGACAGGGCGATATGCGGTTTGTTCGCAGGCGGAACGATGCCTTGTTTAAGTTGCGCCAGTTTTTCAAACGGGTAGGGATGTAGGTGTTTTAAATTAGGGGTCATTGATTAGTTGCAATGCGGTTGTTTACCGGCAGATTGGGCTTGCTGAAATAGTCCCATGGCTTGCGGCATGTGCTTTTCCAAGTCCTGAATGCGGGTGGCATGCGAAGGGTGAGTCGACATGAATTCTAAAGGTTGCTGACCTTGCGAGGCCTGTTCCATTTTTTGCCATAAGCCGATGCTTTGTTGTGGATCAAAGCCCGCTTTGGCCATTAAATCCACGCCGATCATATCGGCTTCGCTTTCATGGACGCGGCTGTAAGGCATCAGTATGCCGTATTGCGCGCCCACACCCAGCAGACCGAGCGCTGTTTGGCCTAAAGCGGTTTGCGGTGCGCTGACCGCCTGAATGATGCCCATGCCCGAACTAACCGCCATTTCCTGGGAGGCTCGCTCATTGCTGTGCTTGGCGAGGACGTGGCCGATTTCATGGCCGATGACCGCAGCCAATTGGTCCTGATTGTCGACCAGTGTGATCATGCCGGTATGTACGCCGATTTTATTGCCGGGCAGGGCAAAGGCGTTAGGCGAGGCATCTTCAAAGACCACAACTTCCCAGTTGCCGCCGGTTTGCTGGGTAATTGCCCCGGCAATGCAGCTTGCCAGTTGATTGTATTTGCTGTTATTGCTGATAGTTTTTTGTTTTTTCAGGTTATCAAAAGCCTGTAAGCCCATTTGATCGATTTGCGCATCAGGCATGAAAACAAATTGGCTTCTACCTGTAGGGCTGGTGACACAGGCGTTTAATAGGCAGGCAGTTGCCAGAACTGGGAATATTTTTTTGAACATAAAAAATGACCGGTAGTTTCTGATATACCGGCCATTTTAACGTAAGTTTTTATCCGGGGTTTAAAAATGTAACTTCTCGTTAGGAAAAAAGCTTATCACCACGAACGACTACATGGGCAGATATTTTGCTCCATGCAAAATCTGCATTCCCCACATCCCTGTGGGTTATGCAGGAGGTAGGGCAATGCAGGGCAGAAAAATGCTCCTGCATTTTCTGCATTCATTACATCCATGTAACTTAGCAATTGCCGGGACACGAAGACACGAAGAAATAAAACTTCGTGTCTTCGTGGTAAATAATACAGCAAAGATTTATTTCAGAATTTTGGCGAACATCGCATCATAGTCTTCTTTCGATAATACACCGCTGACCCCGGTGCGCTGATGCGCCTTGTCGAAGAAATAGGTTCTGGGCAGCTCGCCATACCACTTGGGGTCGATTTCAAATTGCAGTTTCTGGGTGTTGTCATCGGCATAAGCCCAGTTTTCAATCTCGGCCAGTTGATTTTTCTCCAGGATTTGCTGAATCTGCTCGGTTGCGGACGGCTCATCGGCCGCCAGCATGATCATTTTAAGTTCAGGCCTGTTTTTATGAATGCTGCTTAACAGCTCCATGTCTTTCAAACAGGAAGAGCAGTTGATAGACCAGACCACCAGCATGAACGGCCGGTTGGCGTTGCTGGACAATATTTGTTGATAACTGCCCGAGACAAATGGCGCAGGGGCTGCCTGGGCTGGAATAGTAAAGAGGGTTAAAAAAATAAATGCCAAGCCAGGGAAAATTTTTTTTAAGGTCATGATTTGATTCCATGTGTACAGATGTGAAAGGCTTTTTCGTAACGGATCATGTTGCTCCTTAAGCGTGTGATTCGGTATCTTTCTTAACAATGTCTTTGATGTAATCGTTCAGGGATTTTCCTATTTCACCGGCCCGTTTTGCCGCTTTTTCGTGTAGCTCTTCGCCTATTCTCACATTGAAAGAACCTTTGAAAGGTTTTTTGGGTTCCATACCGGTCTCTTTGCAGGTTTCCAGATAGCTGTCTACGGCAAGCCTGAATTCTTTTTCCAATTGTTCCACTGTTATTGATGAATTGTTCTAATAGTTTTTCAAGTTGGCTCATGCTCTAAATGGGCGACTAAAATTTAGTTGCAAATATATCATCTATTTTGATTGTCATCAGAATTCGTTCCCGACTCTGATATAAGCATTGGTGCTATTTGCCCGCACGGCCAGTCTTTCATATTGAAGTAGTTTTCCGGCTTTTACCTCAGCGGGTATCGGCAATATGTGGTACAACATAATTCGACTGATTCTACCTACTATGGCGGTTGGGAACAGAACGCCTATTGCATCGAATTTTGATTTGGAAGATCATTGGGTAAACACAATAACCGGATAATATTATGGCGATAAATACTAACAGACCCACGTCCCCGCATTTGCAAGTCTACAAGCTGCCTTTAACAGGTATTATTTCCATCACCCACCGCATGACCGGCATCATGCTCACCGCCGGTTTGATTTTATTCGTTTATGTGATTTCGGCGTTGGCAGGCGGTGCGGATTCGTACACGGCCATGCAGGCCTTGATGAGTCTATGGGTGTTCAAATTAGTGATCTGGGCTTTTATTTACGCGCTGTTTTTCCATCTGTGTCACGGCGTTCGCCACTTGATTTGGGATTCCGGCAGCAGCTTTGAACTGGATACGCTAAACCGGTATGCCATGATTGAACTGGCGGCTTCATTGGTACTGACTTTAATGACTTTTGCGTGGGGATATTATGGACTATAGAACGCCTTTATCCAGGGTTAAGGGCTTGGGTTCAGCTAAGGACGGAACGACTCATTGGTGGATGCAGCGCGTCACCGCCGTGGCGCTGATCCCGTTGTCTTTCTGGCTGATCTACTTTCTGGGGTTGAGCTTGACCGCCCCCTATCAACAAACCGTAGTTTGGCTGACGTCACCTGTTAATACCGTCTGCATCGTGGCGTGGATCATCGCCGCTTTCTACCACGCCGCGTTGGGTTTACAGGTGGTGATTGAAGATTATGTCGCCGCCGAAGGCCCCAGGATTATCTCGATCTGGGCCGTCAATCTGGCTTTCTTGTTTTTGGCGATTGCGGCTTTGTTGGCTGTGTTTCGCATCGTATCGATAGGGTGATTCATGGCAGCAGATTATAAAATTATTGAACATACTTACGATGTGGTCGTGGTCGGCGCGGGCGGCGCGGGACTTCGCGCTACCTTGGGCATGGCGGAAAAAGGCCTTAAAACCGCCTGCATCACCAAAGTGTTCCCCACCCGCAGCCATACCGTTGCCGCGCAAGGCGGCATCAGTGCGGCGTTGGGCAATATGGGCGAAGACGACTGGCGTTTCCACATGTACGATACCGTCAAAGGCTCCGACTGGTTGGGCGATCAGGATGCGATCGAATACATGTGCCGCGAAGCCATCCCCGCCGTGATCGAACTGGAACATTACGGCGTACCGTTTTCGCGCACCGCCGACGGCAAAATCTATCAACGTGCGTTCGGCGGCATGACCACGCATTACGGCAAAGGACTGGCGCAACGCACTTGCGCGGCGGCCGACAAGACCGGTCATGCGATTTTGCACACTCTGTACCAGCAGTCGTTAAAACATAAGGCTGAATTTTTCGTCGAATACATCGCGCTGGATTTGATCATGGAAGACGGTGAATGTCGCGGCATCCTGGCTTGGTGTCTGGATGACGGCTCGTTGCATTTGTTCAAATCCCAAATGACCGTCTTGGCGACCGGCGGTTACGGACGCACGTTTTTTTCCTGTACTTCGGCGCATACCGTTACCGGTGACGGCAACGCGATGGTATTACGCGCCGGTTTGCCGTTGCAGGATATGGAGTTCATCCAGTTTCACCCGACCGGCATTTACGGCGCGGGCTGTTTGATTACCGAAGGCGTAAGAGGCGAGGGCGGTTACCTGACTAATTCGGAAGGCGAGCGCTTCATGGAACGCTATGCGCCATCGGCCAAAGACTTGGCTTCACGCGATGTGGTCAGCCGCGCGATGACCATTGAAATTGAAGAAGGCCGAGGCGTAGGGCCGCTGAAAGATCACCTCTATTTGCATATCGAGCATCTTGATCCGGCCATCATTCACGAACGCTTGCCGGGCATATCCGAAACCTCCAGGATTTTTGCGAATGTCGATATCACCAAAGAGCCGATTCCGGTTCTGCCGACCGTGCATTACAACATGGGCGGCATTCCGACCAATTACAAAGCCGAAGTCGTGACCTTGAGAGACGGCGATCCCGACGCAGTGGTGCCGGGCTTGATGGCTATCGGCGAGGCGGCCTGCGTATCCGTGCATGGCGCGAACCGCTTGGGTTCAAACTCGCTGCTCGATCTGGTGGTGTTCGGTCGCTCCGCCGCAATACGCTGCGCGGAGCTGATCAAACCGGGTTCAAGGCAGAAACCCTTGGCGAGCAATGCTTGCGACAAAGCCATCGCCCGTTTCGACAAAATCCGCAATGCGAACGGCAGCCGCTCGACCTCCGATATTCGCCTGGACATGCAAAAAGTCATGCAAGCCAAAGCGGCGGTGTTCAGGACCGGTACCACGTTGACCGAAGGCGTCAACGCGATGGCCGAAGTCAGAAAAACCTTTGCCGACGTCAAAGTAGTAGATAAATCGTTGATCTGGAATACCGATCTGGTTGAAACGCTGGAACTGGATAACCTGCTGAGCCAGGCCACTGTCGCGATCAACGCGGCGGGCAACCGCACCGAGAGCCGGGGAGGTCATGCACGGGAAGATTACCCAAACCGCGACGACGAAAACTGGTTGAAGCATACCCTGACCTGGCTGGATGGCGATCAGGTTAAAATCGATTACAGGCCGGTGCATATGTACACATTGACCAACGAAGTCGACGTTATTCCACCAAAAGAGAGGGTGTACTGATGGCTGAATTTACCCTGCCTAAAAACTCGGTTTTAATCGAAGGCAAAACCTTTAAAGCGCCTGCCGGTGCAACCAACATCCGCCGGTTTGAAGTGTACCGCTGGGATCCCGAATCCGGCGAAAACCCGCGCATCGATGCGTTCGAACTGGATATGGACAGCTGCGGCCCGATGGTGCTGGACGCGATCCTGAAAATCAAAAACGAAATCGACAGCAGCTTAACCTTCCGGCGCTCCTGCCGTGAAGGCGTGTGCGGCTCCTGTGCGATGACCATCAACGGCAAAAACTCGCTGGCCTGCACCAAAGCCATCGATTCTTACTCAGGCACCATCAAAATCTATCCGTTGCCGCATTTACAAGTCGTTAAAGACCTGGTGGCGGATCTGACACATTTTTATGCGCAATACGCCTCGATCAAACCGTGGATAGAAACCCAAACCCCGGCGCCAGCGGATTCCGAACGTCTGCAAAGCAAGGAAGACCGGGAAAAACTGGATGGCTTATACGACTGCGTGCTGTGCGCCTGTTGCTCGACCAGTTGCCCCAGTTACTGGTGGAACAGCGAGCGTTATCTGGGGCCTGCGATCCTGCTGCAAGCCTACCGCTGGCTGGTCGACAGCCGTGACGAAAGTACCGGCGAACGGCTGGACGAACTGGAAGACCCATTTAAATTGTACCGTTGCCATACGATTATGAATTGTACCGATACCTGTCCTAAGGGCTTGAACCCGGCTAAGGCTATTGCTGAAACCAAGAAGCTGTTGGTGCAGAGAAAATTGGGCTGATGGACGAGCTGGCTCGATTAAGGTGGCAATGTCGGCGGGGGACTAAGGAGCTGGATTTTTTGCTTAATCGGTATCTGGAAACGGGGTATTTGGTGGCGGATCAGGGGGAGAGGGATTTGTTTGTTGAGTTGTTGGGGATGGAGGATGATGTGTTGGTTGGGGTTTTGATGGGGGATTTTGAAGTGGGAGGAATGGAGGTTTTGGTTGGAAAGATTAGGGCGGTTGCGGCGGCTAATATTTAGCAGTTGCTAAATTTATACAATCGAATGAAATAACAATGGTTTTTAATTTTATGCAGCGCGAAGAGTTCGAACAGCATTTCACCGATTATCGCAAGTATCTGCGCGATGAAATCCATCGCTTTATCGATTCAGTTGCCGTCTATCGACAGATTCAAGAGCGTAAACTGGATCGCTTAGGCGAAATAAACCTAGCGCCAGCTTTCTTTAGAGTCGTTGAGGATGCACTTTTCACGAAGATTATCTTGTGGGCGGACAAGCTGTTCGACGAGAAGGGACATCGTGGCTTTTTTAACTTCCTTACTTTTGTAGAACACAACAGGAAGTGGTTAGCAGTTGTCGAGCTTAAACGTCGCCGTTCCTATCCAGATGGTCATTGGATGCTGGAAGATCGTGTGCCTATCACTTTTGAGTCGATCCAAGCTGATCGCGCGCTAATCAGAGAATTGAATGCCCTCAAGAGTTTTCGCATTCGGCGGGATAAGTATCACGGCCATTTCGATAAGGACTACTTCTTTGATCGCAACCGATTGGAAGCTGATGCACCGTTGGAGTGGATAGACCTACAGGAAGCTGGGCAGGTGATGGATCGTATTCTCAACAACTACTCCGTTGAATTGGATGGAACCAGCTATTGTTGGGATACACTAAATATCGATGATTTGGATGTGCTGCTGCACCATGTAACGCTGTATACGGTGGATTAATTGTAACGTGTAAGCCAGGTAGCCGGGTAGGGGGCGCATCGCGCCCTGTTTCGTAGCCTAATCGTACTGGGAATTTTGATCTCCAAAATGGCTTGTTCGTTGGAATGTTTAAAATAACAGGGTCATTTTGATATTTTTCCGAGAGGGACGAGGTTTGCAACCCCGTCCCTAACGTTTTTACGATGTCCGAGTTAAGCGACTACATTTAGCCAACGCAAAACGTTTCGGACGGGGCAACATGCCCCGTCCGGCTGCGCCGCAGTTCAAAGTAGTGGTGCATCATGTCAACCAAGCAATTTGGTCGCAAGCGGCGAAGCCGAGTTGGCCGATGACCAAAGCCAATGTTCAGGACGGGCAACATAACCTTTTCGCACCGGATTTTCATGAATATAGTTAAGCTTTTGAAGATAGAAAGCAGGGTTTTCTATCTTCTTCGGTGCATTAGTTTCCATCCAAAACCGATAACCTCCCTGTGCATCAGTAAATAGCTTCAAAACATTCGGCTCCATGGTTTCGAGATTGACCTTGAATTTAGCGGAAGTGAATCGTTTGAAGTCCCGTAAAAATCCTGCTACATCCGGCGAAGTAACTATCAGATGGATATGATTCAGCATAAAAACATAGCCATTCAATTCCAGTCCTTTATTGTCTTGGCAATAATGGAGCGAATCGGACATAATCTGCCAGCGGTTATGGCGGTCAAACAGATAATACCAACGTTGAACGGTTAGAGTGAGCCATGTAGGTCGGGTTAGGCGTTAGCCGTAACCCGACACATTCGCGCAAAATGTCGGGTTACGCTACGCTAACCCGACCTACCCATAATTATTTTTTTCATAAACTATGCATTATCGTCGCGTTTATATCGAAGGTGGCTGTTATTTTTTCACCGTTGTTACTGAAAAACGACGAAAAATATTTTCTGAGGATGATAACGTCAAGCGCCTACGGGCTGCATTTAAAACTGTCATGCAAAAACGTCCTTTTGTAATTGATGCCGCCGTTGTCTTACCTGATCATCTACATTTTATCTGGACGCTTCCTGAATATGACAGCGACTACTCAACTCGCTGGCGACTTATCAAATCCGCATTTACCAAACAATACCCTGATAAATTCATCGTTCAAAACGCTAACCGTAAAAAGAAGAAACAACAGGAACTGTGGCAACATCGTGGGTGGGAACATTGTTTGCGTGATAAACGGGATTTTCAACAGCATATTGATTATATCCACTACAATCCCGTAAAACACGGGCTTGTAAAACGCGCCAGTGATTGGCAATATTCAAGTATTCACCGATATATAAAATCAGGTATGCTGGATAAAAATTGGGGTGAAGGTGCGATGAATTTTGCTGATGATATTGGCTATGAATAATTGCAATGAGAAAAAAATATCGGGTTACGCTACGCTAACCCGACCTACACCTTGCAGAATCCGGGGCTTCGTAGCGTTCGTGGCCGTTCAGGTTGTTCGGCAAGTATTGAGCGTGAATTACACATTAAATTAGGTACTTATATGCAAACATTAAAAAAACAATTAAAACAAAATCTGATTTTGATTTTTATCGGCACTCTGCTTTTAGCTTTACACCCTGCAATGGCAGCAACAGACCAAGCAGATCAAGAAAAACTCCTCAGAGCGCGTGTAAAGAGCCATCAGCAAGATGCAGATCATGCTGCCCATCTGACCCCTATAGATAAGAGTCTGGAGTTTCATGGCGTTTTTTACGGTTATCTTCCTTGCAACGATTGCGATGGCATTAAAGCGACACTGTCGTTAAAACAAAATAACAATTATCTGTTGGTGACACAGCCTGCAAAAGACTCCTCAAGGGAGTTTTATGAAAAAGGAAAATATAGTTGGAATGATGAAACCCATACCGTTGTTTTAACACCGCGTAACGAACCAACCCCACGGCAATATCATATTGAAGATGAAGGGACGCTCATTCAGCTTAACAGTGATGGCGCGAGGATGGCAGCCGGCCTGGCAGATCGCTACACTTTACGCAGAAGCGATACGGTAAAGTCACGTGAGGTACATATTCACTAGGATGAATAGTGGGTGGTGCGGAAAAAAAACCGCTCCGCCATCCCGTATCGCTCATCGTCGGCGAGGCGTCTGGCAACGCCACTACGCAGAACATACTTAGGATTGCAACTCCGTCCCTAACGTTTCTGCGCTGTCTGAGTTAAGCGACTACATTTAACAGACGCAAACCGCTTCGAACAGGGCATAGCTCTGTCCATCTACCGATGTTGCAGCAAGCAATTTGGTAAGGAGCTGCGAAGCCGGATTAGCCGATGACCAAGGCCCATGCTTGGGGCGGGCAACATAGCCTTATGGGCAGGTCTTGTACGGTTACACATAACAGTTTTTTAAAGTCTAATCTGCAAGACCCGGTTATTTTTCAAATAGACATTATTAACTGATGTTACGCACTGTCGATTACAGTCGCGAAAAAGATAGACCGCAGATTGCCAAATCATTGTCCGAAAAGATCTTGTTCCCGCCGCCGTAGGGCCTGCCACTTCACCTGTTACGGACTATGCGTAACATCCGTTATTAATAAAAATTGATAATGTCAGTTCGACAAAGACCCCACTGAAGAAACTCCATCATACTTTCGAATTCATAACAAAAAGAGTTTCGTCGGTGCAGGTTAATCGGTATGCGCACAAAAATGATGCGCTTATATAAAATAATCAAACAAGCCAGGTTTAATGTTATTGCTTATAACCAATTGAATTTTATTGGTAAAAAGTTAATATAATTTGTGTGTTAATTTTGGCGCAGCATTTGCTTTTGTATTTTAGGGAGCCCCTGAAAATTGAATTACGCCACTATGAAATTCAAAAGTTTATCGATGTAAGTCAGCCCGAACCGGGTGTTTTTTAGAAGCTTCCTGTAATGTCATGAAATCTTAAACAAACCGTCATCTCTTTGACAGAGATAAGTTTTATTCTGTATCTGAAAAGAAAAAACACCATTTACGCGGAAAATTTGCGTTTTTTTACATGATTTCTCCAGGAGAATAAAAAATGAATCCACTCTATTTTATCCAAAAAGAACTCAGCGCTGCATGGGGTGAGGTTAACCGCCCACTATTTCCGGAGGGCTCTGAGAATGAATATTTTTATACGGAACTGTTTAACTACTATCATTCACTCCAAGGCAAGACCATCGACACGGGGAGCGGTGAGTCGTTATTTCCAATAATGATTGATAACGCCCATTCTATTAATGGGGCGTCGGCTAAGAAGGGCATTGCGCCTCTTTTCGAAGCCCAACAACCGTGCTGGGGGTTTTGATTCCTAAGATGGATTGTCTGTTGGAGTGCTTTAAAATATGTAAATGGGGCGCGATGTATTCGCTACGTAGCTGAGCTAATTAAGCGCCCCGTTTTTCCTCAATCAATTCTCTTCCTGTTCCGGACTTTCGGCTTTGAACAGCTCGGAGATGAGCTCAAGATGAGCCGTTAATTGTGGTATCTCAGGAATTCCCCAAGCTTTTCCTGTGATGCGGGATAGTAAGTTATTCAACCAGATCCGGTTCGATTGCGCTTGTTGAATGATTAATTGGTAGGATCCCTCATCATTAACAATGGCAAAATCTTCGATCCAAACTTCAATCGTTTCAGATTCACCGACGAGCTGAATTTGAACGTATGCTTTTCGCGCTTCGAGGTCAAAATTAAAATCTGTTAATTCTGCAATGCCCTTCAGTATTATATTTGCCACCCATATCACCATCGTGTTGGGTGTCCATTTTATTGCCATTTTTATTAAACGGGTTTTAAAGCTCATTTTTATCCTTTATCAGTTACGTGGTAAGTTTTCTAATCTAATTGTTATTTGCTTTGGTCGTTAAGTACAACCAAAAAATGTCATCAAACTACCCGCTTAATACTATTTTGTCAGCAAAAATTCGCCAGTTTGCCATTATCTACGCACGGTTTTTTCGCGTAATGCCCAAAAACATTTGCTGTGGGGCAGGTTGACCTTGCCTGTCTATTTGCAAGTCGCTGATTTTTTACGTGCTTTTGAGAGGTGTATTTAAATCAATAGTTGTAATCGTGCAATATGTTTGACTCATTATCATTGGATTACAGCATTTAGCCGGTAACCCATATTACAAATAATGCCGATATTTTTCGGCTTGTCACATTACTGTAATGAATCTGTCGCATTACTGTAATGAACTTGTCATATTCTGATCAAATACCTTTGCGATTA
>Ga0207975_100599_pt1 | contig 16446 bp, 6 predicted proteins | sample LakWasMe91_HOW11_2_FD_183913 | JGI IMG/M metagenome (GOLD analysis project Ga0207975, IMG submission 183913) | Freshwater sediment methanotrophic microbial communities from Lake Washington under simulated oxygen tension - Sediment Metagenome... | ecosystem: Environmental > Aquatic > Freshwater >...
GCCGCGAGGTCAATTTCCACGCCTCGCTGGCATCGGTATACAACACCGGCATCATCACCAGAAAAGCCACGCCCATCGCGGAAACCCGGCAACCGTAGCGATGCGCGGTATAGGCGTGCCCCAATTCATGCAGGGTTTTGGTCAAGGTCAGCGCAACGGCGTAATACACAAAACCTTCGGTCGAAAAAAAATGCAGGAAAGTTCGGCTGAACATATCCCAGCGGTCGATCAGCAAATACAGATTAACCAGCACCAGCGCCATCAGCACGTACAGCACCATCGGCCGATAGATCCAGCGCAGCGCCGGATAGGTAAGCGCCAGCAAGCGATCCGGGCGGATCAGCGGAATTTTAAAAAACAGGTAATGATGGATCAGCCAGACAAACCAGTTATGATGCGCGGCCTTGGCTTGACCGACCAGGCGCTGCACCGCCTCTTTGCCCCTGACCTGGAGCAGATTATGACCGGCTAAAAACTGCAATAACTGTAGAATATCGTCAACGCTGACGGTGAACAATCCGTACTGCGATACTTGTTCGCTGATGGCCTCGGGTGAACTTAACTCCCAATGCGCCAGAATCTCGTTTTCAAGTTGTCCGATACGGTAGAAGTGTTGATTGACCGGGTCATAAAGTGTCCAGGTGGGGGAACCGTCGAAAGCGCAAGGCCCTGGAAACAAATCCAGCTCTTCGCGCAACGGCGGCAGGTTAATTACATTCCCATCCATTGTCTCAATGCCGCCAAAGGTCTTCTTAACACGTAATAAACAAAAGGAACGCGCGAGCCGAAGACCTTGGCCGTCCCTTTCAGGCCGATTCTGGGCAATACGTCCGCTTGCTTGAACCGCGCTTTCAAACGATAAGCCAAGGCCTCGTCAGGCGTAACCTCAGCTTGATAGGCGGAAAAATAAAGGACGGCCGAAACCGGCGTGGTCGGATCGACATTTAAAAAAAACTGCACCTTGGAGTCGGGCTCCAGATTAATCGCATCGGCAATCGGCAACTGCACCTCCAACTCGACATCGGCGGGATCGGCAACCATCAAGATACGTTCGCCGACAGTAACCGGCTTGCCTATCCAGTCGTTAACATCGGAGAACACCGCTATACCGGCATGAGGCGCTTTAATGTCGATACGCGCCAGCCAATCTTCCATGCTGCGCACTTCAGCTTCCTGCTGTTCGGTTCGGCTTTTAAGGATATTGACCTGCGCCTTGCTGTCCATGTCGAACATCGCCTGCTGCGCGGTTTTACGGTATTCGGCTTCAGCAACCGCCAAGGCCTTGCGGGTCACGGTCAGCTTGTTTTTAATGGTCTCTTCTTCAAGGCTTAACAACGGCTGGTCTTTGATCACCTGATCGTTGGGCTGTACATAAAACCGATCGACAACACCGTCAATAGCGGCCCTGATTATAGTCGGATGAGCCGGAATAACGCTGGCCGGAGCCAACGCCGTCTGCCGCACCGGAATCCATAACAGACAAAACAGCATAGCCAGGCTGATCATCAGGCGTTTTTTAGTCAGCCAGTCCTGTTTCCAGAAAGGCGGCCTGGGCGACAACGCCGCCCAGGCATGACCAAAGGTGTCCGCCACATGCTCCAGTAAATACAGCTCCCCCCCCGTCCAGGCAGACTCCCTAGCCAGCAACAGTCCGGCTTGCGGCGTGGCGCCATAGGCCGATACCGGCAGCCATACCGCATGGGCAGGCAACCATTGCGGCCAGTCATCGGCACAATCGCTTTTCAGGTCTTCCGCTGTTAAGGGGCGAATGGTTCCGGAAGTATCCGCAGACAACTGTTTGAACAGCTGTTTCAGCCAGCTTATATAGGGCGCATTAGCGTCAACGACCGCCAGACCGGAGACTGCAACCACTTGCGCACCGTCTATTTGCCATAACGCCGCCTGACGGAATTCAATCAGGCCGCGGCTGTCGTTAACCAGCGTATAGGCCAGCGCCTCAGCAGTATCGGCGTTACGAAAGGATTTTTCCAGTTGCAGCAGCGTCGCCAGCGCCGTCAGCTGCCGCTGGGACGCGGCCATCGTCTCAGTCATGCTTGGCAGTCGGTTCCATACCGCTTGCGACACTTCCGCCGTCCTTGGCAGTCGCAGCAGCTGGAAAAATGGCGCGACCGCTCATACCGGCAAGAAGATCATCAGCCTTACCGGTAATGACTCCGGTAATTTTAATGGATTGGCTGACCGCATCGATACGCGCGCCCAGCATCTTGACCTTGGCCGGATATTCGCGCTGCGTTTCTTCAAGAAAAACCTTAAACTCGTAGCCCGGCTTCAACCACTTCAGCCAGCTTGAAGGCACCAGTACAGTGACTTCAAGCTGACTGTCATCCAGAATATCCAGAATCGGATCGCCGGCTTTAACATATTGATAACGCTGCACCAGCCGCTCGGCCACGCGCCCCGAAAAAGGCGCGGCAATCGCGCATTTTTGTAACACCGCCCCCATCAAAGCAATATCGGCTTTGGCCTTGGCGACTTCGGCAGCCGCCATTTCAAGCTCCAGCGGACTCATCGAATTGAGCTTGGTCAAACGGGAATTAACCTCATAGGTTTTTTCGGCGGCTTGTACAACAGCCTGCGCTTTTTTCAATTGCGCCTGCTGTTCGGCGCAATTGAAAGCAACCAACAAGTCTCCTTGCTTAAATCGTTCTCCTTCCTGAACATTGAGTTGAATGATTTTTGCCGCCATCTCACTGGATAAAATAGAAGAATGCTGAGCATTAAGTTGAGCGCGAATTTCAGCCGACTCGGCGGCATAGGCTGTGTTGAAAACGCTAAAACCGGTGGCGCAGATGAGCAATCTTAAAAAAGTACGCATAATAAGTCTTGGTTGGTTGTTTGCTGAGGGTTATATCTGAAAAGCCAGGTAGGTCGGGTTAGCGCAACGTCACCCGACACCTTGAAGCGGCAAATGTCGGGTTACGCTGCGCTAACCCGACCTACTCGGTTGCATCCTAAAACAGGACTAATTTTTCTTAACCACACTCGAATCAACAGCCGATAACTTGTCTGCTTCCGGTTTAGTTGCCGACGGGAACCGCCCTGCTTGCCAGTTTTTATCCACTGCTTCAATCGAACTCGCCAGGGTATTGATGTCGTAATTTTCAATAAAGACCGGCAAGGGATCAAGGCCCAGCGAAACATAAACCCTACCCAGCGAGCTTTGAATGCTGGCATAGGCTTCAAGCGTTTGTAAACGCGACATCAACGCATTGGTCGTCGCACGGATACGCTCCAACTCGGTTTTGGCGTCATTCTCCGCATCTGTAGTGATATGCTTTGAAATCTTCTGGTTGATGCCATCCAGTTCCATGGTGCGCTTATACTGCTGGTCCGCCACTAAAAATTGCTGATAAGACAAGTGAACCTGCGTCAACACCGCCATGTAAACCGATAACCGGCGAGTGTCCCCTAACTTTTCCTGTGCGTCTATCTGGCTAAAACGCGCCGGGGCCGAGATCAACTCCATCAAGTTCTGGCTGATGATGCCGCTCAACTCCAGCCAGTTGTTGTTTAACAGATAAGAGTTGCTGTCATGGTTATAACCGGTCTTGAATTCAATACCGGGCAGTAAGCGCAACATGGCTTTATGGGTCTCTTCCGTCGTAATACGGTTATTGTAGATTTCTTCCCGCAATTCAGGGCGCAATTGCAGCGCCATTTCTTCCATTTTGTCGATCGCCAATGAAAATTCCGGCGCTTGTAGCGCGCTATTTTCAGGCAATTTCAACTGAAATTTCTGGCTGGGCGATACGCCCAGCAAAGAAGCCAGTTCGGTTTTGGCAAGACGGAGCGTTTCCGAAAGTTCCTCCAGTTTGCGAATGATTTCCAGCAGATCCTTTTGATATTGCAGTATCGCCAGCGGCGCGGCCAGTCGTTCGCTTTCAATGCCTTGGGCGTCCTTCAACGCTTGTCTGGCACTACCCAGAATTTTATCAATTTCGCCTTCGAGTTGCTGGGTACCGGCCATGCGCCAAAACGCGGTGCGCACATCCTGCATCAATAATTGAGCGGTTTTACGACGGCTTTCTTCGGCAACCAGAACCCGGTTGGCATCCTGCTTGGCCTGGAAGTAGCTGACACCGAAATCCAGCACGTTCCAGCTAAAGGTGAAGTCGTAAACCTTGCGCGACCGGTCTTGAGAGGTCGATGACTGCAATTGCTGAGCGCCAGTGATAGCATTACGGCTGTTAGAGGCGCTGTAATTATCACGTCCCCTGTAACCCGCCGAAGCAATTAGGTCGGGCAATAAACTGTATTTTGCCAAATCGGACTGTCCGTCGGCCACGGCATGTTCCATCATCTTGACGCGATGATTAAGGTTGTATTTTAGCGCTCTGGCCATCGCGTCATAGACGCTAAGTGGCCCTACAATAGGTTCCTGTTTAGCAAAAATGACCTGTTTATCGGCATCAAGCGATGTCTTTTGTTCAACTTGAGTAATGGGTTCCGGCATGATGGCGCAACCGGCTAACAAAACAATACCGGAAAGACCGGCGATAAACTGAGGGGCTGGATAGTTCATGATGATGATTTTTTATTAATATTATGTTGAAAGAATTACAGGCGGCTCTCCCCGCCTTGTTTTACTGCCATCAGGTTAAAACATACCCCCGGTAAGGGAACAACCGACCGGTTGCCCCTTTACGCGAAAGGTATGCGTTATTTAAGTTCCCGTTTTTTATAGTATATCTCAGGCGGCATCCTTATCCTCGCCAACCAGGCTTGCCAGACTATCCAGCAATGTTTGCCGCTGAAGCTCAAAGCCTTTACTGCCCACCCTCTGCAACTGTTGGGTCAGGCCTGGCTTGCCGGCGTGAGCCAGTTGCTTATCGGTCTGCTGCACTTGGCTTCGTTGGTTTCTCCCCGCTCCCTGCTGATTGTCTCCATCGGGCTGCTGATTGTTTTCATTATCAGGCTGTTGATCACCTTCTTGCCCCTGATTTTGCTGCTGCGCTCTGCCCTTTTGCGGCTGCACCTTGACCAGAACAACCACCTGCTTACCCTGACTGTCCCTGATAGTGACCTTCACCGTTATCGGGCTGGTCACCACAGCGCCCTCTTTTACCGTAACAGCGCCGGTACTGGGATTGACGCTGATAAACGACGGCAAACTTTGCCCGCTAGACTGCGTGCCGGTAATCGTTATCGTCCCGGACGTGTTCAACCCGGCAAAGACGCTGGACGGCAGGTTAATGGTGCCGCCGGATGTACCGTTTCCGTGCGAATCGACAGTCAGCTTCATATCCACAACGATGGTCTGGTTAGGACTAGAACCGGAATTGCTGTTGTTATTGCCCGAGCTGCTATCACCGAAGCTGTTGGTATTCGTGCCGCTGTTTTCCGAACCATGCGTATCACTCGCATTGTTATTTCTGTCAGCGCCGGTACTATTGCCGGTGCCGGAGTTATTACCCGTACCCGTGTTGTTACCGGTATTGGTATTGGTGTTATTGCCCGTGCCGGTATTCGAACTGGGCTTGTCATCCCCATTTCCGGTTTGTTGCGTGAGGTTGATGGGTGCCAAAGCCTCTACTTGATCCGTCACCACGCTGGCTACACTTTCCGCAGCACCTTGCGCGTCAGTGTAACGGGCGACCACAGTAATAGTCTTGCCGGCCTCAGCATCGGTTAGCATATAGCTGCTGCCGGTTGCGCCGGTGATATCGACACCGTCAGCTTGCCACTGATAACTGATCGTACCCAAGCCGTCAACATCTGCCAGCGTGTTGGCGGCAGACAGGGTGATTCCAACAGAGGGTATTCCGCTGATGGTTACCGTGCCGGTAGGTAAATCGTTAACCGGGTTCACAGTGATGGTAAAGGTTTGAGTGGTGCTGGTATCGACACCGCCATTAGCCGTTCCGCCGCTATCCTTGATCGACACCGTGACTGTCGCCGTACCGTTGGCATTGGCCGCCGGGGTGTAAGTCAAGTTGCCGTTGCTGTCGATAGTCGGCTGCACGCTGAACAAGGCGTTGTTGTTATTGCTGGTAGTAAAGCTCAGAGTTTGATCAGCTTCATTGGCAGGACCTTTGCTGAGACCGGTTGCCCAGTTGCCAACCGTTTGCGCTCCGGCATCTTCATTGACAGTCTGATCAGCACCCTTGGTAAACGAGGGCGCATCATTGACTGCCGTGATATTCACAGTTTCGGTATAAGACGTGGTGCTGTACTCCGTCCCGTCGTGAACCTTAAACTGAAAGCTGGTATTCGCAGTACCGAAAGCGTCGGCCGCTCCCCTGAAGGTAAGCTTTCCTGCATCAATATCAGCCTTGGTTATTGCTTGGTTGGCGGTCACCGCTGTCCCATTTAGCGCCAACGTGCCGCTAGACGGCAACGCAGTAATTTGCACTTGGCTCAAGACATTGCCGGCATCCACGTCACTGAAGTTGAAATCGCTCGCCACAAAGGTATAGCTTGCATCTTCATTGACCGTTATTGAGCTATTGATAGAGGTGGGCGGAACGTTAGCCGTCACCGTAATTCCATTATTGGTAAGATCGGCCACCACCACCGCTGCGTCCGCGCCTGCGGCCCAGTCTTCTGCGGCAGCCAGATTGTAGACCGTATTATCGTTAGCGTTTAGGCCGGTCTTGTTAAATAGGGCGTTGACGCCGGCCTTATCCGCGCCCGTCAACGTCAGCGTGAACTCAGTAGCAGAGGTAATTTCAACTCCCGCTGTGCCTGTTAAAGTGTAAGTAGCTCCACCTTGACCGGTAAAAGTCAGTTTGGAAGCGTCAATGTCGTTGTTAGCCCCTACCAATTTCAAAAAGTTGGCACCAGTGACGACGAGTACACCTGTGTTATTGACATAAGTGGCGGAAGTAATGGCAGGAACCGCTACGTTGCTAGCCGTGATACCGTTGCCGGTCAGGTCGGCATCGGTGACCCCGGCCGCCGCTCCGGCGGTCCAGTCCTCGGCGGCGGCCAGGTTATAGGTCGTAGCGCCAGTTGACGACGTGCCGTTTTTGTTAATGATCTGGTTGATCGCGGCCTTGTCGGTCGCGCTCAAGGTAATCGTGAACGCGGTGCCGGAGGTGATTTCGACGTTCGAGGTATCGGTCAGGGTATAGGTCGCGCCGCCTTCGCCGGTGAAGGTGAATTTGTTGGCGACAATGTCGTTGGCCGCGCCGTTCAATTTCAGGAAACCGGTGCCGGTCACCACCAACGCGCCGGTGGTGGCATCGTAGGTGGACGAGGTAATGGCCGGCACCGCCACGTTGCTGACGGTGATGCCGTTGGTGGCATCCACATCGGTGACCCCGGCCGCCGCCCCGGCGGTCCAGTCCTCGGCGGCGGCCAGGTTATAGGTGGTGGCGCCAGTCGACGAGGTGCCGTTTTTGTTGAGCATCTGGTTGATCGCGGCTTTGTCGGTCGCGCTCAAGGTAATCGTGAACGCGGTACCGGAGGTAATTTCGACGTTCGAGGTATCGGTCAGGGTATAGGTCGCGCCGCCTTCGCCGGTGAAGGTGAATTTGTTGGCGACGATGTCGTTGGTTGCGCCGGACTTCGACAGGAAGCCGGTGCCGGTCACGACCAAGGCGCCGGTGGTGGCATCGTAGGTGGACGAGGTAATCGCAGGCACCGCCACGTTGCTGACGGTGATGCCGTTGCCGGTCAGGTCGGCATCGGTGACCCCGGCCGCCGCTCCGGCGGTCCAGTCTTCGGCGGCGGCCAGGTTATAGGTGGTGCCGCTAGTCGATGCGGTGCCGTTTTTGTTGATCATCTGGTTGATCGCGGCCTTGTCGGTCGCGCTCAAGGTAATCGTGAACGCCGTGCCGGACGTGATTTCGACGTTCGAGGTATCGGTCAGGGTATAGGTCGCGCCGCCTTCGCCGGTGAAGGTGAATTTGTTGGCGACGATGTCGTTGGTTGCGCCGGACTTCGACAGGAAGCCGGTGCCGGTCACGACCAACGCGCCGGTGGTGGCATCGTAGGTGGACGAGGTAATGGCCGGGACCGCCACGTTACTGACGGTAATGCCGTTGCCGGTCAGGTCGGCATCGGTGACCCCGGCCGCCGCCCCGGCGGTCCAGTCTTCGGCCGCGGCCAGGTTGTAAGTGGTGCCGCTGGTTGAGGCGGTGCCGTTTTTGTTGATCATCTGGTTGATCGCGGCCTTGTCGGTCGCGCTCAAGGTAATCGTGAACGCGGTGCCGGACGTGATTTCGACGTTCGAGGTATCGGTCAAGGTATAGGTCGCGCCGCCTTCACCGGTGAAGGTGAATTTGTTCGCGACGATGTCGTTGGTCGCACCGTTCAATTTCAGGAAGCCGGTGCCGGTCACCACCAACGCGCCGGTGGTGGCATCATAGGTGGACGAGGTAATGGCCGGTACTGCCACATTGCTGGCGGTAATACCGTTGCCGGTCAGATCCGAAGTATCGCCCGCAGTCACTTGAGCGTCCCAATCATCGGCAGCGGCCAAGTTATAGGTAGTGCCGCCAGTCGATGCGGCACCGTTTTTGTTGACGATCTGGTTGATCGCGGCCTTGTCGGTCGCGCTTAAGGCCAATGTGAACGATGTTGCGCTGGTGAGTTCGACATCCGCAGTATCGGTCAGGGTATAAGTCACGCCGCCTTCACCGGTAAAAGTCAGCTTCGCAGCGGTGATGTCGTTGCTTGCACCTGCTTTGGCCTGCATATTGGTACCGGTCACCACTAGGCTGCCCGTCGTTGCGTCATACGTAGCTGAAGTGATTTTTGGAGCAATAGACACGGTGACGGCATTGGTGGCGTCGGCTATATTAGCCGCCGCATCCGCTCCAGCCATCCAATCGTCGGCAGCCGCTAAATTGTAGGTAGTGGAGTCGTTGGCGCTGGTGCCGATCTTGTTCAACAAGGCATCGACATTGGTTTTATCCGCCCCCGTCAAAGTGGTCGTGAACGAGGTTGCCGAGGTGATTTCCACGCCGGTGGCATTGGTCAGCGTATAGGTTCCACTACCCTGACCGGTAAAAGTCAGCTTGGTGAGGTCAATATCGTTATTGGCACCCACTTTGCTAAACAGATTGGTGCCGGTTACCGTCAGTACGCCGGTGTCCGAATCGTAGGCAGACGACGTAATAGTCGGCGTTTGGACATTGCTGACCGTTATGCCGTTGCCGGTAAGGTCTGCCACAACCGTCGCGGCGGCGGTGCCCGCCATCCAATCCTCGGCAGCGGCTAAATTGTAGGTGGTGGAGCCTGATGACGAAGTACCGTTTTTATTCAGCAAACCGCGTACCACGATTTGGTCCGCGGCGTTCAATGTTACCGAGAACGTGGTAGCGTCGGTAATTTCCACATTAGATGAAGTCAGCGTATAAGTTCCGCCCTCACCCGTCAGCGTCAGCAGGGACACCGCAACATCGTTGGTTGCGCCGGACTTGGAGACCAGATTGGTGCCGGTCACCGTCAGCACGTTGGTGCTGGCGTCATAGGTGGCTGAGGTCACCGTCGGGGCTGCGTAGTTGCTCACCGTGATCGCATTGGTAGTGTCGCTGCCGTTAGTGGCATCGCCCCGGTTCCAACTGGCCGCCGCCGACAGGTTATACGTCGCGGTACTCACCGCTGAGGTTCCGTCCTTGTTCAGCAGGGCTTCCACATTAGTCAGGTCGGCTCCGCTGAGCGTCACCGAGAACGAGGTTGCCGACGTAATTTCCACGCCGGTGGCATTGGTCAGCGTATAAGTCGCCCCGCCTTCGCCGGTAAACGTCAGTTTAGTGAGATCAATATCGTTGGTCGCACCGGACCTTGACAGGAAGTCCGTACCGGTGACCACCAGGATGTTGGTATTGTAATCGTAGGTGGCGCTGGTGATGGCCGGCACCGCCACATTGCTGACAGTGATGCCGTTGCCGGTCAGGTCGGCATCGGTGACCCCGGCCGCCGCTCCGGCGGTCCAGTCCTCGGCCGCGGCAAGGTTATAGGTCGTAGCGCCGGTCGACGACGTGCCGTTTTTGTTAATGATCTGGTTGATTGCCGCTTTGTCGGTCGCGCTCAAGGTGATCGTGAACGCGGTGCCGGAGGTAATCTCAACGTTCGAGGTATCAGTCAGGGTATAGGTCGCGCCGCCTTCGCCGGTGAAGGTGAATTTGTTGGCGACGATGTCGTTGGTCAAGCCGGACTTCGACAGGAAGCCGGTGCCGGTCACCACCAATGCGCCGGTGTTGGCATCGTAGGTGGACGAGGTAATCGCCGGCACCGCCACGTTGCTGGCGGTGATGCCGTTGCCGGTCAGGTCGGCATCGGTGACCCCGGCCGCCGCTCCGGCGGTCCAGTCTTCGGCCGCGGCGAGGTTATACGTGGTGCCGCTGGTCGACGATGTGCCGTTTTTGTTAATGAACTGGTTGACTGCCGCCTTGTCGGTGGCGCTCAACGTAATGGTGAACGCGGTGCCCGAGGTGATCTCGACGTTGGCGGTATCGGTCAAGGTGTAAGTTGCGTTGCCCTCCCCCTTAAAGCTGAATTTATTGGCGACGATGTCGTTGGTCGCGCCGTTCAGGTTGAGAAAACCGGTTCCGGTGACCACCAACGCGCCGGTGTTGGCATCGTAGGTGGACGAGGTAATCGCCGGCACCGCCACGTTGCTGACGGTAATGCCGTTGCCGGTCAGGTCGGCATCGGTAACCCCGGCCGCCGCCCCGGCGGTCCAGTCTTCGGCCGCGGCAAGGTTATAGGTGGTGCCGCTGGTCGATGCGGTGCCGTTTTTGTTGATCATCTGGTTGATCGCGGCCTTGTCGGTCGCGCTCAAGGTAATCGTGAACGCCGTGCCGGAGGTAATTTCGACGTTCGAGCTATCGGTCAGGGTATAGGTCGCGCCGCCTTCGCCGGTGAAGGTGAATTTGTTCGCGACAATGTCGTTGGTTGCGCCGGACTTCGACAGGAAGCCGGTGCCGGTCACGACCAACGCGCCGGTGGTCGCATCGTAGGTGGACGAGGTAATCGCCGGCACCGCGACGTTGCTGACGGTGATGCCGTTGCCGGTCAGGTCGGCATCGGTGACCCCGGCCGCCGCCCCGGCGGTCCAGTCTTCGGCCGCAGCCAGGTTATAAGTCGTGCCGCTGGTCGACGAGGTGCCGTTTTTGTTGATGATCTGGTTGATCGCGGCTTTGTCGGTCGCGCTCAAGGTAATCGTGAACGCGGTGCCGGAAGTGATCTCGACATTCGAGCTATCGGTCAGGGTATAGGTCGTGCCGCCTTCGCCGGTGAAGGTGAATTTGTTCGCGACAATGTCGTTGGTTGCGCCGGACTTCGACAGGAAGCCGGTGCCGGTCACGACCAATGCGCCGGTGGTGGCATCGTAGGTGGACGAGGTAATGGCCGGTACTGCCACATTGCTGGCGGTGATGCCGTTGCCGGTCAGGTCGGCATCGGTGACCCCGGCCGCCGCTCCGGCGGTCCAGTCTTCGGCCGCGGCCAGGTTATAGGTGGTACCGCTGGTTGATGCGGTACCGTTTTTGTTGATCATCTGGTTGATCGCGGCCTTGTCGGTCGCGCTCAAGGTAATCGTGAACGCGGTGCCGGAAGTGATTTCGACATTCGAGCTATCGGTCAGGGTATAAGCCGCCCCCGCCCCGCCTTCTCCGGTAAAAGTGAATTTGTTGGCGACGATGTCGTTGGCCGCGCCGTTCAATTTCAGGAAGCCGGTGCCGGTCACGACCAATGCGCCGGTGGTGGCGTCGTAGGTGGAGCTGGTGATGGTCGGCGTGTCGGGATTGCTGACCGTCACCGCATTGGTGAGATCCTGAAGATTGCCGTCGTTGATATTGGTATTCCAACCCAACGCCGCCGCGAGGTTATAGGTCGTGCCGCCGGTCGAAGTCGTGCCGGCCTTGTTGAGAAACTGGTTGACGGCTGCCTTGTCGGCGGCGTTCAAGGTGACGCTGAACGAGGTACTGCTGGTCACCTCTACATTCGATGTGGTCAGGATCCGGGTGGTGTTGCCCTCGCCCTTCAGGGTCAGCTGGTTGACGGTGATGTCGTTGGTGGCTCCCGGCTTGGCGACCAGGTTGGTGCCGGTCACGGTCAGCACACCGGTGTTGGCGTCGTAGGTGGAGCTGGTGATGGTGGGGTTCTGGGTGTTGCTGACGGTGACGCCGTTGCCGGTCAGATCGGCCGCTGTGGTGCGCGACGTATCCCAGTCGGCGGCGCCGGCGATGTTGTAGGTACTGCTGGTCACCGACACCGTGCCGTCATAGTTCAGCAAGCCCTCGACGTTCATGGCGTCGGTGTCGGCCAGCGTCAACGAGAACTGGGTGGTACTGCTGGCCGTGACGGTGTACGACCCGTTCAGGGCATAGGTGCCGCCCGCTTCGCCGGTCAGGGTCAGCTTGGTCGCATCGATGGTGTCGCCGGCGGTCATGCCGGTGCCGGTGACGGTCAGCACGTTGGTGCTGGCGTTGTAGGTGGCGGAGGTGATAGTTGGGCCGGCTTGAGTAAAAATAAAGTTATCGTACATGACATCGGTAAAAATGCCGCCCCCACTCTTTGTTACCGTGAAACTGGTAACGCCAGTCCAATTAAGCGAAATAGTCGCGCCGGCGCTTGTTTCCGTTGCATTGACAACGGAATTGCCGCCCCCCGTAGGCGTGAATACTAAAGCATTATGTATGCCTTGATCCGCCAGTCGAAATGAGGTCAGGTCAACAGCACTGCTAAAAGAAAAGGTCTCGCTTGTATGAGTTGCACTATCAACCATAACATTGCCGGAAGTACCCGCATAGTTACCGCCACCTGTAACAACCCAATTACCCGCATCAATGGCTGCCGTCATCGTAACGCCGCTTACCGTTTGAGTGACCGTACTAGTTCCTGTCCCGGTCGCTGATTCAAAATCGAACGCGACAAGCGTGTAATCATAGGCAGCGATACCCGCATCTGAAAGGTATATACCTGTTTCAATGCTACCGCTAACAGTTTCAAGCTGCCAGTTTCCTCCCAAAGCAACTGCGCCTGTGGCATCATTGGACGCGGCAATATCCGCCCGAGTCGATTGAGCCAGTGCGGCAACAAACGCCGCCCCATCGGAACCCGCGCCCACATCGCAGCCATACAGCAAAACATCGGCGTTCTGGGTCAACGCGTTACCGATAGTCGTTAGCTCGGCGGCATGGTCCTGCAGGTTTTGCGAAGTCAAAGTCAACGACCCCAATAAAAGCGCACCTTCGGAACCGTGGGAAACGATGTGTATGGCGTCGATGCCGCTACGCCCATTAAGAATTTGCGCCATCTGCGCCAAACCGTCTTGACTGGAATCGAGCACATGCACTTCCTCGCCCGGCTTCGCATCGTTCACCAGAGTCTGATAATCGGCCACGTTGTTTTCGATAAAGACAATCTCGGTGCGTTGCGGCACAGGATCAACTTGAACGGCGGGTGGCACAACATCGGCTACAGCCTGGGCAAGTTTAGCCGCATCAATGGCGGCGGTATCCTGCACCGGAGGCTTAGTGTCGACCACGGCATCCGCAGTTGTCGCTGCCGCCGCGCCGTCGAACATGATACGCGGCTCCAGCGCCATCATGGTTCGACGGGGCTTATAATGCGAGCCATAGTCGATTGCAGGGGCCGACAAGTTTGAATTTATTTTGCCTGGTTTTTTGGTCAGCATGGTTTTGATAAATTTCATGTTGGTACTCCCTGCATTTAGTGATAACGGGTTATCGAAAGTCTTGTTTAAGCGCTTTGCGCATTGTGAGCGTAATTTAAAGATTGCTCAGAATATGTTTTTTAGTTTGTACTCAGTGCAAGGCCTAAATGGCCTTTACGATTTCAATTCTGACACCGTGACTCACTTCCGGCGGTTTAAACTGGTCATGCCTGCATGAAAACGCAGATTCTGGCGCAGGATGGCCGCCAGCAAGGTAGAGCCGGAACGCGGCAATCCAGAAATAAAATGATAGCGGGGCATGGGCATATAGTCTAAGTGGATGGCAAAACCTATATTTAAAGAATGCACTTATTAGTTATATCTAGTAAGTACTAATACCTAGCCTCAGTGTAACAACACAACTTACCAATTACAACTCTTCCGTAAATCAGTCTTTTATCGTTATTATGTCGGGCATCCCATTTAATTTTGATGCAACCTAAAAATCACTTTTCATCAAAGTAGCCTACATCGGAAACGCTTATTTTTTTGGGGCTTGTTGTTAACGCTCTTGACTTAAGTTCGATCCGTTAGCCCCGACCCACACAAGGGCACGTGATTAAGCTTCGTAGGAGCGGGTCATGCCCGCTAACGGCATGGGTCAAGACACACTTCGTTGCCAAAATATCGCGGGCACAGCCCGCTCCTACGGCTTCATTGATCACGACTGCGGCGTTGTTCGAGCTGCGCATAGAGCCCTGTAGGCCGGAATAAGCTGGTTCAAGCGATAGCGAGAACCGGTGTTTCCGGCAAACACCGCTCGAATTCACCGGAAACGCTACCCCGCGCTACGCTTGGGCAGCCTTATTCCGGCCTTGCTTCTTCCATCTCACAACGTTATCCATAGAAGTAGACCCCGCATTCTTACGCCGTCGATCAATCCGCCTTGCGAGAAAAATTCGATAAAAAGCGAATCCCGTTATAATAAGAAACACGATAACTATTTTGGAGGAACAACATGTTAGCCGAAAAAGATACCGGACTCATTAGCCCGGAAGACTATTTGAAAGGCGAACCGCTTAGTGATGTCAAGCATGAATTGATCGACGGTCATGTTTATGCCATGGCCGGGGCCAGCGCCAATCATGAAAGAATATCAGGAAACATATACAGAAAATTCGGCAATCATTTAGAAAACACTCCCTGCGAACCTTTCGGCTCGGATATGAAGGTAAGGGTCGGTTCCAATTTTTATTATCCCGATGTGACTGTCGATTGCCATTTCGACGATTCGGAGCCCTATTTCACCGAAACCCCTATTATCATTGTCGAGGTTTTATCGAGATCAACGCGCAGAACGGACGAAACCATCAAGTTGATGTCGTATATTAATATCCCCAACCTACAGGAATATGTGCTGATTCAACAAGATTTCGTGGACATTCAAGTCATACGGAGAAGCGAGGACTGGCTGCCGAAACATTATTTTCTAGGCGACGAGATTACTTTCGAGTCCATTGGCTTAACTTTACCGGTCGAAGATATTTATCATCGGGTGCAAAACGATGATATGACCGAATTCCTAAGCAATAAGGCCGAAGCCGGGGAATAAGCGCCTGAAGATTATTGCTTTAGCTTGTTCCTTAGCTCACAAGGCGCTCTGTTACGGTTCGCAGGAGCGGGACTTGGCCACCAACTTAAGACGGTTAAGCCGATCATGGTTCGACAAGGCTCTCCTGAGCGTAGCCGAAGGGCTCACCACGAACGGCTTAACCTCAGGCTGTCCCGGCTTAAGTTAGTTCTTGCCTGCGATATTTTGATAACGAGATAATCTTGCCCCTTCCGTGCCCGGGCATGGCCCGCTCTTACAGACTCATTGATCACCGTTGCGGTGTTGTTCAAGCTGCTCATACAGTGGCGCTACCCGTTGTTGCAGTATCGGATGCGATGAAATCGTCGGCGTATCGGCGCTGAAGCGAATAGCTTGATCCTTGGCATGAAAACCGGCTCGTTGCCGCATGCGCGCCAATTGCTCCAAAGTGCAATCGAGTCCCTGCCGGGGCAGTAAGTCTTGCCACAGGATATCCGGCAATTGCCGGTAATTGATTAATTGCAAGCTCTCTACATTGGCAAGCGCCGCTTCAAAAAATCCAGCTAAAACCTTGGCGCAATAGCCGTCCAAATCCCCCGCATCTAATGTTTCTGACGCCAGCGAGGCAATCATTCCCGGTACCATCTGCGGTCCGCGTTGACGCCGATGCGAAGCCAGTACGGCTTCCGGTTCTCGATAAAGAAACCAGCATGGCGTATCCGGGAAAGCGGCGCGGAATATCGGCAAAAATTGAGTATGCCAGCTATCGAGCTTGATGAAAAAGTGAGTTTCTTCGGGGCTCCGCTGTTGCCCCAAGGCCAGGATCAATTGCCTCAGGCTGGCGCTGCAGCCACTGGATTCGGGCTCTGTTTGATGGAAGCGTAAGAAGGCATCAATGACCGGCGGCTCCGACATCACAATACAACAAGACAGGGTTGACAATAATTGGGTCAGCAAGGTGGAACCGCAGCGCGAGGTATGAAAAATAAACGCGCTCGGCTTCAGCCCCGGTTCCAGGCGCTTCAACCAATCGAATTCTGTGCGACAGATATAACGTTGCGCCGGATCCTGCTGTTGCAGCGTATCCGTGAAAAACGAAGCAGTAAAGCGGTCTTGGACATGCCGCCAAACGATTTCCCGGTCTTGCAGAGTCACCGGAAACCAATTGTGCAATGAAGTCAACGCATCTTTAGCAACAGCTTGACCGCTTAATAACTGCCGTTCATTCAACATGGAATAGTTAAGAAAAGAGGGGAACTATTCA
>Ga0207975_100600_pt1 | contig 16443 bp, 6 predicted proteins | sample LakWasMe91_HOW11_2_FD_183913 | JGI IMG/M metagenome (GOLD analysis project Ga0207975, IMG submission 183913) | Freshwater sediment methanotrophic microbial communities from Lake Washington under simulated oxygen tension - Sediment Metagenome... | ecosystem: Environmental > Aquatic > Freshwater >...
AAGTCGCAGCCATCGACGGTCGAAATGGCTCCAGAAAGAGAGAGGAGCCGGGGCAACGAGCTATATTAATGGCAATCTTGGCAATCGGCGACGGACTTGGGCGCATCGAAAATCAAGCTAGAAAATCTATTTGGCGAGTCCAACGCTCACCGGGAAGGGCTCGGCCTTGAAGGAAGCGATGACACGAAGCTATGAAACTGAACGTTGCGGGGCTTGAAGATAAATCATGGACGAGGAGGGCACGAGTGCGCAATGCTAAGGCAGTGGGAATAGTCGCGTTTGTAATAGCGCTGGGGTGGGTAGGCTACTTCTATTGGTGCTCATCGCACCGTACATTTTCGTCCACCGTGAAAAGTGATGCGGGTGGCGTTTTGGTTTGGGCCGAAAAAGACTGCGCGAGCGTATTGAAGATGGTATCGAACGTGCAGCTCCAGTCAAACGAGCTGTCCGTTAGGCTCATCGACCTGACCTCGCACCGTGACATAGAACACCTGACTACCCTGGCTCGGCCTGTCTGCTTGAGTTTATATGGCGCGCGCCTAGCGGCAACCCTTGCGGGGGAAGATACAACTTGGTTCAATAGGATGCCTTTTTTTCTCGTGGACGCGATAGAGGGGGCTACAGACCAGGCGCAGTTTCGGCGCGAGATGATTCCGCCGTGGAGTACTGGAGAATCGCGATATGTTCTGGTCGCCAGCGGTATATTCGCCACTTATACCAATGGTGAACTTGTGTGGACCCTAGGCCATGAACTTGGCCACGGGGTATTTGGCCATTCAATGAAGAGGAAGCCGATAGTAGCGGTCGCCATATCACTAATGATTGTGGGCTTCTGCCTGGCTTGGCGTCGGACACCGGTCCGGCGGACGGTAGGCGCTGTGGTTATACTAGCCGGAGCTGTATTTCTCTTAACCGGTCATGCGTTATTCAGTAAGGCTCACGAAATGGAAGCAGATGTCTTCGGCGTTGACGCGGCCGCGCTAGCAGGGGCAGGAAGCGCGCCGGCAAAAGCGGCAGCACTTAGTGTCCTGATTGCGCACCCCATGGCCGAAGAAAGTTGGTGCCGTTGTGGCGGACTCAATCTTAACGTTCACCCTTCCACGGTGGAGCGCAAGAAAAATATAGAAAATATGTAGTCGTGTACTGGTCTGCCTATTAGCTCTGACATACTTTGCAATGGTTTTTGCTGCGAACAGCGGAAAAGGGGGATTTCGAGGAGGTTGACGTCGCGCTGGAATCGAACCAGCGCCGCTCGACGCCACTGTTCGGGAAGAACTCCGTTCGGAAGTATCACCTGGGGTTAATTGCAATTACCAAAGACTCCCGTGCGGATTCCTTTCACCGATGGCATCGACCTCCGGCCACGGAGCCTTTACAAGCGGGTCCAGCCAGTCGGCCATCAACGCCATCAGCTTCAGGCTACCAACCAGCTCCTCCGGCGCCGATTTGCTTGCAATAATCTCTTCCATGAAACGGCGAAGGGACCTTGCGCGGTCCAGATTCGTCGCCATCTTCTCGAACGAGGCGAGTTGCTTTAGCAGCACGTCCTTGTGCGCCTTCGCGACATCCCACTCCTGCGATTTCCGGCGACGAACCGCCTCGCGCTCGGCCCGCACCTCGTTCTCGATGTTCCGACGAAGGGCAGCATCGCCAACGCCTATTACGGCCTTTCTAATCTTGACTTCAATTGTCCCGCGGATGGTGTCCTCGATTTTGCAGCTCTCGTAGTTGGTCGTCGCGTCGGCGATGTATGCGCACAGCTTCCCTGTAGGGACGTAGCGATACTCTGGCGGGCGGTATTTCCATTCTGGTGCGCGAGCTCCTGCGCGCAGGGGCTTTGGCGGCGGTGGAGGTACCAGCTCCTGCGTGATGCGTTCTTGGATGCGCACGAAGTAGCGTTGCCTATGTAAAACAAAACAGTTTCGTTTGCTTCCAGATTCGCGGCGAGCCCCGCGCCGAAGAGGAGGCAACGGCGGGTGGGTGTTTTCAAATTTTGCGCCCAATACTTCGAGCTCATGGGCGAATCTATCTACCAGGAGAAGCGCTCGTTCCTTCAAGTCTGGGGAAATGGAAATATCGGCCCAGGTCACGCCCACTGAGGTGAAGGCGCCCTCGTTAAGTTTCGTGCTCTTCATGGCCCTCGCGACCAGCTTCGATTGAGGAGAGAAGGCTGTCGGGTCGATGGGAGGAGAATATTCTGGCGTCTCCGGGTTTGCCGCACACGGTATGGCATCTCGCGCCTTCGCGAAGCGCTCTTCCAGGACCTCATCAACCTCAGCGACGTACATCGAGCGCGCATAGGTGGTCTTGACGGTGGTCTCATGCAACGCAGGTTTCGGAATCCTCTTGCCGGCAGCGAGCTTTTGCCAATACCCCCTTGGTGGCAGAGGTACGTCCAGCGCCACGCAGATTTTTCGGAGACCCACGTCGGATAATCCGTAGGCTTTGGCCAGCTTAGACACTGGAGTCGCCCAGACTTCATCAAAGAGTTTTTGCCGTTCGAAAGATGTTGATTTCCAATTCATTTAATTTCCCAACTGAAGTTGAGAAATATGTTAATTAATTTGCCCTTGAACTGACAGCGAAATCCTTCTGTGCGAGATTAATTCCGTCTGGTCCACCACGCGCGAGCTGGCTTGCGATGTCGGTAAGTGTCAGGTATGTGTCATAGGTGACAGACCGAATAAGCACGGACTCCATATTTCTGGAGTCGGCGAACAATGAGAGGCTATCCGGCTTGATAAAAATATAATTTCCATATAGAATCATTTGTCGAAATTGCCACCTGTGAGCGAAATTCCACCAAGATAATCAGCGCTTGTCGATATTGCAAAGCATTGGGGTGTTGGCCTTGTTTCAGCCACCGCAGGTACGTGAACGTGGTGTGCCTGCGAAGAAAATCGTGAAGAAGAAGCGGCCCTTGGCCAAGACGAAGATTGTGCCGATGCATACTGCTCCGACTGCGCTGGGGCAGTCGAAACCGCAACCGTCGACTGTTGAAATTGCTCCGGAACGAGAGTCGCGTCCGGTCAATGAGCAGTGAATATTGATGGATGCCGGGACCATTTCTCGCCCTACTGTCAGGTTTGATGAGCGATAAACAACGAGCAATTTCATATTCGGAAGCGTTACAATTGCGTTACATCTATTTTCGGCGAGCCGAACCATGGAACGTAAGACAAATACACTGAACCTGCGGGTTACGCCTGACTTGAAAGAGCTGATTCGATTAGCCGCAGAGCGCGAACATCGAACGATTGCAAATTTTATTGAAGTGCTCGTTAGGCAGCACTGTGTCGAGCACGGTGTTGCTGTTCCGACTAAACAGCCGCAGAGCCGTTGAGCCAGTTAGGGGAATGAATGGACGTATTTCAGTTTCGTGAGCATATTGTTGCCGAGTACGAACAATTCACTCGTAGCTTTACACGCATCCGAGCCGGCGACATTCGGGATTTCGTCGATGAGCAATATGCCAGTCAGAAGTACTGGCCGAAGCCACTCATCCAAATTAACCCGAACTTCAAGTCCGGCGGAACTGTCGAGGAGTTCGTCGAAGCCGGTCAGCTGAGCGACCAGTGTGCAGACATCTTTCGACTTGGCAAGTCGATTTCATCAGCTGGCGGCTCCTTGCCGTTGCACACGCACCAAGCAGAAGCCATCAGCCTAGCCGCAGCTGGTGAGAGCTATGTGCTGACCACCGGTACAGGTTCGGGAAAGTCTCTGAGCTACTTCATTCCAATCGTTGACGCGTGCCTCAAAGGCAAGGCCACAGACCCGAAGCCCAGGACACGAGCTATCGTCATCTATCCGATGAACGCTTTGGCCAACTCGCAGTTGGAGGAACTGAAAAAATTTCTGGGTTCGAGTCCGGCAGAGCGGGCCGTGACGTTCGGTCGCTACACCGGCCAAGAGTCCGATGAAGAGCGGCAAGCGATGGCAGCAAACCCGCCAGATATCCTGTTAACCAATTTCATGATGCTTGAACTGTTGATGACCAGACAGAACGACATCGACAAGGCTGTGATGCGCAATGCCCGGGGCTTGCGCTTTCTGGTATTGGATGAGCTTCACACCTATAGGGGCCGACAAGGTGCGGACGTGGCCTTGTTGGTTCGCCGGGTTCGGGAAGCATTGGCTGAAAACCTAATTTGCATTGGTACCTCGGCCACGATGGCGACCGAAGGCACCCAAATGGCAAGAAACGCCATCGTGGCGGGGGTCGCATCACGTCTGTTCGGTACAAACATCCCAGACCGCAACGTCATCACCGAGACGCTCAGACGCACCACATCCGAAGAAGAGACGATTGCTACGGTTTCGACTCGCTTGGGAAACGTCATTCGTGCGGGCGTCCCTGCGACTGCAGACTTCGCTTCACTCGCATCGCATCCGGTGTCGGTATGGGTGGAACTTACTCTCGGCCTGACCTATGAGGACGACAAGCCGAGGCGGGCGCGTCCTCGGACATTGGCGGAGGCTGCACAACTGCTGCACGAGGCGTCAGGAGAGCCTGTTGGGCCCTGCCTGGACTATCTGCAGAAGTTCATGCTGCTTGCTTACGCCGTCCAGGACGATGCAGGTAAATCGCTCTTCGCCTTTAAGTTGCACCAGTTTGTTGCTGGCGGTGGCAAGGTCTATGCGACTTTGGAGGCACCCGGACACCGTGCAATCACACTCGAAGGTCAGCAGTACGTCTCTGGGGACGCAGACCGCATTCGCCGCTACTACCATGTCCACTTCTGTAGGGATTGCGGTCAGGAGTACATGCCAGTTTGGAACTCAGAAAGCGTGGAGGGCCGTACCTTCAATGTGCGTAGCATTGAGGAGCGGCAGCACGACGACGAACAAGTTAAGTTTGGCTTCCTCTTACCTGGCTTGGAGAGTTGGGACCCATCCGACCCCGAGCGCTACCCAGAAGGGTGGGTCGAAGAGCGTGTGGACGGGGAGTGGCGAGTCAAGTCAGATAAACGTAAATTTATTCCCCAGGCAGTTAGAGTGCGCCCCGATGGTGTAGCCACTGTTGAATCTGGCTTGGACGCTTGGTTTATACCGGGTGGTTTCCGCTTTTGTCCGGTATGCGGCACCACCCACACTACTGCTGGGAAGGATGCACTGCGACTGACGTCGCTTTCCGGCGAGGGTCGTAGTTCCGCCACTACGATGCTGACTTTGTCGGCGTTACGGTATCTCTATGAGCAAGACCAGCAACTTCCAGACGACGCGAAAAAGGTCTTGGGCTTTTCGGACAATCGACAAGACGCCGCATTGCAGGCAGGGCACTTCAACGACTTTTTGCAAGTTCTCCTAACGCGTGCTGCTTTGCTCTCGGCGGTTGAGAAATCCCCTTCGAAGGTATTGAGTGAACGAGAAGTTGCGAATGCCGTATTCGAAGCGCTGGGCTTTCATCGCGATGACCTTGGCGTACGTGCCGAGTACATGCAGCAGCCAGAGGTCAAGGGCAATACCCGACGCCAGGTGCAAGAGGCCATGCAGGGTATTCTGGGATATCGGAGCTACTTCGACCTTCGGCGCGGCTGGCGATTTAACAACCCTAACCTTGAGCAGTTGGGGCTGATTCGTATCGAATATCAGGACTTGGATGAGCTTGCGGCCGATGGCGCCGAATGGTCCAGTGCGCCTCAGGTTCTGCAAGCCGCCCGTCCTGCAGAACGTGCTGCCGTACTGCGTGCATTGTTCGATTTCATGCGGCAGGGGCTTTGCATTGCCACTCGGTACCTCGACCATACTGAACTTGAGCAGTTGCGCACCCAGAGCTACGCCAATCTTTGTGAGCCCTGGGGCTTCACCGAAGACGAACGCCCTCAATCCGCCAAGTGGTTCGTCACTACGCGTCCGCGCGAAGAAACAGACCGCAGAGGTCGGCGTCAGAATGTGGAAGACTTCCTCGTCATCGGGTCCAGCCGCTCTCGTCTTGGCAAGGCTCTCCGCAAAGGCAGCCTTTGGGGCGGGGACAACCCTTACGTCAGACAAGTCAACGACCAGACCTATCCAGATGTCATCGCAGCTTTGTTGAAAGCTGCGGAGTCATACGGTTTGGTGCGAAAAGAAGAGACTGATGTTGGCCTGACCGGTTGGCAGATGAATGCCTCGGCACTCGTATGGACGCGTGGGTCTGGCCAAAGTGTCAGGCAGGCAGAAGACAATAGATTCTTCCGCGGGCTTTATCAGAACATCGTCGGTTTGCTTGGCAGTCCGGTTCATCAGTTGTTTGACTTTGAGGCACGTGAACACACTGCCCAAGTAGAGCAGAGCGACCGGATGGAACGCGAAGCGCGCTTCCGCTACACCGACAAGGATAAAGCTGAATGGCAGGCTAAGACAGGTACGCCGCTTGAGTGGCTACCGGTTCTTTTCTGTTCGCCCACCATGGAATTGGGCGTCGACATTTCTTCATTAAATACAGTTTATATGCGTAATATGCCGCCCACGCCGGCAAACTACGCTCAACGCAGCGGTCGTGCGGGTCGAGCAGGACAACCTGCCTTGGTCATCACCTATTGCGCAGCTCAGAGTCCGCATGACCAGTATTATTTCCGTGACCCGGTTCGCATGGTTCATGGCCAGGTAAATGCGCCCACACTGGACTTGGCCAACCTTGAACTCATTAAGAGCCATATGCACGCTATCTGGCTGGCCGAGACGGGAAAGAAACTCGGCAACAGTGTGCGCGACCTGCTGGACATGAACCAACCAGAGAAGTTACCCGTCACGGTGGAGATGACCTCGGACCTTGATAAACCTGAGGCGAGTATGCGTGCACATCGGCGCGGTCTCAAGGTGTTGGAAATGCTGAAGGACGAGCTCACGCCACACCGGGCTCCGTGGTTCAGTGACCAATGGGCCGAGACTGTGTTCCAGCGTGCATACATCGAATTCGATGGGGCGCTTCAACGCTGGCGTGACCTCTATCGCGCCACCGCTCAAGCCATCGACTTGAACTTCAAGATTGAGAACAACCCAGCGGCCAGCGAGCGGGAGCGACGCGAGGCGCAGCAGCGGCATAACGAGGCACGTAAGCAGCGCGACCTATTGCTGGCCGGTGATAGTGCGTTTAACAGCGACTTCTACACGTACCGTTATTTGGCTAGCCAAGGGTTTTTGCCGGGCTATAATTTCCCTCGACTTCCCTTGCTGGCCTATCTGCCAGCCCGCCGTGGCCACATCGGACGCGAGAGTTTTCTGTCCCGCCCACGTTTTCTGGCGCTTGGAGAATTTGGACCCTACAGTCTTATCTATCACGAGGGCAGTCAATATCGGGTGACCAAGGCGCTACTGACTATCACCGGCCAGGACCAGGTTAGCGGCGGTGCGCGTTTGCCCACCGAAGTGGCCCGCCTATGTCCCTCCTGCGGTTATGGACACTTCCGGTCTCAACGTGATTCCGACCGCTGCATTTCTTGCGGTTCATCTTTGGCAGGCGCGCAGGAAGTGAAGAACTTATATCGCATCGAGAACGTTTCGACCAAACGCGCCGAGCGCATTACCGCCAATGAGGAGGAGCGCGTTCGTCAAGGTTATGAGATGCAAACCACGCTTCAGTTTGCTGAGGCGGAGGGCAAGCTGCAGATGGTCACTACGGTAGTTTCGGACGCTAAAGGGCCTTTGTTGGAGATGCAGTACGGCCCAGCAGCCACCGTTTGGCGCATGAACTTCGGTTGGCGTCGACGTAAGGAAGAGTCCATTCGGGGGTTTATGATGAACCCCATAACTGGTCACTGGGTCGGTGGCGTAGACGATGGCAATGGTCAGTCCGAGAACGAGTCTGATGCGCCGCCGGACAAGACTCCGCCGCAGCGTATCGTTCCTTACGTGGAGGACCGCAGAAACATTCTTATCGTTCGTCCTCATTCCCGTATGGGAGAGTTGTCAGCCGAGACATTGACCACGCTTCAGTATGCGCTTAAACGTGGCATCGAATCCGTCTATCAACTAGAAGAAAGCGAGTTGATGGCCGAGCCCTTGCCCACTCGCGACAACCGGCAGTCTATCCTGTTCTTTGAGGCGGCCGAAGGTGGCGCTGGCGTGCTTACTCGAATCGCTACCGAGCCTGCCGCCATGTCGGCCGTGGCCGCCAAAGCCCTGGAGGTGATGCACTTCCTTCCACCCGCCCAAGAAAATACTTGGCAAGGCACGACACTGGTTGAAGACCTGGACCAAAATGGCGTCCCGATTTGTGAGGCAGGTTGTTACCGCTGTTTGCTCTCGTACTATAACCAGCCGGACCATGAGCTTATTGACCGCAAAGATGTCGCCGCCGGCGGCCTTTTGCTGGACATCCTTTGCCGTTTAACTCAGGCCGGCACCTCACAAGGCACTCAAGGTCGTAACCCCGAAGAGCACGACGCTGAGCTCGCACGCACCGCAGGTAGCACCTTGGAACAATCTTGGTTGGCTTACGTTTCAGAGCGCGGATATCGCAAGCCCGACCGTGGGCAACACACAATTGCCGCGGCTTCTTGCTGCGCTGACTTCTTTTACGATGACTTGCAACTTGCCATATTTATTGATGGGCCACACCACGAAACAGATGCGCGGCGCCAGCAAGACACCAATACCAATCTACAGCTCGATGCACTCGGCTATCTAGTTGTTCGCTTCCCCAAGGACCCAATGGCCTGGGCTGACATCTTCAATAATAACGTCGACCTGTTCGGCCCAGGGAAGGTTTGAATTTTTCATGAATGACCCGACACCGGAGTTCTATCCGGGAACCCTAGTTTCAGCCCGTGGACGCGAGTGGGTGGTCCTGCCTGAGTCCTCGGCGGATACGCTGCGACTGCGCCCTTTGGGTGGTGGTGAGTATGACGAAACCCTAATCTACTTACCGCTGGAACGACATCAGGTTTTACCTGCGACCTTCCCATGGCCGACACTGGCTCAGGCGCGTAACCATGCGGCCAGCCAGATGCTGCTTGACGCCCTACAGCTCAAACTGCGAAGTGGCGCCGGTCCATTCCGCAGCTTCGGTAACATAGCTGTCCAACCGCGCGCATACCAACTCGTACCGTTGCTGATGGCCCTCAAGTTGCCTACTGTACGGTTGTTGATTGCCGATGACGTCGGTATCGGCAAGACGATTGAAGGTGCGCTTATCGCTCGAGAGCTTCTTGACCGTGGCGAAATCCAGGGCTTTGCTGTGCTATGTCCCCCACACTTATGTGAACAATGGCAGCGCGAGCTCGAAGAGCGCTTCCACATTCAGGCCGTTGTCGTACGCTCCAACACGGCTGACCGCTTGGAGCGCGACCTTCCTCCCGGCTCTTCCGTTTTCGACGCCCACCTGTTCACAGTAGTTAGCCTAGACTACATCAAATCCGAACGGCGGCGCGAAGCGTTTCAGCGCCACTGCCCGGAGTTCGTTATTGTGGATGAGGCGCACACCTGCACTCAGGCGGGGCAGGGCCGCCAGCAGCGATACCAGCTTCTCAAGGGACTTGCGGACCAGTCAGAGCGGCATCTAGTATTGCTTACTGCGACTCCTCACAGCGGCGACGACGAGGCTTTCTTCAATCTGCTAGGCCTGCTTCGTCCTGAATTCACCCAGCTTAAGGACCTACCTTCACACAAACGTAGCGACCTCCGAGAGGCCTTGGCGCGCCACTTTGTTCAGCGCCGTCGGCCCGACATTGCTGAGTGGCAGGACACATCCATGTTTCCCGACCGCCGTACCGCCGAGCTTACTTATAAGCTCACAGGCGCTTGGGGGCAACTATTTGATGACGTGCTTTCCTACGCCAGGGCGCTAGTTGAGCGCTCAGAGGGGCAAGGCTTGCGCGAGCAGCGCATGAACTGGTGGGCAGCGCTGGCATTGTTACGCTGTATTTCTTCGTCACCGGCTGCGGCCGTAAATGCCCTGCGAACCCGACTTACGGGAGCACAGGGTTCCACTGAATCATCCGATGCTAACTCGCTAGAGGAGTTCGAATCCCAAGCAAGCGACCGTGTTCTCGACGGTGCTGACGATGCTCTCTCCGTCGACGATATTGAACCTGGTGCGCAGACCGAGGATAGTCAACGTCTACAAGGACTAATGAACAGCGCAGCGGCATTGGCCGGCCAGCAAAATGACCCTAAGCTGGCCAAGCTGCAGGAGCACTTGGCGGTTTTGCTGAAGGACGGGTTCCAGCCCGTCGTTTTCTGCCGTTACATTGCAACCGCGCACTACCTGGCTGCTGCGCTTCAGGACATGTTTAAGTCCGTTGCGGTAAAAGCTGTCACGGGCGAATTGACTCCTGATGAACGCGAAGCCGCTGTCGAGCAACTGGGCGACAGCGAATCACGCGTTCTAGTTGCTACCGACTGCCTCTCCGAGGGCGTCAACTTGCAAAATCTCTTTACCGCTGTCGTTCACTACGACCTGAGCTGGAATCCAACTCGACATGAGCAACGTGAAGGCCGCGTGGACCGTTTCGGCCAGACAGCCCGCGAGGTTCGCAGCACCATGCTCTATGGCGAAGACAATCCAGTTGATGGAGCAGTGTTGCAAGTCATCTTGCGCAAAGCCGAGAGCATTCGCAAGGAGCTCGGAGTGCTCGTCCCCTTGCCAGACAATGAGGGTAAGCTCACTCAAGCGCTAATGAACGCCGTGCTACTGCGCAAAGGGACGCCGCTCAACGCCCAATCGCAGCTCGACTTGTTTGGTGAGCCGGCCAAAGAAATCGAGCTTGCCTGGGAGAGCGCCCGAGAAAAGGCGAAGCAGAACCGGTCCATTTTTGCCCAGCGCCGCATGCGGCCGGAAGACGTGCTACCTGAGTGGCAGAAGTCTGCCGCTGTTCTGGGTAATGGAGCCCAGGTCGAGCGCTTCGTTAGCCGGGCTGCATCCCAGCTTGGCGCCCCGCTTCAAGCGTTCAAGGGGCACTTCAAGTTGCTGACCGAGTACTTGCCGGCTCCTGTACGCGAACGTCTTATTGCGGAGGGCCTGCCAGACAAGTTCCGCATAGATTTCCACCTTCCTGCTGCTCAGGGTGCTAGCTTCATTCACCGTACACATCCACTGGTGGCTGTGCTGGCTGACACGCTGCTTGAACAAGCGTTGGACGATGCAGCTGGCTCTGAAGACGATACCGCCGTTGCACGCGCAGGCGCCGCCTTTGTTAGTCAAGTCTCTGCTAAGACGAGTGTCCTCTTGGTGCGCATTCGCTACCAACTAACATCTACGCAAGGCACGGTTACGCGATTGTTGATGTGCGAAGAAGCCGTCGCAGTAGCCGCAACAGGGAGTGACCCTCTGACTGAACTCTCATCGGACCGAACCCGAGCGCTGCTGGGCGCTGAAGCCACTCGAAATATGCCCGCTGCCCTTCGTAACCGCCAAGTGCAATCCGCACTCGATTCCCTATCAAGCTGGAAACCTCAGCTCGAAGCCATTGCTCAGTTTCGCGCCCAGTCTCTCCTTCAAGACCACCGCCGCGTGCGTGAAGCCGCTGAAGGTCGGGGCAGCTATCAAGTTACTGCAAGCCTGCCGGTGGATGTGATTGGCCTCTACGTGCTGCTGCCTGACATCACAGCCACAACTGCGGGGAGTATATCTTCATGACTCGCCGAAACTTTGCCCGCCGGACTCATCAACTCGCCTATCGTGCCATTCGCGTCGAAGGCGCACTTATCCCCGCAGACGAGCTCACACGATTGACTGTGCTCGCCGACCCTGGAGCCACTGAGCAGAAGGAAAGCCACTACCGAATCGCTAGGGGACTGAAGCTTCGGGACGAAATTGCCCGTGATTTCAAAATTGCGCTCAACCTTTGGCAAGACTTTCAAAGCCTACGCCAGCGACGGGATGTACATGCCAACGATGTCACCGTTCGCGAGTGGCTTCTGCCCTTGCTAAGGGATGTGCTGCACTTCCACGACGCCGCTCGCTGCCCTGACATTGAGCACGCCGGTCACCAGTACGCCATCGGCCACGCCGGCAACGGCGGCCGAGTACCGCTGATACTTGCGGGTTTCGACCAGGCGCTGGACACTGCGGACGAGCGCTTCGGTGAAACCAACCCCGATACGGGCAGGACTCGTCGCCGCAGCCCCTTTATGCTTGCGCAGGAAGCGCTCAATGCTGACGATGCCTCGCTGTGGGCCATCGTCAGCAACGGCCTGACCTTGCGAATTTTGCGCGATAATGCCAGCCTCACCCGTCCGGCCTATATCGAGGTCGACCTCGAAGCAATGTTCACCGAGGAGCTTCTGGCCGATTTCAGCGCTTTTTGGCTGTTGGCGCATGCGACACGCTTTGGCAGCGTGGACTCACCGCCCGTCGACTGCCCTTGGGAACGCTGGCGCGCCGCTGGTCAGCAGGCCGGCGTATCCGTCAGGGGAAAGCTGCGCTACCAAGTGGCACAAGCTCTGAGGTCGCTTGGTACCGGCGTCCTGTCTCACCCAGCTAACGGTGCGCTGCGTGCTGCTCTGCAAAGCGGGAGTAATGGCTATGACCGCCAGGCCTTCTTCGAGGAACTGCTTCGTCTCGTCTACCGTTTAATTTTCTTGGCCACTGTGGAAGACCGGCGGGACCGCGGCGGCGGCGAACGGTTGGTATTTACTCCCGGCGCCACCCAAGACGTCAAAGCCCGCTATCTTGCCGGCTATTCCATGACGTGGCTGCGCGAGCGCGCAGTTCGTCGCAGCCAACATGACCGTCATGCCGACCTCTGGCAGGCGCTAACCATTACGTTTAGAGGACTGGCTCGCGGGGAGCCCGCGCTCGGACTACCCGCCTTGGGTGGACTGTTCAGTGCCGACCAGTGTCAATATCTGGATTCTGCTCAAATCGAAAACCGCTATCTGCTAGCAGCAGTGTTCCAGCTCGGCTGGTTCCGCGTCGATGGCGGCCTCTCCCGCGTAAATTACCGAGATATGGGGCCCGAGGAGTTAGGTAGCGTGTACGAAAGCCTGCTGGAGCTGGTACCAGACCTCCAAGGGCTAACCACGCCGGCGACTGCGCGCTTCGCGTTCATCGGTGACGACACGACGGATGCGAGCACAAAGGGGAACACTCGGAAGCTCACCGGCAGCTACTACACGCCCGACAACTTGGTGCAGGAGCTAATTAAGAGTGCGCTGGAGCCTGTCATCGCGGAGGCGGTGAAAGCAAATCCGCAGAGTCCCGTGGAAGCACTGCTATCCCTAACCATCTGCGACCCCGCCTGTGGCAGCGGTCACTTCTTGCTCTCTGCCGCCCGCCGACTGGCTGAGGAAGTGGCGATTCACCGCGCAGCCGCCGAGCGTGAAGGCGGCTCTCCCGCAGCTACCGATTACCGCCATGCGTTGCGCGACGTGGTAAGTCGCTGCATTTACGGGGTGGACAAAAATCCCATGGCGATTCAACTTGCCAAGACCGCGCTATGGCTTGAAGCCTACTCCCCAGACCGACCGCTGAGCTTCATCGACCATCACTTGCGTGTGGGCGACGCGCTTTTGGGTGTGCTGGACCCCAAGGTGCTGGAGCATGGCATTCCCGATGAAGCCTACACCGCGCTCTCGGGTGACGACAAGGCGTTGTCCAGTGCGCTGAAGAAGCAGAACAAGGCAGACTTGAAGAGCTGGCGCGCAATTGCCGGTGGTGACCTGCTGATGCAGGCAGGCCTCGCTGCGCAGGCGGTGTCGGTAGAGTCCCTGGACGATAACACACCCGAGCACTTGGCCAATAAGCGCGAGGCCTGGGTGGTTGCTCAGTCTTTAGCCGAGCGAAGCATTTTCGCTCGGCTGGCCGACACTTACGTGGCCGCGTTCCTGGCCCCCAAGCTCGTTGGTGTGGGCGACACAGTACCTCTATCGGGCTATCTGTGGGGTGTGATGAGCGGCCAACCTGCTAGAGCCGAGGTAGAGAACACTGTGCTGACGTTATGCCGTCAGCATGGCGTCTTTCACTGGTGGCTGGCTTTTCCGCAAGTGGCTGCGCGAGGTGGCTTCGACGTGATGCTGGGTAACCCACCTTGGGAACGCATCAAGCTGCAGGAGGAAGAGTTTTTCGCCACGCGTAGTCCCCTAGTGGCGGAAGCGAGGAATAAGGCAGAGCGCGCCCAGCGCATCGAATGGCTGCGTGACGGCATGCTACTGCACCGCGTGAACCCTGACCGAGAACATGACGAAGGTCTGGTTCCACCCAACCGTGCGGAGATGGCGTTGTATGCCAGCTTCATTGGCGCGCGACGCGGTTCCGAGGCAGCTAGCCTCTACGCGCACGACGGCCGGCGCTACCCGCTCACTGGCGTAGGCGACGTCAATACATATGCGCTATTTGCCGAGACCTTCCTATATGCCACTTCGCCGGCCGGACGAGCGGGCTTTATTGTGCCTACGGGTATTGCGACTGATGATTCGACAAAGGCTTACTTTGAGCGGCTAGCAGTGGGCGGCTTCCTGCGCAGCCTGCATTGCTTGGAGAACGAGGAGTTCGTGTTCCCCTCGGTGCACCACGCGTTTCGCTTTGCGCTTCTGACCTTGGCCGGTCGGCCATCAAGCGAGGCCGCCTCGTTGGTTTTCTTTGCTCGCCAGCCCGACCAGATTCATGATGCTCGGCGCCAGTTCCGACTTACGCCAGATGAGTTTGCCCTCATCAATCCCAATACGCGCACTTGTCCGGTCTTTCGAAGTGAGCGTGACGCTGAGTTGACGAAAAAGCTCTATCGCGCCGCGCCTGTACTAATCGAGGAAGCAGATACTGAAGCAACTAGCGAGGAACGACAGACAGACATAAATCCTTGGGGCATCCGCTTTCAAACCATGTTCCATATGTCTGGTGATAGTGGCCTATTCCAAAATGCGCCTATGACTGACGTTCCACAGCACTGTTTGCCGCTGTATGAAGCGAAGATGATTCACCAGTTTGACCATCGCTGGTCGACCTTTGTTGATGTTTCAAACAGCGTGGTCGGGGACGTTGAGACTGCTGATGTTTCTGACACTAATAAGGTAGACGCTAGCTTTGCGGTGCGTCCGAGGTATTGGATAGACCAGCGTGAGGTGTTGGCTCGTATAGCTTGTGTGCCGTCGCGTGTCGCTCGCGCATGGCTGGCGACGCATGCTTCGCACGGGGGCGCACTTGGTGACGCTGAGGGTGAAACGTTAAGCGATTTGCTGCGTGCATTGGCGCAGTGGGTTGTGGGCGAGCTATTCCTTCGTGCCGCTGGCACCCCATCAATTTCTGATGGTTGGACGCCAGCTCAGGTCCTGCCGCACATCGCCTCCACCGAAACACAGCTCAAAGTGCGCTTTCCCCTACTTGATGAAGTGTTACGCAGCGAAGGTATGACGACAAAGAAGTCCTTTATCGAATTCCCCAAGTGGGCTGCTCAGAATGCAGAGGCGCGTTTGGCCGATAGCGAGATGACTGCGCTTGCTGAAGTCCTACGCGCCACGAATGTGGCAAGTGCGCTCAGTGAACTTCTTAACTGTTGGATGGACCGCCGCAGCCCGCAGTGGTTGATGGGATGGCGGGATATTACTGGCGTCGAGAAGATTCGCACGGTTATTGGTACGGTTTTGCCACGCGCAGCAGTCGGGCACACGATGCCCTTGTATTTCAGCAATGCACATGCGCCGCTGCTTGCGGCGTTGCTTGCAAATTGGCAGTCACTCGTTTTTGATTACGTTGCACGGCAAAAGGTCGGGGGCACTCACCTGACATTTGGTTATTTGAAGCAGCTCCCCGTTCTTTCGCCCGACCGGTACACACCGGCGGCCCTAGACTTCATCGTTCCCCGGGTTCTCGAACTTACCTATACTGCTTGTGACCTGAAGGCTTGGTCCGACGACCTCTTAGCCTACGACGGACGCCCTGCCGACCAGCGCAGTTTCCCTTTTGCGTGGAACTCCGAGCGCCGTGCCCAGCTGCGCTCCGAACTTGACGCCTATTACGCCCGTCTATATGGCCTAAGCCGTGACGAGTTACGTTATATTCTTGACCCCGCCGAAGTGATGGGCGCCGACTACCCCAGCGAAACCTTTCGCGTGCTCAAGGAAGCAGAGGTACGCCACTTTGGCGAGTACCGCACGCGACGACTCGTGCTGGAGGCTTGGGACAGCCAAAACGCAATTGCATCGGAAGACGCACTGGCCGTTTCAGCAATATCTGTCCAGTATTCCCAGCAGGGGATGATTCGAAACGCGGAGGAGGCCAAGCTAGCGGGACTTATCATCTCGCTCGTGGAGCAACGTCTCAATGGCTGCTCTGTATCAGAGCTTCAATCTATCATCGCGCGCTCGACTGCTGCCGCACAGCATTTGGAGCCGGTAGAAGGCCAACAGCTTGCGTCACTGATGAGTACCTTCGGACCATCGAATGCCACGCAACTGTTAGACCGCGTCCGTCCCGTCGTTCAGCGTCTTGAGGCTGCCGCCGTTCTTGCACGCCAGACGCATGGCGTGCATTCGTCGTTCAAACGGGGAGACGGAATGCTACCAAGTGACGTAATCAAACTGGCAGAG
>Ga0207975_100606_pt1 | contig 16231 bp, 9 predicted proteins | sample LakWasMe91_HOW11_2_FD_183913 | JGI IMG/M metagenome (GOLD analysis project Ga0207975, IMG submission 183913) | Freshwater sediment methanotrophic microbial communities from Lake Washington under simulated oxygen tension - Sediment Metagenome... | ecosystem: Environmental > Aquatic > Freshwater >...
CTTGCGCACCTGCGGCGATTTGCGCATTGAGGTATTGAATCACCGTTTGCGCGGTTGTTTCTAAAATATGATGCAATAAATCTGGGCGAGCATACGCCATTTTTTTTATGGTTAAAAAATCCGTGCCGCCTTTGCCTTCTACCATATAGGTGGCTAGCGTCCACGGGCTACCTGTAAATCCAATTAAAGGTACGCGGCCATCTAATGTTTTGCGGATTTGCGCTACAGCATCAAACACGTATTGCAATTTAGCCATATCTGGCACTTCTAGCTTTTGAATTTCAGCTTCTTCACGTAAAGTGCGCTCAAATTTAGGGCCTTCGCCTTCTTCAAAATATAAGCCTAAGCCCATTGCATCTGGCACAGTGAGAATATCAGAGAACAAAATTGAAGCATCTAAAAGCGGATAGCGATCTAGCGGCTGAATCGTTACTTCAGTTGCAAAATCTGGACTTTTGCACAACTGCAAAAAACTACCCGCAGTTTTGCGGCTTTCACGGTACTCTGGTAAATAACGTCCCGCTTGGCGCATCATCCACACTGGCGTGTAGTCAGTTGGCTGGCGCATTAGCGCTTTTAAGAACGTATCGTTTTTTAATTCATTCATTGTGTTAACCTAATATTCAACTCATAAAAAAGGACGCAAAATAATCTACTTCGCGTCCTTTGTGTCTAATCATCGCTTAAACTTGGATTAGAAATTTTATTTTCACCTTAACTTACCTTGGCAATACTCAGCGTGGCAATGTAGAAGAACCCATTAAAAACTCATCCACAGCTTTAGCCGCTTGACGGCCTTCACGAATAGCCCAAACCACTAAGGATTGTCCACGGCGTACATCGCCAGCTGCAAACACTTTTGTTTTGCTGGTTTTATAGCTATCCGCGCCTTCGGTCGTGGCTTTTGCATTACCGCGAGCGTCTTTTTCTACACCAAAAACTTCAAGTAATTTTTGTACTGGAGATATAAAGCCCATTGCTAATAGTACTAAATCAGCTTTGATGGTGAACTCTGAACCAGCCACTTCAACCATTTTGCCGTTCACCCATTCAACTTTAGCGCCTTTTAAAGCGACGACTTTGCCATTCTCACCGATCAACTCTTTAGTAGTGATAGACCAATCACGGCTTACGCCTTCTTCATGTGAGCTTGAGGTGCGCATTTTGAGCGGCCAGTTTGGCCAAACGAGCTCTTTGTTTTCTTTTTCTGGTGGTTGTGGCATTAATTCAAATTGTGTAATGCTTAATGCACCGTGACGGTTTGAAGTGCCCACACAGTCTGAACCTGTGTCACCGCCACCAATAACAACGACGTTCTTATTGCTGGCCATCACTTGATTCGCAACATTATCACCAGCCACTACTTGGTTTTGCGGTGTGAGAAAATCCATGGCATACATCACGCCATCTAACTCACGACCTTTTACAGGTAAATCACGTGGATACTCAGCACCACCGGCTAAAATAACGGCATCGAATTCAGCGAGTAAATCATCAGCGTTAACGTTCTCACCTACGTTTTGATTAACGCGGAACTCAACGCCTTCGGCTGCCATTTGCACCATACGACGATCAATATGTGATTTTTCCATTTTGAAATCTGGAATTCCGTAGCGAAGCAAGCCACCGATACGGCTATTTTTTTCTAACAGCACTACATTGTGGCCTACACGTGCCAATTGTTGCGCAGCTGCCATACCCGCTGGGCCTGAACCTACAATTGCGATCTTTTTACCGGTTTTATGTGCAGGAATCTGCGGAGTCACCCAGTCATTTTCCCAAGCTTTATCGATGATTGCATGCTCGATAGACTTAATACCAACCGGATCCGCATTGATGTTCAGCGTACAAGCCGCTTCACATGGTGCTGGACAGATACGACCTGTAAATTCAGGAAAGTTATTGGTTGAGTGCAACACATCAATCGCTGCTTTCCAATCTTGGCTATAAACCAAGTCATTAAAATCAGGAATGATATTATTGACAGGACAACCCGTAGTACAAAATGGAATACCGCAGTCCATACAGCGCGCACCTTGCTGTTTAGCTTCTGCATCGCTTAAATGTAATACAAACTCTTTGTAATTTTTAACGCGGTCTGTCACTGGCAGATTTGCTTCAGCCAGTCTATCGTATTCCATAAAACCTGTTACTTTGCCCATACTAATAAGCCCTTACCCATATTTAATTTTTTTGCATTGCGCATACTGTGTGTTTTTAACAAGCAGTGATTTAGCTAACCTTAAGCAGCTACTAATGCTTTGTCTTCAGCAAGTTCGATTAAAGCGCGTTTATATTCGTTTGGCATCACTTTGACAAACTTAGTTCTGTAGTTTGCCCAATCAGCCAACATCGCACTCGCACGAACACTACCAGTATATTTAACGTGATTTTCAATCAATGTTTTCAGTGTAATTTCATCTGGTTGATCGAGATGATGCACTTTACCTAAGCTAGCATCTGCGCTTTCCACTTTTTCAAGCGCAACCATGCTCATATTGCAGCGTTTAGCAAATAGACCATCTTCGTCATACACATACGCGACGCCACCACTCATACCTGCTGCAAAGTTTTGACCTGTTAAACCAAGCACCACAACAGTGCCGCCAGTCATGTATTCGCAACCATGATTACCGACGCCTTCAACTACCGCAGATGCGCCTGAGTTACGTACGCAGAAGCGCTCACCTGCAACGCCGCGGAAATAGCTTTCACCCGTAGTTGCACCGTACATAACTGTATTGCCGATGATAATATTTTCATGCGCGATACCACGGAATGCTACTGGCGGTTTGATGATAATACGCCCGCCACATAAGCCTTTACCCACGTAATCGTTACCTTCGCCAGTCAATTCAAACGTAATACCTTTGGCTAAGAAAGCCGCAAAACTTTGACCAGAAGTACCAGTAAAATTGACGTGTATCGTGTCATCCGGCAAGCCTGCATGACCATAACGCGTGGCAACTTGGTTAGACAACATAGTGCCTACCGTACGATTCGTATTAGAAATAGGTACATCTAATACTACTTTCGTTCCAGTTTCTAAAGCGGTATTAGCCAAGCTGACTAATTTGTTATCTAGCGCCTTTACTAAACCATGATCTTGCACATCGTTATGTTTGCGTGAAACCGTTGCTGGCATTTCTGGCAAATGGAACACTTTGGCAAAATCTAAACCTTGAATTTTCCAGTGATCGATACCTGCTTGCATATCGAGTAAATCTGCACGACCGATTAAATCATCAAACTTAGCAACACCAATAGAAGCCATTAACTCGCGCACTTCTTCAGCAACAAAGAAGAAGTAATTCACTACATGCTCAGGTTGACCAGTAAAGCGTTTACGCAATTCTGGGTCTTGTGTTGCCACGCCTACAGGGCAAGTATTCAGATGACATTTACGCATCATGATACAACCCTCAACCACTAACGGTGCGGTAGCAAAACCGAATTCATCAGCGCCTAATAAGGCGCCAATCACAACATCGCGACCTGTTTTAATTTGACCATCGACTTGCAGCACAACGCGACCGCGCAATTGATTGAGCACTAATGTTTGTTGTGTTTCAGCAAGGCCAATTTCCCATGGGCCACCGGCATGTTTTACTGATGAAATTGGTGAGGCACCTGTACCGCCATCATGACCTGCGATCACAATATGGTCTGATTTAGCTTTAGCAACACCAGCCGCAACTGTACCCACGCCAGTTTCAGCAACTAATTTTACTGAAATAGACGCTTTAGGGTTTGCGTTTTTCAAATCATGAATCAGCTGCGCCAAATCTTCAATCGAATAAATATCATGGTGTGGAGGAGGTGAAATCAAACCCACGCCAGGCACTGAGAAGCGCAATTTCGCGATGTATTCAGAAACCTTATGACCAGGTAATTGACCACCTTCACCAGGTTTTGCACCTTGCGCCATTTTGATTTGAATTTGATCTGCATTTGCAAGATATTCAGCAGTCACGCCAAAACGACCAGAAGCCACTTGCTTGATGCGTGAGCGCATTGAATCGCCCGCTTTTAGCGGAATATCTCTCACAATAACATCGCTACCAATGACTTTCGCCATCGTCGTATCAGTGGCTACTGGAATGAAACGTTTAGCATCTTCACCACCTTCGCCAGTGTTTGATTTACCACCAATGCGGTTCATAGCAATAGCTAAAGTTGCATGCGCTTCAGTAGAAATTGAACCGAGCGACATCGCGCCCGTAGCAAAGCGTTTCACGATTTCTTTAGCTGATTCCACTTGCTCAAGCGGAATTGCCGCACCTACTGATTTAATCTCAAACAAACCACGTAATGTCATGTGACGACGTGTTTGGTCATTGATTAACTTAGCATATTCTTTATAAGTATCGTATTGACCTGTGCGAGTTGCGTGCTGCAATTTAGCGATAGAATCTGGCGTCCACATATGTTCTTCGCCACGGACCCTAAATGCGTACTCACCGCCAGCATCTAAGCTGTTAGCCAATACTGGGTCTTCACCAAATGCTGAGGTGTGCAAACGTTCAGCTTCTTCAGCCACTTGGTCTAAACCAATACCTTCAACATTAGTCGTGGTACCTGTAAAGTATTGCTCTACAAATGCGGTATTTAAGCCAATTGCCTCAAATTTCTGTGCGCCACAGTATGACTGATAAGTAGAAATACCCATTTTTGACATGACTTTGTACAAGCCTTTGCCAACCGCTTTAACAAAGTTTTTAGATGCGGCATACGGGTCTTTAACATCCATGTGCTTAATGGTTTCAAATGACAACCACGGACAAACCGCTTCAGCACCGTAACCTGCAAGCAAAGCAAAGTGATGCACTTCACGTGCAGAGCCAGTATCGATGACCAAGCCAGTGCTTGTGCGTAGACCAGCATCAACTAGATGCTCATGCGTTGCCGAACAAGCCAACAATGCTGGAATCGCTAAGCGATCTGCGCTGATATTTCTATCTGAAAGAATCAGAATATTAAAGCCACTTTTCACAGCATTTTCAGCCGCACTAGTAATGCTAGCAACAGCTGCAGCCATGCCAACTTTACCTTGGGTTGCAGGATAAGTAATATCTAACACCAATGATTTATATTGGTTTTGTGTGAGTGTCGCAATCGCTTTCAATTGCTCCAACTCATCTAGCGTCAATACTGGTTGGCTAGCTTCTAAACGCATTGGCGGAGTAGATTCATCCACACCTAATAAGTTAGGTTTTGGGCCAATGAATGTCACCAGTGACATTACCAACTCTTCACGAATTGGGTCAATTGGCGGGTTAGTCACTTGCGCGAATAATTGTTTAAAGTAGTTATAAAGCAACTTCGGCTTGGCTGACAACACTGGCAAAGCAGCGTCGTTACCCATTGAGCCAGCACCTTCTTCACCGTTTTGCACCATAGGTTGCATCACGAATTTGAGATCTTCTTGTGTATAACCAAAAGCTTGTTGCGTATCCAGAAGGCTAGCCGCCATTTCTAGACCACCCTCAACTTTAGGCATATCACTTAAGAAATAACGTGTTTTCTCAATCCACTGTTTATATGGTTTTGCCGCCGCAAGCGCATTTTTCACTTCCGCATCGCCAATAATACGGCCTTGCTCAGTATCAATCAGCAACATTTTGCCTGGTTCTAAGCGCCATTTTTTAACGATTTTCTCTTGTGGGAATGTCAACACGCCCATTTCAGATGCCATCATCACGAGGTCATCTTCAGTTACTAAATAACGCGCTGGACGCAAACCGTTACGGTCTAGCGTTGCACCAATCATGCGACCATCGGTAAATGCTACGGCAGCAGGGCCATCCCATGGCTCCATCAATGCAGCGTGATATTCATAGAACGCGCGGCGCTCTTCATCCATCAAGGCATTATTGCTCCAAGCTTCTGGAATCAACATCATCATCGCGTGAGGCAATGAGTAACCACCAGCCACCAGCAACTCTAAACAGTTATCAAAACAAGCTGAGTCAGATTGGCCATCTACAATTAGCGGCCATAGTTTTTCTAAATCTTCACCAATCAGGCTAGATTTCATCGTCTCATGACGCGCTGCCATCCAGTTAACGTTGCCTTTAACGGTATTAATTTCACCGTTATGCGCAATCATGCGGAATGGATGCGCCAAGTCCCAAGCTGGGAATGTGTTGGTAGAAAAACGTTGGTGCACTAGCGCCAAAGCTGAAACTATTGTTTCATCGTTTAAATCTGTGTAATAAACACCCACTTCATTAGCAAGCAACATACCTTTGTAAACAATGGTGCGTGAAGATAATGATGGAATATAGAACGTGGCTTTATCTTGCAAATTCAGCGCGCGAACTGCATGTTCTATGCGTTTGCGGATGACAAATAATTTGCGCTCAAAAACGTTCTGATCTGCAGTTGTGGCACCTACAATGAGTTGACGCATAGTCGGCTCAACATCACGCGCAGCTTGAGCAATATTGCTGTTATCTACTGGTACATCGCGCCAGCCGAGTAAAGTTTGATTTTCTTCTGCAATGATTTTGCTGATTAAAGCTTCGCAAGCTTCACGATTTTTTGCAGCTTGCGGCAAAAATACATTAGCAACAGCGTATTGACCTGCTTCTGGAAGGGTAATGCCAAGCTTTGCGGCTTCTTTACGCATAAAAGCGTCTGGCAATTGCATAAGCAAGCCAGCGCCATCGCCCAATTTAGGGTCATAACCTGTAGCACCACGGTGGGTCAGGTTAGTTAATAATTCCAACCCTTTTTGCACAATCTCATGGCTCTTTTTGCCTTTGATATGCGCCACAAAACCTACACCACAAGCATCACGCTCGTTTGACGGGCTATATAAGCCCTGTTTAGCAGGCTGATTTGAATTCAAATTGTTTGAATTTAGGTTGTTCGAGTTACTTAAAACTGTTGCCATATTATTTAATCACAAAACATTTAGCGGAACCTTCAAGTTTACCGTGAAATGCCTATGTGTTCAATAAGATAGGGGCATAAATTAGGGTGAATTTTGATTTTTTTGATTTTTAAGCGCTTCATTAAGAAATAAAAGCAAGCTCAAACTTAAACTACAGCACCCGCTATTTCATTGATGTTGAAATAACGGGCGAGGGGCGTTGGTGAATGAAACTAGAGGCGCAATTGAAAACAGTAGGTATTATTTGATTTGCAAAAACGCCTTTTTAGCTGCCTCAATAGTGTTAGCAATATCTTCATCAGTATGCGCGGCTGAAACAAAGCCCGCCTCAAACGCCGACGGACCTAAGTAAATCCCGCTATCTAACATACTGTGGAAGAACTGATTAAAGTGCTCTTTGTTTGATTGCATCATCTCATGATATGAAGTCGGACATTTTTCGCAGAAATACAGACCAAACATACCACCAACGCTTTGTGCGTTAAATATTACGTCAGCCTCTTTTGCTGCCGCCTTCAAGCCATCGACTAACTTTTGAGTTTGCACAGTCAATTTAGCGTGGAAGTCAGGCGCTTGAATAAGCTCTAGTGTTTTCAAGCCTGCCGTCACGGCAACAGGGTTACCAGATAGCGTACCGGCTTGATACACCTTACCAACAGGTGCGAGGCATTGCATAATATCTTTGCGTCCGCCAAATGCACCCACTGGTAAACCGCCGCCAATCACTTTACCCAAAGTCGTCATATCTGGTTTGATGTTATATAGCGCTTGCGCACCGCCTAAAGCAACGCGGAAACCCGTCATCACTTCATCAAAAATCAATACAGCGCCATGTTTAGTGCAAAGTTCACGTAGCGTTTGTAAAAACTCCATGTGCGGCACGATTAGATTCATATTACCGACGACAGGCTCAATAATCACACAAGCGATTTCATCACCCGTTTTATCAAACAAGTCTTTTAATTGCTGCGTGTTGTTGTATTCTAAAGTGAGCGTGTGTGCAGCTACACTAGCTGGCACACCACCTGAATCTGGCTCACCAAATGTCAGCAGACCTGAACCAGCTTTTACCAACAAGCCATCTGAATGGCCATGGTAGCAACCTTCAAATTTCACGATTTTATCGCGTCCGGTAAAACCACGCGCTGTGCGGATTGCGCTCATCGTAGCCTCAGTGCCACTACTGTTAAGGCGCACTTGCTCCATGCTTGGCACCAGCTTATTAATCAGCTGCGCCATTTCAAGCTCTAAACCAGTCGGCGCACCAAATGACAGGCTATTTGCCGCAGCTTCTTGCACTGCTTTAATCACAGTAGGGTGTGCATGACCAACTATCATCGGCCCCCATGAGTTGATGTAATCGATATATTCTTTACCATCCACATCCCATAACTTGGAACCTAAACCTTTTTTGAAAAATATCGGCGTGCCACCTACACTGCGAAACGCACGTACTGGCGAATTTACACCACCAGGAATTAGCTCTTGAGATTTGTCAAAAAGGGTTTGATTGGTAGAGGTCATGTCGTTGCCTTAAGGTTTGATTCTTTGAATAAATGTGCGAATTGCTGAGCCGCTAATTTTACGTCATCTGCATTAAAAATTGCATTAATCACAGCGATTGAATCTGCACCAGCTTGTATCACTGATGGCGCATTTGTTAACGTAATACCGCCAATAGCCACGGCTTGGATATGTAATTGCGCTTTTGCTTGTTTGAATAAATCTAAACTTGCTACAGGCGCATGTGGCTTGGTGCTAGATGCAAAGCAAGCACCAAAAGCCACGTAGCTTGCACCAGCCTGTTGCGCGCTTATAGCCAAATCTAAGCGGTTATAGCACGATGCGCCTAGTATTTTGTTTACGCCTAATCTTGCTCTAACCTCGGCGATATTCCCATCATCTGCACCTATATGTACGCCATCTGCATCTAAAATTAGGCAAAGCTCTACAGAGTCATTGATGATAAATGGTACTTGGTAATGCTTGCATAATGGCAAAATAGCACTTGCTTGCTGCATTTGCAGCTTATAGCTTGCTTGTTTATTGCGATATTGCAGCACGTTTATGCCGCCTTGAAGCGCAGCTTCTACTTTAGCCAGCAGTAGATCTGTATCAGCTTCGTCTGGCGTGATTGCGTATAAACCGCTTATCATAAAATGTTGCTGTAACTTAGCTTAGTGCGTTTTAACGCTGCCATCACCGCTATTCACAACGGCATCTTCTTCGTCTCGCGCCCAGAACATACGGTCTGGAATAAATTGCCCCATGCCCGGTCTAAAGCCATTCTTGAGCGTTTGCCAAGTGTATTCTTGCGCTTCCATCACAGCTTCTTCCATGCTCAAACCATGCGCCATGCAGGCGGCAATAGCGCTAGTGAGCGTGCAGCCCGAGCCGTGATAGCTACCAGCCAATCGCTCCCATTTGTACGCTTTAATGAGCTTATTTTCACCATACAGCGTGTTGGTGACTTCCAAGCTGCGTTCGTGTGTGCCAGTAATCAACACGTATTCACTGCCCATTTCTAACAAGCGCGCAGCGGCTTCATCAAGCGAAGTTAACGCCACTTCATCATCCGCATCAGCAAACGCCAATCGACGCGCCTCCAAGCTATTGGGTGTAATTAAAGTGGCTTGTGGAAACAATAACTCAATCATCGCGTCCATCATGTCGTCATTGGTTAAATCATCACCGCGACCAGAGGTTAAGATTGGATCTATCAACAATGGAATATCTGGATAATCCGCCATGATTTCAGCAATTACCGCGATATTTTCAACTGAACCCAACAGACCTAGCTTGAATGCAGACACTTGAACGTCTTCCAGAATCGCTCGCGCTTGATCATTGACCCAATCGGCATCCATCGCTAACACGCCATCAACACCACGCGTATCTTGTACGGTAATAGCCGTCACCACAGAAAGCGGATGGCAGCCAATGCTTGCAAAAGTGAGTATGTCTGCCTGCAAACCCGCGCCACCGCTAGGGTCTGTGCCAGCAAAGGTTAGAACTGAGGGTGGTGATTGATTGGCCATAATGTTTCTGCGCTAAATGATTACATCTATTTAAATGGAGCGGGTGACGGGAATCGAACCCGCATATCGAGCTTGGGAAGCTAGCGTTCTACCACTGAACTACACCCGCCTAAGCCACTATTTTACTGCATTTTATTGACAGCTTTAACAATTTGATTGTACTTTTGATTACCCTTAAAGTGAAGCCATCGTACTATTGCGTATGTTGCCGCACTAAATCACTTAGCCAATCCATAAAGATGCGTACTCGTTTAGATAGATTTCGTCTGTGCGGATACACTAGCGACACTGGCATCGCTGGCGCACCGAATTCCTTAAGTATTTCCACTAATTTACCTTCAGCGATGAGCTTAGATCCACCAATCAATGGTGCTTGAATAATCCCCAAGCCAGCCAAACAGGCTGCTTGATAACCATCAGCGTTATTCACACTTAGCCGACTCGGCATTGGAATTCGCTGGCAAGCTTGACCATCCCAGTACTCGAACATATCAAATTTAGTGGCAGCATTAACACAATAGTGAATCAGCCAGTGCCTGCTTAAATCCTCTAGCTTTAGGGGTTCACCATTCTGCGCGAGATAGGCTGGGCTGGCGTAGTTAGTTTGCTGTAAAACACCGAGATGTCGCACAATTAAACCAGAATCTTGCAGCTTGCCTGTACGTATCACGCAATCAAAACCTTCAGCAATTAAATCTACTTGACGGTCGGTACTGCTCAAATCTATCTGTAAGTTTGGATAGCGGCTTAAGAACTCAGGCAAACGTGGAATCACAATATTGTGCGCCATTGGGTATGACATATCGACACGAATCAGGCCGCGAATATTGGCATCATCGGTTTGAAACAAGCTATCTAGCTCATCCATCTCTGCTAACACATCTTTACCGCGCTCGTAAAAGATCTGACCATCGGGTGTCAGCTGTACTCTACGGGTAGTGCGATGCAGTAATTGAGTGCCTAACCTGTTTTCTAGTTGCTGCACGGCTAGAGATACACTCGCTTTTGGCAAGCCAAGCGCGTCTGCAGCTTTGGTAAAGCTGCCTAGTTCAGCTACGCGCACAAAGCGCTTTATTGCATCGGTATTTTCCATATTACAATCAATTGTCAATAATAAGTGAACAGTATAATCATTTATTAAGCATTTATCACTCTGCAGAACACCAATAAGATAGCGACTAGTTCAACAACTCATGGAGAAATTATGATGGCTCAGAAAACTCAAAAAATAGGTGTGATTACTGGCGGCAGTCGCGGACTTGGCAAAAACACAGCGCTGGCGATGGCGGCACAAGGTGTGGATGTGATTTTGACATACCACAGCCAGAAAGACTCGGCAGAAGCTGTAGTAGCTGAAATCGTTGCGATGGGGCGCAAAGCCGTGGCCCTAAAATTGGATGTGACCAATGCATCTCACTTTACAGATTTTGCGGTGCAAGTTTCGCAAACCCTTACAACACACTGGCAACAGAACCACTTTGATTTTTTAGTGAATAACGCGGGCGGTGGCGCTTATGCCTCTTTTGCCGAAACGACCGAAGCGATGTTTGACCAGATGGTGAATCTTAATCTCAAATCAGTATTTTTTCTCACCCAAAAACTATTGCCGCTCATCAATGATGGCGGTCGCATCGTGAATATTTCCAGCGGGCTAGCACGCTTTGCTATACCGGGCTACATTGCTTATTCTGCAATGAAAGGTGGCGTGGAAGTAATGACCCGCTTTATGGCGAAAGAATTAGGCGCGCGCAACATCACCGTAAATACGGTAGCGCCAGGTGCAATTGAAACAGACTTTGGTGATGGCTTAGTGCGCGACAACAAGGACGTTAACGCTTACATCGCTTCACAGACAGCACTTGGCCGTGTGGGCGTTGCAGACGATATTGGCCCGATGATTGCATCATTGCTATCAGAGAATAATCGCTGGGTTAATGCGCAGCGCATTGAGGTTTCTGGTGGGATGCTGATTTAGTCGTGCAGATTGAATAGTGCAATCTTTAACCCAGCTTATTAATATTAAGCTGGGTTAACCTAATGCGCGTTAAAAAATAGTTAAAACTCTAGTGGATCAACATCAATCGCCCATCTCACTTTAGCCGCGATGGCTTGACCTCTTAATTGACTCACCAAGTTTCTAAGCAATTTTTGCAGTGCGCTTCTATTGCTAGTTTGCATCAACACATGCCCACGCTCCATGCCTTTTAAGCGTTCCATTTGCGGACGGATTGGGTCGTATACTGTGACTTCAGCGCTTAAATCTCGCGCTAATTTAAACGCATGGTTTAAAAATTGCTGCACCAGTGCAAAATCATTCGCTTCCGCGCGCAATAGCGCCATAAACACATACGGTGGAAACTGCACTTGTTCTCGCTCTTGCAGCATGGCATCGGCATAACTCACATAATCTTGGCTGCGCAAGGCATTAAATAGCACATGCTCTGGGAACTGCGTTTGAATAATGACTTGCCCCGCTTTATCTGCCCGACCTGCGCGCCCAGCCACCTGCATGAGTTGCGCAAACAAGCGCTCACTCGCACGAAAATCTGGGCTATGCAGCGCACTGTCGGTATCAATCACGCCAACTAAGGTCAGGTTTGGAAAATCATGCCCCTTAGCAAGCATTTGCGTGCCAACCAAGATATCAATTTCTTGATTGTGCACTTTGTCTAAAATCTCAACTAAGGCATTTTTGCGGCTGATACTATCGCGGTCTACTCGGGCAATTCGCGCAGTAGGTAGCAATTGCGCCAAGGTTTGTTCTAGCCTTTGTGTACCGTGTCCAGTTGGATGTAAATCTGCGTTGCCACAACTTGGGCATTGCAGTGGTATCTTTTGCTCATGACTGCAATGATGACAGCGCAGTTTTCGCTGTCTTAAATGCACCACCAAGCGGCTACTACAACGCATACATGGCGCAATCCAATGGCAAGCTGAACACAACAAAACAGGCGAATAACCACGGCGATTAATAAACAACAAACTTTGCTCTTTGCGCGCCAACCTGAGTTTTAAAGCAGTAATCAGTTGTGGCGTTAAACCTTGTTGCAGATTCACTTTAGTCGTATCTATACACTCAATATTTGGCAGTTGCGCCGCTGTGACCGCACGCTGATTCAGACTAAGTAGATTGTATTTACTTGCAGTCGCATTGTGCCAACTCTCTAACGCAGGTGTTGCTGAGCCTAGCACCACGGGAATATTCAAACGCTTGGCGCGCATCAATGCGATATCGCGTGCATGGTAGCGCATGCTATCTTGCTGCTTGTAAGAACCATCGTGCTCTTCATCGATAATAATGAGCTTTAAATTAGGCAGCGGTGTAAAAATTGAAAGACGCGTACCAATGACAATTTTAGCCGCTCCAGATTGTGCCATTTGCCAATGATGTAAGCGTTCACTCTCGCTCAAATTGCTGTGTAAACTCACTAGCGGAATATTTGCAAAGCGGCTTCTGAAACGAGATTCCAACTGAGGCGTTAAGTTGATTTCTGGCACTAGCACTAATACTTGCGCGTCTTTAGAAGCTAAAAAGTGCTGCATCAAACGAATATATACTTCGGTTTTCCCACTGCCTGTAATGCCATGCAACAACCAAGCTTTAAATTCGGTTGAAGTTTGCACAATTTGCTCAACCGCGTACGCCTGCTCATCATTCAAGTCTGGCTCAGTAGCTGATTGCAGTTCTAAAACACGCAATCCTGCTTGCACTTGCTTACTACTCGCCCAACCGTCCAACACCAACTGTTTTGCAGCTTTACGTGCGCCAGTGGAAATTGCATCTAACTCAGCTTCGGTTAACAATTCAGATGCCAGCAAAGCCTCAAACACTCGGCGCGTGACCAATTGACGTTTTGGGATTAGCTCAATACCTTGTGTGCGACCAAACTCAGTCAATTGATAGGCAAATTGCTTGCGCGAAACGGCTGGCGCAATTTGCCGCAAACGTGAGGGTAGGGCAGATAACAATGCCTGCCCAAATGGATATTGGTAATAATCCGCGCTAAACTTAATCAAATTTAACGTTTCAGTATTAATTGGCAACTCATCCGCAAACACCTGCGTGACAGGCTTTAATTTTTCTATAGCAAATTCGCTAGTTTCAGCAAAGCCCATCACAATACCAATCTGGCTTCTACGGCCAAATGGGACGAGTACGCGCTGCCCAATTTGTGCGCTCAGACCACCGCTCAAATAATCAAATAAGCGGTCTAGCGGCACATCTAAAGCAATTTTTAGGATGGTTTTGGGCAAAGTTATGTTCAGAAAATCAACTGATTAAAGAAAAAATGGCGACAGTAGGTTAAAATAGCGGTTTTAGCATGTAATGCAAATATTGTGAAAACACATCTTACCCAATTACTGACCGCAGCCGCAAAAACTATTGCGCCTGAATTTGAAGCGACTATTTTACTTGAACGTCCGAAATCTGCCGAACATGGAGATTTTGCAACCAATTTAGCCTTGGTTTTAGCTAAGCCACTCAAACAAAACCCTCGCGCAATCGCTGCGCAAATCCTCGAAGCACTGCCAGCCAGCGACTATATCGCGAAAACTGAAATCGCGGGCGCAGGATTTATTAACTTCTTTTTAAACGCGCAATCACAGCAAGCTGTTGTGAATGATATTTTAAAAGTAGGTGTGAACTATGGTCGCAACGACGTGGGAAATGGCCAAAAAGTACAAGTAGAATTTGTATCTGCTAACCCCACTGGTCCGCTACATGTAGGTCACGGACGTGGCGCAGCGGTTGGCGACTGCTTGGCACGCTTGCTGGACGCCAATGGTTGGGATGTCACACGTGAGTTTTACTACAACGATGCTGGTGCACAAATCGACAATCTGACGATTTCAGTGCTAGCCCGTTGCAAAGGCATTTCAACGGACGATGCTAGTTTTCCTGAAAATGGTTATCGCGGCGACTATATTATGGACATCGCCAACGCTTTCTTAAATAAGGAAACCGTGACTGCCGATGACATGCAAGTCACTGCAAATGGTGATATCACTGACGAAGATGCCGTGCGCACCTTTGCTGTAGCGTACTTACGCCATGAGCAAGATTTAGACTTAAAAGCCTTTCAAATCAAATTTGATGTGTTTTCATTAGAAAGCGCACTCTACTCAGAAGGCAAAGTGGAAGAAACCGTGCAAGCCCTGATTAAAAGCGGTCACACCTATGAGCTAGACAGTGCGCTATGGTTAAAAACCACAGATTTTGGCGATGATAAAGATCGTGTGATGCGTAAATCTGAAGGTGGTTACACTTACTTTGTACCCGATGTGGCCTACCATGCCGAAAAATGGAAACGTGGTTTTGTACGCGTGATTAACGAGCAGGGCGCTGACCATCACAGTACTATTACGCGTGTTCGTGCTGGTTTACAGGCTTTGGATGCTGGCATTCCAAGCGGTTGGCCTGATTATGTATTGCACCAAATGGTCACTGTGATGCGTGGCGGCGAAGAAGTGAAGCTATCAAAACGCGCAGGTAGCTATGTCACGCTGCGTGATTTAATTGAAGAAGTAGGCTGTGACGCAACACGTTACTTTTTAGCTGCACGTCGTTCAGACTCACAATTGGTGTTTGATATTGATTTAGCACGTGCGCAAACCAACGATAACCCTGTGTTTTACATTCAGTATGCGCATGCCCGCATTTGCAGCGTATTAGCCCAGTGGGGTGGTGTTGCAGCGCAGTTAAATGGTGTAGATTTAGCGCCGCTCAATAATCCGCATGAAACTGCACTGATGCAACGCTTAAGCTCCTACCCTGAAACAGTTGCAAATGCCGCGACTGAGCTAGCGCCGCACGTGATTGCTAATTATTTAAAAGATTTAGCCAGTGATTTGCATAGTTATTACAACGAATATAAGTTTTTAATTGAAGATGAAACCGTTAAACTAGCACGCTTAAGCTTGATTAGCGCTACACAACAAGTCTTAAAAAATGGTTTAGGTTTACTTGGTGTAAGTGCACCCGAAAAAATGTAGTACAAATGTAAGGACTTTAGAAAATTATGAGTAGAGATTACAAACCAAGCCCCGAAAGATCAAAAAGCAGCAGCAAAGGCAGCCCTTTTTTAACGGGTCTATTGGTCGGCATTTTATTAGGTGTTGCAGCATCACTCAGCGTGGTGATGTTTATTAAAGGCGGCGATAGCCCATTCGGCGCGCAAACGGAAAAAGAAGCTAAAACGCCATTGGCAGATAAAATTGTTGCGGACACTAAAGCTGAAGCTGCTAAAGCAGCAGCAGAAAAAGACAAACAAGCTGCTGCAGATAATAATGAAAA
>Ga0207975_100616_pt1 | contig 16021 bp, 12 predicted proteins | sample LakWasMe91_HOW11_2_FD_183913 | JGI IMG/M metagenome (GOLD analysis project Ga0207975, IMG submission 183913) | Freshwater sediment methanotrophic microbial communities from Lake Washington under simulated oxygen tension - Sediment Metagenome... | ecosystem: Environmental > Aquatic > Freshwater >...
AATAAGGTAAATGAAATCAGCGAGCTGACGCCGCGCGTGCCGCGCTCCATGTCGCGCGTCATGCCGCCGGTCTGGCGGTTCAGGTGGAAGCGCAGCGACAGCGAATGCAGGTGCCGAAACACCTTGAGCGTAATGGTGCGCACGGCGCGTTGCGTGACGCGCGCGAACATGAATTCGCGCAGCTCGGTAAACAAGGTCGTGGACAGGCGCAGCAAGCCATACGCGACCAGCGCGCCGAGCGGCAGCACCAGGACGGCGCGCGGATCGCTCACGCTAATGCTCAGTTCGTCGATGAGCTTCTTGAGCACCAGCGGCACGCCGACATTGGCCAGCTTGGCGCCGACCAGGAAGCCGAGCGCGGCCAGCACCCGCCATTTGTAGACCCACAGGTACGGGAACAGGGTTTGCAGGGTCGACCAGTCGTTGCGGGTGGTGTGCGCGCCGGCTGGCGCGTCGGGAAGTCTGGTTGAATGGTGGCGGCGCATGGCGAATGTCTGGGATTTATGGTTCAATTTGGACGATTGTAGCCTTTCATGAGAATTCAAGATGACGATGTCTGAAAAAGTTGAGCCCGCTCCCAGCAGCGGGGGCCTTCCCGTCGGCAAAATGCCGCAGATTCGCGTGGTGCCGGCGCCGTCCGATGCCAATGTATACGGCGACGTGTTCGGCGGCTGGATCATGGCCCAGGTCGACATCGCGGGCTCCTTGCCGGCGATCAGGCGCGCCAATGGCCGCGTCGCAACCATCGCGGTCAACTCGTTCCTGTTCAAGAATCCGGTGTTCGTGGGCGACCTGCTCTCGTTCTACGCGGACGTGGTCAAGGTCGGCAACACCTCGATCACCGTGTACGTGGAAGTCTACGCCGAGCGCAACCGGCTGCAGGCGGACACCGTGAAGGTGACCGAAGCCACGCTCACCTACGTGGCCACCGGCGACAACCGCAAGCCGCGCCAGTTGCCGCCGCTCGACTCGCTCATTTCCGGCTAGCGCAGGCCGGCGCCCATGGACCAGCAGCGCCGCATCTTCCTCTCCAACGCCGGCCGCCTGGCGGCGCTGGCGGCGGCCGGCCCGGCCTTGATGGGCGCCTCGTCCATCGTGCGCGCGCCCGGCGGCGTCTATCCGTTCAGCCTGGGCGTTGCATCCGGCTCGCCCCTGCCCGACTCGGTGATCCTCTGGACGCGCATCCTGGGCGATCCGCTGGACGCCGCTGCCACTCCGCCCGGTCCGGTTGCGGTGCGCTGGGAGGTGGCCGAAGACCAGGCGTTCGCGCGCCTCGTCGCCAAGGGAACGGCGAGCGCGCTGCCGGCCCTGGCGCATAGCGTGCACGTCGACGTCACCGGCCTCGCGCCGGGGCGCTGGTACTGGTACCGCTTCATGCTGGGCGACGCGGTCAGCCCGCCCGGACGCACGCGTACCGCTCCCGCGCCCGACAGCTTGCCCTCGATGCTCAAGCTGGTGGTCGCCTCCTGCCAGCACTGGGAATTCGGAAGCTATGCGGCGCACCGCCATATCGCCAGCGCGGCGCCGGACCTGGTGGCCTTCCTGGGCGACTACATCTACGAGTGGGGCCCGTTCCACCTCGCGCATCCGCGCAAGTCCGTACGCAGCAACGAATGCTTCACTCTCGACGAATACCGCGCCCGCTACGCGCAATACAAGAGCGACCCCGACCTGCAATCGGCGCACCTGGCAGCGCCCTGGATCGTGACCTGGGACGACCATGAAGTCTCCAACGACTACGCGGCGGACCGTGACGAACGGCTCGCGCCCGACTTCCTGCTGCGCCGGGCCAATGCCTACCAGGCGTTCTACGAGCACATGCCGCTGCGCATGGCGCCACCGCGCGCCGGCGGTTTCGCTCATCTGCGCATGTACCAGCGCTACGACTGGGGCCGGCTGGCCCGTTTCCACGTGCTCGACGACCGCCAGTACCGCGCGCACCAGGCCTGCCAGCCGCCCGGGCGTGGCGGCTCGTCCTCGGTGGTGCGCAGCGGCTGCGATGAATTATTGGATGCGCGCCGCAGCATGCTCGGCGGCGAGCAGGAGGCCTGGCTTGCGTCCGGTCTCGGTTCGTCGCAGGCACGCTGGAACATCATCGCCCAGCAGACCCCGATGGCGCAGTCGAGCCAGACCAGCATCATCACGCCGCGCGACGGCCGCTTCTGGACCGATGGCTGGGACGGCTACCCGCTCGCGCGCCAGCGCCTGTTCGACACGCTGCGCGCCAGCGGCGCGGCCAATCCCATCGTGCTGGCAGGCGACGTGCACAGCTTTTATGCGAGCGAACTCAAATCCGACTTCCAGCGCGCCGCATCGGCTGCCAACCCGGTCATCGCGACCGAATTTTGCGGCACTTCGGTGACGTCGAACTCGCGCGCGCAGGCGCGCACCCAGCGCTACGTCGATTTCAATGCGCACGTGAAGTTCGGACGCAGCGACAGGCGCGGCTACATGCTGATGGAATTCACACCGTCGCGCACGACCACCCATTTCATGGCGCTCGACGATGTGCGCGACCCGGGCTCGGCGGTGGGAACGCTGGCCACCTTCCAGGTCGCGCACGGTCAGCCCGGCGTCAACCAGGCGTGAATCGCTATGCAGCCTGTCCGCTGTCGCGCAGTTCGCGCCGCAGTATCTTGCCCACGTTGGTCTTGGGCAGAGAGTCGCGAAACTCGATATATTTCGGCTTCTTGTATGCGGTCAGCTCGCCTTTGCAGTAGTCCATCAGCTGCTGCTTCGTCAACTGCGGGTCCTTGCGCACCACGAACAGCTTGACCGCCTCGCCCGAATTCTCGTCCGGCACGCCGACACAGGCGCATTCGAGCACGCCCGGGTGGGCCGCCACCACGCCTTCGATCTCGTTCGGATACACATTGAAGCCCGAGACCAGGATCATGTCCTTCTTGCGGTCGACGATGCGGGTATAGCCGCGTTCGTCCATGATGCCGATGTCGCCCGTCTTGAGGAAGCCGTCCGCCGTCATGACCCGTTCGGTTTCGTCCTCGCGCTGCCAGTAACCGGCCATTACCTGCGGGCCCCGGATCGCGATTTCGCCGGGCTGCCCGAGCGGCACGCGATTGCCGGCATCGTCGAGGATCACGACCTCGGTCGATGGCAAAGGCAGGCCGATGGTGCCGGTGAATTCGGTGATGTCGCAGCGGTTCGCGGTGGCTACCGGCGACGTCTCCGACAATCCGTAGCCTTCGATGATCGGGCTGCCGGTCAGCTTGAGCCAGCGGTCGGCCACGTTTTGCTGCACCGCCATCCCGCCGCCGTTGCACACACGGTAGCTCGAGAAATCGAGCCGCTCGAAACCGGGAGTATTGAGCAGTCCGTTATACAGCGTGTTCACCGCCGGGAATACGTTGATCTTGTATTTCGCCAGCTCCTTCACGAAGCCGGCCATGTCGCGCGGGTTCGGGATCAGGAGGTTCATTCCACCGAGGCGCGTGGCCATCAAGGCGCTGACCGTGAGCGCGTAGATGTGATACAGCGGCAGCGCGCACAGGAACTGCAGCTGGTGGTCCTTGGGAAGGGTGTCGAGCGTCGGACGCAGCCATGCTTCGTTTTGCAGGACGTTGGCGATCACGTTCCGGTGCAGCAGGACCGCGCCCTTCGACAGCCCGGTGGTGCCGCCCGTGTACTGCAGGAAGGCGATGTCGTCGTGCCCGATCCTGACCGGCTTGAGAGCCATGCGCGCGCCTTGGGACAGCATGGCCGAAAAGCGGGTCGCGCCGGGCAGCGAATAGGCCGGCACCATCTTCTTCACACGGCGCACCACGAAGTTGACCAGCGTGCCTTTGAGCGTTCCCAGCAGGTCGCCCATGCTGGCCACCACGACGTGTTTGACGCGGGTCTTGGCCAGCACCTGTTCGAGCGTGGTCGCGAAGTTCTCAAGCACCACGATCGCTTCCGCGCCCGAGTCGACCAGCTGGTGCTGCAGCTCGCGCGGCGTGTACAGCGGATTGACGTTGACGATGGTGTAGCCGGCGCGCAGGACGGCCGCCATGGCGACCGGATACTGCAGCACGTTCGGCAGCATGATCGCCACCCGTGCGCCCTGCTGCAGGCCGCGCGACTGAAGCCATGCGCCCATCTGCTGCGACAGCCGATCAAGCTCGCCGTAGGTCATCGACTTGTCCATGCAGACGTAAGCGGTGCGCTCGGCATATTTACGGAAGGCTTCCTCCAGCAGGTGCGTCAGGGAGCGGTACTGCGTCCAGTCGATGTCCGCCGGTACGCCCTCTTGATACTGCTTGAGCCAAAACTTGTCCATCCGTTCCTCTTCCGTTTCTCTGTAGTGCGGTTCACGCGAAAAAAAACCGCCCCGAAACCGCGGGCGGCTGGCATGCCGCGCCGGTCAAGCCGCTTTTTTCTCGTCGCGCAGGACGCGCCGCAAGATCTTGCCAACGTTCGTCTTGGGCAGCTCGTCGCGAAATTCAATGTACTTCGGTTTCTTGTAGCCGGTGAACTGCTGCTTGCAGTAGTCCATCAGCTGCTCGCTTGTCAGGTCCGGGTCCTTGCGCACCACGAACACCTTGACCGCTTCGCCGGAATGCTCGTCGGGGACACCGACCACCGCGCATTCGAGCACGCCCGGATGCAGCGCAATGACGCCTTCGAGTTCGTTCGGATAGACGTTAAAGCCGGACACCAGGATCATGTCCTTCTTGCGGTCGACGATCTTGACGTAGCCGTACGCGTCCATCACGCCCACGTCGCCCGATTTAAAGAAGCCGTCGGGCGTCATCACCTTGGCCGTTTCGTCCGGACGATTCCAGTAACCGGCCATCACCTGCGGCCCGCGGATCCCGATCTCGCCGGTCTCGCCCAGCGCCACCGCGACCCCGTTGTCATCCAGGATGGCGATGTCGGTGAACGGCACCGGCAAGCCGATGTTGCCGGAAAATTCGGTCAGGTCGGCGCGGTTGCAGGTGGCCACCGGCGACGTTTCGGACAGGCCGTAGCCTTCGATGATGCAGGTGCCGGTCGCCTTCTTCCACTTGTCGTTGACGGCCCGCTGCACCGCCATCCCGCCGCCGTTGGAAATCTTCAGTCCGGTGACGTCGATCTTGCCGAAATCGGGGTGGTTGAGCAGCGCGTTATAGAGCGTATTCACGGCCGGGAGCATGTTGATCTTGTACTTGCACAGCTCCTTGATGAAGCCGCCGATGTCGCGCGGATTCGGGATCAGGATATTGAGCGCGCCCACCCGCATGCCCCACATCGCGCAGGCGGTCAGCGCGAAGATGTGATACAGCGGCAGTGCGCACACGATGGTGATCTGCTCGACCACCGGCGCCTTGACCAGTGCCGGCTGCGACCACGCCTCGCTTTGCAGCACGTTGGCGATGATGTTGCGATGGGTCAGCGTCGCGCCTTTCGATACGCCCGTGGTGCCGCCCGTGTACTGCAGGAAGGCGACATCGGACGGGCCTGCCTGGACCGCGGTAAACGTCATCTTCCGGCCCTGCGCCAGCGCATCCTTGAAATCGACGGCGTTCGGCAGCGAGAACGCGGGAACCATCTTCTTCACGTTGCGCACCACGAAATTGACCAGCATGCCTTTTGCGCCGCCCAGCATGTCGCCCATGCTGGCCACCACGATGTGCTTGACCTGGGTCTTGCCGAGCACCTGTTCGAGCACGCTGGCGAAATTTTCCAGCACGATGATCGCCTCGCTGCCCGAATCATTGAGCTGGTGCTCCAGTTCGCGCGGGGTGTACAGGGGATTGACGTTGACCACGGTGAAGCCGGCGCGCAGGACGGCGGCCAGTGCAATCGGATACTGCAGCACATTGGGCATCATCAGCGCCACCCGCGCCCCCTTTTTCAGGCCGCGGCTTTGCAGCCAGGCCGCCATGCGCCTCGAATAGCTGTCAATCTCGGCGTAGGTGAGGAACTTGTCCATGCAGACGTAGGCGTTGCGGTCCGCATACTTTTGGAACGATTCTTCCAGCAGCTGGACCAGCGAGCCATATTGGTCCGGGTCGATCTCCGCCGGGACGTTGCTGGGGTACGATTGCAGCCAAATCTTGTCCATCGTCTGCCTCTGTCTCGAACATGTACGTTATCGGATCCGGCGCACCGCGCCAGGCCAGGCCAGCTGTGTAGTTGCTTCTGCCTGTGATGCTATCGGGCGAGGTCGGTGTATGCAAGCGATTTTGCTGTTATTCGAGCAAGTCCTCTACCCGCATGGCAATGCTGCGAAGCAATAATGTGCGCGTGGACAGGGCTAGGCGGGGCCGAGCAGCTTGAGGCGGCGGTGGCGTTCCTCGCGCTCAAGCTTGGCCAGGCGGCGTGCACTGGCATACAGGCGCGGAAAGCTCTTCTCGCGCTGGAGCAGCGCGCGGAAGGCGGGGACGAAGTCGTTATAGGTCGCAATCGAGGCGAGATGGGCGTTCGAGAGCGGCTCGGCGAAAAAGCGGTCGTACCCTTTGTAGCCGCCCCAGCTTTCCTTGAGCACCTGGTATTCGTCCTTGAGCTGCTGGAACAGGCGTGCCTTGAGCGCGCGCTTTTGCGCGTCGGCCTCGGCGGAGGCGTAGTTTTGTTCGAGCGCGCCGCGGTACTTGAGCAGCAGGTTCAGGAAATCGTTCTTGCGCCCTGCGAACCGGGCGTAGTTCACGCGCGTGGCCTCGGTGCCGAAAGCGGCCAGCCAGCGTTCCACGCCGGCCTCCTCGACCGCGCTGGCGAACGATTCGTTGAACTGCGAGTCGCCGGCCACATACACAACCTGGTGCGACAGTTCGTGGAAGATCAGGCGCGCCAGTTCGGCATCGGGGAAGTTGATGAAGGTCGAGATCAGCGGATCGTTGAACCAGCCAAGCGTGGAGTAAGCCCGCACGCCGTCGACCTGCACGTCGTTCCCCTCGGCGCGCAGGGTGCGCGCATATTCCTGCGCGTCCGACTTGCCGTAGTAACCGCGGTAGTTGACGCAGCCGGCCACGGGAAAACACCACTCGATCGGCTTGAGCGACAGTTCCGGCGTGGCCACCACGTTCCACAGCACGTAAGGGCGCTTGAGGGCGGCGTAGTTGCGGTAGCTGCCATTGTCGGGCAGGCCGAGTTCGCTGACCGCGAAGCGGCGGATCTGGCGTGCCATGGACAGGCGCAGCTTGAGCTTGGCGTCGGTGCCGGTATCGGCCAGCCAGTCGTCGATCGGACGTGCGTCCGACAGCAGCGAAAGCTGGCCCTGGGCGGCCTGCGCGTAATAATTGAGGCCGGAGCAGCTGGCCAGCAAGGCGCCGGCGGCGCCGGCAAGGAGAACCGCGCGTGCGGCTTTTCCGAATTTGAATCTGTTCATTGCAAGCTAGGCAGGGGCTTTTTCAACCTGCACGAGGACGTCATAAAAAGTGGGCGCCCGGCCCATGTCGGTCAGGCGCTGGCTGGTGACCTCGTTCGCGTTCTTGCCGTCGCTGGTGAGCTTTTTCCACCATACCGACAAGCCGACCACCAGGCCAGGGCGCGCTTTCGGCGTCACGCGGGCGCGGGCCACGAAGGAGCCGCGGTCATTGAAGATGCGGACCATTTCGCCGTCGACGATGCCACGCGCGGCGCTGTCGTCCGGATGCATGTCGAGGTGCGGTTCGCCTTCGGCGGCGCGCAGGCTCTTCACGTTCACGAAGGTCGAATTAAGAAAATTGCGTGCCGGCGGGGAGATCATCGCGAGCGGATATTTCAGCGCCAGCGCGGGATTGGTCGCGACCGATTCGTAGGGGCCGATGTGGGTCGGCACCGGATCGAGGCCGTCGGCCAGCATGCGCTCGCAGTAGAACTCGCACTTGCCGGAAGGCGTGGGGAAGCCGCCGTTGGCGAAGGGCGCGTCCGGCATGTCGAGCTTTTGCCAGCCCTTGCGCTTGAGCGACTCCCAGTCGAAATGCACGGCGCGCGCGTCGCTGGCGTCAAACGCCTGGGCTGCGAGCTGCTCGTCGCTCTCGTGGAAACACGGGTCGTCGAACCCCATGCGCGCGGCCAGCAGCCGGAAGATTTCTGTGTTGGCCTTCGCTTCGCCGAGCGGTGCGATCGCCGCGTTATTGGCCATCATGTAGAGATGGCCGTAGGCACTGTGCGCATCGACGTGTTCGAGCTGGGTGGTGGCCGGCAGCACGATGTCGGCGTAGTCCGCGGTATCGGTCTGAAAGTGTTCGAGCACCACTGTAAACAGGTCTTCGCGTTCGAAGCCGCGCTTGACCTTGTCCGATTCGGGCGCCACCGCGACCGGATTGGAGTTGTAGACGATGATGGCCTCGATCTGCGGCCCGAATTCGGGCGAACCTGGCCTTAGCAGGTCGTCGCCGATGGTGACCATGTTGATGGTGCGCGCCGTTTCCTTGAGCAGGTCCGGGCGCTGCAGCGCGCTGCGGTTGGCCGGGAACGAGCCGGACGAGGACAGCTGGATGCCGCCGGCCGCATGGCGCCACGCCCCCACCAGCGCAGGCAGGCAGGCGATGGTGCGCACAGACATGCCGCCGCCGCGGATGCGCTGCACGCCGTAGTTGGCGCGGATCGCGACCGGCTCGCCGCGCTTGGCGAGCTGGCCGTAGTCGCGCGCCAGGCCCAGCACTTCATCGACGCTGATGCCGCAGGTCTGGGCCGTGCGTTCAGGCGTCCATTCGGCGGCGCGTGCCTTGAGCTGGTCGAAGCCGAGGGTGTGCTGCGCGATGTAGTCGGCATCGAGCAGCTCTTCACGGATCAGCACATGCATCATGCCCAGCGCGAGCGCGGCGTCGGTGCCCGGCAGCAGGGCGATATGCTGATTGCACTTCTCGGCCGTGAGCGAACGGTAGGGGTCGATCGCGATCAGCTTCGCGCCGCGCCGCTTCGCTTCCTGCGCGCGCATCCAGAAATGCAGGTTGGAGGCGATCGGATTGCCGCCCCAGATGATGATCAGCTTCGCGTTCTGGAACTGTTCGAGGTCGGTACCGATGGTGGCGCCCATCGTGTACTTGTAGCCGGTGGTGCCGGCGGTGGCGCAGATGGTGCGCTCGAGCAGCGAAGCGCCCAACTGGTGGAAAAACCGGTGCGACATCGAATCGCCCTGAATCAGCCCCATCGTGCCGCAGTAGCTGTACGGCACGATCGCCTGGGGCGCGCGCGCCGCGATTTCCTTGAGCCGTGCGGCAATGGTCGACAACGCCTCGTCCCAGCTGATGCGTTCGAACTTGCCCTCGCCTTTTTTTCCGACCCGGCGCAGCGGGTGCAGCAGGCGATCCTCGTGATAGGTGCGCTCGGTATAGCGCGCCACCTTGGTGCACAAAACGCCGGCGGTGGGCGGATGATCCGGATCGCCCTTCACTTCGGTCGCGACCCCGTCCTCGACCGTGATCAGGAGCGCACAGGTGTCGGGGCAGTCGTGCGGGCAGGCGGCCCGGACTTGGGTGGTAGTCATTGGATGTTCCAGGGTAACTGCGTCGAAACCCCTACTTTATACGATTCTCGGCGACCTGATGCGACGTGGAGCGAATTATGGCTGGGGACGGCGACGCACCCCGTGCTTCAAGCGTGCTGCGCTGGATGGGAGCAGGTGATACGGGCTACAATAGTTCAAATAATGCATTAGCATTCATGCATCAACGGAGATTGAAAATGAACCTGGTCGAACCGATCACTGCCTTTCAGCCGGAGCTCGAGCAGATCCGGCGCGACCTGCATGCGCACCCCGAGCTGTGCTACGAAGAGCAGCGCACCTCCGACGTGGTGGCGGCCCGCCTGACCGAGTGGGGCATTCCGGTGGTACGCGGACTGGGCCTGACTGGCGTGGTCGGCATCATCAAGAACGGCAGTTCCACCCGCGCGATCGGGCTGCGCGCCGACATGGATGCGCTGCCGATGCAGGAAGTAAATACCTTCCCGCACGCTTCGCGCCATCCCGGCAAGATGCACGCCTGCGGCCACGACGGCCACACCGCGATGCTGCTGGGCGCAGCCCATTACCTGGCCACGCACCGCAATTTCGACGGTACCGTTTATGTCATTTTCCAGCCGGCCGAAGAGGGCGGCGGCGGCGCCCAGCGCATGATCGACGACGGGCTGTTCGAGCAGTTCCCGATGGAGGCGGTGTACGGCATGCACAACTGGCCGGGCATTGACGTGGGCAGCTTCGGCGTGACCGCGGGGCCGATGATGGCTTCAAGTAATGAATTCGACGTGATCGTGCGCGGCAAGGGCGCTCACGCGGCGCAACCGCACAAGGGCGTCGATCCGGTGATGGTGGCGGTGCAGATCGCGCAAAGCTGGCAGACCATCATCTCGCGCGAGAAGAACCCGCTCGACACGGCGGTGCTGTCGATCACCCAGATCCACGCCGGCAGCGCGACCAATGTGATCCCGGATGAAGCGGTGCTGATCGGTACCGTGCGCACCTTTACCACCGAGGTACTGGACCTGATCGAGCGCCGCATGCAGGAGATCGCCAACCATACGGCGGCCGGCTTTAACGCCGAGGTGGACTTCACCTTCAAGCGCAATTACCCGCCGCTGATCAATCACCCGGCACAGACCGCGTTCGCGGTCGAGGCGATGAAGGCAGTCGTTGGCGCCGACAAGGTCGACATCGATGTGGAGCCGACCATGGGCGCGGAAGACTTCGCCTTCATGTTGCAGGCAAAGCCGGGGTGCTATGTTTTTATCGGCAACGGCGAAGGCGCGCACCGCGCCGGCGGCCACGGGCTCGGCCCGTGCCAGCTGCATAACGCGAGCTACGATTTCAACGACACCTTGCTGCCGATCGGCGCGAGCTTCTGGGTCAAGCTGGCCGAGATGAGCCTGCCCGCCAGCTAGCCGGCCTCGGGCAATTGGTCCGGGCCGTGGCCGAGCCGCTGGCCGGGGTTGATCTTCTCGAGCGCCAGCAGCGCGGCGGAATGGTCGGCGCAGGGATGCTCGGCCTCGATGGCGCGATAGTGTTCCGTCACCAGCGCCGTGAGCGGCAGCACGACGCCGGCGTCTGCTGCGGCCACCAGGACGTTCTGCAAATCCTTGAGCTGGCTCTTGACCTGGCCACCCGGGATGAAATTACGCTCCAACATGCGCTGTCCGTGCATTTCCAGGATACGGCTCTCGGCGAAGCCGCCCCGGATGGCCGCGCGCACTGCCGCCGCGTCGGCCCCTGCCGCCTGTGCCAGCAGCAGCGCTTCGGCGACGATGTTGATGGTGCCGCCAACGATGAGCTGGTTGCATAGTTTTGCGACCTGGCCGCAGCCGGCCGGACCGACCAGGGTGGCACGCCCGAGGATAGCGAAGACCGGCTCGGCGCGCGCAAAATCCTCGGGCGCGCCGCCCGCCATGATGGCCAGCGTTCCCGCTTCGGCCCCCGCCACGCCGCCCGACACCGGCGCATCGATGAAGCGCAGGCCGCGCGCGGCGAGCCTGGCGTGAAACTCCAGCGCCTCTCCGTGCTGGGTCGAGCTCATGTCGATCCAGGTGGCGCCCTCGCGCAGCGCCGGCAGCGCGGCATCGAGCACTTGCCCGACCACGGCACCTGAGGCCAGCATCGAGATGATGATGTCGGCACCGCTGACGGCCGCTTCAATGCTGACATGCGGATCGGCGCCGCTCGCGCGCAGTGCGTCGGCCTTGGCGAACGTACGATTCCATGCGCGCACCGGAAAACCGGCCTGCACCAGTCGGGTCGCCATCGGCTTGCCCATCAAACCGATGCCGAGAAAAGCGAGGGTCGGCAGTGCCATGTTGACTCCTTTGTTGAGGTCGGATGCTCGCACATCGCGCCCTTTTGTGAAAATGGAACGGGCGCGGAGCGGGCGTCGCCATTTTGACAACGACGGTACAATATCGCTTGCTGCACCAAGCGCACCACCATTCAATGAAAGTAATTATGTTCGTAACACGGGAACTTTGGAAGCCTCTTGGCGCGCTCCTGGCACTACTGGCCGCGCAAGCGAGCCTTGCCTCTCCCTCGGTCGACTCCGCATCGCTCGAAGCGGGCACGGGGCCGAAGGTGCGTATGCTGCGTTTTGCCGTTCAATCGGACTGGAGCCGGCGTTGGTTCCAGTCCAACGGCAGGCACTTGTCAGGCTACTGGGATGCATCGCTGGCGCAGTGGCGTGGCGATGCGTACCAGAACAGGCTCGGACGTCACCAGAATCTCGCCAACCTCGGCTTCACGCCCGTGTTCCGCTATCAGGCAGACGACGGCAAAGGCTGGTACCTCGAAGGCGGAATCGGCGCGAACCTGCTCTCCGAGAACTACGACAACAACGGAAACAAGCTGTCGACCCGCTTCCAGTTCGGCGACCACCTCGGCGCCGGCTACGTGTTCGACAACCAGTGGGAGATCGGCATCAAAGCTCAGCATTTCTCGAACGGCGGCTACAAGAAGCCAAACAGCGGCGCCAACTTCCTGCTCGTCAAGGTAAGCCGTCACTTCTGATCGCCCGGCTCGCACGCGTCAACAACAAGGACCGATGACTAGCTCCGCCATCAAAAGCTACTTGCCCTGGCTCGTTGCCACTGCGCTGTTCATGGAGCAGCTCGACGCCACCATCCTCAACACGGCAGTGCCCAGCATCGCCGCCAGCCTGCAGGTCGCCCCGCTCAGCCTGAAGGCCGTTGTCACCAGTTATATCCTGAGCCTGGCCGTGGGCATCCCGGTGAGCGGATGGATCGCGGACCGGTTCGGCACCCGCCGCGTGTTTGCGGTAGCAATCGGCATCTTCACCTGCGCCTCGGTCCTGTGCGGACTGTCCCAGAACCTGCCGATGCTGGTTGCGGCGCGCCTGCTGCAAGGTATCGGTGGCGCCATGATGATGCCGGTGGGACGCCTCGCCATCATTCGCACCTTTCCGAAATCCGAATTGCTGAAGGCGATGAATTTCGTGATCATCCCGGCGTTGATCGGCCCGCTGCTGGGACCGACTGTCGGCGGGATGATCGTCCACCTGACTTCATGGCGCGTGATTTTTTTCGTCAACGTGCCGGTCGGGCTGGCTGCCCTGTTCCTGGTGCGGCGCTACATGCCCGACTATCGTGCCGCCGAACCGCGCCCGCTCGACGTTGTCGGACTGGTCCTGTTCAGCTCCGGCACGGCCATCCTGTCCTGGCTGCTGGAAGTGTTTGGCGAGCACACGCTCGATTCCGGCACGTTCGCATTCCTGCTTGTCTTGTCGATCAGCCTGCTGGCGGCGTATGCCTGGCATGCGAGCGGGCGCGAATTTCCCCTGCTGCGCCTGACCCTGTTCCGGATTCGCACCTTCCGCATCTCGGTCATTGGCGGCTTCCTCACGCGCCTTGGCGTCGGTGGCCTGCCGTTCCTGCTGCCGCTGCTGTACCAGCTTGGTCTGGGCCTGCCGGCATGGCAGTCGGGTTTGCTGATGATGCCAACCGCAATCGCGGCAATGGGAATGAAACTGGTATCGCCGCGCCTGCTGGCGCGCTTCGGCTACCGGCAGGTACTGATCGTCAACACCGTATTGATCGGCCTGACCATCGGCATGTTTGCGCTGGTCGGGCCCGGCACGCCGCTCAGCGTGATCGTGCTGATCGCACTGCTGCAGGGCTTCTTCAACTCGCTGCAGTTTTCCAGCATGAATACGCTCGCCTTTGCCGACGTCGAGCACCACGATTCGAGCATGGCGAGCACGATCTCGAGCTCATTCCAGCAACTGTCGATGAGCTTCGGTCTTGCCGCCGGCTCGCTCGTCACCGGCTGGTATCTTGGCCACGGTCCCCAAACCGATCAGGTGATGGTCACGAGCGCCCTGCATCACGCCTTCCTGACCTTGTCGGTCCTGACGATCGTCGCGTCGGCAACCTTCTGGCGCCTGGGGCGCCATGACGGCGAGAGCATCAGCAAAGGGGTATCCGTCGGGCAGGAGCCGATTGCAGTGGATCAATGAAGAGCGTTGCGCAACTCATTGATACTGGTCAATATCTTATGTTGAACGAAAGCAACAGAATGCCCTGAACTTCCCCTCCTCCATGCTAATATTTTTTAGCATTTCCAAGAGGAGGTCCAGATGCGTGGCTTCGCCGTGCTGGCTGCTTGCCTGTTTGCCGCTCCAGCCCACGCTGCGCAGGGTGAGGCGGAAAAAGCCTGGATCACGCTGGGCGACGCCGCGTATGCCCAACTCCAAAAGAGCGCGCCCCAGCTGCTTGCCAAGGACAGCCGGGTAATGAAGACCGACGACGCAGGCGCCACCGAAAAAGTGCACCTGCTTGAAGTTGGCGAGGACGACATGCTCGAGCTCAGCGCGACGGTCCACGACGAGCTCAAGCACTGTGGAGGGTTCATGGTCCACGCCAGCGAAGCCGAGGCCAGGAAGGCACTGCAAGACCCTGTGCCGTGGACGCCGGGCCGGCCCGCCTATGTCATCGCCAGCCAGGCGCTGGTATCCCCCATCCTGTCGAAAATGCAGGAAAGTAATATCGCTCAAACCATTGCGGACCTCGCCCTTTTCACCAATCGCTACTACACCTCGACAAGTGGCAGCGAGGCATCCAATTGGCTCCTGCAACGATGGGCGAGCATGGGTTCGGGACGCAGCGACGTCGTCGTCACCCAGCTGGCGCACACGGGCTACCAGCAGCAATCGGTGATCCTGACAATCAATGGCACGGATAAGGCATCGGAAGTGGTGGTGCTGGGCGCCCACCTTGACTCGATCAATGGAGCGCGCACCGGCGAGACCGGCAGGGCGCCTGGCGCCGATGACGATGCGTCCGGCATTGCCGGCATCACGGAGGCGTTCAGGGTAATGATTGCAAACGGATACCGGCCGCGCCGCACCATCAAGATGATTGCCTATGCTGCGGAGGAAGTCGGGCTGCGCGGTTCGCAGGCGATCGCGAAGGACTTCAAGGCCCGGGAGGTCAACGTGGTCGGCGTGCTGCAGCTCGACATGACGAACTACAAAGGCTCGGCCAGCGACATTTACATGTACACCGACTATACGGACAGCCTGCAGAACGAGTTTGTCGTCAGGCTGATCAAGACCTACCTGCCGGCGCTGACGATTGGCTACGACAAGTGTGGCTATGGTTGTTCCGATCATGCGGCTTGGAGGGCGCAAGGGTATGCCACCTCGATGCCGTTCGAGAGCACGTTCAGGCAAGACAATCCGCATATTCACACGGCCAACGACACGTATGCGAACAGCGGCAACCAGGCGCTTCATGCATTGAAGTTCGCGCGCATCGCTGCCGCATACGCGCTTGAACTTGGAATGGGCGACGCGCACGCCGCCCCGGCCTTAATTGGTCAATGACGCAGATCGATCGCGCGCCAGCCTGAATGGGAAAAATGCTTGCCGTAGGTATTCAAGGCCCCCGCAAGCCCGACCACGCCGGACGCCCTTTCCTTGCCAGACTGCTTGCCCTCGACCGTTTCCAGCGCGCTCATGATGTCACCGATCACGATGTGCAATTGCGCATCTGCCTTCGGATCGAGCTTACAGTTCTGCACCATGTAGGAAACCTGTCCCGCGACTTCGATTGCCATCTTGTCATACGAGGCTTCTGTGGCTTTGCCGCCGTGCACCGTTTCCAGCGTGCTGGTCACGGACGAGCGGATCGCCGACATCGCCTGGCGCAGTGGGGCATCCGTTTCCCACTTCTTTCCGGCATTGAGTTCTATCTTTTGGGGCACGACAGCGTGGTGGGCATGGTCGACGGCAAGCGTCGTCAGAGGGAATGTAAGCGACGCAACAATCGGCAACAGCATCAATAATTTCATGGTGTACTCCAGGCAGGTTCAAAGGGACAGGGTCAACAGGCGTGTGACCGTCCCTCCCTTAAACGAGCGGCATAAGGAAATGTTCCATGTTTTCATTCATGCCGGTGCAGCAGTTCTTCCTCCGTCGCTTCCTGTGCGTAGCGGCCAAGCAGCAAGGTCATCAGTTTTTCACGTTGGCGTTGGTCCAGCAGGTCGCGTTCGGCCAGCAGCTGGTCGATCACGCGGCGCTGCTGTGCATCCTGGAGGGCTGCAATGTCCGCCTGCTCCGCGTCAATCGCCGCCCGCTCGGGGGTGGCGGAAAAAATATGGCGCACCAGCAATTCGCGATGCTTGCGA
>Ga0207975_100620_pt1 | contig 15972 bp, 9 predicted proteins | sample LakWasMe91_HOW11_2_FD_183913 | JGI IMG/M metagenome (GOLD analysis project Ga0207975, IMG submission 183913) | Freshwater sediment methanotrophic microbial communities from Lake Washington under simulated oxygen tension - Sediment Metagenome... | ecosystem: Environmental > Aquatic > Freshwater >...
CAACGGGTACAGCTGAACTTGCCGGACGATTGATTTGCAACCAATCTTCGGTTGAATATCGAACACCCTGCCAGACTGGATGACGGTTGTTATCCATGACACGTATGCGCAAAGTAATATCAGGATTCAAATTAACAATTTCTCTAATAAATGCAACAGCCATTATTTTCTCCAATTTGATTATGTCATTCAGATTTAAATGACAGACTCATTTTCCATGTTAGGTATGCATGAGGAAATACGTTAATAGGGTTATTGACTTGCCTATATTGAATATGCGACACCAAATTAAGAAGCCCGGTAGGATGCGGTAAACATCATGCACCGTATCGGTCGAGATTGATGCGGATCGTGCCTCGCCGCATCCAATCGTGCTCTGTCGAATAAGGGCATGAACCTCAATTCAGCATTCGACGGAAGCTTATTTCCGGCTCCGTCAGCCAGGTAGGCCGGAATAAGCTTAAGCGTTTCCGGCTAGCTTGATTTGCCAGAAACGCCTATCTGTAGCGGCTTGCAATCGAAAACCCACAAACCTGCAATCAGCGCAATTTTCGACCGGAATTAAATGCAACTGAGGGGCGATCAAACCGACATTATTTGCAACTGAAACGTCAGTCTCGACCGGCGGCAGTCGGCCCAGACTGTGTCAAAACGTGGCATTTGGTATAATAACCGTCAATGCATTGATGGAGAGCCAGCGGATGAAACGTTTCATTAAAGGCGAATGCCGTACCCAAACCACGTTACTACCAGAAAGTATTGACGACTTTATCAGCGATACAAACCCCGTGCGAATTGTTGATGTTTTTGTCGATGAACTAGAGTTAGGCAAGCTGGGTTTTGACGGTATGGAGCCTGCAATCACCGGAAGACCCGCTTATCATCCCGCCATTCTCCTGAAAATTTACATCTACGGTTACCTGAACCGCATCCAATCCAGCCGCAGACTTGAAAAAGAAGCGCAACGCAATGTCGAACTCATGTGGCTCACTGAGCGTCTAACCCCCGATTTTAAAACCATTGCTCGCTTCCGCAAAGAAAACGGCAAAGCGATACGAAGCGTGTGCCGTCAGTTTGTCGTGTTATGCCAAAAGCTGGGTTTATTCGCAGAATCATTAGTCGCTATCGATGGCAGCAAATTTAAAGCGGTTAATAACCGGGACCGGAATTTCACCAGCGCCAAGTTGCAACGGCGGATGGAAGAAATTGAGTCGAGCATTAGCCGGTATTTAACCGCTCTCGATACCGCTGATCGGCAAGAACCGACTGTTGCAAAAGCCAAATCTGAACGCCTACACGATAAAATCGCCGCTTTAAAGGAGCAGATGAAAGTCCTTAAGGAAATTGAAGTCCAGCTTAACAAAACAGAGGATAAGCAAATTTCTCTGACTGATCCCGATGCGCGTTCCATGAAATCAAGAGGGGCGGGTATTGTTGGCTACAATGTTCAGACGGCGGTCGATACGAAACATCACCTGATTGTCGCCCACGAAGTAACAAATAAGGGTAGTGACCGAGACCAGTTATCGTCAATGGCTAAACAGGCACACACGGCAATGGGCTCTGAGAAACTCACCGTTGTTGCCGATCGCGGCTATTTTAAGAGTGAAGAAATCCTCGCCTGCCATGAAGCGGGTATCACAGCCTTGGTCCCTAAATGTAAAACCTCAGGCGCCAAGGCGGCTGGACGATTCGACAAAGCCGACTTTATTTACGATGCCAATACCAATGAATATGTATGTCCTGCGGGACAACGTCTGAATTGGCGATTTGCCAGGGTTGAACACGGATTAAAACTGAGCCGCTACTGGAGCTCACATTGTCAACAATGTCAGATCAAGGCCAAGTGTACGCCAAGCGAACAGCGACGCGTGAGCCGATGGGAACATGAAGAGGTTCTTGAGGCCATGCAAACGCGTTTGGATAACGCTCCAGATAGTATGAGAATACGCCGTCAGACGGTTGAGCATCCCTTTGGTACGCTCAAAGCCTGGATGGGAGCAACCCATTTCCTGACCAGGCAATTGAAAAATGTCAGCACGGAAATGAGTTTGCATGTGCTGGCGTATAACATGAAACGGGTCATAAAGATAATGGGGACCACTGCCATGATGGAGGCAATCAGGGCATAACCCCCCCCTACTTACCTCGCATAAAGTGATATGACCGACAAAAAACGGGTTAGATGATAATCCATTTCGGAATTCACTCAATGGAGAGACCGATCAGGAATGATCACGAACACGCTTTAAAAAAGCGGGATGCTCAAAAACGACGGAATTTCTTTCTGCGTTTTGACACAGTCTGGGCCAATTGCGGACTTAGACACTTTGATCCTGAGTGGCAGCAGTGGAGTGCATGTCTGCCAATCAGGTTGCCCCCCGTTTCTAATTATTCATGAGATAGTTTTACCCTTAGGCTCAGATGCCGAGTAATTGCGGTGCAAGCTCATCCAAGAGTGGTCGCAGTTCTGCACTCGATATCCGAAGTTGTTCCAGGCACTGAATCGCCTGCCCATTTCCATACAATTCTCGCAGCAGTTCTTTACAATCTTCCTCAGAGAGAGCGGCCCCCTCTTGTGAAAGTAATACTGAAAGTTCTTGTGCCTTCTCATCAATCGCAGACTCCAGCGCGTGACCACTGATCACCAGTCCGTCAATAGCCGACAATATCGCGGAGATCTTAAGTATAGCTTTGGCGACGATAGCTAATGAGATTTCCGGAGCGGCCTTAAATGTCTCTCTTACGACACGGCCAATCCAAAAAGCCACTTGTTTTCCAGACACCCCTTGAGGAATGTGTGTAAAGATTTGCCATGCCGTGATCTTCAGCAGCTTGTTCCAAGCCTCGGGGGCGTTTTCTCGTACGCATTGAAGTGCTGCGAGCACTTTCCATCCGACACGATAGGCGACTTCAGCTTCCTTTCGGTAATGATAGAGTTTCAACCCGCTATCGACGATAGTGGCTCCAATAATTGCTTCGGGTGCTGCAAAAATTCCAGCAAGTAATGCGATCTCCAAATTGGCAAGAACGATCCAGCCCTCCGCCGACTGGACACCCTTTTGCCAAGCCGCAAGCATTTCGTTTCTGATAAATTGCTGTGTCCCCCATTCGTAAAGATCCCCTTCACGGAAGTAGTACGCGTAGGTCCAATCTGCTGACAACAAGATACTGTTCCCGCTCCATATTGTTCCTGGCTTTAACTCACCTCCATCAGGAAGTTTGACTATGGCGGGGGCGTTTGCCAATAATTTGGCTGCCTGTGTCTCTGCTTCCACGCCTGATAAGAGTTTTTTGGGGCCGCCGTGGTACGAATCACTTGATGGCCATCCGACATTCTGTAACGCATCTCCAGCTGGCCATGTGGTCGCCGCACTCATACCCAATGTATTTCCCTGCGCGCCACCCATCGCCATGTTGGTCGCGTCGCCCTCCCATGTGCCGAGAGGTGCCGCGTTCGCTTGTGTAGAGTAAGGATATCCGTCAGGAATAGGCTCATCACCTTGGCCAGGATTCTTACCAAGATCATTAGAATTGCTCGGGACGGTGGTGCCTGGCTCGCTCTTACGGACTCCTCGACTATCCATATCCTTGCCATGGTTAATCTTCGCGCCCTGCCCGGATATACCCCCGGCCAAACCAGCGAGCCCACCGGCTCCTGCTCCGGCTGCGAGGCCCGCGCCCCCGCTTAAATAGGCGGAAACAACCTTTGCGGCGAGTTCGGCAACTTTTGCACCAAGCTGCGCGGCGACAGCCGCATTTTGCCCCGCTTGTGCGGAAGCATCGGTCGCCCCCTGTTGTGCGCCCGCTAGCCCTGCTTGCGCCAAACCGACGGTCGCAGCTAGCCCGCTCATGTCTCTGAACATGTTGCCGTTCTGAATCGCCGCGAGAACAGCTCCCATCCCTTGGGGATCAGGCAGGGATGGTGCGTTGACGATGTTGAGCACGGGCGTATCGAGTTGCCCCGGCGTCGTATTGTCGGGGTCACGACGCGAGCCTGCTTGAATGGGGGCGATATCAGGTGCCTGAGTTGGGATCGGTGAATCCTGCCAGTTCCAGAATCGAGTAATGTCGAGCTTCTCAGCAGAGTTGAATCGACCTAACACAGCTTCCGCGAAAACTCCCCCACTAGGAACGGGAACTAGGTCCTCGCGACGACTACCTACAATGATGTTCTTCTTGTCGAGCCAAGCGGCGTGCTCTGCAGCGTCGTCGCCAGATATTCTAAACACGAGATAATTTGCTACGATTGCCACCGGCCTGGGATCCACCAATTCGACAAGTGGCTTGTCTTGGCCACCTGCAGGCCATGTATAACCAGACACCAGGATCCCTATGGTTGCGGGGTCCAACGCGCGCCAGATTACTTGGCTGTAATACAAACGATTGGCTTGCAGATGCTCTACCAACTCTTTCGTAGTCACAGTCGGCTGGAGTTCGAAGAGTGTTACTCTCGTCGAAGTAGCGGAAACTTCGATAGTCCAGGAAAGCGCATAAACCGGCCCATCAATCCTCGGATCGTCTGACCAGTCAAATGCATTGACTGTCACTTTCCCAGAAAAATCGGCGTTATCATTCTTCTTCACCGCCTCGACTCGCCGGACCTCGTATAGCGGATGGTCAAAAAGATAGCCATCTTTATAAACACCACCCGTGGTATGCAATGTGCCAAAAAGGGGGCCACCAGCATCGCCAGGTCCACCGGTTTCGGCTGCCAGCGCGAGTGTCACGGTCTCACCTGATACCAGCGTCGCGATGAGTGAGCTAAAGGGGGTTTCTGGATCAAAAAAGATATCTTTAATCGAAAAGGACTTAGGAAAGCCAAGCACGGCATCGGTCGCTGCACCAACCTTGATTCCGTAAAGACGATTTGCCCTTTCGAGCTTCGCCGTATCCCAAGGACCTACGCGCAGCGGTGCCCATAGAGCGATCCTTTCCGGCTCGGTCATTAGTAACGCTCGCACATCCCCTCCAAGACCATTGGCGGCAATTACTTGTCGGTATCGGTCAACGACCCGTGGTTGAGTAAAATCAATCACCTTCATCGGCACGAACAGGCAACGGTCAGCTTTGCTAAGTTCAACAACAGTCCGATAGAGTTGCACAACCTCGTAATATTCGACCGTAAGGGCGTGCATGTGGTTGTAGTTCGTCAAGGTGCGGGTAGAAATGGATTCGCTTTCTTTCTGAGATACCTCCCTGACGATGGACGCACGACGATTTCTGGCCGAATGCGCCGCCTGATGAGTGCGATCAACAATGTCCTGAGCGAGCGACGCATCGATGTTTCGTTCACCCGATGAAGTTGACCAAGATGTGGCATCTGTCGAACCTGCCGACGAACCGAAAGAAGTTCCTGACGTGGTAACACCAGGAGATACGATATCTCCAGGCCCAAAATCAGCGGGTAAGTCGCGAAAACCGGCGTACCCCCCAGATTCCCCGCTTTGCGTAGCAGTTGCGGCGCTGTGAGCGGCTGAGTCGCCGCGCTGAGTCTCATTGGCGACCGCCCTGGTAATTTCGCTGATGGCACGAGCTCTGGAAAGGTCAGATACCAGTTGCTCAACCTCTTGGATGGTCTCCGTAGCGGATGTTTTGACGGTACGCGACCAGTCAATCATGGCTATCTTGGTGCTTTCGCCTGGAGCAAGCGCGACTCCGTGAATAAGCTGGCCGAGGGAAAGACCTTTTGTGTACCAGAATTGAGTATAGGTAAGAATGCCGCCAACCGCCGGACGTTCGTAACCGCCGTCGTCCGACAATAGCTCCGATATGTCGAGGGCACCATCCGCACCGAGACGACGAGGGGCTATGCCTCCCTCTCGCCCTCCGACAAACTTATCGAACAAAAGGACTTCATACTGAACGCGTTCGGTGGGATATTGGCCGTTGGCAGGTACCAGATCGGCGGGTGCCTCCTGGTCTAACGCATCACAAGTCGGCAACGGGTTATAAACGCGATCCAAAATCTCGCGGGCCGTCCGGTAAGGAGGCCAGGCCGCAAGATCGCGAACCGAGGCGATGTCTATTGCCACCGCAAGCGCATTCATCTTTGCAATGGGTGAATTGGTGTTGAGAATCGAAATGGGCTGAAGAGGAAGTTCCGTAAGCGGTTTGTCATGACCCCGGCGCAACGTATCACAGGGCACTTTACCTGTTGCAGCGAAACGGCCTTGACCGCTTTCCGCCAATAGGCAAATGTCAACAGCATTTGCAAAAATAACGGAGGTTGCTAAGTCAAACACCGTGGCAATGCCAACATCCTCCAAGGCGTTTGCGGCAGATTCAGAAACACCCAATAGGATGGAGGTGGATTGCACCAGTAAGGACGACGGATCGAGACTACGATAAGGTGAGCGAATAGAGTCGAAAAGGTTTGGCATGTGATTTCTCCTTGCTGAACAATGGATTGTGAGATCGAGAGGCTTGACTGGGGTTATCTTAAGGCATGCGTCGTCCGCGATACGGACGGAGACCCCCATTCCACATGGGTCTCGGCAACAGCGACCAAGAGTACATTGTGACCTTTGTTGAGTTTAATATTGGCAGGGACTTCGGACACAAACGCTGTGATATCTCGGTCGCCCGCGAACCTCAGCGCGTCGATTTCCGTTCCGTTGAGCCAGACGCGCAAGGAATCGTCGCTCCGTGCGAAGATCTTGGTTGTCCGTTTTTCAGGCGCTTCGACATAGACCAAGAAAAAAGCCAAGGCATGACGTTTGTCAGCAAAACTGAAAGGGTTGGTAAGACTTGGTTGTTGCCCACCAAGCGCCAGACGCTTGTGTATATTGTCTCCAATGTCACTGATATCGTCCCAATTAATGCCGCCGAATCTCTGGATTTGCCAGATATACCTTTGTTTCGGGAAGATTTTGCCGTCATCGGTGCCGAATATCGATATATCGCCCTCCCGAGGTGAGCTCTGCATTCGTGTGAGGGCTTTAGGATCGAACGCAGTTCGCTCGATTTCCATGATGATGTCTTGTGCTAGTGGATGGCGGTCGTCAGAGGAATGTAACTCCGTCTGATGAGTCGGATTGTAAATTGGTCCAAGAACCAGCCAATTTGTGATTGGAGTCGATTTGTGCATAGATGTTTTCTTGTAAACCTCTATATTAAGGAATAATAGTCCGCCTTAAGTGAGGTGCTCCACAATACGTATAAACACTCATATTCACTAACTCGCGAAATTAGCGGCTTTCATAGAAGGTTGAAAAACCAGTAATCTACAAGCTAGACTCAATTGATAGGCTGTATTTGGGTGGAAATTGTTGGCACCGGTTGAAATTTGACTATCTGCTGGACCTTAAGCCGAATATTGCGCACTGCTCCAGGTAGTTGAAGCCAATGGATATGGTCAATCGGCTGTCGGGACACATGGTCAAATCTCGGCCGGTGTCAATATCCAAGAAAAATATATTGAGTTCTGAGTTTTAATTTTTCATAGGTTTCAGTCGGGAGCTATAAACGACCTAAAATTTGTGAAATTAAAATCTAGGCCGTATTAAGCCACCAGAAACCTTTGGTAACATGGGATCGAATGTCCGCATTATGTTGGTATGCCGTCCCTGATTGCTAAAAGACGAAGGCTCTTTGGGGGCGAAGGCTTTCGTTGAGTAAGAAGAGACTGGCTATAAATGAAAAGCGCGGTCTCTCAGCGAGTGGTTAGGCTTACTCAATTCCTGCCTCAGCCTTTTTGCGTTGCACGAAGGTCTTCAAACTCTCACTGCCTTTAGGGCAATAGTGAAACATTCTGCGAACGTCGCACCTTGCTAAGTCCGCGTTACGGAAACCGTCAAAGGCTACAAGCTCGTTGCGATTTGGAATAACAAGTATATTTGTTGGCTCGTACTCCACACATGCTGAGACCATAGTCAAGCCAAGCTGCGCAGTGAGACCAAACCGTAATGCGTTATCCTTATCGGTTCCGTCGACTAGCTTCTCCAATGGCCAGTTTTCTACAAAGAATGTCCAGACAGAACCTCCGATAAATGGCGCTCGATATGCGGGGCGGACGTACCATTCTTCACCCTGTCGGTAGTAAGAACACATCTCCGGATTTACGAGAAGACTCGAAGTCGTGTTGACAAAAATCACAAGGAAACTTTCATCGTCAATGCAGTAATCGCCATATTTCGAGAAAATAACCGCATCTTTGGGCGGTAATATTGCTTTGAGCGTAGCTACAGCAACGAGAACACCGAAGAGCACTACACCGGCTATTGCCTCAAATACTGACAGGAGACGACCGATAGAGACAGGCGAATAGTCGCCATACCCTACTGTTAATATTGTTATGAAGTTGAAGTAAAGCAGCTCCCAAAAATCGTCAACGGGGTTGCCCGCCGCGTTTTTCACAAACGATGTATTACCGCCACAGGTGTAAAAGGCCTCAACAAGAGCGAGCACTATAGGTATGATGGAATAGACGAGTAACCCAGCAACTAGAATGCGCCAGATGGAACTCCGATCTAGCCAGGACATGAAGCCCCCCGTTCGACGCTTTGGAAGGTTATGGCTTTGCGTTGTCATTATCTGAGCTCCTTACTACTCTCGCAGAGACTACACCTCTGTTTTCAGTAAAAATCGACATAAGTTATTGAATTATTGTCACTAAATAGCCCAGTATAAGTTATTCCTGGCTGCTTCCGCATATTTAGTAGCATCTGGATGATTGATTTCGATGAGAATATCGGCGAGATGGTAATAAGCGTGAGCGCACTCCAAGAATCCATCACCGCGAAGGTTTTCTAGCGCTTCGATAGCCTTCCTGAAATAGACAACCGCATTTTTGTCACGGCTCGCTGCCTCAGCGTTGGTGCCGAGATTAATGTAAAGTGATCCGACTAACCACCGATCATTTTCGGCGGCATCGATGGCTAGCAGGTACCACTTCTTAGCCATATCGTGTTGGCCTATACCTGCCGCTTTGTTCGCCTCGGCTATCATTTGTCGTAGCTCGTCGCGAATCTTCACCGATGTCACCTGCTCTCAATATCAGAGTTGGGATTGATATAGGCCGAATTACAATCCGACGAAGATCTGGGTTTCATGAAGCCATCCCCGGCAGGACTTGATAGCTCTCCGTACCTGCCGTTCATAATCGGAGTCTCGAACCATAGTATCAAGATATCGTTCGTACCTTTTCGATTTGGCCAGCTCGAAGGCGGGAACACAGTCTGCCCAGCCAATTATTGCATTAATGAGTGACACGCGTCGATCCATCTCCCTTAAAATCCAGTCCGTGTTGCCTGGTCGCACTACGACTTGTGGTGGACTTTGTTCGGACAGTGATGCAGCAGCCTCGGGCGATACCTCCGCCAAGGTCTTCAAATAAATGCTGTAAAGGAGCTGAACCTTTTCGTTTGTTTGATTCTCCTTGTTTGCAAGGAACTTCTGATGGAGGCTGGCTACTTCCTCGCTTTTCATTCTCTCGACAGCCTTGCGGGCACTTTCTAGTTGATCGCCGAAATTCATGTCGATTTCTTTCAAAGGGTACTGATAGATTAAGTCTGTTACTGGTGCTCCCGGAAGTAGCCGTAGACATTCCCGATCCAGAAGTGCCCGACCGGCGAGAATAGCTCGCTGATACGACGCGTTCCCAGCATCAATCCAGCCTGTGGGCATATCTTTAATTCCGCTAGCCTTGTGCGTCACAAGAGAAAGGTAAGCGATCACCGAAACATATGAGTATCCGAGGTCGATGCAGTCAGGAAATAGAGTATCAGCTGTCAGGCCTTCAAGCTTCTCTAACGTAGCACCAGCCTCGAAGGGTAGCTCAAATCGTTCACAGCAATCGAGCGTTGCCATGTCACAGAGTTTATGCTGGTCAAGGGGGGACGAAAATGGTTGGTAGATGGGTTTTGGGTCGGATACCGGCGTGGCAAGTCCGGCAAACTGATGTCGCGGTCTACGTATGAGAGAGTGGATTTCCGTAATGTCAATGACACCTATCCGGCTGGCTTCGCCTTTGGAAGTCCCTCTTATTTCAAGACGGCTGGAGCTAAGTCGAGAAGCTGGCCAGCGTAACACCACCCCTGGTTCTTTGCTGGCAACCCAACGGCCCTTCTGGCAAGAGTGGGTTGCGAAGAACGCAGCTACGAGTGGGTGAAACGACACATCGATAAAAAGGGTAGGAAAGTCATAGTGTTGTGCAAGCGAACGTATGATTTCTGGGAAGCTGAGTTGTGAATGGGCTGATGGCGGGCCACCGAGTACGTTGTAGGCGAATGCCTCCAGTTTCTTACCAACTTGATCAGAGATAATTTCAGCGAAAAGAGGCCGATTAACAAATGCAGGAGATGAATTAAATATCTCCTCGGCAATATTCTGATCGATATGAAACAAGTTGCGGGACTCGAAGAAGACCTCGTTGCCACAACGTAGCATACCTGGCAGAACTGTCAGGTACTTCTGCGCCTGGCCTCTGTATACCCACTCCCCGGATGGACATGGTTTATTCACCCAATGCCGAAACTTTTTCCACAATCGTTGAGTATTCATGCTAAAAGCCTAGTCCGCGTTGAAATTGTGAATTCGATTCTCGAATTTCAGGGCACGAAAAGCCAACTTGCAAGGAGATTGTTCAAGCCCTATGCGTTCCAATCATTTCCGTCAGTCACGATCTAATGGTTCTTTGCAAGGATCGCTAAAGCTCGCCGCGAAGGGCGTCGAGATTGACGGCAATATGTATCGCATGCTAATCCATTTACGCCGAAAAGTAATTATTTGGTTTCCGCCTATCACTCATAGCCACCACAACCTAGGCAACAAATTCAATAGATTTCTTGGTAAGGCTAACTGTATATCTTCCAGAACCGAATGATATACGGGGTCTTTTTAGCTTGACGACCGTCTGTTATCAGGCACTAACCAGCCGATATAACAACTGCCGTGAAAGACAGATATGGGTCGACAGCGGCTGTTCGCCATTTAAAAAAAACAGACATTCACTTCTGGTGGGATGCTATCGGAATCGGCGGCGGAATTGAAGCGGAAGACAGAGCAGAAGCCTAAACCTATTTTCCTTTGGCCTCAAACTCCGAAACAGGCTGATCGTAATCTTCAAGTGTAACTACCATAGGTAATTCTCGCTTTTTCTTTAAAATCCCAGCTACAAAATTACGCTTAATTAAGCAGAGGAATTTTATTTTACTCTGCCCCAATTATTCGCGTTTGTGATTAATTTTATCTCAGTATCTTTCGTACCTGTTATTTCCACTTGGCGGCCAACTGATCAATTGCAGATCTGTATTGTGTCTTTTGACAAGGTAGATATTGCGTAGAAATAGTTGACGGAAATCTGGTGGAATACCACTTTTTATAGACGCTACCCATGTTTTGAGTTCACATATCTCCGCCAAAACGACTTTTTCTAGGATGTTATCAAAGAGAACAGTTAATTCATTTGACCAATTGAATTCTAAAATAGGTTTCTGTCCTTCAAAGGCATAACCCACTACGGAAGCGATGCCATTATTTTTAGCGTTGTCAACAAGCGAATCATAATAGCCCCATTTTCTACAGAGCTCTGAATCATTATTTGGAAATAAATTCAGCCACCTGTCATATAGCTGATTTGAAGCTATTTCATAAGGACACTGATAATTACCATAATACTTAAGTTCACCTGGCAAACAGTTTATCAATCCGCCAATCTTACTAATCCCCCAGATGCAGTCGCAGCTGTGAAGAGGATGCGCTAAATTTATGTCATTAATCGCAATTTCTACCATTCTTTGGAAAGTGCGTAGCTCTCCTTTTACAAGATATACTGATTTGTATAAATCAAATAACTCGTACCATCGATGAGTTAAAAATAAAGCCTGAAGTTCATTAGCTAATTTTTTTGAGAAATACTGAATGTCTAGTTCACTATACAAAGGGCTTTCATCAAATAGCCCATATAACTTTTCTGGTATAGGCGTCATCCAGCCTAATTTTTTCATCAGCAAATTATGGTTATATACTTTGCCATTTGGTTTAAAATCAAATGAATAATAATTGCTACCAAACGACCCAAGACACCAGTATGGCCGTTTAGTTACAGATTTTTCGGCTTCTCTTCGCCAATTTAGAAATTCGTTAAGAATTTTTTGTTTTTTAATATCTATTTTCAAACTGTACTTACTATCCGAAAATTCCCATCCTGGGCAATTTAAATCCAATAAAGATAAAAGCTGTAACAAATACCGGTCAACTTTCAAATTTGATGAATATTTAAGTAACTCACGTGTAAGATCAATATAGTGAATTGGGCATTTCCTTAACCAATCGCTTTCGTGAAAATTTCCATGAAAACCGTCATCTAAGCATTCACAACAATAAGAAATACTATTGTATCTATAGTGACAGGCCCTCGAGTCCATTGAATTCCAACTAGTATCTAGAGGTCTATTTTCAAATACAGTTCTGACAACTGATTTTGGTTCATTAAGAATACGAGCGATAAGGCAAACTCTCTTTTCTTGCTGATCGTTATCAAAAATGTTAATTGAAGTCTTCCAAAACTCTCTAAACTGTTTAGGAGTAAGAGAGTTTAGACGACAGAATTTAGCTGCAAAAGCTACGAAGGATTCGTGTTTATTCAAACGCCCTCCACCCCAATTGATTTTGGGAAGACGAATATTATTATGTCTTGATTTAGTGAGTTTAATTTTCTCGTGGTTGGTATTACTCAAGAAATCTTCCTCATGTGATCGGTAAATCCCGTCTTGGCTATCATTTCAAGCCAAGTATGATAATTCGTAACTGTTTCCCAAGCCTCACCGGAACCGAAACGACGAAGTGCTTGCTCAATTACATATGAAATATGGAGCATTGGAATTTCAAGCGATGCTCCTGGTTTAGCCTTTATACTAGGCGGTAATAATTGTTCAAAAGCTGTCCATATCAGTTCATTTTGGTCAACAAGGCGACATCCTTCTGCAAATGCTTCTGGCGCAAAATATTGAAGATACGTAATACCGCTTTTTTTTGGCCATTCCGAATCAAGATCGTAACCTGTTAGGACATATCCTAATTCGCTACGTGATCGAATCCCATGAAATCGAGTGTCACAAGCGTAAAAGCGAGCGGCAATATGGGGATTCCCAGTTCTGGCAAGGTAATCCGGTTGATATTGAAGACTATACGATCCGATTGAAATCACACAAAAACGTATTCCCTGGTCATCCAATGAGTTTTGTAACCCAAGTAACCACTTCCATTCCTTTAGTGTCATTTCGTGGGCTTCGTCAATTAGAAGGAGAACATAATTACCACGAGCAGATCGGGCTAAGGTAAGTAATTGTTGCTCAAATAAAAACTTGGCGGTAACTTTTGTTTTTGGCCTCAATGAATTATGAAATTCATATTTTGCTGCACCTAAAAGGGCGTTCCAAAATTCACTCTCACTCATCGAACTATCACGCCTAATCCATACTACCAAAGGAAGAGTGCGTTTAAATCGATCTTCTAAAATTTTCCTTAAGTACCATTTAACTGCTCTGGATTTACCAAATCTCGAAGGCCCATAAATATGGCCTCCACTTATTCCTTGATCAATCCAATCACCAATTGTGTTAATCATTCTATCCATTGGCGGGGTGTAGATCGCGTATTCTTGCTGCAAAATGGGATGACGATAATCGATCTTGTTTTCCATAGGATTCCTCAATCTGAAACAGCCATGCGCCTAGGTGGGAGTGTATCGGTATCGGTAATACTAGATTTTTTTACTTCTGCTTTCATTGAAGGCCCGTCTGGAGTATTTTGACTCGCTAACATCAACGCTGCGTCCAAAACAGTTTGACCAATATTTTGATTGGCCTGTTGCGCCAAGATTCGACGTATTTCAAGATATGTAGGATGTACGGGTAATTTACCATCATGTTGCGATTCTGAATATTCAATAAAGGCCTCTACAGCATCAACATTGGAGGAAATCAAGAACTTTCCTTTCCGCAGAGCGGCGTTTATTGCACGACGAACCCTCAAACTGTGTGGCAGCTTATGCCATGGTGGACCTGCTCTTAGTACTCCGAGTATCTGCCCATCAAGAGTTGATGCCTGCACTACCCGTGCATCATCTTCAAGATGATTAACCACCCATATGAATTTATCTATTAAATCAAATCGTTGCTGGAGTGTTTCATTGGTATATCGGGCTCCTTCAAAATTAACGTATGGTTTTCGTCCATCCTTAAGATTTCCATTAACTCTACATTTTTTTCGATAGGTCAATATCCCCTGTACAGAATTCGTATCTGCACGGCGTAGTGCAGTGTCTGGCCTTGAATATATGAACTGAATAAAATCGAGGGGTGACCTATGCCCAAGACCGCTGTGTGGTGTTGCGTTATAGTTTGCTATGAGCACATCAAGAAGATCATCGACATATTCCAACTGAAATTGGCTGGTATAAGCAACTTTATCAGGGTCTCTACCCTTTTTTTCGCTGGGTTTAGAACCTGTAGTGTTCGACATTCTTTGAAAACCTTTTGAGCTTAAATTGCGAAAGAATGATTCGATAAATGGACGATCATCTTTGCTGCGTCGGCTTGAAAAGCCTGATTTTGGTGTTATTAGTGTAGAACCGACTACATCGTTCAAGATGCTTTCAACGTGTTTACACGTTTCAGCAAGCGCCCCGTCAACACTTGTTTCGTCCCAACAGATACCAACGTAATTATCTGAAATACCCGAGGGTAAAGCCGCTCCCTCTTGATAAACATTGTCGCTGAATGAAAGTATCCGACGATGCCAGCGGGTAAGTGCTATTTTAATCGTGCGTAAAACATCGTCCTTGGAAACCTCTTTTCCCATACTTAAGAAGTACCCTAAAACCGCGCGAGAACAGGTATCTAATATTACAATGACCCAAATACGATGAATTATTTTTTGAACGTAGTCTCCATCCAAGCTGGGCATCATTACGCAAAACCTGCCGTCGATTTTATGAGCATCCATTTCAACGCGTTGAAAAATGGTTACGACTGGTCGATTTACGCCATCACCAGAAATTAGTTTCTTTTCTATGTCAGGCCCACCTAAAACTCGTGCTGCTTTCTTTGGATTGTCTTCTAAAACATTATTAATGTAATTGGATACAGTTACATATCCCATATTTTGCGTGTTAAACGGCCATTGGTTGCGTTGTTTATATCCAAGTTTTTGTAACTCATCTAAGAACCATTTCCAAAGTGCTAGGCGTGGACGATTTGCTTCCCCTAACTGATCTTGTCGGGGGCTTTTAAAAATACGTTTCTCAAAGGAAGCTCGAAGCTCAGGATGAAGGTCAAGCACTGATTGCATAACACCAGCTGCACCATTTCCAAATTCGTCAATTTTTACGGGTTTATTACGCGAATAGGGTTTTATGCGTAGATTTGGTATTAAGCCCCGCCAGCCATAGATGAGTCCATCAGGGTGAATTTGCATGCAACGCTCGGTTATTAGCCGATATATTTGGCTCCTGCCGAAACCATATTTTTCACGCAAGATATTTTCTGGGCAGCCATTTAGATACATTTTGACTGCATTTTTACGCTTCAGGTAATGGGTACGATATTTTTCAGAGAGTGCCCCTTCATCTGGGGTAGGCCAGCTCTCAAAATCAATAAAGGTGGAATCAGATAGTCCCTTTATCTTTCGACCAGGATTGTTTTGAATTTTCGAAATTTCTGAGTTTGAAGTCATACGAAACTACCCCACTTCAAAACCTAAATTATTTAGGCGCCATGCTGTAACTTTTACATTTTAGTTACAAAATTGCTTAAACCGTCATTCAGTTAACAATTTTAGTCTAATAAATTTAAAGCAAAATTGTAAACAGTTTTTTTGAAGAGCATATGATTATTGGAACTACTCCGTTACAACTTTAGTTAAATGTTCGTTTTGCCCTTCTTAAAAAAGGCAAAACTATTATCGATAGCTCGTTTTACAATTCTTATCGTTTTCATCACATGTAACGGTTTTTGACCATGTTTTTTT
>Ga0207975_100625_pt1 | contig 15887 bp, 13 predicted proteins | sample LakWasMe91_HOW11_2_FD_183913 | JGI IMG/M metagenome (GOLD analysis project Ga0207975, IMG submission 183913) | Freshwater sediment methanotrophic microbial communities from Lake Washington under simulated oxygen tension - Sediment Metagenome... | ecosystem: Environmental > Aquatic > Freshwater >...
CAGCCCGTGCACGTCGGTCTCGAAGCCGGGGAAGCGCTCGTTGAAGTCGCGTGCGAAGCGCAGGTAGTCCACGATGGTCTTGTTGAAGCGCTCGCCCGGAATCAGCAGCGGAATGCCCGGCGGGTAAGGCGTGAGCAGGATCGCGGTAATTTCGCCGCGTCACAGCAGCTAAATGGGGTTCCCGCCTGCGCGGGAACGACGGTTATATTCACGTCCCCATCGTCGTTTCCGTGCGCGCCATCGTCCTTTCCGCGCGCCTCCTCGTCGCTCCCGCGCGTCCTCCTCGTCGTTCCCGCGCGCACCCTCGTCGTTTCCGCGCGCACCCTCGTCGTTCCCGCGAAGGCGGGAACCCAATTTTTCAGCACTGCCCGTGACTCGAATCGAATCTGCGCGGGAACGCGAAGCGGCTACTGGCGCACGCAGTCCACGAAGTAGCCTAGCTTGCCGTCCACCTCACGCTTGACCAGCCCGTGCACGTCGGTCTCGAAGCCGGGGAAGCGCTCGTTGAAGTCGCGTGCGAAGCGCAGGTAGTCCACGATGGTCTTGTTGAAGCGCTCGCCCGGGATCAGCAGCGGAATGCCCGGCGGGTAAGGCGTGAGCAGGATCGCGGTGATGCGTCCTTCCAGCTCATCGATCGCGACGCGGTCGATTTCGCGGTGCGCCATCTTGGCGAACGCGTCGGACGGCTTCATGGCCGGGATCATGTCGGACAGGTACATCTCGGTCGTCAGGCGCGCCACGTCGTACGCTTTGTAGAAGTCGTGGATCTGCTGGCACAGGTCGCGCAGGCCCATCGCTTCGTAGCGCGGATTGACAGCGGCGAACTCGGGCAGGATGCGCCACATCGGCTGGTTCTTGTCGTAGTCGTCCTTGAACTGCTGCAGCGCCGTCACCAGCGTGTTCCAGCGGCCCTTGGTGATCCCGATGGTGAACATGATGAAGAACGAGTAAAGCCCGCACTTCTCGATGATCACGCCGTGTTCGGCCAGGTACTTGGTCACGATCGAGGCCGGAATGCCGGTCTCGCCGAAACGCCCGTCCAGCGACAGCCCCGGCGTCACCACGGTGGCCTTGATCGGGTCGAGCATGTTGAAGCCAGGCGCCAGGTTGCCGAAGCCGTGCCAGTCGTCCTCGGCGCGGATCATCCAGTCGTCCTGGGTGCCGATCCCTTCTTCGGCGAAGGTGTCCGGTCCCCATACCTGGAACCACCAGTCCTTGCCCCATTCGGCATCGACCTTCTTCATGGCGCGCCGGAAGTCGAGCGCTTCGAGGATCGATTCCTCGACCAGGGCGGTGCCGCCCGGCGCTTCCATCATCGCGGCGGCGACGTCGCACGAGGCGATGATCGAGTACTGCGGCGAGGTCGAGGTGTGCATCAGGTAGGCTTCGTTGAAGGCGTCCTGGTCCAGCTTGACCGATTCCGACTCGCGCACCAGCACCTGCGAGGCCTGCGACAGGCCCGCCAGCAGCTTGTGGGTCGACTGGGTCGAGAAGATCATCGATTCCTTGGCGCGCGGCCGGTCGCGCCCGATCGCGTGCATGTTCTTGTAGAAGTCGTGGAAGGTCGCATGCGGCAGCCACGCTTCGTCGAAGTGCAGGGTGTCGATCTTACCGTCGAGCATCTCGCGCAGCGTCTCGACGTTGTACACCACGCCGTCGTAGGTCGACTGGGTGATGGTGAGGATGCGCGGCTTCTTGTTGAGCGCCTCGCGCGCGAACGGGTTCGCCTCGATCTTGCGCGCCAGGCTCTCGGGCGTGAACTCGGCCAGCGGGATCGGGCCGATGATGCCGAGGTGGTTGCGGGTCGGCATCAGGAACACGGGGATCGCGCCGCACATGATGATCGAGTGCAGGATCGACTTGTGGCAGTTGCGGTCGACCACGACGATGTCGCCGGGAGCGACCGTCGAGTGCCACACCATCTTGTTCGAGGTCGAGGTGCCGTTGGTGACGAAGTAGCAGTGGTCGGCGTTGAAGATGCGTGCCGCGTTGCGCTCGGACTTGGCGACCGGGCCGGTATGGTCGAGCAGCTGGCCGAGTTCCTCGACCGCGTTGCACACGTCCGCGCGCAGCATGTTCTCGCCGAAGAACTGGTGGAACATCTGGCCGATCGGCGACTTCAGGAACGCCACGCCGCCCGAGTGGCCCGGGCAGTGCCATGAATACGAGCCGTCGTTGGCGTAGTTCACCAGCGCGCGGAAGAACGGCGGCGCCAGGCCGTCGAGGTAGGACTTGGCTTCGCGGATGATGTGGCGCGCCACGAATTCGGGCGTGTCCTCGAACATGTGGATGAAGCCGTGCAGCTCGCGCAGCACGTCGTTCGGGATGTGGCGCGAGGTGCGCGTTTCGCCGTAGATGTAGATCGGGATGTCCGAGTTCTTGTGGCGGATCTCCTGCACGAAGGCGCGCAGCGCGGTCAGCGCCAGGTCGGTCTCCTCGCGCGAGCCGCCGCCGAATTCCTCGTCGTCGATCGACAGCAGGAAGGCCGAGGCGCGCGACTGCTGCTGCGCGAACTGCGACAGGTCGCCGTAGCTGGTCACGCCGAGCACTTCCATGCCTTCTTTTTCCATGGCTGCGGCGAGCGCCCTGATGCCGAGGCCGGAGGTGTTCTCGGAACGAAAATCCTCGTCAATGATGACGATAGGGAAACGAAATTTCATGGACAGCTCCAAAGCCAAGCGCCGTGAGGGCTGTCCGCGCCAGCATAGGCGGGACGTCGCTCACGGCATCGAAAAAATAAGAAGCGGATTTTCGCAGAAATGTGCGCAATCCGGGAAAAAACTTCTGTTAGCGTAGCTACAAGCAGGCTTGTCTGTCGCACACTTGCGAATGATCGGGCCGGCCCGGTTTCAGTGGGCCGCGGCGCCAGCGCCTATCATCGCACCAATCGGGTCCACGTGCAGCCAGGCGAACAGGCCGAGCGCGACGCCGACTGCGGCCACCACGTAGGCGCTCACCATCAGCCACTTTTTGCGGGTCAGCAGGGTAATGGCCGCCAGCGAGATCGCGATCTGCTCGGCGGTGGTGGCGAGCGCCCACTGGTGGTGCTGGTGCATCGCCGCATCGGACTGGTGGTTCCAGTCGTCGGCCTTGGCGTCGAGCGCCTCGGCTTCCTTCTTGATGCTCTCCTTTTCGCCCTTGTAGCGCACCACCTCGGCCTTGTACTTCTCCGGGTCGATGCCAGGCAGGACCATCGCCAGCTCGGCCAGGTTTTGCTTGTTCGACTTGGCCTGGTAGTAGTTCCAGCTGTTCGCGGCCTTGGTCTTCTCGATTGCGGCGTTGTTCTTGAATAGCGCCGCGTCGTTCTGGGTGGCGCCCCCCTGATAGCCGAACATGGCGCCCACGGTGGCCAGCACCGCGGTCATGACCGCAATGTTATTCGAAAAGCTGTCACCGCCTTGCGCGGCGTGTTCGACAGCGTGGTCATGCGGACCGTGGACGTGAAAACCGTGTCCCGACATTTATTTTCTCGCTTTCTGGTAGGTGACAAAGGCATAGTCGAAACCGTTCGCCTGCGAATGATGCGTCTCGCGCGCCGTCTCGATCCAGTCGGCCGGATCGGTGGGCGGAAAGAAGGTGTCGCAGGCGAAGGTGTGGTCGATTTCGGTGACGATCAGCTGGTCGGCCAGCGCCAGCGATTCGGCAAAGATCTGGGCGCCGCCGATGATGCTGGCCGGTTCCGCGCCGACCAGCGCAATGGCTTCCTGGAGCGAGTGGACCGCTTCCACGCCTTCATGGCGCCATGCCGGATTGCGCGTAACGACGATATTGCGCCGGTTCGGCAGCGCTCGCCCGATCGAATCGAAGGTCTTGCGACCCATGATGATCGGATGACCCGAGGTGACGCGCTTGAAATGGGCGAGGTCCTCGGGCAGGCGCCAGGGCAGCGTGTTGTTGACGCCAATGCCGCGCTGGGCGTCGATCGCTACGACGATGGTGAGCTGCGTCATGCTTACACCGCCACCGGCGCTTTGATGTGCGCGTGCGATTCGTAGCCGGCGATCTCGAAGTCCTCGAACTTGTAATCGAACAGCGAGTCGGGTTTTCGCCTGATGTTCAGGCGCGGCAGCGCCAGCGGCGCGCGCGCGAGCTGCAGTTCGACCTGCTCCATGTGGTTCGAATACAGGTGGCAGTCGCCGCCGGTCCAGACAAAATCGCCCACCTCGAGCCCGGCCTGCTGCGCCATCATGTGGGTGAGCAGGGCGTAGGAGGCGATATTGAACGGCACGCCCAGGAAAATATCGGCGCTGCGCTGGTATAACTGGCACGACAGCTTGCCGTCGGCCACGTAGAACTGGAACAGGGCATGGCAGGGCGGCAGCTTCATGTCCGGTACGTCGGCCACGTTCCAGGCCGATACGATCATGCGGCGCGAGTCCGGATTGTTCCTGATCTGGTCCAGCACCTGGCTGATCTGGTCGATGTGGCTGCCGTCCGGCGCGGGCCAGCTGCGCCACTGGTAGCCGTAGATCGGACCCAGGTTGCCGTCGGCATCGGCCCAGTCGTCCCAGATCGAGACCCCGTGTTCCTTCAGGTAGGCGATATTGGTGGAGCCGGCCAGGAACCAGATCAGTTCATGGATGATCGATTTCAGGTGCAGCTTCTTGGTCGTCACCAGCGGGAACCCGTCTTGCAGGTTGAAGCGCATCTGGTAGCCGAACACGGAACGCGTGCCGGTGCCGGTGCGGTCGGTCTTCTGGGTGCCATGCTCTTTCACATGGCGCATGAATTCAAGGTATTGGCGCATCGGTGATCCAGTTAAATAAGCCGTGATTGTAACTTACGCAGGGGCTATCGCACGTGCCAGCAGGTCGAGCGCGTCGCGTACTTGCTGGTCGGGCAGGTCGAGCAGATTGTCGCCCACATACAGCTCGACCACGCTGGTGTCGGGCAGGGCGCCGTGGGCGGCGCGGCCGAACAGCCACACCCCGTGCTGGGCCGCGATCCGGTTGCGCATCTCGATGGCGCGCTCGCGCCCGATCGGCAGGTGAAGGTGCAGCATGTTGGCCTGCGGGCGTGCAGGATTGACCTTGATGAGCGGGTAGTCGCGCAGCGCCGCGTACAGCCACTCGGTGCGGCGGAAGTAGTCGGGCATGGCGGCCAGGCGCGCGTCGAACTGCATCGCGGCAGCGACCACATACGGAGAGCGGTGGACCACGTTGCCGCCCTGGCGCGAGAACCATTGCGCCGCGCGCGCCACGAACCCGGCGCTGCCGGCCAGCATGGAGCCGCCCAGGCCTCCGATTCCCTTGTACAGCGAGACATACACCGAATCGAAGCCCCATGCGATCTCGTGCGGCGCCCTGCCATAGCCGGCCGCCGCTTCCCACAGGCGCGCGCCGTCCATGTGCAGGTGTACATTGCGCTGACGGCAGTGCTCCTTGATGGCGGTGAGCTGCTCCCACGACGGATTCTGTCCGCCGATTTCGCGCATCGGCACTTCCATCCCGACCGCGCCCAGCTTGTCGGGAATCGCTTCCAGGTCGTCCACGCTCCACGCGCGGTGGCGCTCGCCCGCCTGCAGCGCCTTGAAGTGGTTCAGCAACTGGTAGTTCGACTTCTCGTGCACGAAGATGTGCGAGGTCGGGTGCAGCGCCACCAGCTCGCTGCCGCGGTCCTCGCAGGCCAGGCGCAGCGCCGTGGCCTGGGCCATGGTGCCGCTGATGCAGAAAACGGCAGCTTCGAAACCGAGCAGGGCGGCGATCTTCTTTTCGAATTGTTCGATCAGCTCGCCGTCGCCGTAGACGTCATGGGCGATGTGGTTGGCTTCGCACCAGGCCGCCATCGCGCCGAACATCTCGGCTGGCGTGCGGGCGCGGTGGCCGGGCAGGACGGTGTGGCAGGCCTTGAGCAGTTCGGCGTCGGTCAACGGGGTCTCCTTGCCTAGGTTACGCTATGGGTTACTTGTACGTTGTGGAACTGGAGCGCGGCCAGGTTGGCGTAGATGCCGCCCAGCGCCACCAGCGAGGCGTGGGTTCCGGTTTCGACAATGCGGCCGTCTTCCATCACGATGATGCGGTCGGCGCGCTGCACCGTCGCCAGGCGGTGCGCGATGATGACGGTGGTGCGCCCGACCATCGCCGCTTCCAGCGCCTTTTGCACCAGGCGCTCGGACTCGGCGTCGAGTGCGCTGGTCGCTTCGTCGAGCAGCAGCAGGGGCGGGTTCTTGAGCAGGGCGCGCGCGATCGCGATGCGCTGGCGCTGCCCGCCCGACAGGCGCACGCCGCGCTCGCCGAGGAACGACTTGTAGCCTTGCGGCAGGCGCTCGATGAATTCGTGGGCGGCCGCCAGTTTCGCGGCCTGGAACACTTCGGCGTCGCTTGCGTCGGCGCGCCCGTAGCGGATGTTTTCCATCGCGTCGGCCGAGAAGATGACGGTGTCCTGCGGTACGATGCCGATCGCGTCGCGCAGCGTGTGCAGGTCGAGCTGGCGGATATCGACGCCGTCGAGCGTGATGGAGCCCGATTGCGGATCGTAAAAGCGCAGGAACAGCTGGAACAGGGTGGTCTTGCCGGCCCCGGAAGGGCCGACCACGGCCACCGTTTCGCCCGGCCTGATCGACAGCGACAGGTGCGACAGCGCCTCGGTGTCGGGGCGCGAGGGATACTTGAACGTCACGTTCGACAGCGCCAGCGCCGCGCCGGTGGCGGTGCGCGCGGGCAGGGCCAGCGGCGTGGCCGGGTTCTCGATCTTCGATTTGGCCGACAGCAGTTCGAGCAGGCGTTCGGTGGCGCCGGCGGCGCGCTGCGCTTCGCCCATCACTTCCGACAAGGCTCCGATGGAGCCGGCCACGATGGCCGCGTACAGGATGAACTGGCCCAGGTCGCCGCCCGTCATGCTCCCTGCCAGCACAGCATGGGCGCCCAGCCACAGCACGAACACGATGGTGCCGAATATGAGCACGATGGCGAGCATGGTCAGCAGCGCGCGCGCGCGGATGCGCCGCATCGCGGTCTGGAATGCGCCTTCGACCATGTTCCCGAAACGGGACGATTCGATGTGTTCGTGGGTGAATGCCTGCACGGTCGGTATGGCGTTCAGGATTTCGCCCGCCGTGGCGGAGGCGTCGGCGATCCGGTCCTGCGAGTCGCGCGAGAGCTTGCGCACGCGCCGCCCGAACAGCACGATCGGCACCACCACCAGCACCAGCAGGCCGAGAATGATGGCCGACAGCTTGGGGCTGGTCACGAACAGCATCGCCAGGCCGCCCAGGAACAGCAGCACGTTGCGCAGTGCGACCGAAATGCTGGTGCCCACCACGGCCTGGATCAGGGTGGTGTCGGTGGTGATGCGCGACAGGACTTCACCGCTCTGGGTGGTCTCGAAAAACTCGGGACTCTGGTTCACCACATGGCGGTAGACCGCGCTGCGGATATCGGCCGTCACGCGCTCGCCCAGCCAGGAGACGATGAAAAAGCGCGCCGCGGTGGCCAGCGCCAGCACCGTGGCCACGCCGAACAGTGCAAGGAAGGTGGCGTCGACGTGCTTGATGCTGCTGGCGCCGGCCGAGGGGCCGAAACCGAGGTCGATCATCTGCTTGAATGCGTAGGGAATCGCAAGCGTCGATCCGGCCGCCGCAACGAGCGCGATCGCGGCCAGCAGGAACTGCTTGCGGTACGGGCGCAGGAACGGGAACAGGCCCTTGAACGCGGCGAGGCTGCCTTTGCGGCTGGTATCTGGGGTCGTGCTGGCGGAGCTTTTTGTCATCGTGTCGGTGAATGTGTTGTTCTTGCTTGGTTCATAGTTTCATGGGCCGGTCATATCCCGTCATTTCCAGGTAGGCGCGCCCGGCCGGCACGCCGTCGCGGCTGATCGTGACCGCGCCTTCCCAATATACCGCGCCGGTCGACAGGCGCGCATCGAGTTCCTGGTCATCCTGCAAGGGCTTGATCTGCCAGCTTGTGCCACCGGTGACAAGTGTGGTCGCCACCGGGTACACGGCATTGGTGCGCGGCGATTTCCACCGCGCCTGCGGAGTAAAACTGACCTGTTCCGGGGCGTACTGCGTCAGCTTGCCGGAGGCGTCGCGCAAACTCGCGTGCGCCCATAGTTTACCACCTTGTTTGCTGCGGATCTGGAAAGCCATCAGGGCCGAGCCGTCGTCGAGGTTGGCCCCGACCCAATCCCAGCCGCTGGCGGCCGGGTCGAGCGCTTCGCTGGACCACTCGTGATCGAGCCAGGCGTGCCCTTCGACGGCCTGCGGTGCGGCGCTGCCGCGCCCGGCCGTGCCGCTCGCTGTCAGTTGCGGGTGGCTGTAATAATAACTGGCATTGCCGGGGCCGGGTCCCTTGCGCGAGTAGCCCTGCTCGCCCTGCGCCAGTACCGGCTGGGTTGGCTCCAGGCGCAGTTCCATTGTCAGTTGCGGCGAGGCGATGCTGACCCGGTAGCTGCCGTCGGGCGCGCGCAGCATGCGCCAGTCTCCCAGTTTCAGGTCGGTGTTGCCGCTGCCGGCGTAGGCCAGGCCGAAGCCTTCGCGCATGCTGCGCTCGGCGTGCACCAGTTTGCCATGCTCCGGGTCGGACAGCGCGGCGTGGCCGATGATGAGCTGCTTGGGTGCGAACGCGCTCGGGTTGGCCGGATCATGCTCGGTCCGGCTGCGAAAGAACGTCACCTGGAAGCCGAGCGGCTTGCCGTCCGCCTTCTTGAGCCAGCCCGTGACATACCACCACTCGGTGCGAAACGCGGGATGGGAGCCGAAGTCGTGCGGGAAAACGAGCGGGCGGCCGGGCGTGACGGGCGCGAATGCGGGGGGCGCGGCCCAGCACGCCTGGGCCAGCAACAGGACGACGAACAGCAGGGCGCGCATCACCAGTCCTCCCGCACGGCGCGGATCGGGCCGCCCGAGAGCGCATAACGGCCCGATACGAGCGCGGTCAGCACCGACGCGAGCAGCAGCGCGGCGGCGACACTGGCCAGCAGGGGCCAGGGCGGGTGCAGTTGCATGGTCCAGTGGAACGACTGCGGGTTGACGATGAAAACCAGGATCAGGCTGATGACAAGTCCCAGCGCGAAGCCGCACACCACGCCCAGCGCGGCCAGTGCGCCGCCTTCGAGCGCGAGTATCCTGAGCACCTGGCCGCGGGTCACGCCGACGTGGCGCAGCATGCCGAACTCCTTGGCGCGCGCCAGCGTCTGCGCCGAGAACGTGACGGCCACGCCGGACATGCCGATAAAGATCGCGATCGCCTCCAGCAGGTAGGTCACCGCGAAGCTGCGGTCGAAGATTTTCAGGCTGGTGGCGCGGATCTCGCCGGGTTGGGCGAATTGCAGCTTGGGGCCGAACGGCAGGCGGCGCAGCTGCGCCACGACTTGCGCCACGCTCGCCGGCGGGCGCACCCAGACGGCCGCGTCGCTGACGTCGGCGTCGCCCGTCAGGGCGCGGTAGTCGGAGCGGCGGATGTACACCGAGCCGGTCTGGTTGGCGTAGTCGCGCGCCACGCCGGCCACGAAAAATGCACGCAGCCGGCCGTTGAGCGGCAGCGCCAGGCTGCTGCCGACCCGAACCCGGTACAGGTCGAGCATCGCCTCCGAGACCCAGGCCGGCATCGCCCCGGGCGGCAGCGGCGCGACCGGCCCCACCAGCGCCATGGTCCGGCCGATGTCGTCGACATCGATATCGCGTGCGATCAGCGACACGTCGGGGCGGTCGGCCTGCAGCGAAATCGGGCGCGAGCGCAGGAAGGCGACGCGCTCGACGCCGGGCAAGGCCATCAGAGCGGCCTGTTCCTGCACTCCCAAGGTGGCGGTCTTGCCGCCGAGCGCGGTGCGCACGTACAAGTCGGCCGGCAGGATTTGCCCGAGCCAGTCGTCGACCGAGACGCGAAAGCTCGACACCATGATCGCCATGGCCACCATCAGGCTGAAACTGGACAGGATGCCGCCCAGCGCGATGGCGGCCTGGCCGGACGCGTTGGCCAGGCGCGCCAGCGTCAGCGCCAGCACCGGCGGCTGCGCGGCGCGCCGCATCGAGGCCGTGTTCAGGAACCGGAACACGCTCGCGGCAAGGCGCGGCATCAGGCCGATGCCGCCGATCAGAAGCAGTGCGATCGACAGGTAGCCGAACACCGGCAGCGCGAACAGCGGCGGTGCGCGCGTGAGCAGGGCGGCCAGCAGCAGGCACAGCATGGAAGGCCAGATGCGCGCCAGGCGCCCCAGCATCACTTCGTCGGTGCCCGACTTGAGCGCGACGGCGGGCGCGGCGCGCGCCGCCTCGTAGGCGGGCGCGAGGCAGCCCAGCAGCGCCACGGTCACGCCCAGCACGAAGAAAACGGCTGCCGCGACCGGGGTGAACTGCACCTGCGGGCGCACCCCGGAGAAAATCCCGGCCCCCAGGTCGCCGCCGAAAAAGTACAGCGCGGCCGCCGCCAGCGCGTAGCCTGCGCCGATGCCCAGCATGGAACCGAGCACGCCCAGGCTGGCCCCTTCGAGCAGCACCTGGCGCAGCAACTGCCTGCGTTCGGTCCCGAGCACGCGCATCAGCGCGAACTCGCTGCGCCGGCGTATCACCGACAGCGCCTGGGTCGAGAACACAAGGAAGGCGCCGGTGACCAGCGCCACCAGCGCCAGGATGGTGAGGTTGACGCGATAGGCGCGGCTAAGGTTGTTGTTGCGGCTTTCCTGTTGCTCGTCGTTGGGCTGCCCGACCCGGAAGCGGCCCGGAAAATCGCGCTCCAGTTCGCTCGCCAGGCTGCGCTCGAAGGCGTTGCGGTCCACGCCCGGGCGCAGTTTCAGGTCGATGCGCGAGAGCCGCCCGAGCGTATTGAAACGCCATTGCGCCGCGCCGATGTCCATCACGCCGATGCGCTGGCCGGCGCGCGCCTGCTGCACCGGGCCGGCCACGCGCAGCCTGACGTCGCGCGTGCCCGAGAGCAGCGTAACGACGGCGCCGGTTTGCACCTTGAGCCAGCCGCTGGCGGCCGGCGACAGGAACAGCGCATCGTCGGCCAGCACGTCCGACATCCTGTCGGCGGCCGGCACCCCGAGCAGGCCGGGCGTGATCGCGCCGGCGCGCAGGGCGTCGATGCCGATGATCTTGAGCGAGCCGCGCGTGGCCGGCACCGAGGCTTCGAGTTCGAGCACGGGCGACGCCAGCGCCACGCCGGCGTGCCGCGCCAGGCGCGGGTAGACCGATTCGTCGAACAGCGGCTCGCGCCCGGCCACCTGCACGTCGGCCTGGCCGGACAGGCTCGTGACTGCCGCGGAGAATTCGTTGAACGCGGCCGCGTTGATCAGGTGGATCGCAAAGCCCATCGCGACGCCGACCGCGATGGCGCCGATCGCGAGCAGCGCGCGCACCGGGTGCGCGCGCCATTCGCCCAGCAGCAGCCAGCGCGACAGGACGCTCAGGCCGGACATTCAAGCGCCAGTTGCTCGGCCCGGCGGCGCGCCCTGATCCGCAGCGGCCCCGTGTCCCTGACGCTGGCCCGGGCCAGGTCTTCGTCGGCCCATTTTTTGTGCAGCTGCAGTTGCCTGCACTGGCGCGCGCGCTGCGCATCGAGCTTGCGCTGGCGCGCGTCGAGCCGTGCCTGCTGCGCTGCGCTGGCTTGGCGCTGCTGGTCGATGCTGTCGGCCAGCGCCTTCTGGCGCCTCAGGCGTTGCTGCAGCGCGGGGTCGGGTGCGGGCGCCGCGTCGAGCGCCAGTGCGCCCGACTTGCCGGAAGTGCAGGGCTGGTCGCCATAGGAGATCTTGGCGCCGTTCTCGCATTTGTAGATGGTTTGCGCCGAGGCAGCCGGGCATGCGCCAACGAGCAATACTGAAACCAGGCGCCACATGGCGGCCCCATGGTGCGCGCCGCAGAATCCTTGATTGAACGCCATGAACGCACCCTCTTACAGGATTTTTCCAGGATTCATGATGCCAAGCGGATCGAGCGCAGCCTTGATCGCGCGCATCATGTCGAGCTCCACGGCCTGCTTGTAGCGCACCAGGTCGTCGCGTTTGAGCGCGCCGATGCCGTGCTCGGCCGAGATCGAGCCGGAAAATTCGTGCACGCTGTCGTGCACGATGCGGTTGACCGCCGCCTGGTTGGCGATGAATTCGTCGTGTCCGGTGGCGTCGGGCGGCGCCAGGTTGTAGTGCAGGTTGCCGTCGCCCAGGTGGCCGAAGCAGACCAGCTGGCAGCCCGGGAAGGCGTGCTGCAGCTTGGCGGCGGTGACCTCGATGAACTCGGCGATGCGCGAGATCGGCAGCGAAACGTCGTGCTTGATGTTCTTGCCCGCCGCGGCCTGCGCCAGCGGAATGTGCTCGCGCACCTGCCACAGGGAGCGCGACTGCGCGATCGAGGTGGCCACCACCGCGTCGTCGGCAATGCCGCGCTCGAGCGCATCCTCGATGGAGCGTTCCAGCAGGCCGATCGCGTGTTCCTCCGATTCGCTGCTGGACAATTCGAGCAGCACATACTGCGGGTGGCGCGCCACGAAAGGACTCGGCAGCGCGGGAAAGTGCTGCGCCACCAGGCGCAGGCAATAGTCGGACATCAGCTCGAAGCCGGTCAGGCTGGCGCCGCAGACATCCTGCATCAAGGTGAGCAGCTTGAGCGCATGGCCGGGCGTGGCCAGCGCCACCATCGCCGTGATCGACGCCTTGGGCTGCGGGAACAGCTTGAGTACTGCGCCGGTAATGACGCCGAGCGTGCCTTCGGCGCCGATGAACAGGTCGCGCAGGTCGTAACCGGTGTTGTCCTTGCGCAGACCGCGCAGTCCGTTCCAGATCTCGCCTTGCGGCGTGACCACTTCCAGCCCGAGGCACAGCTCGCGCGTGTTCCCGTAGCGCAGCACGGCGGTGCCGCCCGCGTTGGTCGAGAGATTGCCGCCGATGGTGCAACTGCCTTCGGCCGCCAGCGAGAGCGGGAACAGGCACTCGCGCGCCGCCGCCGCTTGCTGGATGTCTTCCAGGATGCAGCCGGCATCGACGGTCATGGTGTGGTTGACCGTATCGAGCGCGCGCACCCGGTTCATGCGCGAGAGCGACAGCACCACCTCATGCCCGCTGGCGTCGGGCACGCTGCCCAGCACCAGCCCGGTGTTGCCGCCTTGCGCGACCAGCGGCACGCGCCACTGCGCGCAGGCCTTGACCAGCGCCGCCACCTGTTCGGTGTTGTCCGGGCGCAGCACCGCCAGCGCGCGCCCGGTGAAACGGCCGCGCCAGTCGGTCAGGAAGGGCGCGATGTCGGCCGCGCTGGTGAGCACATAGCCGGCGCCCACGATGCCGCGGCACTGCGCGAGAAACTCCTTGTGCATTATTTGGCCACCTTCTCGAGCAATTCCTTGGCCAGTTTCTTGGCCGCCTTCTTGTACGGGCGCAGGTACAGCACGGCGCACGCGAAGTACACGCACACCAGCGCCGCCTCGCCCCACGCCATGACGCGCGAGAGTTCTTCCTTGTCGCTGTAGCCGCGCACCACGCCTTCGGTAAAGTACAGCAGGATCACCATGGACGACCATTGCAGGGTGTAGATGTCGCGCTTCAACACGCCGCGCAGCGGAATCAACAAAGGCAGCGCCTTTAACGCGAGCATGGAGCCGCCCGGTTTCAGCGGCGCCACCAGCATTTCCCACAGTACCAGCCAGACGATCAGTGCGACCAGGCTGCCGATGGCGCCCCAGTGAAAGTATTTTTGCGGCTTCACTGCGCTATCCCCTGCAAACGTGCGACCGTGGCGCCGAGCCGTCGTCCGAGCGCGATCGTGAGGCGCTTCTCGTCGTCGGTGAGCGGCTTGTCGCCGCCCATGCCGGACCAGTGCGAGGCGCCGTAGGGAGTGCCGCCGCTGGCCGTTTCCATCAGTTCGGGCTGGGAGTAGGGCAGGCCCATGATCATCATGCCGTGATGCAGCAGCGGCAGCATCATCGACAGCAGGGTCGATTCCTGGCCGCCATGCAGGCTGCCGGTGGACGTAAACACCACCGCCGGCTTGCCCGACAGGGTGCCGGACAGCCAGTCGGCGCCGGTGCCATCGAGGAAATACTTCATGCTCGACGCCATGTTGCCGAAACGGGTGGGCGAGCCGAGCGCCAGTCCTGCGCAGTCGGCCAGGTCCTGCAGCTCGACATAGGGCGCGCCGGACGGCGGGATCTGCGCTTCGGTCGCCTCGGTCACGGCCGAGACGGCCGGCACGGTGCGCAGGCGCGCGTCGATGCCCGGCACGGACTCGATGCCCTGCGCGATCAGTTCGGCCAGTTTGCGGGTCGCGCCCTGACGCGAATAGTACAAAACAAGAATAATCGGATTGGATGGGGTCATCGTTGGTATTATAGGGCGCTTTACACAGTGTCATGCCCGGCACGGGGCAATTTTGCCGAGAACATGCTTTCCAAAACAGTCAACTCGATCTCCCGCTCAACGAGCGAAATGATCAACGTCAGCGTCGACAGGGTGCGCGGCCTCACATGGAGCGAAATGCGCGACCTGTTCAAGTTCGCGCGCCGCCGCCTGAACGAGGAACGCCTGCCCCAGGTGGCCGGCGGCCTGACGTTTACCACCACGCTGGCACTGGTGCCGCTGCTGACGATCGTGCTCGCCATTTTCACCACCTTCCCGATTTTCGGCAACCTGCGCGCCTCGCTCGATGCTTATTTCGTGCAGACCGTGATGCCGAAGGGAATTGCCAACACGATCATCAGCAACCTGACCCAGTTCGCCAGCAAGGCCACGCGCCTGTCGGCACTGGGCGCGCTCGCGCTGGTGCTCACATCGGCTGCAATGATGGGGATGATCGAGCGCGCTTTCAACCAGATCTGGGCCGTCAAGCGCGCCCGCCCGCTGGCGCAGCGCATCACGATCTACTGGGCGCTGGTCACGCTCGGGCCGCTCCTGTTCGGGCTGTCGCTGACGGCCACCTCGCAGCTGTTCATGGCCACCAGCGGGGTGGTCGGGACGGTCCCCTTCCTCGGCGCCGTGTTCTACACGCTGGTGTCGGTGGCGCTGACCACCGGCGCCTACACGCTGCTCTACATGGCGGTGCCGAACCGCTTCGTCGACTGGCGCGACGCGTTCTGGGGCGCCCTGGTCGCAGCCATTGCGTTCGAGATCGCCAAGCGCCTGTTTGCCGTGTTCATCCGCCAGTTTCCCACCTACGCGATCATTTACGGCGCGCTGGCCGCGCTGCCGCTATTGCTGGTCTGGATCTACCTGTCGTGGATGATTACGCTCGGCGGCGCGCTGCTGGCGGCCGCGCTGCCGATCGTCAAGTACGAACGGTGGTGGTACCAGCCGGTGCCGGGCGGCGAATTCGTCGACGCGATGGCGGTGCTGAAGGTGCTGCACGCAAGCACCAGCGTGACCGGCAGCGCGCTGGTGTCGAGCGCGACGATACGCGCGCATACCCGCATCGGCTACGACGAAATGACCATGCTGCTCGAGCGCATGGTGGCCGAGGGCTGGGTAGGGCGGGTCCAGGCCGATCCGGCCGCGCGTTCGGCGTGGGGCCGCTTTGCGCGCGCCAATACCGGCAACTGGGTGCTGCTCATCAGCATCGACAAGCTCATGCTGGCCGATGTGTACCGGCTGTTCGTGTTCGGTGGCGCCGCCGTCGATGCCGGCGCGGCGCTCGACCTCGATCCCGCGTCGCCGATGACGCTCGACACCAGCGCGCTGGCGCGCCAGGTCGAGCGCGCGGTCGAGCAAGGGCTCGATCAGACGCTGGCGCAGCATTTTGCGGCTGGAGCGGTCGCCGTTAAATAGCATCTGAACGTCGTTTCCGCACAGGACGCCGTCATTCCCGCGAAGGAGGCTGTCGCGAAAGGGGTGAAAGAGTCTGATTAGCACTCCTAACGCCGTCGTTCCCGCGAATGCGGGAACCTAATTTCGCCGCGTCACAGCAGCTAAATTGGGTTCCCGCCTGCGCGCATTGCTGTCCCGAATAAATATCTTGACATGTTTAAACCGCCATA
>Ga0207975_100631_pt1 | contig 15772 bp, 14 predicted proteins | sample LakWasMe91_HOW11_2_FD_183913 | JGI IMG/M metagenome (GOLD analysis project Ga0207975, IMG submission 183913) | Freshwater sediment methanotrophic microbial communities from Lake Washington under simulated oxygen tension - Sediment Metagenome... | ecosystem: Environmental > Aquatic > Freshwater >...
GCCGTCGCCCGTCATTTCCGCGCCGTCGCCCGTCATTTCCGCGCCGTCGCCCGTCATTTCCGCGCCGCCGCCCGTCATTTCCGCGCCGCCGCCCGTCATTTCCGCGCCGCCGCCCGTCATTCCGCGCCGCCGCCCGTCATTCCGCGCCGTCGCCCGTCATTCCGCGCCGCCGCCCGTCATTCCCGCGAAGGCGGGAATCCAATTTCGCAGCATAGCCCGCGACTATGGATCGATCTTGCGGGAATCCAATCGGTGTGGGTTCCCGCCTGCGCGGGGCCGACGGTGATAGTGGGTTAACATTGGCTTCCCGCCTGCGCCGAAACGACGCTGACTGCCCTTTCGATGATATCTCAACCTGCGCTTATTCGACGCCATCCATGGTCCCCTGTTCCAACAGGAACGCTCCAATATCAGGCCTTCAGTTACAATGCGAACTCGACTGGACGATTGCGCAACAGCGTAATTACGGCCCAGAATCAGTCCGCAGCTGGCGCAAGCCTTTCCGGACATGACGCCATCGTGCCTGCCGAGGCACCTCTACCATGCACATCACACGATTCTCTATTCTCGCACTGGCCCTGGCCATCGCACACGGTGGCGCTGCCGCCGCCGACATTCCAGAAGGAACATGGAGCACCGCCGCCGAACTGGGCGCCATCGCCACCTCCGGCAATACGGTCGGCGCCTCGGTTACCGGAAAAATCGACGCCCGCCAGGAGCTTGACGACTGGAGCAACCAATACATCTTCACCGGCTATTTCAAGGAAGATGAAAAAAACCTGGAAGACGGCGACAAGATCCGGGTCCGCTCGGCCGAGCGGTTTTCGGTGTCGGCCAAAGCGGCCTACAAACTGCTCGACCGCAGCGAAAAGCTGTTCGTTTTCGGCTCCCACATCGACGACAAATTCGGCGCCTACACCACGTTCTCGAGCATGGCGATCGGACACAGCTCCCAGTGGTACAAGTCGCCCGATGCGACCATCGACATTGAACTCGGCCCAGGCTATTTCAACGGCAGACGCGCCAGCGGCGAATCGGAAAGCGGCTTTACCGTGCGCGGCGCGGCTGCATTGAAGTGGAAACTGAGCACGTCCGCGCTGTTCTCGCAGACCGTCAGCGTGGAACGCGGCGCCTCGAATATCCACGCGAGCGCGGAAGCGGCGATCAGTACCAAGATCAACGACACCATGCAGATGAAGGCGGCGTTCGTTGCGCGTAACGATTCCAACGTCCCTGTCGACAAGAAAAATACCGATACCCAAACCTCGCTCACCCTGGTGTATTCGTTCTGACGCCACCGGCGCCTCAGTCTGGCCGAAGCTCGATCCACATTCGCCCCGCCTCTCGCCGCAGGCTCGTTCCCAGTTCCGCGCATAGCTCATGCATGCGCTCGCCGATGTAGCGCGCCTGGTGCGCGCTCGCCGGGCGCACCTGGCACGCCTCGATGAACAGCGGATGCAGGCGGATCGCATCGACCTTGGCGCCGCGCAGCTCGAGTTCGAACAGCAGCTGATGGTCGTTCATGAACGCCGGATCGACGTAATAGTCATCGACCAGGTCGCCCGTCGCATAGAAAATCGGACAGCCGCGATAGATCTCGATCCCCTGAAACACGTGGGCACTGTGTCCATACACGATTTTCCATCCCATCTCGACGGCGGCGTGCGCCAGCCGGCGCATCGGCTGCGCGGGCCGCCACTCCATGTTCGGGCCCCAGTGCAGCGAAAGAATCGGCCACTGCACGCCGTGCAGCGCACCAAGCGCATGGCGAAACGCGGCGCTGGCCGCAGCCTCGTCGGTCAGGTCGAGGTAGGCAATGCCGGGCCGGTCCTTGCCGGCCGCGAAATCGGCCTGGTGATTGCAAAACGCCGCCATGCCCAAACGCACGCCGTCGCGCTCGATATGGGCCGGCAGGCGTGCCGCGTCGAGGTCCGCACCGGCCCCCGCATGCCCGACGCCTGCCTTGTCGAGCAGGCGCAAGGTGTCGTACATGCCGGCATACCCGAAGTCGAGCAGGTGGTTATTGGCCAGGCTGACCAGGTCGATGCCGGCCTCTTGCAGCGACTGCGCGGCCTGTGGCGGCGCGCCGAAGTAAAAAGCCTTCGGCTCTCCCGGCCAGACCTGCTGCGAATTGGTGACGGCGCATTCGAGGTTCACGATGCTGAGGTCGGCCCCGCGCAACAGATCCTCGATCGGCCCCAGCGGATAGCCGGCGCCGAAGCGCAGGATGTAGCGCCGCACCGTGCGGCCGAGCATGGTGTCGCCACCCAGCATCAGGCGCAGCGGGCGGGGCGAAGTGAGGTCTGCTGGCATCTGGGGCGGTACTCCGGCGCGTCAAGCGGGCGCGCATGCACCTGCTTTTTCAGGTGCGCAATTGCCCTTCCCGTTGCGGCTGCTCCACGATCACGTCGGCGATCAGGGACAGCTCGGTCGTGAGCAGATTGATCAGGTCATCGGCGGTGACGATTCCATACAGGCCGCCGGCAGCGTTTACCACCGGCATGCGGCGTACCTTCAGCTCGCGCATTTCGCGCAGCGTTTCGACCAGGCCGGCGTCCTCATCGACGGTCGCCACGGGCGAACTCATCAGGTCACCGGCGGTGAAGGTTTCCGCGTTCACTTGCAGCGCGATGGTCTCGATCACGATATCGCGGTCGGTCACGATGCCGACCGGCACGCGCATCCCGTCGCTGGTTTCAGTCACGATGACGTCGCCGACATGATGGTGCCGCATTAATGCGGCCACCTGCGGAATCGGCGCATCGGAATCGCAACACACCACGGTCGTGTTGCAGCATTCGCGGATCGGCATGGCTCGCTCCTCGGGGATGACAGTACAGGCCCAGACTAGACCGGCATTTCGGTTTGGCTTTGGCACACATCAAATGCGCGGGGGCCTGAACCGGGAACCAAATAGGCAAGTCGTTGCCGATGTGTGCTCGGAACCGCACTGTTGTCCCGTCCAAGTCCGGACATGTTGACGAAAATCACAAAGCGCGGCGACATGCTCGGCTAGCCTGAGGCTAGCGCAGGCGTGCAGCTTGCGATCTGTCACCATTTGAAGGGGTCGCACCGATGCAACTTATCACCTGGAATATTCAACGGGCACGTGGGCCCGAGGGCCGCACCGACCTGAACCGTGCTGTCGCCTACGTGCGCCGGCTGGCCGATTTTGATGTGCTATGTCTGCAGGAAGTATCGTCCGGCTTTACCGACTTGCCAGGCTGCGACGGCAGCGATCAATTCCAGGGACTGGCGGCCCGCCTGCCGGGCTACAACGCATTTGCCTGCCTGTCGACCGACACCCTGCATCCGAGCGGCGCCCGGCGCATGTTCGGCAACATGATTTTCTCGCGCTACCCGGTACTGCAAGTGTTTCGCCACTCGCTGCCCTGGCCGGCCGACCCAGGGGTGATGAGCATGCAGCGGGTCGCGCTCGAGGTCACGCTCGACACACCGCTGGGGCTGCTGCGGGTGACCAACACCCATCTCGAATATTTTTCTGCGGTGCAGCGCAAGTCGCAGGTCGAACGCCTGCGCGAACTGCACCGGGAAGCCGTCTGCCAGGCGCGCAGCGAACGTCCGGGCGACCATACCGCAGGTCCGTTTTGCGCCGTGCCGCGCGCGGCGGCGGGACTGCTGGTGGGCGACTGCAACTATTTGCCCGGATCGGAGGAGCACCTGCGCATGCAGGCGCCGTTCGATGAGCCGATTTTCCCCTACTGCGACGTGTGGCAGACGGTACACCAGGGGCGCCCGCACGCACCGACAGTCGGTCTGCACGACAAGTCGGCGGACAGGTCGCCGCCCTTCACCTTCGATTTCGCCTACGTCACGCAGGATATCGCGCAGCGCGTGCACGGCGTGAAGGTCGATGCAAGCTGCAACGGCTCGGCGCACCAGCCGATCCTGGTGGAGCTGGCCTGAGCCGTGCACGGCGGAGCAGCGCCGCGGCCGCGGCCAGCCCCTGCAGCACCATGTAATGCCAGATCAGCGCGCTGTAGTCGAGCGTTCCCCGGCAGGCCGGCGTGAGCAGTCCGCTGCGCGAACGCACCCACACGTAGAGCGTGACCATCCCGAGCAGCGCCACATGCAAGCCCTAATAGGCCAGCATCGCCGCCACCGTCGCGCCCCAGGCGTGCGCCGACGGTGCGAGTCGCGCCAAGGCCTGGCTGTACAGGTCGCAGGCATACGCGCCCGTCACGCACCGATGCCGAACCTGGGCGTCACCCAAGCCGATGCGCAGGACATGGTCGCGTATGTGTTAAACATGGAGTAGCCCCTGCGGCGCGTGCGGCACGTCTTTTAAAAATCAGCAATCATGATTCCATGAGCGACGACAGCGACAACCGCGCAGCCCGGCCAGAGAGCGGCGCCAGCCAGGACGAGGCGCGCGACTTCCTGCATCGCGTGGTACTGGTTGACGGCATCGGTATCATCTTCCTGCTCACGCTGGCCGCGATCTGGTTCGCGGCCGATGTCCTGCTGCTGATTTTCTCCTGCATCCTGTTCGCGGTGTTCCTGTACGAACTGAGCACCATGGTGCAGGCGCGCCTGCATGTGTCGCGCCGGCTGGCACTGGGGCTGGTCGTGTTCGTGCTGCTCGGGCTGCTAAGCCTGGGCGCCTGGCTGATGGCGCCGCAACTATACGAACAGGCCAGACGGCTGGCCGCGCTGGTGCCGCATTCGATCGAGGAATTGCGCGCCGCCCTGGGGCGCCTGAAGGTGGTGGGAGGCATATTCGTCCAGTTGCCCAGCACCGCCCAGCTGCGCGAGCAGATCGCCGCACTTGCGCCCAATGCCGGCCTGTTCTTCACCGGCGTGCTGGGCGCGGCAGGCAACGTGCTCATCATCGTCTTCGTCGGGATCTACTTCGCGCTCCAGCCGACCTTGTATATAGAGGGCATGGTCACCCTGGTCCCGCAGCGCAAGCGCCCGCGCGCGCGCGAGGTATTGGGCGAGATCGGCGACACCCTGGCCAAGTGGCTCGTTGGCAAAGCGTGCTCGATGCTGGTGGTGGGCATCGCGGTGTCCGCCGGCCTGGCCGTGCTCGGCGTACCGTTGGCATTAATACTCGGGATCATTGCCGGCTTGCTCGACTTTATCCCCTATCTCGGGCCGCTGATGGCCGGTGTGCCCGCGGTCCTGATCGCCTTCACCGTCAGCCCTGTGCTGGCGCTGTACACGGTGCTCCTGCTCAGCGTCGTGCAAATGGCGGAAGGGTATTTGCTCACACCCCTGATCGACGCCAAGACCGTCTCCCTGCCGCCGGCACTGACCATCGTCATGCAACTGCTGTTCGGGGCGCTGTTCGGCCTGCCCGGTGTGGCGGTCGCCACGCCGCTGACGGCCATGCTTGCCGTACTGGTGAGCACCTTGTACGTGCAGGACGTGCTGGGCGACCGGGCAAAGCCGCCGGCGCGCCCATGACTTCGCTCCGTTTCCTGAACACTTCTGAGCAAACTGTTCCAAATCTGCATCAGAATGCAACGTTCCGGCTGCGCCAGAATGGCACACCCCCGTTCCCCGCAAGGTTTTACTGATGTACCGCTTAGAGGAAAGACGCACCCGGGAACGGGCGGCATGGATATTGCATATCATCCACGAGCGCATGAAACGACACAAGTTTGCCTTGACCCACATCACGCAATCAGGGCGAATCCGCCCAGCCGTTCTACCTCGGGAGACAGAAATTATGACATGGAACAAACCGACATCTTACGCCATGCGTTGTGGGTTTGACCGCTGGCACCCAGCAGGCAGCGGACAGTGAAAATCATCGTGCTTGGCTCCGCCGCAGGGGGCGGCTTTCCGCAGTGGAACTGCAATTGCCGCAACTGCGCCGGGGTGCGCAACGGCTCGGTGGCCGCCAGCGCCCGCACCCAGTCGTCGATTGCGGTCTCGGCCAACGGGCGCGACTGGGTCCTGATCAATGCCTCGCCCGACATCCTGAGCCAGATCCGCGCCACCCCCGCGCTGCAGCCGAACCGCGCCGTGCGCGACAGCGGCATTGCGGCCGTGATGCTGATGGACGCGCAAATCGACCATGTGACCGGCCTGCTCATGCTGCGCGAAGGCGCCCCCCTGCCCTTGTATTGCACCGCCTCGGTGTGGGACGATCTGAGCACCGGATTGCCGCTGATACACGTGCTGGCCCATTATTGCGGCGTGCAATGGCACGCGCTTCCGGCCACTACCGCGCGCATGCAGCCGCTGCAGGTGCCGGGCATCGACGGCATCCGTTTCACCCCACTGGCGCTCAAGAGCAAGGCGCCGCCCTATTCCCCGAACCGCAACATGCCGGCCCTGGGCGACAACCTCGGCCTGCTCATCGAGAACATGGAAAACGGCAAGTCGCTGTTCTATGCGCCGGGACTGGCCGAGATCGAAGCGCATGTCGGCGCCGCCATGCGCGCTGCCGATTGTGTGCTGGTCGACGGCACCTTCTGGACCGAGGATGAAATGATCCGGCTGGGCTTCTCAGGCAAGCGCGCGGCCGAGATGGGACATCTGCCGCAGTCGGGCAGCGGCGGCATGATCGAGGTGCTCGACGGCATTGGCGCGCGCCGCAAAGTCCTGATCCACATCAACAACACCAACCCGATCCTCGATGAACGCTCCGAACAGCGCGCCACCCTGGCCCGCCACGGCATCGAAGTCGCGTTTGACGGAATGGAGATCGACCTTTGAAACTGACCCTACCCGATGCGGGCGCAGGCGATGCGCCGTGGAATGCCGCCCAGTTCGAGGCGCAGCTGCGCGCCCAGGGCGCCGGCTACCACATCCACCACCCATTCAACGTCAAGATGAACAGCGGTCAGCTGCGCGAGGACCAGATCCGCGGCTGGGTCGCGAACCGCTTCTATTACCAGATCAGCATCCCGCAAAAAGACGGCGCCATTATCGCCAACTGCCCTGAGCGCGAGACGCGCCGCAAGTGGGTGCGGCGCATCCTCGACCATGACGGATGGGAAGACAACGCCGGCGGGATCGAAGCCTGGATGCGCCTGGGCGAGGCGGTCGGCATCGGCCGCGAGGCGCTGTGCTCGCTGCAGCATGTGGTGCCCGGGGTACGCTTCGCGGTCGACGCCTATGTCAACTTCGCGCGCCAGGCGCCGTGGCAAGAGGCGGTGTGCTCTTCACTCACCGAGATGTTCGCGCCGCAGATCCACAAGGACCGCCTGGCCAGCTGGCCGCAGCACTACGGCTGGATCGAGAGCGCCGGCTTGCAGTACTTCCGCAGCCGGATCCCGCTGGCCGAACGCGATGTCGAACACGGCCTGCAGGTGACGCTGGCGCATTTCACCACCCGTGCTCAGCAGCAGCGCGCGCTCGAGATACTGCAATTCAAGCTCGATGTGCTGTGGTCGATGCTCGACGCTATTGAGAAAGCTTATCCCTGAACCGTTCTTGACCTGCATGAAGTAATACAAAAATTTCGCCAAGTTGCCCCGCCTTTGCACTTTTTGAGTTGGAAAAGCAATATTCTGCAAACTCTGCAAGCGCTTGTTTTTATCAACAACAGAAACGATAAACCAAGACATATCGGTGACGCCGTCGCACGATATCGGACACAGGAGACAGCATGTCGAAATTCGCCGTCGAACACGTCAGGCGCGTGCGCTCGGTCGTACAAGACCGAACGCGCCCGGATGCCATCGCGTCCGGAAGCCGCATCACCCAATCCTGGATCAGATGCCTGAACGAATACCAGCTCGACCCCGACACCAGCGAGGAACCCGAGGTCATCGGGCATGTCGAGTTACAGGAACGGCAGGCACGCCTGGCCGACATCCAGAGCGTGGCCGACATCGAAATGGCGAACCTGTACCAGCAGCTGGCCGGCTCGGGCTACGCCATCATGCTCACCGACTGCGACGGGGTGCTGCTCAATTACTTCGGAGACCCCAGCTTTACCCATGCCGCATCGAAGTCGGGCCTGATGCAGGGCGCGGTGTGGAGCGAGCGCGTGCAAGGCACCAACGGCATGGGCACCTGCCTGGTCGAGCGGCGGCCGATCACGGTGCACCAGGACGAGCACTTCCTGTCGCGCAACATCGGCCTCAGTTGCGCCGCCGCGCCGGTCTACAATCATGAGCGCCAGATCGTCGCCGTGCTCGATGCCTCGGGCGAATCGCGGCTGGCCCAGCAGCATACCCTGGCGCTGGTCACGATGTCGGTGCAAATGATCGAAAACCGCGTGTTCCTGCACCAGTTCCGCCACGAATATATCGTACACTTCCATAACCGGCCTGAATTCGTCGGCACCCTCAGCGAAGGTGCGATTGCCGTCAGCCCGGCAGGTACGGTGCTGGCGGCAACGCGCTGCGCGCTGTTCCAGCTCGGCGCGCGCTGTCCCGCCGACGTCATCGGCCGCGGCATCACGGAACTGTTTAATATTTCCTTTTCCGGACTGGTCGACAGCAGCGTAAAGAAAGCCTTCCACCCGGTACCCATTTTCGAAATACGCAGCGGCGCGCGCTTCTTCGCGGTGACCTACCCTCCGGTGCCGGTGCCGGGCTCGCTGCGTGCGCGCGCCGTGGAGCAGCCCGCCGTCAGCGCACTCGACAAGCTGGAGTGGGGCGACGCGCCCATGGCGCGCAATGTCCAGATGGCCAAGCGCGTGCTCGAACGCAATGTCGGCATCATGCTGTTCGGAGAAACCGGAACCGGCAAGGAAATGTTCGCCAAGGCCGTGCACCTGTCGGGCAGCCGCGTGCACAAGCCGTTTGTCGCGATCAACTGCGCCTCGATTCCGGAATCGCTGATCGAAAGCGAATTGTTCGGCTACAAGCCGGGCGCCTTCACCGGCGCCAGCAAGGAAGGCCAGCGCGGCAAGATTTTCCAGGCCAACGGCGGCACCCTGTTCCTCGACGAGATCGGGGACATGCCGGTCGCGCTGCAAGCGCGGCTGTTGCGCGTGCTCGAGGAGCGCGAGGTGCTCCCGCTCGGCAGCGACACACCGGTCAAGCTCGATATCCGGCTGCTCTGCGCGACCCATTGCGACCTGCAAAAAAAGATCGCGCTGGGCGAATTCCGCGAAGACCTGTACTACCGTTTGCAGGGCATCGCCATCACGCTGCCGCCGCTGCGCGAGCGCGCCGACCGGCATGAGCTGATCCGGCAGCTGATCGCGCAGGAAAGCGAACCGGACGAGCGCATCGGCATCGACCAGGCGCTGCTCGAGCTGTTCGACCTGCATCGCTGGCCCGGCAATATCCGCCAGCTGCGCCACCTGCTGCGCACCATGATCGCGCTGCGCGAATCGGACCAGTTGACGCTCAAGGACCTGCCGCCCGAGTTCTGCGCTGCCTGCGCGCCGGCCCCCGTGCCGGAAGCCGAATGCGCGCCGCAGGAGGACCTCAATCCACTCGAGAACGCCGAACGGCAGGCCCTGATCGAGGAGCTCAAGCGGCACGGCTGGAACATCACGACCCTGGCCAGGCAGCTCAAGATCAGCCGCAACACGCTGTATCGCAAGGTGCAGCGCCTTCACATCAAGAACCCCGGCAAGACCGTACTTCATTAAGCGAATCGATACCATGCACACCGAACAGCAATACACACGCACGGCGATGGCCCTGCACTGGCTCGTCGCACTGCTGCTGGTGGGCCAGTTCAGCTTCGGATGGTGGCTCGAAGGCATTGCGCGCAACACTCCCGAGCGCGCCTATTTCGTCAACCTGCACAAGAGCACCGGCATCCTGATCGGCCTGCTTATCCTGCTGCGCATCGGCTGGCGCCTCGCCCACCGGGCGCCGCCGCTGCCGCTGTCGATGCCGCGGTGGCAGCGCCATGCAGCTCACGCCAGCCATCTGGCGATGTACCTGTGCATGCTGCTGGTCCCCTTGTCGGGTTACCTCGCGTCCAACTTCAGCAAGTACGGCATCAAGTTCTTCAACGTCGTCAAATGGGCGCCGTGGGGCAGCGACGACAAGCTGCTGTATGCATTCTTCAAGCAGACGCACGAGGCCGCCACCGTGCTGCTCGCCGCCCTCATCGTCCTGCATTTGCTTGCGCTGGCCAAGCATGTGCTGTTTGACCGCTCCGCCATTTTTTCCCGCATATGGCCGCAGCGCGCACTGCGCGACTGACAACGGCCGGCCTTGCGCTACAGGGCGCTGAAGGCCTCGGCATCCACGCTCACCGACAGCGCCCTGCACTGCGGTGCGGCCGGACCGATGGCAGCGTCGAGCAGGTTGAGCACCATGGCGGCCGGATTGCAGCCGATCGAGGCGTGCAGCCCGGCGTACGAGGTCGTCATTCGCGGGTTGATTTCAAGCACCACCACGCCGCACTCGGCCAGGATGAAGTCCACCCCCACATGCCCCCACAGGCCGGGGATCAGCGCGGCGATCCGCTGGCCCAGCCGTTCGAATTCGCCGTCGCCGTCGGCCATGCCGTTGACCGTGCTGCCCAGGAAATGAAACTGGTTGCCGCGCACGGCAACGCGCTGCTCGTTGCAGCTTAGCAGGCGCGCGACTCCATCGCGGCACAGCAGCGACAGGCTGCAAACCTTACCAGGAATAAAAGGCTGCAGCACATAGCCGTCGCCCCCGCTTTGCGCGATCCAGTCCAGCGCAGCGCGCGCGCCGCTGAAGATGCGCGTGTCCACGCAGCCGGCTCCGTGTTCTGGCTTGACGACCCATGCGCCGGAATGGGCGGGCAAGCTGTCCGACGGCAAATACACCGCGGCCACCGCAATGCCAGCCTTGGCCAGCGCACGCGCCGTGAGCAGTTTGCTGGCTGCCAGGCGCACCGCACTCGGTTTGCTTCCCAGTAAAATTCGCTTGTGTCGCAACACCTTGCGCGACAGGCTCTCCAACAAGCCGCCCGACTCGGGCGCCACCGGCCACACCGCGTCGGCCGCCTGCACGCAGGCGTTGAAGCGGCGCGCGAACGGCCCGCTGTCGGCGACGATCTGCGCGCCGGTGGGCACATCAGGCATCGGCAGCGCCGGATCGGCCAGGGTGATGACCTCGACCCCGGGCACCTGCACCAGGTCGGCCAGCAGCGCGCGCAACATCATTTCGCCCTGGTGCCTGAGTGCAGGCGGCAAGGCGCGCTGGGCCGGGCCGCCGCCCGACGCATAGTCGAATGCAAAAATTTTCAAGGCTGGCACCTGGCGACCTCCTGATCTGTCCATTTGTTCGGGCAAGCCTGCGCGCACCTGGTGTCCTGAATTACAGATTCGTTGAATAAATAGGACGAGAATCTGCCCGATACTGCGTCACAAATGCGCGCAAGGCCTCGGCCTTGCTGTGCTTTGTTCCTTGTCTCAGGCCGATTTCGCCACATTGATTGTTCAACCAACTTGCAATTCAGGATACTAGCGCGTCCTGCTTTCATCCTTGGCCAGCGTGAGCGTTTCTTCCATCAGGGCCGGCTCCAGCGTGGTGCGCAACTGGTAGACGCCGCCGGGAACCTGCTCGCTCAGCACAAACACATAGCGCTTGCGCACGTATTTCTCGAAGCGCGCGTGCAGCGGGTCGTCGCGGTACGGTTCGATACTGACCTCCTGTCCGGTGAACGCCTTGCCGCCATAGGTGAAGCCAATGCTGCGCACCTGTGCACGCCCGGCCAGCGCCAGCCGGATCCGCTTGCGGAAGTAGTTCGGCGCGCCGCCAGTCAGGTGCTTCATCTCGGCGATGTCGCGTTCCAGGAAGCCGAGCAGCACCGGATTTCCGTGCCGGTTGCCGGCATCGGGCGCGGGGCGTTTCCTGCTGCCCGAAAGGAAGTCCATGCTGACCTGCGCGCTGCCGTCCGGCTTGACGGCGGCGACATCGAGATACACATGGTCTTCAAAACCCGGTTCGGCCGTGCCCGCCTTCTTGTAGGCGTAGCTCAGGCGAGCCGGCGCATGCAGCCGCAGGTGATCGCTCTGGAACAGCAGCGTCTCGGCCGCCGAAATCGCCTCTGCCGCGCCAGCCTGCGCCGCGCCCAGGCAGAGGGCCGCGCCCAGCACGGCCCCTGCCCTCCAGGTTCGCAGCGTCACAATGGCTGCCCCCGCTCGTCAAGCAGCGGCACCGCGTACTGCCTGAGGATGGCGGCGATCTTGTCGCGGTTCTTGCCGAGCGCCGCATCGATACGCTGCTTGAAGTCCTTCTCGCCGAAGCGCACCGCCATCGCGATGTCGAACTCGAACTGCATGCCGGGGTGCGGCGTCAACGGCAGCGCCACGATCGGCACCGCGCCCGACTGCTGCGCGAAATAACCGGCGATCGGCCCCCAGATGAAGGCAATATCGATTTTTCCGCTGGCCAGGTCCTTCTCCACCATTTCGCCCGGATACTGGTCGGCATCGCCGCTTTGCGGCTGGTAGGACACCATCTGTCCCATCAGGCCGTTTTGCAGCAGCCAGTCGGCCACCGGCGACTGGCCGAAGACGCCAAGGCGCAGCGCGCCGCGTTTTTCGGCGCTCAGCGTGAGCAGGTCTTCGAGCGTGCGCACGCCGTCGAGCCCGCTGCCCTTCACATACGCCATCGCATAGGTGGAACGATAATAGGGCCCGGTCGTGATGCCCATGTCGAAACCGCTCGCGACCCCGGTGATCAGGTCGCATTTGAAGCGCTCGGTGCCGGGCACCTTGGCGCGCAGCGTGTTGCGTATGAATCCCATGCGCTGCGGGTACCAGGTATACTCGATGTCCCAGCCCATTTCGTCGGCGAGCAGGGCCGCGATGCGGTTCTCGAATCCTTTCAGGTCGCGGTTCGAGAACGGCAGGTTGTTGGGGTCCTGGCAAACGCGCAGCACCTGGCGCTCCGGCCCGCCCGCCTGCGCTGTCGATGCGGCAAGGCAGGCGGCAACGACCAGTGCGCATGCCCCCCTGGCTGTGGCCGGGCTCATTTGGCGATCTCCTGCAAGCGGCCCGGCTTGATCGCGCCATCCGAGCGGCCCTTCAGGTAGGCGTACAAGTGGTCGATGTTCTCGACGACCTGCTTGCTGCCATCGAAGTTCGGCATGCCCAGCTTGATCCGGCCATGCAGCACCGTATTTTTGAACTCGTCCTTGGTGAGCACCTTCAGGCTTGCCACCAGCGACGGGCCGACCAGGCCTTCCTGCTGCGCGCCGTGGCAGCGTTCGCAGGCCATCGCGCGCCAGGTGCGCCAGCCGTTTAGCGTCTGGGCGTCGACCGTGTTGCCATCGACAACCTGGTAGGGCGTCTGCGCCGCGGCGCCCGAGGTGGATGCGCCAGCCATCCATACGCCGGCTGCCAGTACGATCATTGCGTGTGTTGTTCGTGTCTTCATATGGCCCCCTGAGGCAGGTGGAATGATGCCGGCAGCGGCGCCGGCATCATGGGGTTGGCGCAGCGTGCGCTGCGCGGGAGAGTTACTTGCCTGGCAGTGCGAACACGGTCAGCACGCCACCCAACTCGGTGTAGTGGGCCAGTTCCTTGTAGCCGCCCACCGCACCCAAGCCGTCGGTGGCGTTTTGCAGGCCCGCCGCCAAACCGATGCCGGCCCAGCCGCCGATACCCGAGAGCACGCCGATATACTGCTTGCCCTTGTATTCCCAGGTGTTGACGTTGCCGATGATCCCGGACGGGGTCTTGAACTTCCACAGTTCCTTGCCGTTGTTGTCGACCGCCTTCAGGTAGCCTTCCAGGGTGCCGTAGAACACCACGTCGCCGGCGGTCGAGAGGGCGCCGCTCCATACCGAGAATTTCTCAGGCTTGGACCAGACGATCTTGCCGGTCCCCGCATCCCAGGCGATGAAATTGCCCATGCCGCCGTGGCTGTCGGGAGCCGGATACATCGACAGCGTGGAACCGACATACGGCTGGCCGGCGGTGTACTCGACCTTGAACGGCTCGTAATCCATGCACACGTGGTTGGTCGGCACATAGAACAGGCCGGTCTTGGGCGAGTAGGTGGCTGGCTGCATATCCTTGGTGCCCAGCGCCGACGGGCAGATGCCCTTCGAGTTCACGTCCGGCCCGTTCTTGTCGGTGCTGTACGCGGCCACCACTTGCGGACGGCCGCTCTTCATGTCGACGTGGGTGGCCCAGTTCACGGCCGGATCGAATTTCTCGGCCACCAGCAGCGCGCCCGAGACCCGGTCCAGCGTGTAGCCGAAACCGTTGCGGTCGAAGTGCACCAGCGCCTTGTGCATCTTGCCCTTGACCTTGACGTCGGCCAGGATCATCTCGTTGACGCCGTCGTAATCCCACTCGTCGTGCGGCGTCATCTGGTAGGCCCACCTGGCCTTGCCGGTGTCGAGGTCGCGCGCGAAGATCGTCATCGACCACTTGTTGTCGCCCGGCCGCTGGCGCGGATTCCAGGTGCTCGGGTTGCCGGTGCCGTAATAGACCACGTTCAGCGCCGGATCATAGCTGTACCAGCCCCAGGTGGTGCCGCCGCCGATCTTCCATTGGTCGCCCTGCCAGGTCTTGAGCGACGAGTCCTTGCCGACCGGCGCCATCTTGCCGTCGGTCCAGGTCATGGTGGCCGCCGGATCGATCAGCATCTCGTTGTCCGGACCGGTGCTGAACGCCTTCCAGACTTCCTTGCCGGTGTTGATGTCGTAGGCGGTAATGCGCCCGCGCACGCCGAACTCGCCGCCGCTGATCCCGGTCAGGACCTTGTCCTTGAATATATGGGGTGTATTGGTGTTGGTTTCGCCGATCTTCGGATTGCCGGTCTTGACCTTCCAGATTTCCTTGCCGCTTTTAGCGTCGAGCGCGACCAGGGTGGTGTCGGCCTGCTGCAGGAAGACTTTTCCGTTCGCATAGGCCACGCCGCGGTTGACCACGTCGCAGCACATCACCGGGATCACGGCCGGGTCCTGCTTCGGCTCGTACTTCCACTTGATGCGCTGGTCTTCCAGCGCGATGGCATACACCTTGTTCGGGAACGGGCTGTGCACGTACATGGTGTCGCCGATGACCAGCGGACCGCCCTCGTGGCCGCGCAGCACGCCGGTCGAGAAGGTCCACGCCACCTGCAGGTTCTTGGCGTTGTCCTTGTTCACCTGCTTGAGCTCGCTGTAACGCTGATTGGCCAGGCCGCCTGCCTGCATGGCCCAGTTCTTGGGGTCCTTGCTCAGTTTTTCCGTATCCGAATCGGCCAGCGCAAACGCGGGCGCCACGGCCAGGGCCACATAAGGGACCCAGCGTTTCAAGCTTGTTTGAAATGACATGTCAACGTCTCCTGATAATTTTTATGAATCCGAAACTACTTGACCCTGCAACTTCCGGGCTGAGTGGTGGGTGTTGCCAAACGAATGGAGAGCATGGAGCGTGCCAGCGTCCGCCGCATTGGAGGGCTACAGGCGCGCATGCCGCGCCTGTTCTGCTTCCAGAACAATCGGCAGGCAGGACTGTGTCGTTTCCGTATCGGGGGGCTGTTGCGGGGGGCGGCGCGGCACTGGCCGCGCCTGGTCGATGGCGCTGCTTACTTGACCTGGAGCGCGGCAAGCCCCGTCCTTCAGGGCGGGGTCAAGAGCGCGGACGGCGCAGCCGTCCTTGGCTAGCGGAACCGTGTTGGTACTTGAATAAATCGCTGTATATAATTACAGTATGATTCGCCTGCAAGCCTACAAGTTTGAATTGATGCCGGATGGCGAGAAGCTGCGCTGTATGCGCCGCTTCGCGGGGTCGTGCCGGTTCGTCTATAACAAGGCGCTGGCAATGCAAAAAGAGAATTACGAGGTGGGCAACAAGTTCATCGGCTATGCCGGCCTGTGTAAGGCGCTAACCGGATGGCGCAACGGCCAGGATACGCCGTGGCTCAAGGACGCGCCCTGCCATCCGCTGCAACAGGCGCTGAAG
>Ga0207975_100632_pt1 | contig 15771 bp, 9 predicted proteins | sample LakWasMe91_HOW11_2_FD_183913 | JGI IMG/M metagenome (GOLD analysis project Ga0207975, IMG submission 183913) | Freshwater sediment methanotrophic microbial communities from Lake Washington under simulated oxygen tension - Sediment Metagenome... | ecosystem: Environmental > Aquatic > Freshwater >...
CGGGCCTGACCGAAATGCGCTCGATGAACCGCAATGGCCTGTCGTTAATCACTCTGGTATTTACAGATAAAACCGATGTTTACTTTGCCCGTCAGCTGGTAATGGAAAGGCTGATGGAGGTGATGGAGAAAATGCCGCCGGGCGTAACGCCGATTCTGGGACCAGTGGCAACCGGTTTAGGTGAGGTGTATCAATACACTCTGGATAAACCAGATGATGGTGAAAAAGAGCTTTCAGCAGAAGAACTGACTGAAAGACGCGCTATTCAGGATTGGGTGGTTAGGCCGCTGTTGCGTGGTATTCCCGGTGTGGCCGAGATCAACTCGCAGGGTGGCTACGTCAAGCAATATCAAGCACTGGTTAATCCGGATCGCATGAATCACTACGGTTTGAAGTTGCAAGACATTTACATGGCGTTAGCTAAAAACAATGCCAATAGCGGTGGCGGCGTGTTGCCGCAGTTTGCAGAGCAATATTTGATTCGCGGTGTGGGCTTGATCGAGAATCTGGACGATATACGTAATATTGTGCTTAAAGAGCAGAGTGGTGTGCCGGTTTTCATGCGCGATGTCGCTGAAGTCAAGCTTGGTCATGAGGTACGTGTCGGTGCGGTGCTGAAAAACGGCTATACCGAATCTGTGGGCGGCATTGTGATTATGATGCGTGCCGGTAATGCCAAGGAAGTAGTAAGCCGCGTTAAGGAGCGCGTAAAGGAAATTAACGATAAAGGCATGCTGCCAAATGGCCTGCAAATCGTGCCTTATTATGACCGAAGTGAGCTGGTGGATGCAGCACTGTTTACGGTAAGCAAGGTGCTTGTCGAAGGCATCATTCTGGTGATCATTATCTTGTTCCTGTTTCTTGGGGATGTGCGGTCCAGCGTTATCGTGGTTGCAACATTGATATTGACGCCGCTGATTACCTTTATGGCGATGAACTACTATGATATTTCGGCTAACCTGATGTCGCTGGGAGGTTTGGCAATTGCTATCGGCCTCATGGTTGATGGTTCTGTGGTAGTTGTCGAGAATGCTTTTCACCACTTGGGGCACCGGCAAGGGGAGAGCAAGGTACGCGTAGTACTCGAGGCCGCAGCTGAAGTAGGTACACCGGTATTATTTGGTGTAGGCATTATTATTTTGGTATTTCTGCCATTGATGACTTTGCAAGGCATGGAAGGCAAGATGTTTGCGCCTTTAGCGATGACTATTGCAATCGCCTTGTTTGTATCTCTTTTGATTTCACTGACATTATCGCCAGTGCTTTGTTCGTACATCCTTAAAGGTGGTTCGGGCGAAGATACCAAGCTGATTCAAACCATCAAGAAGCCTTATTTGAAACTGCTTAACTGGGCACTTTCAAATGATAAAAAAACCATTGCGGCATCAACTACAGTATTTGTAATCTCCTTGCTGGTGGTACCTTTGCTGGGTACGTCGTTTATTCCGGAAATGAAAGAAGGCTCAATTGTGCCGGGTATTAACCGTGTGCCGAACATATCTCTGGAAGAGTCCATCAAAATGGAAAATGAAGCGATGCGACTCATCATGGAGAAGGTTCCTGGTGTTAAATCTGCGATGTCGGGTATTGGCCGTGGTGAGAGTCCAGCTGACCCGCAAGCGCAGAATGAATCTACGCCTATTATTAGTTTGAAGCCTAGAGACGAGTGGCCTAAGGGCTGGACGCAGGATGATATTGCCGACAAGATGACCCAGGTGCTGTCTGAAGGCTTGCCGGGTGTGCAGATCGTGATGGCGCAGCCGATTTCTGATCGTGTGGATGAGTTGCTCACCGGGGTGCGCTCTGACGTTGCCGTAAAAATATTTGGTGATGACATGGTCAAGCTTAAAAATAAAGCCGATGAAATTGCCAAAATAGCTGGCACCGTGCCAGGCGCGGTGGACCTGCGTGTGGAGAAAGTATCCGGTCAGCAATATCTGAATATCACCATTAACAGGCAAGCGATTGCTCGTCAGGGCATTAATGCCTCGGATATTCACGATATTATTGAAACGGCAATTGGCGGCAAAGTTGCTACCGAAATTTATGAAGGACAGCGCCGTTTCTCTGCTGCGGTACGTTTTCCTGATAGTTTCCGCAATAACATTGAAGCCATCGGCAATATACTGGTGACATCTCCTAATGGCTCGCGCGTGGCATTAAGTGATTTGGCCGAGATCGAGATTCGAGATGGCCCTGCGCAAATCAGCCGTGAGTTGGGTAAGCGCCGTATTGTGGTGGCGATTAACGTAAGAGATCGTGACTTGGGTGGTTTTGTGGCCGAGTTAAAGCAAGTGCTTGATACAAAACTCAAGCTGCCGGATGGTTACTACTTGGAATACGGCGGCCAGTTTCAGAACATGGAACGCGCATTGAATCACTTGATGATTATTGTGCCGATAACCATTGCGGCGATCTTTTTCCTGCTGTTCCTGCTGTTTAATTCAGTACGTTACGCAGCGATGATTATCATGATTCTGCCATTTGCCTCGATAGGCGGTATTTTTGCCCTGCTGGTCACTGGTGAATACCTGTCGGTGCCAGCGTCGGTAGGGTTCATTGCGCTATGGGGTATTGCCGTATTAAATGGCGTGGTACTGGTTTCTTATATCCGTTCGCTACGCGATGAAGGCAAAAGCCAGGTAGACGCGATTGTAGAAGGTTGTAAACAAAGGTTCAGGCCGGTAATGATGACGGCAACAGTTGCCATGCTGGCACTGGTACCATTTCTGTTCGCGACTGGACCAGGCTCGGAGATTCAACGGCCATTGGCTATTGTGGTGATTGGCGGTCTGATCAGTTCAACGTTATTAACGCTGGTGGTAGTGCCAACCTTATACCGCAGGTTTGAAGAAACTAGAATCGAAGCATAATGCTCAAGATAAAGGAGTTGTTGTAATGAAAGAAATCAAAGCGGTTATACAACCTCATCGCTTGCCTAAAATTCGATCAGCCCTGCGTAACATCAAGGCGTTTCCAGGTATGACGGTGAGTAAAGTTGAAGGTTGCGGTCATTATGTGGCAAAACCGGCGCAAGGTATTAAAGAAGAGCTGACTGACTATAGCCCTAAGGTTCATATTGAAATGGTGGTTCCGGACGACATGCTCGAAGGCGTGTTGCAGATCATTGTGGAAGTAGGGCATACCGGTCAGGTCGGTGATGGTATTGTGTGGGTAACCTCGGTAGAGCGCTTTATCAGGTTATCCGAACAAATTAAGGTAATAGATTGCTAGTGATTAACCCCCGGTAATTTTATTGATCATTAATCAAGCTGCTCACTGCTCATGCCCAATATTGGCCTGTGCAGTGAGCAGTTTTCATATGTACTTTTTCATATGCACTGAAGCTTAATCGTATTTATTAAAGCCGCTAAAAGCCTTATACTACGACCCCTGCATTAAATAGCCCCCGTAGCTCAGTGGATAGAGCATCCCCCTCCTAAGGGGAGGGTCACACGTTCGATTCGTGTCGGGGGCACCAAAAAAATACTTTAAAATCAATTAATTAAATTTTTTTAACTTGTGTTTATATGGTTAATATTTTATCTGTGCAACTATAGTGCAACCAGCTAATGCATTGTTTTTCTTACTAATGAAACAACTTTTGGCCTTAGCACTTCTTGATCAACTTCTCCACGCATCATTTGATAGGCCAATTCAGTTAGGGTTAAACCAAATAAAATTTGTAGTGCACCCCCTTTGTTTTCACCGAATGCAAAATCTTTAAAGAATGTATTACTAAGAAAAATTAATGTGGGTGTATGTTCTGTATATTGAGTAGGTCTTGTAATTGAAGCACTTTGGTTGGATAGCACTTCTTCCATATTTGTAAGTTTTGATACAGTAGCTTTGATATCTTCTGTAAATAGATCATAGCGCCCAATATTTATCGACATTTCTTTTATTTGAGACGCTCCAGCTAAAATATCTGTATTCAACTCTTTTTCAAATGCTTTTATAAACAAGGCTAGGGCGAAACATGCAATATTTGTTTCATGTGATTCATCGAAAGGAGATATCGAAATTGATACTCTTTCATTGAGGTTTAAAACGACGGTCCAAGTTCGTGATCCATCCCCTTCATCTCTGAAGTAGATATCCTCCACGTTATCTGTAACTGTCTTAGCCAGTTTATTTGTTACATAAGGTTCGAGCTTCTCTTTAAGCAAATACATAAAGACAATGCCTGCATATAATATGCGCCAGTCCTCTAGATTTCCCTGATCTTCTTTTAATGTTGATATAAGTTTATCGATTGCTCTTAAAATAAGGGCATCACGGTACAAAGCGGGTGTATTCGACCATACTGTATATAAATGAACCACTAGCAAATGTATAAATATTGCCTTGGTAGTACTTTTGATCATTATCGGTATAGCTTCAATGAATCTTTCTGAAAAAGGTTCAGTTATATCCTTTGATTCATTATTTAAAACAAGTGCCAGTCCTGTTAAATAGGTTTTAGGGTGTTGAGGCAAAGCAGATGCGCATGCTGCATCCAAAGCATATTCAAAAGAACCCACATCTGGGATTTTTTTAAACATTTTAGCAGCCTCAAAATAGGCTTTTGAAGAAAGAACGTTTTTACCTAAACGCGAGTATGCTTCAGCTAATTCTCTATACGAGTACGCGAGACTTTCGCTGCTTATTCCATTCTTAACTAAGTTAATTGCATGTAGAGCGTGGTTTTTTGCAATTTCTGCGTTATTGGTTATTCCTTCTATATCAGTAAAATCATTTAATACATTCGCGGAAAGTCTTGAAGCATCTGCTTCAATATCTTTTCTACCGCACTTATTAGCGGATATACCAGCCAATTCGTATGTTTCAAGTGCAATTTTAGGTAGCTTTTGATCTCTATAAATGTTTCCTAAGTTTATTAAATTTAAAGCTTTTAGACACTCATCCCCTAGATCCTCTGCTATAGAAATAGCCTCATTTGCTAAAATTTCCGCTTGTTTATATTTTTTCGCTTTTCTCAATAATCTTGTATGGATATTACATACCCAAGCTCTTTGTCTTCTTTTGTCAGAAATTCCTTTGTTTCTAGTCTCAATATTCCCAATTAGGAAATTGATTCTCTTTGAGTCACCATCAATAGCAGTTAAAGCGGAAACAAGGTTTTTTTCAGCCAAATCTAGACCGTATATATCTTCCAAATTGGTGAATATATTTAGGGCTACTTCTAGGACTTTAATTGCTTCCTCGTATTCTTTTGCTCCCAGATATATAGCTGATAATTCAATCCCAATTCTGGCTTGATCCCATTCCATGCCTTTTTCGTAATAGTGGGTATATATTTCTTTCAGGGCCTCAACATCCTGGACTTCAATTCCTTTTCGGGCTTTAGCACTAATTTCAATTTCCTGAATTTTGTATTGGTCTAATTCCCCTAATGTTAAAGATAATGTTTTTGCCTCATTTAATAACTCCGTTGATTTCTGAGTTTGCCCTAGTAGTTCTAGAGGATAAATAAGTGAAATCAATAATTCAAAGGCTGTAGATTTACTTTCAAAGTCTTTTGCCTCAGCCAGCATTTTAGATAAGATTGAAACCCCTAATTTCCAATCACCAAGTTTAGTAGCTTCAACTGCTGCTAAATTTTGATATTCTTTTTCACTACCATCATCTAGCTGTGAAGCTAACCAATAGACTTGTCTGTAATTACCTTCTTTCTCCCAAAGATTTATTAACCTATTTGTATAAAATTTAAATAACTGAGGAGATTGTTTTATATCTTTGCAGATTATTTGAATTACATTTTCATCTTTAATGACAAAACCTCTTGGGCTGTCATCTAGAGTGCTATTAAAAGGTCTTAAATCTTCCATTAGCTGAGATATGGAATATTGCTTATCACCTCTTAAAGACAGCAAGTCTGAAGCTGTAAGTGGAAGCTTATTTATAGCTATGTAATGCAATAATTCTTTAGCAGTGGAAGATTCTGAGGGATATAAAAACTCAGAATTTACTTTAGATGCATTCAGAGAATAGTTTGCGTAAATACTTGAAGATTCATTAGCAGTGAAAATTAGCCTCTTACTCTCATTAAAGCCTCCCGCAGTATTAATGGAATCTATAAGTTCTTGAATAAATTCATTTTCATCGACAATTAAGGTAATAGTTTCAAGTTTCTGCCATACTTCTAAAAACTGCCCCCTAGCTTCCTCGAGGCTCAGAGGCGCTGATTTAAATTCCAAAGGTTTATTGATAGCATTTGCACATACAACAAACAAATCTATAGGTGCCAAATTTGTTGCACGTACATAAATTGCTTTTAATCTTAACGAAACTTTGGCAACAAGGTTTGTTTTTCCTGACCCAGATGGGCCATTTATACAAAGTACTAAATTGGTTTTATACAAATCATAAATTTCATTAAGTTTGACTTCATCATCCTTATCCTTGATTTCAGATGCGCTTCTTCTGCTTAGAACATCTTCTGCACTCTCTTCTATTACTTCTCTACGAGAGTCATTCTTCAAATAAACCGAAACTATTTCTGCTGTAATATCGTTCTTTACTCTTTCCTCTAAATCACTGGGGTCACGATAATAAGAAACTGTGTAGGGTCCATTTCTAATTGCATTAAGCATCTCTTCTAATTTTTGCTCTCTTGATAAATCTCCGTCATGAACGTAAAAGAGTGAACGAATATTTCTTTTCTTTGCAAATTGAAATTCATCCTCAATTCCCGATATATCCATGTCGTGAGCAATATATCCATAACCAGCTTTATAAATGCCGACCATTAGATCTGCATCATTCAGTTGCGAGAGATAGAGATCTCTAGGGGAATAACTTCTTGAACCAAGATGCTCGAATAGAATAGGCCTGTGGCGAATTTCAGAGATGGCTTTTTTTACTATATTCCTTTCTAAAGCACACTCTTTAATCCTAGAGCTTACAAATATATTCAGCCTTGATTGGGTATTTCTGTATGTCCATGATTTAGTCATTCACAAATCCTTTATTACGAAAAAGGCCTTGTAAATTGTTAAGATCATTTTCTTTTTGATTCTTATCTAGGACAGAGAGAATATCTAATCTGATTTGTTCGCTGATAAGTTCAGGGGTTAAAAATTTTGGTAAGGTTTTTCCGTCAGCAATTTCAATTCTTTTATCGATATGTTTCCATATAACATCTCTGTAATTTTTACTTTGAAGATGTTGGTAATGAAGTGATCCATCTTTAAGTTCATTACTTAAAATAAGGTTAATTATTGCTTGTATGATTTGACTTTGACTTAAGTCCTTGCAACCCGCATGTTCGCGAATTAAATCGGTGTAATTTGCAGCAATAATTCTTTCTCGAGTAATAGGGAAGGCGAGATCGAATACTTTTTTTCTATTTTTACAATAATCAGAAGGACTGGTTACATTATTAGGCTTTGGTTCATTTTGTTGTTTTTGTTTGCCAAACTTAGGATTACTACCATCCTCATTTTCAAAATCTATTTTGAGATCAAATTTAATAATGTCAGGAAGGTGTTTTAATTCTATAACAGCATTTGGATTAAGGTTTCTCGATGGATTCATTCCAAATGTGACTAAAACAGGGCTCATCATCGAGGAATCTAGATATTCTTTTAAATCGAGTAAAAAATTATTTGTAGTATCAAATTTTTTTACATAAGACACATTCATTATTATTGGGTTAAATAAATCAGTTTGTGGAACAGTTCTATATAAAGAACGATACATTTCAGGATTAATCCACATTTCATAACTTTTATCTCTCTTCAATATAATATGAATTTCAACGCTATCTCCATCTGTCTCACAACCCCATCTTTTGAAGTGTTCAAAAGCACTTTCAATAGCTTTTTGATTTTCTACTATAAGAGTTATAAAAGGAATTGGATTAGGTGCTCCAGTTACTTGTTTGAATCCATAAGCGCAACCAAATATCTTTGCATCTCGTAATTTCTGATTGAATTCAGTATCTGCTAATGCAATTATTTTCCTCAGTTCACCAAAGTCAAAACCCATCATTTTTGGAATGTTTTTCTTAGTATGTTCTTTTAATCGAACTTTCTTTTTTTTCTTTTTTGACATTGGATCACTTCACATTTTTTGTATGGGTTAATTTTATACTTTAAATGCTTCGTTATTAAATATTGATTTACCAAGTTTCATGAATTTCACTATTCGTACAGTTATTGACAGTACTCCAAGGGGGCTAAAGCCCTAAACCCTTTGAAAATTTTTTCTCAGTTTCATACCCTGTCAATGGATAGGGCTCCAATGGAGGGGCAGGGGTATCCAATGGAGAGGTCTCCAATGGGGAGGTTCTTATCTTATGCTTTTGACTTTCTGGATTGAAAGTTACTGTCCATTGATGAATGTGTGTGGGTATTGTAACGTTCATATAAGAAACTCCAATTATTTGGTAACCTTGGGGTTCAAGGTAGCGATTAGGCTCATCGCTCCACTGACGAGCAATTTTAAAAGAGCAATCTTTTCGCTTAATAGCTGGTCCACCCATCAATTTGATGAATGTTTCCCAATCACCTTTATCTGCGGCTTCCCAAGCCTCTAATAATAACCCTTTGAGCTCTTTGCCTTGTGTTCGACGTAATTCACGGTAGAGCGTCACTGGAGGGCCTCCAAGCTGCTGAAATTGACGAACGTTCCAAGTTGAAGCCCAGTTTGCTATGCGCTTTGCAGAATTCTTTGCATCTTTGCCATATAAATCGTCGTCTATACCATAACCGTCAATGCTTTTTGAGATGTATTTTGCAATGTAACCTGTTGCGCTTCCTCTTTTCGGGTCGACCTTAACAACGGTAAAACGATGTTCTGCTGCACCATTCTCGTTTTCATTTTCACGCATTGCGTAAGCGCGCATGATGTTTGTAATTTGATTGAAGTTTGCTTTTGGCATGAAAATCAGTAAATGCCAGTGGGGCGTACCATCATGATGTGGTTCTACGACTCTAAAACCATAGTACGTTAACCCGTCACGCTTTAATTTTGATCTGATTTGAGACCATGTTTTTGTAAGGTACTTTTGCGCTTCCTGTGGGCTTGTACCGTCATACTTTGGATTAGCGTCTCCTGATCTCGCAAGCCTTGCATGCATACGAGAAGGGCAGGTAATTGTATATAACACTGCAATATGACCTAGTGCCTTTGAAGTCTCTTCTGTACCACGTATTCTTACCATGAGTTCAGCGCGTCGGTTCGATGGGTTAGCAAGGGAGTTGTCGATAAGCTCCTGTAACGTGTACTCCTGACCTAGCTCATTTATTAGAATGGATTTTTCTGCGGCTAGCTTGTTACGACGTTTTTGCTGTCGCTTCCTTTGCATGGTTTCATCACTGATATAGATACCAGCATTGCGATGCACCAATCCCAAATCGATAGCGCGTTTCTCTACGTTACGTATCGTTGTGTTACGTAACGTACGGCGCCACCATAATTCATCGCTGAAGCGATTTAATATACCTTCTACAGATAACGTAATGTTACGTATATGTTGATTTTTCTCTGTAACGGTATCCTTTACTGTTACGTTACTGTCTGTAACGGTTACAGAATTTTTTCTTGGTTTAATTTTGAATCTGGGAGGTATCGTAATCCTGTAACGAATACTGAGATATGACAGCATGAATTCATAAGCCTGTTTATCATTTCTGAAACGCATGCGTTGAAAGAAACAATCAGTGGCTGCCTTTTTTGCAAAACTAACTAAATCATCATCGCTAGCTGCTAATGACAAAGCATGTTTGGATAAGTCGTCTTTGATATCCAGCAAAAACAAGTTTGCTGCTTGGCGTCCATCTTTTTCATATATCCGTATATAGCGGTCTGCAACAGGAGTAGCCAATCGATCAGGCAGACTGGTTAGAATAGGCCGCCGAAATGTCCAGTCGTTATCGAACTGGTTTGCAATTTTCTCAGCAACAGAGGCAGACTCAGGAAATGGCTTAACTGGATCAAATCTTGATCTTGCGTAACTCATTTTAGTTACTGCCTGCCATAGTTAAACCTGATTGCTTTGTACTGCGACTTATAAATGCAGCAACTTCATTCTCGCAATAGCGAACAAGGCGACCAGCTTTAATGTAGGGGAGGTTATAACGACCAGTACAGCGCCATACTGCAAGCGTGTGGGTGTTGACACCTAAGATTTCAGAAACTTGTTCTGCTGTTAGTAGTTTGTTATTCATTTTGTTTCACGTCCTTTTTCGTTGTTTAGTGCAAGTGCACGAACGAAAATTTAAGTGAAACGAAACTTATAAAAAATTACCGCAAATGGTTCCTAAATTAGGGCATTACGTAGGATTTCGCAGTATTTAACTGTTGGAAAATAGTGTCTTTAATACATTGTTTTTATTAGATTTTGTACCTCTTTTGAAACTTAGTCCAATATCCGCAATATCCCGATCGAAAGTATCTTTGCTAATTTTTTTACATGCAGGATTTACTTTCTCTAGAACCTGTAAGAAATCTTCTTTTGTTACGGGAATTGCTTTGCTATCCCATTCTTGATGATGTTTTCTAAAAAGCTCTTCAGCCTGAGAAGCAAACTCTCTGATCGCTTTTTGCCTGTCTCTCTTTGCTATTTCCCTAGAGTTGGTTGCTTTTGCAGTTTTAAGCATAGGTTGAATATTGCTTTTGGGGTATATCAATGCTTCTAATTGTGGGTGTACATATTGTTCTTTTTCTTTAAGCCATCTTACCCATTCAAATGGTTTTACGCGCCATTGTTTGGGTTTGGCTTCGGGGTTGATTAACTGTAATGAATGACCTGCGCAACTTTGAACTAACTCCCAAAACTCTGAATTTCTTGGATTGAATAGAGTTTCATAGTCGGGTTTTTCTGCCTTAATTAGGGGCATGGCTTCGTCATATACTAGCCATGTGTCACGTTTGATCCAGATCTTGAATAATTCGTTACATCTGATTTGTTCTTTTTTGGTTTTTTCTATCGCGGTTGCCTTGGCTCTTAGTGCTGCCTGTTGAGCTTCGTAAGCACGTTGTTCTGGGCTTTTTCTTGCTTCATGGGCAGCTTTAGCTTGTGTGTATTCATTCGCAAAAATTAAAGCTAGTTCTGTAAATGATTTTTTGCCCTCGGGAATTTCAGACATACGCCTTTCAAGATTATCTTTAAATTCCTCCATGACGCCGGTACTTTTTTTGTTCTCAGGGATTTTGTTTTTTTCGTCCATAATTTGACTGCTTACTCTTTATATCTGGCTAGTTATTATTGAGAAAACTTGATTTATTAGCTTCCCAGTAGGCTTCGAATTTTTTTCTATTTTGTATGTAGTCATTACCACATTTAACCATGTCGTCTGTATGAGTACATTCAACTTTTTGTTTGAAATTTTGATTCCATATAGTTTCTTTTATAGACTCTTCTTGCAGCGCTTCAGCGTGACGCAGGTTTTGTTCGCGTACTGCCTGTTGTTGTGCAATGAGTTGTTGTTTTTTAAGTGCCTCTAGCGCTTTTCTATCTTCTTCTTGTTTTTTGATACGTTTTTGACTTTGCTTTTGAGTCTCATAAGACTGTTTATTTATATTGGTTTGCTCATACTTGGGAAATGTCTTTGAAACACTGTTAGAAAGTTGGTGTATGACCCATAGTAGGGTCAGCATGAAGACGGCGCTTAATAAAAGTGCTATTGGAAATGATAATGTTTTTTTGCTTGGGCTGAAATGCTGTGGCTGAGGTTCAAAAGTCCAATCATTGTTAGTTGGGGGGCTATTTTGTGTATTTGGTAAGTAATTGGAAATCCTTAATTTGATTTCTTCAAGCTCAGGCATTGCTTCGGCATGCCACCTAATGAGGGGAATTTTTGCAGCAGCTAGATTTTTATTTTTTTTATCATCCCTATCTATTGCTTTGGCAGTGTTATGAGTTTTGTCGTCAAGTTCTATAGCGGTTACGATAGAAAACTCTTTAGTGCAAATCAAATAATCGACGCTTTGCTGTGAGATGGGGTTAAACCACTTGTAAAATTCATTTTCTATTATTTGAGATTTATCGACGTCAATAAATCGTGATAGTTGCACCTGTGCCAATACAACATGGTCAGGGAGCGCTTCAACTAAGCGATGATAGAAAATGGTTTCAGTCTTAGTTAGAGGTTTGCTAGAAATATAAGGTGCAGGTTCAAAGTCAAATAACGGCGGCGGCTTTTGTTTAGCAAAGCTAACGAGAATTAAAAATAAAAAAAATAATAAAAGAAGGATGATTAAGGTATTCATATTTTTCTTTTTAGTTGGTAGTGGTTTATTTTGAAGCTGTTTTAAACATTGCATCTGAAGCTGCATTAACTGCTTCACGTACTGGATCAAGATTTAATCTTGCATAAATCAAAGTGGCATCTTGGCTTTTATGTCCAAGGGCTTTGCCAATCATTTGCAAACTTGCACCTTGCGCTGCCATGAAGCTGCCAAAAGTACGCCTAAGATCATGTATTCTCAAGTTCTCAATATTTGCTTTCGCCAACAATGACGCCCAAGCCTTTTTAGGCTCTTCAAGATGACCGCTTTTAGAAGGAGCAGAGAATACCCATTCTCCTTTTTCTGTTGCCTGTCGTGCTTCTAAAATGTTCAATGCAGTAGATGTTAGCGCAACTTGATATGGTTCTCCATTTTTTGTGTCAGGTACGCGCCAGATAGCCTGACTTAAATTGATGTCTTTCCAGCGCATTGCTAACACATTGCTTTTACGTGCACCTGTTGCTAGTAGCATCATAAAAAAATCTCTCATGACGCTGCTTTGTAGCTCTGATACGGCAATTAAGAAACGTTGCAGCTCATCACCATATAAAAAACGATCTCTCGAAATTTCTGGGTATTTAGGAATGTTGGCTGTTGGGTTCTTATTGTTAAAGAGTTCCCAGTCGATAGCGCGGTTAAACATGGCGCGGAGGAGGGCTAAAGCGATGTTTGCAGTTGCAGGGCTTTTATCCTTAGCAAGCTTGGCGATATGCGCCTGAATTTCAGTGCGCTTGATATCAGATAGTTTTCTGGTGCCCCAATGGGATAGGTAAAGACGATAATTGCTAATAGCATTTTCAGGGCGCCTGTTTCTAGCTAATGCATGTCTGTCCATATAGGTTTTATGCAGATCATCTAGTGTTAATTCTGCACGTCTATTTCTCTTAACTTCATTGCGGTTAAGTCCTGAGTCCAGCTCGCTATTAATTTGACTGGCTCTCGTTCTGGCTTGCTCTATGGTCGTGTCAGGATAGCGCCCTAATAAAATGCGTTCTGTTTTTCCCTGATGTTTACGGAGTAAATAAAAGGTTTTAGTTTTTGCGGAAACCATGATTGAAAGACCGCGAACTTTATCATCATAGTAAACAGATCTAGTCTGGTTTTCTTTGATGGTGAGTGCATCTATCGCTGCTTTAGTAAAGCGTATTCGATTCATTTTTAGATCAACTTTATGAAAGGGGTTGCTCTAATTACATAAAAAAGTGCACCTTTTTAAAACCATCCCCTTTTAAGGGGGCGGTATTCCGCTAATTTCTGTGCAACTTATGTGCAACTTTTTAGCGGAATTTAGGGCTATTTCGGTGTAACTGTGTGAATCGAATAATACATGTAAGTTATTGATGTGTATAGGTAGATATATGTAAATATACCTTGGTGAATATTGGGGAAAATCGTTAAAAACTAACTCCTAAGGGGAGGGTCACACGTTCGATTCGTGTCGGGGGCACCAAATAAAACAAAGGCTTACAGTTTAACGACTGTAAGCCTTTTGTCATTTCTGGCTCACAATTTATTACTGTTTAAAATTGTGGTTTGTCTCCTATCGTTCTTTTCCTATTGTTCTCTCAAAATACTACGAATTTAAGCAGCTTTTAAAACAGACGCTCTCTTCCTTTGCTATGCGGGGTGTTTGCATTTTTAGTGCAATAAATGATACGTTTCATATACTATAGGTGCAAAAATGGGTATCGTAAATATTGATGGAGATCTTCACGATCAGATTCGCAAGGCAAGCACTGTGTCATGCAGGTCCATAAATGCCCAGGCGGCCTTTTGGATCAAAGTCGGCATGTTGTGCGAAATGAATCCAACGCTAAGTTTCAATGAGGTTATTATCCAAGAGCTACGAACCGCCGGTGTTGCCGCTGATTCACTGAGGGTGAGTGCTGCATGACAAAGCGACCCGAAGAGATTGCCTTGATGTCGGAGTCTGGCAAGCTATTGGCCGAAGTTTTTGGCTACCTCAATCAACTGAATCTAATAGGCATGTCCACCATGCAGGTTAATGATTTAATAGATAGCTATATCGTCAATGAACTCAAAGCACGTCCGGCAAGCAAGGGACAATATGAATATTGCTATGCACTGAACTCATCCAGAAACAATGTTGTGTGTCACGGCGTTCCATCTACTATGGAAATTTTGCAGAGTGGAGACATCGTCAATTTTGACATTACACTTGAGAAAAATGGCTACATTGCAGACTCTAGCAAAACTTATCTTGTTGGGGAGGTGTTACCATCAGCTAAACGACTCGTTCAAACCACATATGAAGCGATGTGGAAAGGAATCAAGGCTGTTCGCCCTGGAGCCCGACTTGGTGACGTGGGATATGCTATTGAGCGTCACGCCAAAAGAAACGGCTATTCAGTCGTCAGAGAATATTGCGGGCATGGGATTGGACGTGAAATGCATGAGGAACCACAAGTTTTACACTGGGGTAAGCCGAAAACCGGTTTAATGCTGCGGGAAGGCATGGTATTTACCATTGAACCAATGCTTAATCAGGGGCAATCGGCTGTTTTTACCCAAGCAGATGGCTGGGCGGTTGTTACTCGGGATGGGCAGTTGTCTGCTCAATTTGAGCATACTGTCGCAGTTACAAAAACGGGAGTAAAGGTTCTTACACTTCGAGCGGAGGAAAAAGGCCAGTCTTGCGACTAGTGTTGACGCGCATTTAAAAATGACTAGATAAAACCATATTTTAATGATGGTAATATATTTCTTCACACAGCATTCATTTTCGAGGAGAGGTTAATAATGACAAGCGAATATTTTGACGCACCAATATTTATAAAAGAGAAGCATGAATCGACCGTAGATATCCTCCAAACTCCTTTCTTTTACAATGATCAAGGGCAGCCGACCTATGTTAGCGAGCTTCCAAGCGGCATAGCGCCACTTGCCCCGGCGGTGACTAATGCCAATGTGGCCATAGGACATGAATATGTTGTTTCTGAAGTGATCGGCATAAAACAAACTCCACCTTATGGAGTGGAAACTCAACTTGGATTTATCGCTAAAGAAGTGGTGTTTGAGCCGATGTGGGCTACCCGCGATGTAGCGGCAGCGTTTGGAATTACGCTTGTTGAAAAAGGACAGGGGGTGCAATTAAGTAGTCCTGTAGCGGAGCTTTCCCAGGTTGAATATGAATATGGTGTCTTTGCCGGACACTGGTCGCCATATCAGGGTACGGGTAACAAGTTGTTAACTGTTGAGTGCACAGACCTTGAGCATCACAACTTTCCACATATCTTTGCTTCAACTGACCCCAATTTTCCTTTAGTTATATCGGTCGGACGATATTGGCCTAAACTAAGCAAAATTCGACTGGCTGATCTGTGGGTGCCACGTGGAAGTGCGCTGTATATTCCTCCTAAACCTGCACCTGGTGAGTTAGAATGCCTTGATCTGCATAATAATAGAAACTCGGCCCGTGCGTGCTGGGGGGATATTGAACAGAACAGCTTGGTCACCAAGACGCTGCTTCAAACCCAAAATGGATTTTTTTACTGGTATTGGAACGCAACGCCC
>Ga0207975_100638_pt1 | contig 15683 bp, 9 predicted proteins | sample LakWasMe91_HOW11_2_FD_183913 | JGI IMG/M metagenome (GOLD analysis project Ga0207975, IMG submission 183913) | Freshwater sediment methanotrophic microbial communities from Lake Washington under simulated oxygen tension - Sediment Metagenome... | ecosystem: Environmental > Aquatic > Freshwater >...
TCGGTTGCAGCGTCACGATCGCAGCCCCTTCATCGACAAAAGTGCGCAAACCGCCCGAATGGTCGAAGTGGGCATGGGTGTTGACCAGGTATTTGATCGGCTTGTTGGGAATGATCTCCTTGAGTTTAGCGATAACGGCCTGTGAGCGTTCTTCATTTTGCGGCGCTTCGACCAGCACGATGTGGTCGCGCTGATCGATGGCGACGCTGTGATGGCTGCCGCCGGTCAGGTAGTAAACGCCCTCGGCCAGCTTGTTAGGAGTCACGACCACAGCCGGTGCCTTGGCGACTTGCTGGGGTACCGCAATGTCGACCGCCGGGTTCGCTTTGACGGCCGAAACGTTGATGTCCAGCACCGGATAGCCGCCCTGATTGCGGACGATGTGAGCGGGAAACTGGATGCCGCCGAAGTCTTTGTAATCGGTGTATAGAGTTTCGACCAGCGTGTCGCCGAGTACCGGATTATCGATCCAGGTCTGCACCCGCTCGACCTGGTTGTTGGCGTTGATGGTGCCGACATAGCGATACTTGTCGGCAATGCTGAACGATACTTCGGTGCCGCTATCGACAGCTTTCGAAACGGCATGGTTGGTTTGCGCCGCTTTCAGGAAGCCTTGCGGGCTTGCCCAGATTTCAGCCAGACGCTCTTCAACAGCTGCAGGTTGCGCGCTTGGCGCCGGAGCCGCATTACCGGCAGCGGCCACGTTCCAGGCGGTGCCGCCGCTGACGTATTGATCGACCTTTTGCTCGACCGGCGCAGGACGCAAGCGGCCGGGTTCCACGACCTGGCTGCGGGTGATCTGCACCCGCGCACTGGCGGTGTCGTAATTGATGTCGGCAGTAAAGTTTTTCACGTCGAACGGCGGCCAGGATAAATCCGGATTCGGCGCTTGACCGAACTGGTACCAACGCCCGCTGCCTGAAAATTCGATGGATTTAATGCTGTCGGCACCCGAGGTCTCAGACGCCGCCTGCAAGTCCTGCGGTTGCAGCAAACTGCATCCCGCCCCAGTCAATGCGACTGCCAAGCCAACAGCGGTGTATATCGATCTATGCATGAAACCCCCTTGGGTTTGAATATGGTGGAAAAATAAATATGAAGAGCCAGCCAAGTACAAAGCAAGAGGCATACCAGTCGACTTTGATCAGGGGAAAGGACATCTGAAGGCACGGTAATGTTGCCTTGGGCGGCAAGAGGCGATTGATCTGTTTTGTAACACGGCCCAGTCATGCTGAAATTCCAGCAGCTTTTGTTGAAGCGCTGCTTCTATCGGGGCAGTTTTGCTGCTGTGTTGAAAAACAGAACACGGATGCCAAAAGTAGGCGCCTCTAGGCGACACTGATTAGGCGGATTTAAACGGATTATTTCTTTTGAGCAAGCGGGACATCGTCATTCCGACAGTCCCTTACCTGGCGTTAGGCGAGAAACAGGCCGATAGGCAGACCTTCCAGGTTTTTAAAACCTGGAAGGTCTAACATGCGCGCCTTACAACCTATCCTGATATGCTCCCACTTAAAAAACATTGATAGCGTAAGTTTATTTACGTATAATTAAAACTCGTTACGAAATATTACAATTTTTTATACACTCTTAGGAATTATTACAATGGCTAAAAATGCAAGAGACATCGCGGTAGATATTGATGGTTTTATGAAGAAAAAGACCCTGAATGTTTGGACGCTTTCGTGGGCACAACTTTACGAAGTTACGGAGCGTGAACGAATCAAACCAGCTTTCCTAGAGGACTTTCGCGCGACTTTGAAAAACAATGGGCTGGAAATTACTTATGGCATCAATGCGATTGTGATTCATCGAGACTCCAATTTTGGCCCACAAGAGTATATGTTGTAATGAAATAACGCTAAGCAATTGATGCATAGCGATTTTTTGTGACCATCTAAGCCATAGGTGCATACTGTCTATACGCGTATAGTCTATTAGTCAAATCCATGCCCCCATTACCCAGTGTAACCCCGTCCCAAACGTTTCTGTGGTGCCTGGGCTCTCTAGTTGTACCTAACCAACTACAATTGTTTCGAACGGGGCAACATGCCCCGTCCGGCAGGTTATACCGCATCACAATTTGGCAACACTCTTTTCCTTAGGTTTATCATCCGGTTTCTTCTGCACTTCCACCACGCTGACCGTCTCGCCTTCGACCAGCAGATCCGACGGACTGGCGACCAGCACATCGCTGGGGCCCATACCTTCCAAAACTTCGACTTCTCGCCCGAAATCGCGACCCAGCTTGACCGGACGAAACGCGATGCGTTTTTCGGCATCGACAATAACGACATGCGTACCCGCCTGATCGATAACCAACACATTGGCAGGCACAACCAACGGACTGGCTTTGCTGCCGACCACGTTGATCGAGATTTCCACATAGGAGCCGGGCAATAATTTTCCCTCTTTATTCGGAAGCGCAATATCCACTTGGCGTGAGCGATTGACCGGGTCCAGGGCGCCTGCAACATGCTCGACATGGGCGGCGAGAGGCTTGCCTTGCGCATCGGCAGGGCGCACTGCCACGTCCTGCCCCACCTTGACATCGTCCGCGTAAGCTTGAGGAACCCAGACGGTCAGGCGGAGCGGATCGATTTGCGTCAGCGCGAACAATTCCTGGCTGCCCGCATTAATCAAGCTGCCCACATCGACACTCCGGCGCGTAATAACCCCCGAAAACGGCGCGACGATACGGCGATAATCCTCAACTTTTTCAAGCCGTTTGACATTGACTTGGGCCGCCGCCAGATCGGCTTCCGCCTGCAAAACGGCGCTACGTTTTTCATCGAACTCCTGTTGAATAACGCTGTCGGTGTCTTTCAGCAGCGTCCATCGCTTTAACGTGGAGCGCGCCAATTCCAGCCTGACTTTGATCTGTGCCGCCGCAGCATGCGCCTGGGCCAATTCCTGCTCCAATTCGGGAACATCGATCACGGCCAACAGCTCGCCTTTCTTGACCTGGTCGCCGATGGTCTTGTGCCAGACGCTCAGGTAACCGTTGCTGCGGGCATAAAGCTGCGTTTCGGTGTTTCCGCGCAAACTGGCAGGCAACACAATTTTGCGCGACGCCTCGCCCGGCTTGGAGCGCACTGCGATGACGCTACGCGACAGGCTGGCCTCGGTGCGCTGCCGCAAGCTCTCGGCCTCGCTTCGGTTAATCCCCAGCCGCCAGCCTCCGGCCAGTAGTAAAAACAACAACAGCCCGAATCCGAATCGCCTGACAATAATCAGCGTCCGTTGCGGATGGGATCGCAAAGCAAAGACAGGATTTTGATAATTACTCATGACAGTTTCATTCAGTGATAAGGATAGGTCGAGTCGAATGGCGATGTTCAAGCCAGCGATGCGTGGCGGCGAAAACGATCGGCACAAACAGCAACGTGGACACCGTGGCGAACGCCAGCCCGCCGATGACCGCGCGGCCCAGCGGCGCGTTCTGTTCGGCGCCCTCGCCCCAGCCGACAGCCATCGGCAGCATACCGACGATCATCGCAAAAGCGGTCATCATGACCGGCCGCAAGCGGGTGGCTCCGGCTTCCAAAGCTGCCGTCACCGGCGGTACGCCGTCGCTCAGCCGGGTGCGGGCGAACGAAACCACCAGAATGCTGTTGGCGGTGACCACGCCCATCGACATGATGCTGCCGGTCAAAGCGGGAATGCTCAGCGTGGTTCCGGTCAGAAACAAGGTCCAGGCGATTCCGGCCAGCGCCGCCGGTAAGGCGCTGACGATAATCATCGGATCGAGCCAGGATTGAAAATTGACCACCAGCAACAAGTACAACAATACGATAGCCACGGCCAATCCGGTCGCAAGTCCGACAAACGAACTGTTGAGAGTCTGGATCTGTCCGCGCACCGCCAATTCAACGCCGCGCGGCAATTTGGCCCGGCTGTCTTCGATCAGCCGATCGATATCGACGCTGACCGAACCCAAATCCCGGCCCTCGACATTCGCGTAAATATTAAAAACGTTATTCGAGTTGAAGTGAGTCACTGCCGCCGGTTGCACCGAACGCTTCATCGTCACCAGGTTGCCCAGCAATTGTGGCTGGCGGTTATTATCGCCGCCCACCGGCGTCCGCATCAGCGCTTCGATGCTGTCGAGATCGAGCGGATTGCCCATCACGCCGATGTTGACGGTATTGCCATTGTTGGGATTCAGCCAATAGGTCGGCGCGGTTTGCATGCTGCCGCTCAGGGTTAGCAGCAGGTTTTGCGCCACGTCGCGGGCCGAAAGTCCCAGTTGCTGAAGCTGCGAGCGATTCATCTCCAGGTCCAGCGACGGCCGGTTGGTGCGTTGGTAAATATGCGCATCGACGATACCGGGAATTTGCCGCAGCCGGTTATTGAACTCGGCGACCAACGGCATAACCTCTTCCGGCTTGCCGCCGACAAACTGGATGTCGATCGGCGCCGGAATACCGAAGTTAAGCGTTTGACTGACCTGATCGGCGGGTTGGAAAAAGAATTCGAGCCCTGGGAAACGACGCGGCAATTCGGCTCGCAGATCCTTGATATAGTCGACACTCGGCGCGTGATCGCCGGGACGCAGGGAAATCATGATTTCGGTGTCGGCGGTTTCCACCGTGCCGGAGTTGCCGAACAGCGTATTGCGCGTACTATAAGGCCCGCCGATAATATCCAGCACGTCGCCCAGTTCGTGCGCCGGAATGCGCTCGCGGATCGCTTTTTCCACCGCGTCTATTTGGCTGGGCATTTCTTCTATCCGCGTCCCCGACGGCGCGCGGACATGCAACCTGATCTGGCCCGCATCGACCGCCGGAAACAAATCCTGCCCGAGCAACGGCACCAGCGTCAGCGACAACAGGCAAAATCCCAAAAAAGCGGAACCGTAGCGCAAGCGATGATTAAGCAAATGGCTCAACAGCACCACATACTGCTCCCGGAAAACCTCGAAACCATGCTCAAAGGCATGGTGGGTTTGCTTGAAAATGCGGGCGATGGCGTTGGACGGCGGCTGGTGCTTGCGGCCATGATGACCGGCCATCATATACATCACCAGCGTCGGCACCAAAGTCCGCGACAGCAGATAGGACGCCAGCATCGCGAACACCACCGCCTCGGCCATCGGCACGAACAGGCTGTGCGCAACGCCGGTCAGAAAGAACATCGGTACGAACACGATGCAGATGCACAGCGTCGACACGAACGCAGGCATCGCGATTTCCGCCGCACCATCGAGAATAGCCTGGCGCGGATTTTTGCCCATTACCATTTGCCGCTCGATATTTTCGATTTCGACGGTCGCATCGTCGACCAATACGCCCACGGCCAGCGCCAAACCGCCCATGGTCATCAGGTTGATGGTTTCGCCGATCAGGTACAGCACAATCAGCGAGCACATGATCGATAGCGGGATCGACACCGCGATGATGCAGGTACTCCGCCAGTTGCCGAGGAACAGCAGTATCATCGCGGCCGTCAACCCGGCTGCGATCAAGCCCTCGTGGATCACGTTGCCGATCGCCGCCTTGACGAACAGCGACTGGTCGAACATCAGTTTCATATTGATGCCTTCGGGCATCTGCGCCAACATTTTGGGGATGACTTGCTTCACGTGATCGACGACGTCCAGCGTCGATACCTTGCCCCTTTTAAAAATGGAAGTAAGAATGCCGCGTTCGCCGTTCTGGCGTGCGATGGTGGTCTGCGGCGCCGAGCCGTCGCGCACATTGGCGACGTCGCGGATCAACGTGGTCGTGCCGTTGGCCGTGCGCACCGGGATGTCGCCGATGCGGGGAATCGCCGCAATTGCGCCGTTCAGGGTAACGTCGTATTCCGTCGAACCGACCTTGATCGTTCCGGTCGGCAAAATCAGGTTCTGCACGGCCATCGCATCGACCAGGTCGGACGGGGTCAGTCCGCGGGCAAGCAGTGCCGCCGGGTCAATATCGACAGTCACCTGGCGACTTTTGGAGCCGAACGGATTGGTCGAGGCAACGCCCGGTTTGGACTGAAGGAAGTTCCGGACGATGTTGTTGGTCAGGTCGTTGACTTCCGTCTCCGGCACGATGCTGCTGGAGATGCCCAACTGCACCAACGGCAAATCGGAAGCCGAATACTGTATAACCTGGGGCGGGGCGGTGCTGGCCGGCAGCGAGCGATAAACCGAGTTGCTGCTGGACATCACCTGAGCAATTGCCGTGCGAATGTCGGTGCCGGGATGGAAAAACACCTTGATAACCGCCGATCCCGCATACGACACCGATTCGCTATGTTCGATACCGTCAATCAACGACATCGAGCGTTCGACCGAACCGGTCAGACGGTCCGCGATTTCCTTGGAATTCATGCCTTTGTAATCCCACAGCATCGCCACCACCGGAATGTCGATATCCGGAAAAATATCGGTCGGCATATTGCGCAGCACATAAGGCGTGGACAACAGGATGAGCAGCGCCGCCACAATAAAGGTATACGGGCGGCGTAGTGCAATATTAACAATCCACATGGTTTCTCGGGAAATTCGATTGAGTAACGAGTCGGCTCTGAAAGGTCTAGCCGTTTTTAAACTATCGTTTCCCCTGCAAAGACAACAAATATCTGAATGTAGGCAATTCACATACCAGCAAGGCGGCATCGCTTGGCTATTCCTTCTCCAGCTTAGCTATACACCCTAGGTATATAGGCAAGTACCGGCCTCTTGTCTCGTTCCCACGCGCTACGTTCATCGATATACATACGTATCTGCGGATGTCGTCCTTCCTACAGCCCCTTACCTGACATTAGGTGATAAACATGCCGATAGGCAGACCTTCCAGGTTTTAAAAACCTGGAAGGTCTAACTTGCAACGTTTCGAACGGAGCAAGAGGCATACCCGTCGGCTTTGATCAGGGAAAACGGCATCTGAAGGTACGATAATATTGCCTTCGGTAGTAAGATGCGATTGACCTATTCCGTAACACGGCCCAGTCATGCTGAAATTCCAGCAGTTTTTGTTGAAGCGCTGCCTCTATCGGAGCAGTTGCCGACGACGGCAAGGATGCAGGAGGTAGAGCAATGCAGGAGCTATTGCCGAGGCAGCGCAGCCGGTATGTCGAACCCCTCAATCGCACGGCCCATGTGGCGCTACGTGCGCGATTGAAGTAGAATTGCAAGGCTTTACCCCTTCAATTCCTTTAAGATTCTACCGAGGTCCGCCATGCCACAATACCGTTCCCGCACTACCACCCACGGCCGCAATATGGCAGGCGCAAGGGCGCTGTGGCGAGCCACAGGGATGAAAGAGGAGGATTTCACCAAGCCCATTATCGCCATTGCCAACTCGTTTACCCAGTTCGTACCCGGCCATGTCCACCTCAAGGACATGGGGCAACTGGTGGCCCGCGAAATCGAAAAAGCCGGCGGTGTGGCCAAGGAATTCAACACCATCGCCGTGGACGACGGCATCGCTATGGGCCACGACGGAATGTTGTATTCGCTGCCCAGCCGCGACCTGATCGCCGATAGCGTGGAATACATGGTCAATGCCCACTGTGCCGACGCGCTGGTGTGCATCTCCAACTGCGACAAGATCACCCCCGGTATGCTGATGGCCGCACTGCGCCTGAATATTCCGGCTATCTTCGTGTCCGGCGGCCCGATGGAAGCCGGAAAGGTGGTCTGGAACGGCCAAACCCGCGCCCTGGATCTGGTCGACGCGATGGTGGAAGCTGCCGACGACCGAATCAGCGACGAACAGGTCGCCGCCGTGGAACGCTCCGCCTGTCCGACTTGCGGTTCCTGCTCAGGCATGTTCACCGCCAACTCGATGAACTGTCTGACCGAAGCACTAGGCCTATCGTTGCCGGGCAACGGCTCCATCGTCGCGACCCATACCGATAGAAAACAGCTGTTCCTGCGCGCCGGGCGCACCATCGTCGAGCTGAGCAAGCGCTATTACGAACAGGACGACGCATCCGTGCTGCCGCGTTCCATCGCCACTTTCGACGCCTTCCAAAACGCGATGAGCCTGGATGTTGCGATGGGCGGCTCCACCAACACCGTACTGCACCTGCTGGCCGCCGCCCATGAGGCCGGCGTGGATTTCACCATGGCCGACATCGATGCCATTTCGCGCCGCGTGCCTTGCCTGTCCAAAGTGGCTCCGGCCAGCCAGAAATACCACATGGAAGATGTACACCGCGCCGGCGGCGTGATGGCTATTCTGGGCGAACTGGACCGCGCCGGCATCATCAACCGCGATGTGCCGACTGTGCATGCGCCGAGCATGGCTGCGGCACTGGACCAGTGGGACATCCAACGCAGCCAGGACGAGACGGTCAGAGAATTCTTCCGTGCCGCGCCCGGCGGCATCCCAACCACCATTGCCTTCTCGCAATCGGTGCGCTACCCGACCTTGGACGACGACCGCGCCGAAGGCTGTATCCGCGACAAGGCGCATGCCTATTCGCAGGACGGCGGCTTGGCCGTATTGCACGGCAATATTGCGTTGGACGGCTGCATCGTCAAAACCGCCGGTGTGGATGATAACTCCCTCAAGTTCACCGGCCGCGCCCGCGTTTTTGAAAGTCAGGATGCTTCCGTGGCAGCTATTCTGAATGACGAAATCGTCGCCGGCGACGTCGTGGTTATCCGTTACGAAGGCCCCAAGGGCGGACCGGGTATGCAGGAAATGCTCTACCCGACCAGCTATCTGAAATCCAAGGGGCTGGGCAAAGCCTGCGCCCTGCTGACCGATGGCCGCTTCTCCGGCGGCACCTCGGGGCTTTCCATCGGCCACGCCTCACCTGAAGCGGCCGAAGGCGGCGCGATTGGCTTGGTCGAAGAAGGCGACACCATCGAGATTGACATTCCCAACCGCCGTATCCACTTGGCGGTAACAGTGGAAGAACTGGAACGACGCCGTGCCGCGATGGAAGCTAAAGGCGTGCAGGCCTGGAAGCCGGTCGACCGTAAAAGGACGGTGTCCGCCGCGCTCAGGGCTTATGCCACGATGACTACGTCGGCTGCTAAAGGGGCGATTAGGGACGTTTCACAAGTGGAACGAAAATAAGGGTAGAGGACGCCTTATCAGAATTGATTTAGGCGAGTAGCCTGGATGGAGCGTAGCGGAATCCATGATAATTGGGGCTACGAAACCCCGGATTCCTCAAAGCTCCATCCAGGTTACTCTGCTGAACTCATAAGACAATACGGATAAAGCTACGGATGAGAAGGAGGGTAGGCCGGAATAAGGCCATCCAAGCGCGTAGCGCGAGGTGGCGTTTCCGGCGAGTTTGGGTGGTGTTTGCCGGAAACGCCGGTTTTCGCTACCGCTCGAAACGGCTTATTCCGGCCTACCGGGCTAGTTCCCAAGCTCCCGCTTGGGAACTCAGTGTAGGAAGCTAGAGCTTCCCGTCCCGCAAAGCTCTAGCTTTGCTCACTGGGTTCCCAAGCAGGAGCTTGGGAACCAGCGTAAAGTTTGGAAAATTGCGTAGGGCGGTTTCGCTTTAGCAAACCGCCAATCAACGCATAATATCCAATACAATCGAACATAAAAAATCCCCGCTTGGAAGATCCGAGCGAGGATCAACTTAGATCATCCCGATCATGGCGGATTGCTAGCGCGAATCCGCCTTACAGCGTTCGCTACCGCTCGAACCGGCTTATTCCGGCCTACTGGACTACGAACGCTCCGCCAACGGATAGCAAAATGTTGGGCAACGTGCCTAGCATGACTACAATTCGTGCTGAGCTAAGCCTAAACTAAATCCAATTAGTTGACCAACATGAAAAAAAGGAACGTTAATGTTCATTTCCATAATGTACGAATCTCTTATAGCAATAATGTTTTGATTGTCATTTGAAAAAGTATTTCTCAGCACATCTGTATATTCTGTTCTGTCGCCACAAAAAACAATGTTTTTAAAATGCAGTGAGCTTTGTAGTTTATCTTGCCCAACATAAGATACAACTTTGCTAATACCGTTAATCATTTCTTTTATATCCAATAAGTTAAATATATGAAACTGAAAAATTAATTTATCAGAACATAAATTTTTTTGATCCAAGTTGATAATATCCTGTTCAAAATAACTAATGCTTTCTAACTTAGAAAAGAACAAATAAAACAAAAATATACGATCTCTTTCAAGAGTTATCGTATTTGCCAATATGTGATAGCACAATTCCTCAAACTTTATTCTTTTGAAGTTTTTGTCTGGATATATCTCTCCGTAAATCTTAGTGTACTTTTCAATAGACTCACCTAGCCAATCACCATCAATTATCACTATCGACTTTGCACAGTTTTCTTCATTGCTTTTCTGTTTATTTTTTTCGGCAAGCTTCTTTTTATCTTCCCTAATTTGTTCTATATCTGACCATGATTTATTATAGTTTTCTATAAGGTCGTTAATACAGAAATGAAGATATTTTTCTAATTTATCAAATAGATATTCACGCTCTAATGAATCTTGATATATTCCGATGTCTTCTAAGAATTTTCCGTTATGAATGATCTCAGTTCTTAATCCGTTGTTGTTATTGCCACCAGTATAGGCTTTAAATTCATCTCTAATTCTTATCACCTCATTATTATTTTTAGCGACATGGGATAATATTTTCTCTTTTACTTTTTCAAATTTTCTTGATTCTTCTGGAAAGGCAATGAATTCAAATAACCTCATTATTTGAATAAACTTGTTAGTATCAGAGCTTTCCTCTAAAGCAGAGGAATATATTTTTAATGCGGTTTTTGCAATATTTCCAACTTCTGCAATGTCATGATTGAAAAGGTTAAAATCATCAAAAATTTTATCTTCTTGTATTTTTAAACCATTTCCTATGGTTAAGGTATTATTGAATACCGTTTTATTGATGATTCTTGGAACTGCCATGTGAACCATAAATAGCAATAATGTTTCACCTGTAGAAATTTGTCCTAATCTGCTTGGTAGATTTTTTGAATTTGAAAAATGACAATACTTGAACTTTAAAAAATCAATTATAAAATCTACTTTTTGATACGCTTTCTTTATTATTTGCTCATCGCTTACAACACTTAATGGGTAATTATGAAAAGCATCATCTGAAAATACGAGTAGCGTGTTATTTTTGAAAATCTTTAGTTGTTCAGTTGCTTTTATTTTTTCTTCATTATCAAAATAAAAGACGTTTTCCAGTAATTCATCAATATTCAAATATCCAGCAGGGTAGATTGATACATCTCCAACCTTTTCTTTATTTTTAATTTTTAGCCTTTCAACTGGAAAGATGTACAGATACTGATTTTCACCATCAAGACTATAGTCGTTGAATACGGATTTCATTTTTATCATATCTGAATAAAGCCTAACGTAAAGTAAACACCTGAGCAGGTGTATATTAAATTTCAACCGCCGGTGTATAACGCCGCTCCGGCAATTCGTTAGGCCTGATGCTATATGAATTAATAATTGATAACAATCTTTCAGGTAAACTAAACACTCCCCATCCGTTATTTTGCCGATACCGCCGGGGCCGACGTAGCCGGTCCGATACCGACAATCTGCAAAATCGTATCGCCATCCTTGGCACCGTCGTAATGGACTTCGTTGCCAAAGTGGGTAACGAAACTGCCTGCCGGAACCGGTTTCAAATTATCCGGATTATAATCAGTGCCGGTGCCGACCCACCAAGTACCGGAAATCACGGTGATGAAGCGGTCATTCGGATGCGAATGCGGCTTGCTGTTGTGATGCGCTTTCCATTTGTTCAGCACTACATAAAGCCCCGGTTTGGACGGGTCGCCGACCAATACCGCTGATTCCGAGCCGCTGGGATTGGCGACCCATTTGATGTCATCGGGCAGCTTGATCGAAATAGCCTTGGGATCGAGATCGGCCGCCGATGCGGAACCGAAGCTCAGGGCCAAGCAGGTTGCCAACGCTAAGCGTTGAACGTTAATAAAACCAAACATATAAATTCTCCAGTGATAATGCATAATTCAACCGCAGATCAAGGCCCAGGCGAAATACCGGCTTGACTTAACTCAGGCGGAACCACCGCTTTTTCGGAATGCGGCATACCGGCCGGTACCCATTCATACGGCACCGGTTGGCCGCGATACAGTTGGTTGTTGGCAGTCGCTCGACCGGTCAGCTTATCCTTGCCGATACGGACATACGGGTTGACGTATTCCCAAACGATGTCGCCGTCGCGGGTCACCTGGAACAAGCGGCCGCTCTGGCCTTCATCGATAAACGTATTGCCGTTCGGCAAGCGGCGGGCGGCGCTGATATGGGTGCTGCGGAACGACCAAGCGGGGCCGCCGGAATCTTCGCCGGTATACTGCCAAACGATCTCGTTCTTGACCGGATCGATTTCCAGCACCCGTGAGCCGCCGGTTCTCGGAACCGCCGCCGTCGGGTAACCGGCCAGACCTTGATTGTCGAATACCAGTAAATTACCGGCACCGGGCAAGCCTTCAGGAATGATATGGGCGTCATGCTGGGCGCTGATCTGGTCGACCGGCCTCGGCACATTGCGCGGCTGCGCTTGTTCTTCGCTGGCGGCTTTATAGTGCGGTCCCAGTCTCCAGGCGATCTTGCCGGTCTTCTTGTCGATGATCGCGATAAAGTTGGCGTTACGGGCGTCGAACAGCAGGTTTTCGGGATCGAATCGTTTGTCGCCGGCCGCAAACCAGCGATTAGGGCCGACTACTTTAAGATTGTTCACATGCAGGTAGTCGGCAATATCGGCATTGCGCACCAGCTTGAGTTCGGCCGGACTGAAACCGAATTCGTTGATATGCTCGGACGCGATCCATTTCCAGACCACCTCCCCGGCCGGATTGACTTCATAAACGACATCGTCCAGCACCTGCGGCTGTTTAAAGCCTTTGACCGGATGCACGAGATTAGCCAGCACCACGGTATTGCCGTTCGGCAGCCGCGCCCAGTCGTGATGTTGCTGGGCGGCTCCGCCGGGCGCTTTGTCGCCGAACGACCAAACGGTTTTGCCGTCCCAATCCAGTTCGCCGACCGTCTTGGCAACCCGTCGACTCACCTGCCCCGGCACCAAATCGGTTCCCGTGCCTTCGGTCATTTCCAAGGTCACGAATACATGGCCGAGCTTACCGCCGTTCACAGCCGGATCGATCAGCGTGCTGTGGCTGGCGGCATCTTTCCATTCATGCACCGAATTGCCGTTCAGATCGATCAGGTGCGCGATGTTATCGCCGCCGGTGAACAGCACGAAGGAATTGAAGGCCTTGGCCGGATCGTAACGCGTCGTGCCGGTCGGGTAGACGCTTGGAGCTGCGGTTGCGGAGATGCTTAGCAGGACGCCGACCGCACCCAGCATCGCTTGGGATAAAACCGGTGAAAACCGGGCGGTGCTACCGGGACTGTTATGTAGCATCTTAAAAGTAGTTGTCAGCGTCATGTATTGATTCCGTTAGTGATTGATAAAGCAAGCGCTCGCCATAACGACAATGCAATTACCAAGCCAGCATAAGAAACGAGCACTGGATAAAGTCACGCGGACTTGGATCGAGTCATAGCCGGCGCTGATTGCCGGAGGCTGTGCAAGCTTTCGTCGCCCGCAAAAATACGACACTTATCAGGTCGCGACCACGCCGACTTGTTGGGCAATGCGCAGCCTATCAGCAACGAAGTGAACATAATTCAACAGTTGCTTTTTAACTGAGCGTTAATTGATGCTGCTGTTATCGCAATATCATCTGCTGGATAGCTGCCTTTAAATCAACACATTACCCGCGGACTGTATCGAGCCGCTCAAACCCACCCGATCCCGCTAAAGTTCAAGCGAAAATAATAGATGTTTTGAAACAATCATCTAAATCATTCTTTGTGTTCCTCACCAGCGACAGCAAGGGGCGATTAAATCCATGGCACGGAATCTGCTCACTTTCTAGCGCTATGCTGCCGTATATCGCCAGCTTGAGGGTCCATGTTGCCGGACTTGCAGGGCACGCAATTGGATTCGCTTAAAGCTCCAAAACCGTAACCCCGCAAGTCCATTACTTAAATATTAAAAAGAAAAAATACTATGAAAAATACAATCCTGTTGGGTTCGCTGCTGTTAAGCACTTCACTCGTCATAGCCGCTGATCAGCCTGCATCTGTGACGCCTGTCGCTGCACCGGCACCCGCTCCGACAGCAGTGCCTATTCCTGCCGCTGATGCGAAACCCAAAGAACCGCTGAGCTTTTTTGTCACCAGCGTAGGGATAGGAAAAGGTGCAGAGCTTGGCGGCTTGGCCGGAGCCGATGCACATTGTCAAAAGTTGGCGGAAGCCGCAGGAAGCCTCAATAAGACCTGGCACGCCTATTTGAGTACGCAAGCCGCTGACGGTCAGCCCGTAATCAATGCTCGCGACCGTATTGGTTCAGGCCCTTGGCACAACGCGAAAGGCGCCGAAGTCGCTAAAAACATCGCGCATTTACATGGCAACACGCTGGAGCTCGCAAGACTCGGTAATAATCTGAGCAGAACAACAGTGCTCACTGAGAAAAATGAAACGGTTAACGGCGCCGGGGACAAGCCCAACCAGCACGATATTCTTACCGGCTCTCAACCCGACGGCACCGCTTTTACCGATGCAGCCGACCATACCTGTAAAAATTACACCAGCAGCGCTGAAGACGGTTCGGCTCAAGTGGGGCATTTCGATCGTACCGGCGGGGGCAATACGTCCTGGAATTCAGCGCATGCCAGCAAAGGCTGCGGGCAGGAAAACCTGGTTAAAACCGGCGGAGCGGGTCTGTTCTATTGCTTTGCGATCAATTAATGTTCATCATTTGCCGACCGGCCCGGAATTAACCGATGTGCCGGAAACAACTGACGTTTTTATCAATAACCCAAGATTCAGATGCTCTTAACATTAAAGTTCGCCCTCATCGTAATAGCGCTATCGGTATTTTCAGCGTGTTCGCAGAAATCGGTCATCCGCGACCAGAAGGAAAGTCTTGAATCGTCAGCCACGATTCAAGAACTGATGCTGTCGTTGATTGCCCCCGCCTCTGACGGGGTTTGGAACTCAGTCAGCAAGTCCGGTATAGGAGAAAAACAGCCGCATACGGACCAAGAATGGGCGGCGGCCAGGCAATACGCCGCCACGCTGCTTGACGCGGCCATACGCTTGAGCGAAGGCGGCCGTCTCGTAGCGATAAAGGACTCAAAATTCGAAATCCCCGGCGTCAAAAAAAGTCCTGAAGAAATTCAGCAATTAATTAATGCGAAGCCGGAGATTTTTTTCAGGTATGCGCAGCAACTTCAGGCGACAGCCGAAGAAACGCTGGCAGCGATAGAGGCAAAGAATCCGGCGGCTTTACGTGAAATCGGAGGTCGCGTCGATGAAACCTGCGAACAGTGTCATACAACTTTTTGGTATCCAAATCAGCTTGAATCCAAGCAATGAGGATGAAATTTAATGGTGCATTTAATGTGCGAGGTAGCCATAAGAACCAGGAAACATAAGTTTTACCGCATCAAATTTAACCCGCTATTAGTCACTAACCAATAACAAGGAATTACTATGGAACGTCGCGATTTTATTCGCTTAAGTGTAGCAAGCGCAGGCGCTAGCCTAATCACGCCCACTCTGGCACTGGCTGCCGGTGATGAACAGGCAACGGCATCAAGGGATATTTATTATACAAAAGAAGCACCGGGGCGCTGGGCGGGAAAAGTAGCCACCCATTTACCCACGATTGAAATTACCAAAGCCG
>Ga0207975_100639_pt1 | contig 15621 bp, 22 predicted proteins | sample LakWasMe91_HOW11_2_FD_183913 | JGI IMG/M metagenome (GOLD analysis project Ga0207975, IMG submission 183913) | Freshwater sediment methanotrophic microbial communities from Lake Washington under simulated oxygen tension - Sediment Metagenome... | ecosystem: Environmental > Aquatic > Freshwater >...
TAAAATCATCATCAATACCGGTGCGCCGACAGTGCAACTTTATGTGGATGGCCGGGGACATTTTCGTGATGCAGCCAGACTACTGCTGGCCGAGCTTTTCATGGATGTGATTTCAGATGAGTTAGCTCGACGTTCTGTAGAAAAGTCAGGCCATAAAGGTAATGTTGAGGCGTATCGTGCTGCTAAACAGGATATCATTCGCCGATACGGCAGTGAGATCCATCTTTCGTTCTTGACCCCATAAATAAAACCATGGGGTTTCTATGGCTCTAGCCTTAGTCTGGATTGAACACGGACTCGCCAAAAGCGCCAAACACCCAGGTAGAGGGTAAAATAATCGCTGAGGCTATAAGCATACTGCTCAACCCCTAACAAACTAAGGCATTGGCATTCATCACTTAATCAACCGCTGTAAACAAGCACATCACGTAATAGTCGGCGGCTAAGCAGCCAGCGTTTAGACGGCGCATATTGTCCTTAGCGTTACCAAACCCGCCGGAACCGTCCAGATAGGCCTGGATAGATCCCATTCCAGGACTTCGCATAATACATCAACGTTATGTAGAAAGGCCTCAAGGGACAATCTCTGATCCCTTGGGGCCTTTTTGCATAGCGTGCATTATGCGAGGCCTCACCCGACAGCCTCGCGGCGGTGGAGGGTGAGGGCTTGCATAATGAGGTCAGAATGACCTGGCCCTAAGGGGTCGAAAATTTGTCCATCCCCTGTAATAACATGGGGATAACGGAAACCACTAACCGGCTCGAAATTGGGTTGAATAACTGGCAATTAATCAAACATTGAATTATTGCCAGAAAATCATATAATGGTTTTTTTTGGTTTACGGGTGGTGATTATGCGTGGTGGAATACGGCAAGGGGCTGGGCGTAAGCCTTCGGAATCGACTGTCAGAGTTAGCGTGCCGGTGGGGATTCTTGACGGTGTCAATAAATTAATAGCTGCTTACAAGAGTGGCACTTTGAATGATTGCCAGATAATCGAAGATGAGGGTTTGAATAATTTTCAGATAATCGAAGATGAGTATTTGAATGATTGCCAGGAATTCAAACAGACTGATACGTTGCTTGAAAGCCATGAAATCAAAAAGGATGACTGTTTGATTAATAACCAGGGAATCAAAGATGCGGTTAAGGGGCTTCAGGGGTTAAATTCTCGCACCACTAAGGTTTTAAGGAAAAAGTTCGGTTCATTATTCAAAGCGGCTGAATTAGGCGTAAGGGCTAGGCCTGACGGTGGTATTCAGGTTCCGGATGAGCTTTGCTATCTGATGGACTGATGGACAGTAACGCGCGGCGGGCGCGATCTAATGCGATACGATCATGCAGGATAACGGTGTATATCCATTCGCGGGCGCTTGCGTCCTTATAATCTAATGGCGCGAAGCTCTACACGGCCTAATTAACCGCTTTTGATCTATGTATAAAGACTTCGCATAATGTATATTATGTAAAATTGATGCTGTAATCATTGGCGGCATAAGTCTTGCGTTAGCAATGATTCTTACAGCATGGAGTCGGAAAAATGGCATTGAAAAAAACGAGCTTTTACCACACGCGCAATAAAATAATACCCAACAACAAAGCGGCCGCTGAATTACTGGGCGTTGATATTGCCGAAATAGCACGAATGGACAAGGAAGGCGCTCCGGCTGTCATGGAGCGCTATATCCTATTATGGGACTCTAAACGAATCAATTCGCCGGGATGGGATGGATGGTGCTTTAGTCGCGGCTCGCTGATGCACAAGAGAATGATTTGGAAGCCTGAAAACCTGTTAAATGCTCGGCGTGAGGCTGAACGCATTGGACAACTGGAAAACGAAATACACAAGCTATACACCTGGAAAGGCTTAATAAAAATAGCTGGTTATTTATTTAAAGCTTCATAAGCTTCCCGTGCCTTTATAAAAGCATTAGCGCAATGCATCCGCGTTGCGTTGTCTTTCATGTTATAGCATTCATCAGGTTTTTTATATTGGGACTTAAAATCATTCAATTCCTTTCTAACTTCCATATATGCATGCTGGCTTTTTTCCTTTATTAACATTTCCCTAGTTTTTGGAATCTGAAATAAAGGCAAAGGAATAATACTTTCTTGGTGACCTGAAGCAACACTTTCTAATTGATTATTTTGTTGTGGTGGTGCCGTAGAAATTGGTACGGTAGCAAGAGCACGTAAATTATTAAATTGATTAGCCTGCGCACTCTGATTTTTAATAGTTTCATTAAAACCCCATATTGCTGCCCCCGTAAAGAATATAAAGCCAAACGTTGTAAGCATCCCGGCCAAAACTATCCCAAAAGCCACACCGAAAATAATCTTCCATATTGATACTTGTTTGGCGGATTTTTGCTCGTTATATCTTCCCATAAGCCCTCAGCTACGAAAATGTTTAGAATGATCTTTATCGTTAGTATCCTATAACCTTTATTCAAAAATGTCACTAAGCCGATTAGCTAGCGACTCCGTGACCCCGTCCTATTGTCGGTCATAAATCAAAAGCGGTTAACGGTACGAATGGGGCGAAGCCAATCACCACGCCCTTGCTCATTTTGCGCTAATTCATATACGTTTTGCATGTGTAATGAGTAAGGCAGCGAACCGGAAAAGTACATTAAACCGGCTTACGTGAAATACCGGTCGGGCGATGCCTCCCTATCTACCTTTTAACCACCAAGATCACAAGCCCAATCAACAGGTTTTGTTTTACCTAACAAAGGCTATTAAAGCGGGAAAATAATGGTGCGGCCTAAAACAAAAGCGGGGTTAACCAGGAAGGTGGTAATAAGCGTCGTAATGCTTGAATTCTTGGCTTTTTAATTCGTTAGGGTATTTAAAGCTTGTCATATATATCCCGCCGATGGCCCAAGCTTAACACCAAGACCTTAAGTATTTGGTCATCAATGCTATAAACAATGCGGTAATCCCCTACCCTGACACGATGATAATCAAAGTTACCTTGCAGCTTGATAGAGCCGTGAGGACGCGGGTTATCAGCCAACATTAAGAAAGCAGAGAACAAGCGTTTTTGGATGTCTTTGGGTAACTTGGCGAATTGCTTTTCAGCCAACGGCTTAAGCGTAACCTTATAAGTCATATTTGACTTTGAGCTGATCAAGCGAGATCTCACCCGATTCTGACATTGATAAATCGGCTTGCTGAATGTCCAGCTTGTCACATAAATAGCGCTCGATCAGCTGATCCAAGAAGCTTTGAATGGTCAAGCCTGAGTCGTTTGCAGCCTGTCTGATGCGTTGTTCTGTAGTGGGTTCGAGCGTAATCATAACGGCAGTCTCCGATGTTTTAAAACGAACAACATTCTATCATCGAAATCCGTTACTCGCTGACCGATAAATTAGCCTGGTCGGTAACATGTCCGTTACTGTATCAGGTTAACAAGCAGCCGGCGAGTAACGATTGCGGTCGAAAATGCGCTTTCTGCATGCACCTGTAGCGGTCAATTGCCGACCTGTTACCCTACGACCACATTCGCACGCACATAAACGCCCCCAATCACGTCGGCATTTTACGGACTCGGCCAGAGCACGCGCAATCGGGTACGGAACTCCATTGCCTATGGCACTGGCAAGACCGGACCGCGTAAATGCTGGAATGTCAAAACCTACCGGCAAACCTTGAAGGCTTGCGAGTTCTGAAATTGGCCTTGAATCATTGGCCGTCACTGTTGGCTCTTTCTCATTGCCATTTCCGCCGTCACCTGACCGCTCAATCATCAGCTGCGTACCATCCCGTGTACCAAATTGAACATGACGTAAACGCCGCTGTTTCGATCCAAAATCAGCCGAATTCAGGTCAAGCCGTTGCCATGAATAACCGTCGATACGTATATCGGGAACACCCGGAACATTCTCGGCCAACCACCAAACGGGTGATGCTTCGATCACGACACGCTTAAATTGATCTAACATTTCCAACCCGTTACCGGTTGGCTCTGAACGTCGAGCCTTAGAAAAATCCTGACAGGGCGGACCACCTATAATGCCGTCAAATTTGCCCGACATGGCCGAAAATTTCCTGATGTCGCCACCGAAAATTAAATCAGGACCACGGACAACGCAAAAACCAGCATCTTCAAAGGCACGATCCAATAGACCAATGCCGGGAAATAATGAAAGAATCAACATAACGTTACTCTGCTGCGTTAAATAATATCCGGATGGTAACAGCTAGAGTGTTACTCATGGACCGAAACAATCACCTGGTCGGTAACGCTTTTCTGCGCCTGACCTCGTTTAGATTTTACTGGCTTTTTCTTAACCGAAACCGGTCGCAAATGCTCGGGTATCTGGTAATGACTGCACAAAGCGGTTTCAATTAGAACCGCCCTGCTCTCCGGCTGTCTATCCATCCACTCAATCAGATACGGCGGCAATTTAACGGAAATCGCCGCTTTTTTATCCTCTTTAATTGGCCGGGCCATCTAAATTTGGCCTAATTTTGTTGCTAAGCTAACATGCCCAAGCACCTCAGACCCCAACGAGTCAAGAATGGCTATATAGTCATTTTCTATACGACACAAAAAAGCCTTGCCTTTTTTATCCAAAAATCGGCCTAAATCTGAATCCACTGAGTATTCAGCGGAAAAAATGATTTGTTTGCCGTTCAAACCTTGAAATGTTTTTGTAGTTTTCATAAAACCCCCTTTTGTTTAAGTTGGTTTAAGTATATACCTTTTAATGGAAATGTCAAGTTAAAGTATATACTTTTATGAAATATTATCTGTTACTCGCTGGCCGATAAATTCACCTAGTCGGTAACATGTCCGTTACTGTATCAGGGGAACAAGCAATAACCGCGTAACGATTACGGCTAATTAGAAGCCACCTGGGCCGGTAAAGAATCGTCTTTGATGTAACCGCCTTTGTGACCAGTAAACCGGGTCACAATCTCACCCTCGATCTCGCAATAATCCTCATAATCCTCGCGCTTACATTTCTTGGCGCTAATCAGCCGCGTGTTGCCTGATTGCGTCATTAATATAACCATCGGCACCTTGCCTAAATATTTACCCGTAACACCGGTTATCTTGCCAGCAATGCGCCATTCAGTAGAATAAGCCGGTTTAGCCGGTACTGGTGGCACATTGACCGAAACAGTTGCGCCTTGAATCTGAGTCGCTGGAACAGTCGCTGCAGCCTTGGCGGGTTTTGCCTTGTCGTTCATTTTCTGAACTTTTTCTTGAGTTGCCGATACGCCCCAGACCATGCCAACCAGACACAGCACCATGACGGCCAAACCCGCCTTGAATTTCCAGCTATTGAAGAAGCTTGAGCTTACGACGCGCTTTTCGTTCGGCGCTGCATTGCCTTGACTGTGCATGTGCGTCTTGTAATAGCGGTAGACGTTTTCGCTATACCTGCCATTTTCAGACGATACCAGCTGATTTTTTGGAGGAGTGTTGTCTTTGTTCAAGCTTGCCGCTTTTCTGCAAGTGTAACGAATAAAGCTGTCTTCCCTGCCCAAATCCAAATGCTTTGCGGTAATGATAGTGGTTTCAATCAGAGCGCGAACCGGGGCGCATAGATCAGCCATATCCTGAGTGATTAAAACAATATCCATAGAACGACCTGTATCGTCCGATCTATGCCCATGCTCTTTAAGTAACGCAAGCTGCGAATGAGGAATTGCGGTCATTTTCTGACCCTGCGGCCACAACCGCCACACCTCATCTATTATCAACATGACCCCGTTACCTACACTGTCCCAATCGTGCTTTACCAAGTCGTCAATGAACGTCACCCTGGCATCCGGGAAATCTTGCAGTATCACGTCCATTTTCAAAGGCAAATTGGTAACGATGTGCCTCCCCTCCTTCAAGCAAGGCGAGACAAACAGCTCAATGCTGGAGTAGCTTTTTCCTGATCTTGGCTGTCCAGCCAAGCCGACTATGCCAGCCATTAGCCAATCACCGGCAGTCTACGAATAAGGAAGCGAATCAGGTACGCACTACCCAAAGCCGCCAACGACTGAGGAATCAGGAAAAAATCAGCAAAATATCCCAACGGACCACTAAACGCTGTCTGCAAAAAAGCGATTTTAGCGGACAGACCGGAACCATCAAGCAGGGATTGCAACGCATCAAAAAGGCCATTAGCTAACGCATAAAATGACAGCTTGACGTAATAAACAACCGCATCCATCACGCCGGAAACAAGACCGGTTAAATACTCCAACGAGTATTTAATCCAATCAACCAAGGAAGTGAAAAAATCTGATATTTTTTGTCCGATGCCCATGTTTTACGCGCTCATTAAGATAAAAATAAAACCGATTGCCATGACAATTGTCATAATCACGAAAACCGATGACCGTACCGACTCCATGAGCGAACAATGGCCGCTAACCGAATGATTCCCCAAGCCAACGCCAGATAAATCCATTTCAATAGGTGGACATTCACCACTGGCCGATGCACTCAAGGAATATAAACTCTTCAATCGATCTATACGCTCAGACGGTGAACAGGTGCCGGATGTACAACTCGGAGATGCCCCACAATCGCCCTTGCAAAGCACGGAAGATATGGCGGTTTTCCCGTCTGATTTACCATTGCCGTGAACATTGCCCCCGGAGCTGAAAGAATCGGGGGCATTGAGTTTATCCAATATCCCCTTAGTATTAGCTTCAATGCCTTTGGTATGCGCTTCAATACCTTTTGCAGTTGCATCAGTCGCCAGACCGGTGGTGTCATTAGACGGGCTACTGGTGCTCGTACCAACGCCGGAACCACGACCTGTACCGTTACCGTCACCTGATTCAGCGTCATCTAAAGCGGTAGAAAGTCCCGGCAACAATCCATCAATATTACGATTATGAGCATCGGCATTACCCGGATTAGACGAAGAAATTGCACCATCCTCAGTACCGATCTGAACACCAATATCGGTCGCTTTTTGTTTTGCAGCGGCGGAATTGGACGCGCGAGCCAATGCATCAATTACGGCATCATTCGCTTTTACAAAGTCCTTAATGGCTTGCCCAATTGCCGCTTGATCGCCAGATGCTTTAGCGGCGGCAAGTGCGGCAGAAGCGGCATCCCTAGCAGCTTTCGCCGTATCGACAGAACCGGCCTTAACGGCGGCGGCATCGGCGGCAGCGGAAGCCAATTGGTCAGCTTGAGTTTTTTTGGCATCGGCCAACGCTTTAGTGGCAAGAATTTCCATCGACCGTTGCGCATTAGCGTCAGCAACGGTTTGAGGGTCATTTGAGCAAATATAAGAAGCAGGTTTGCAATCATCTATGGGAGGGCAATACTTTTTATTAACGTCACTAATGCAAATAGTAGGCGAAGATGCCATTTCACATTGCTTCGTAGTTTTGTTAAAAAAATTGCCGCCTGTCTCGGAACTAGCATTGCAATCAGGAATAGGGGTGCAAGTGCCGCCATTATCATATTCAGTGGCAGAACAAACAACAGGCGGGTTTTCGCACATTTTGGTAATTTCATTGCGAACTTTCGGAGCAACACAGGCAGACGCATTAATACAATCTGAACCGGAAACAGTACCACCAGCAGGACAAGTTAATTGCCCGGCTACGGCTAAATAAGAAGCTAAAGCACCATTGTCATACATACTGACGTACGAACTATTCGCGTTCGGTGAACTCAAAGCGGTAAATGTATAAGTAGAACTACCACGATTAGCAGTGTAATAACCCGAACAGTCTGAAGGCGAATAAATATAACTATTTGTATTATAGGATCCGGAGGTAGTAAAGGACGTTGTGGGACAATTTACTTTTAACACTGCAGTGTAGGTATCAGCAAAAGCAAATGACGAAAATATAATCCCCGACAAAGCAATAAAGATTAATCTAGCCATAATTAACGCATGATATAGAAAGGCAAATAAAGACCGACCAAAAAGGCCGCATAATAGTACAAATGTTCCATAATCCCCCCCCCTAAACGAAAAAAAGCCCGGTTTTTACACCGAGCTTTTTGAACTAACTAAAAGACCGATTAACCCCAGCCCAATTTTTTAGAGATGATCTGACCGCCTTTCATGAAAATCCCGACGGTAATCATTCCGGAAAATACGACTGTCATAGCCGTAGAAATTGCGCTTAAATCAACCGTTGCAGTCAGATCGGCCAGACCCAAAGCATGAGCCGATGTACCCATCAAAGCAGCAGAAGCACCGACAGCGGTAAGTAAAATTCTTTTTGTAGATGTGTTCATAGTTTTTTTCCCATAATGGAATAGATAATAAAACGACCGCCCCACGCAAGCGCGACTAAGCCGTACGACAAAATAAAGCCAGCACCAACCGCTTCGGACATCACTAATGGATCAATATGCGAAAAATCAAACGGATAGTATTCACCCGCACTTAAAACCACGTAGTTAGCACAATTTGTCTGCATACTGTCGGCAACAAATACTAAAGCCTGAGCACCACCAACAACGTCCTCTCTAACGGAATTAGTACCAGCAAACAAAACCGCAGTTTTAACGCAAATCATTAGAATCCCTCATGTGATGCTAACTATTTAGAGAACAGTCTCTAAATTCGGATAAAAAACAGTTCCGACATGATCTGATGTGCAGACACTAAATTTTGCCGGTTTGTTCTGTTTATTACGTGTCGAAAACCGCCGAGCTTTGCGAGCTATGCGACGAAGTTCAGACGATTGATTATTGAGCATTAACCTAAGCCCTAAGCCTTAGCCGGTTCTTTTTGACGAAGCGGCGGCAATTTTTGAGAGATTGAAAAATCATCGATTGTTGCGCCGGTAGCCAATGACAGAAACGGAACGTCGTTAAATACGCCTATACGGGACGGAAACATAATATCCTGCTCGACACCGACTAAAGCCGCCGCTGCTTGAATAACGTCGACAGGTGCATCAGTCACATTCAGCCACATGGAATCGGGCTTAGACGGCATGAATAAAACACGAATCCGTTTTTTAAATTCACCCTCGACCGGCTTATTGTCTTTATAGACCTGCTGCTGATCTTCTTTAATTTCTAAAAATCGACCTTTTGAAAATTGAGCCATGTTGTTAATCCTCGTTCATTGTTAAAATTTGCTACAGTTATTTATAGAACTCCAAGGCCGCTAAAGCGGCGGGGAGGCGCTAAAGCGCCTTCCCCCGCTCGCCTTAATGTCTTGGGGTTTTTGGATAATGGTCCACTTTTTAAAATGCGTGACCACGTCGAAAACATCGGCTGTAATGCCAACGATTTTCCAGACGATCTCTTGATAGCGATTTAATTTCATCTCGCCGGTTTCTTCGTTAAATTCGTTCTTCTTTAACAGCTGTAATTCGCGCTGTACGCGCTTTATCTCAGTGCCGCCCATAACGACCAGAAAACCCGCCCAATCGTTATTGATGCAGCAGTCGCGAGCCTCGCGGATTACGTCATGTTCGATTTCTTTATCTTTAAGTCGCCGCAATTCTCGCCAGACTGACACGGACGCACCGCCCAGTTGTTGAAACTGACGGATGCCCCACGTTGAAGCCCACGCCCGGACCCGATCACTGACTTTATCGGTTGACTGGGCTGCGTCCTCGCTATCCATGCCAATATCAAAACCGATGTTTTTAGCGATGTATTTGGCTATATAACCGGTTGCCGACACTTTCTTAACGCCGTCCTTGGTTATGATTTCTTTCAGAATACGTTTGGCATTAAAACGCGCATCCATTGCGCCGGGCGATGCGAGTTCGTGCGAATCTTCCTTGCAGGCGTACTCTTGAATGGTTTCAGTAATCAGGTATTCATAATCGCGCGGCATGAATAACAGGATGTGCCAATGAGGTGTGCCGTCATGGTGCGGTTCGGCCACGCGGAATCCGTATGGCTTAGCACCCCAGCTATCAAGCTCCGCCCGAATTCTTGACCAGACGCCGACCAGATATTTTTGGGCATCCTTGGGCGTTGCGCCGTTGTATTTGGTGTTTTTTTGCAGACTCTTACCCATGAACCGATGATATTTAGACGGGCAGGTAATGGTGTAAAACATGCCGATATGGTCCTTGCTGTCAGCGTACTGCTCAAAGCCTGACATACGCACCATTAATTCAGCGCGGCGGTTTTCTGGATTTGCCAAACTGCTCTTTAATATATCTAACATGTCGAGTTCGTCGCCAGCATCGGAAACGCACAATTTTTGCTCCATGCCTTGTAGGGTATTTGCCCAGCGCTCTTGCACGTTGATAACGGTGGCATCCGAACAATAAATTTGCCGCCCCTTGGCAACGTTTCCGGCAAGTATCGACTTGGCTTCTCTGTCACGAGCGTCCTTTCTTAAAAGCTTCCGAGTCCACCAATCAACACACAGCACACGCAGAAAAAAAGAATCGTCATTTGATGCTTTCGGCGGCTCGATACCCTGACATTGCAGATAGAAATAAACCAAGGTTTTACTAAAAATGTATCGTTCTTCGATTGCCAATAAATGCTTAATGGCAAGCTTTTTGGCTTTGGCCTTAGTCATAGGCCGGGCGCTTGATCTTGCGTTTAAATCGTCGCGAGTTGCTTGAACTATGCTCATTGTCCCGCCTTAATAGCTTGACGAATCAACGCGGCGATTCTTGCACCTTCAGCAAGTTGGGTTATTTTGTATCCCCTGCCCCACGCCATCATTTCATTAAATGCGGTTTCTTTTTTGTAAGGATTGCTATCGGTAATCACGGAATTTAGACCCCGCCCGAAAGCAATGGAAACGGATGTATACCGCCAGCCGTGACCGCTGCAAGCAACGCAGCCACTACCATTACAAGTACGACAATAATCCATACCCCGAATATAATGCCGGTCGGCAAATGTTGCGGCGATTGCTTCATAATCATCCTGTTTTTTTTGAGCAGCTGCTTGCACGTTTTTTAGACCATAAAGACGGTTGCGCCGGTGGGCATTGACGACCGGGAACTGGCTGCGGTAACTGGGCCAAAGAAAGCCCCATGTTTTGCGACGGCAAAGGCTCGGGATAATTGGCAGGAGGACAAACAGGAATGGCGCTTACATAGGCGACTGGTATAAATGCCTTGGCGTTATTAAATTTTTCCATTAAATCAGCATAGGCATAAAGATCGTCTAGCGTTATATCGATAATGCCTAACTCGGATGGGTGCAGAGGCTTTTCCATTACGCACCGAACCTTAAGACTAAAAGAATCGTTATTGACATTGAAACAAGGAACCAGAGAAGATTATTTATTGTTCGCATTTGATAACGCCTCAAAACATTTCAAACAAAGACAATCGGATGTATTCAGACAGTCGTATGAGTAGCCGACCGGCTTTTTTTTTGGGAGACCTACCAACGGTGCGCAGTCATCGCAATAAACGCCATGTTTAAGCCAATGCCATGACTCATAACGGCCACGAAGATACCAACCAATAAAAGCGCCTAAAATCAAGGCGGAAACGCTAACAGAAATTAGAAGACCGTCGATCAACCGCATCAGCTGGTCTATGTCAGCGGCGTTTAAGTTATTCATTTATTAAGTTCCTCCAGATAAGCTTTGGATAGCGAAGGAGCCTGACACTCGGAAGGATGAGCAATGCAGAAATCTTTACCAGACTCTTTACCACAAGAAAAAATAAATATTCCAAGCGCAACAGTTAAGACACCACCGCAAGCACCCGCGAAAAGGGTTGAAAAGAACTCGTCTCTAGTCATAGGTGCGGTTTTCATTGGTTGCCACCCTGGCCTATAGACTCGGCATGCGGCACTGAATAGGGGTAGCATTGTGATTTACCATCACGTAAGCCCCGGTAATTTTGAGAAAAAATGACAGCAGTGAGAATAGATAAACAAAGCAAAGAAACTAAGAAAGATTGTGAATTCATTGGTTGCCCTAACCTAGTCTGGAGAATGACATTGCATAAAAGAAGAATCGCCCTCGACTGATCTCAACCCAGTACCACGGCACCATTCACATTCGAAAAGTTTTGAAGAGTTGAGTTTTGTATAAGTGCCCTGGCCTTCGCAAAGATGACAGGTAATAGTGCCACCCTGCCCCACAGCATCGGACGACTGAGCAGAGTGGCGGCAAGCGTCGCCAGATTTAGATGCATAAACTTTTAAACGGATTTGAGCAGCAACATGATTGCCGTCATATCGGTTATCAGAAAAAGCGCAAATCAATAAAGCGCATTCCTGAGCTGTTAATTCAAGCGTGACCGATTCACGCGGTGTAGGTGTTTTTGCGGATTGTGCATTCATAGGCTTGCCTCTATGGTTGTAAATGCTCCGCATATTGCGTAGCGTTGACATATTGAATAGTAATACGCATGATGAAGTCAACAAATTTTAATCCGCAATTTGCGTAGTAGGTAAAAATATGAAAACAATAATTGACTATCTTGATGAATTAAAAGAAAAACTAGGAAGCGACTACAAAACCGCTAAACTGATGAAAACAAATCAGACTACGCTTTCAACAATAAGAAACCGCAATCAATGCGGGGACGAAACGGCCATAAAAATTGCCGATCTTTTGGAAGTAGACAGAACAGAAGTATTAATTGCCGCCGCAATCGCACGGAGCGAGGGCGAAGTTAAGAAGAGCTGGGAAAATATTTCAAAACACATGGGAATCGCAGCAAGCGTTACCCTTGCCAGTGTCCTGATGCTAGGAAATTCAAGCGCTGGAGCTTTTGCTGACTTAGCAACATTCGCCTACCAAGTCTGTATATTATGTTAAATATAGCGAATACCCGAATAATACGCGGTATAGTTTTTGCCCTTCTTAAAAAAGGCAAAACTATTATCGATAGCTCGTTTTACAATTCTTATCGTTTTCATCACATGTAACGGTTTTTGACCATGTTTTTTTATAATGCGGCAAAGGAGTTGGTACCGAAGAAATAGCTGTTGCTTTGGAGAGCGAATCAGAAGAAAGCGTTAACGTCATAATACCGCCATCTTGAGTCATGCGAAAATACCTTAATGCGTTCATACCAAAAAGAACGTGATCAAGATGCTCACTGGTAAAAGCCTCAAGTCCCTTTAGCTCAATATTACCAATTTTTAAACTGTCTATATGTGTTGCACGGCTAAGCGATAATCCATTAGCCGTGCTTGACTGGAAAGCCTTACCTAAAGGCAACCTGGCGGAATAAGATAAATTTCTAGGAATAACTACCTGTGTAGCGCCCGTGTCGATCAAAAATGGCATCCTGACATTATTAATTAAAAGCGTGCCTGTATAATGCCCCAACGCGTCAGCTTGAATAGATACACTCGGTGCTGAATCCGAGAGGGAATGACCGTGAGGAATAACAGTGTCTTTAGATGCGGAAAACGAATTCTGCGAAAAAATCAAAGAGAAAAACAAAAGAAAAAAACTTTTAAAATAAGACATACACCCTTCCCTATTGAACGTATAAATACTGAATCGAAATCTCATTTAAAGTCCTGACATTAGATGCTAGGGTCGGAAAGTATACATCGAATTGCAATGAAAATTCACTGAATGCCCTCAAAACAAAAGCAAATAAACGAGAAAAGCGGTGGTGGTCGCACTTACTATCCAGATATGACAAGACATATAGCTCACCTGAGGTAGCAGCACTTATTGATTGGAGCAATTTAACCCCATATCTTACAAACACTTGCACAACACAAACTGATTTTTTAGATCTGTTCGATCTTGATTAACAGAGGGATGTTACTTATGTTTGCCCCATTTAACTCTTGGTAAAACTATCTTCTCGCCGCCCTGCCCGCAGAGGAATTCGAGCGTATTTCTCCGCATCTGGAATTGGCCCAGATGCCACTCGGTAAAATCCTTTACGAATCCGGTGACGGGTTAGATTATGTCTATTTTCCAACGACTTGCATTGTGTCCAAGCTTTACGTCACAAAGAATGGCGCATCGGCCGAAATCGCCGTGGTCGGCAACGATGGCATCATCGGTATCTCAATCTTCATGGGCGGAGGAACCATGCCTGATCGGGCCGTCGCGCGGAGCGCGGGCTACGCCTATAGGCTGCGAACGCATCTACTTATGCAGGAATTTGATCGTTCTAAGGGACATCGCTCCGGGGGTTACACTGTTTATTGCTGCGTTATACTCAGGTGCTGATTACCCAGATGGCACAGCTAGCAGTTTGTAATCGACATCATTCCGTGGATCAGCAGTGTCGCTGGCTGCTACCGGCTGCCTTCTAAAATGAACCCGTCCGGTACAACGAATACTTGGAATCCCCATTGCCGGCAGCCACCTTATGTACGATAGCGAACAGACTAAGTCCGATCTTGCCACTAAATTAGATGTTCACTTGTGGACTTGGGCTGTTGCTGATTATCTTACTGATCCTGGTCTTTTTAGGAAGAATCTAGCTTTTTAAATCCAGAAAAATACCGTTCTTAAATCCTAACACTCAGCAACGCACAGGAGTCTTTATGCTATTTAATAAACTGTCAATTCCGGTTATGCTGATGACTGGCTCGTTATTCTATCTGCCTGTTTTCGCTAAGGAAGTGCCCACCCCACAACAAGCCTTACAAAACTTCGGTATCGGCGCTGAGCAAATCACCCAACTTGAGCACGGAAAAATTGTCGGTTACGAAGTCAGTGAAACCAGCCAGGAAGAGTTAGCTATTGGTATGGCTATGATACTCCCGGTAGCCTTACCTAAAATTATTGATTACATTAAACGAGGCAATCTTACGGCTACCGAAAGCGACCTCATCGCCTCCGCTCCGCTTGCCAATAACGCCGATATCAATAGCTTCAAGAAATTCGCCTTTAACGATAAGCAGCTCGACGAAGCCAAAGCGTTTCTGGAAGCTGAGCCGGGCGATAAATTCAACCTGTCAAAACCTGAAATAGACAGTTTGAAAAGCCTGCAAGCCACTCTGGAAGATGCCGACGACAAAACATTGTTAAAAGCCGCTAACCAAAAATACAGGGAAATTCTGTTGCAACGCTTGCTGGCTTACCGGAAAAACGGTTTGTCCGGGATTGCACCTTACAGCCGCGAAAATGGTAAAACCGCCGACCCTGCAATGGAACTGCGCACCGATGCCACCAACAGTAAAGCTTGGGCACACTACTTTCCAGAGCTGCAACAAGCCTGGCTAACTTATCCAACCCCATTACCGCTAAATTCCACCGAACAGTTCCTCTGGCTGAATCGCATGGTTGAAGATCGGCCTACGGCCATACTCAATCACCGCGTTATGGTCGCGGGCGAGACGGGCGGAATTTTTATTTCCCGACAGTTTTATGTCGGGCACTCCTATAATTCCAGCCATGTGGTTGCAGGCGGATTGCCATATAAAGATGGCACACTGGTGTTTTATTCGACCCGCAGCTCTACCGATCAGGTAGCGGGCATGGGCAGCAGCCTGAAACATTCGATAGGCCGCGAGCAAATAAAAAAAGAAATGATTAAACGGCTGCAACGACTCAACAAAGATATGAAGCGCATGAAGTGGCTACACTAAACCGGACACACAATCTAAAATAACCTGAAAAAAGAAGGTGTGCCGAAAATGGATCAAGAAAAACAAAAAGCAAAGCAATATAGCGCCGAATTTAAAGAATCCTCCGTGAAGTTAGCGATAAGTTCAAGTCAGCCTATCACTCAGACAGCAAGGGATTTAGGCGTTAATCC
>Ga0207975_100641_pt1 | contig 15614 bp, 12 predicted proteins | sample LakWasMe91_HOW11_2_FD_183913 | JGI IMG/M metagenome (GOLD analysis project Ga0207975, IMG submission 183913) | Freshwater sediment methanotrophic microbial communities from Lake Washington under simulated oxygen tension - Sediment Metagenome... | ecosystem: Environmental > Aquatic > Freshwater >...
CAGGATTGGCTTGGCTGCTGTATCGCAAAGCCAAAAAAAGACAAGACGAGCTGTAGTTATATTTACTAAATTTGCGGCATTAAAACTTTTTTCATGAGCAACATCCGAATTACCAAACAATTCTCTTTCGAAACCGGTCATGCACTTTATGGCTACGACGGCAAATGCAAGAATGTGCACGGACACAGCTATAAGTTATCGGTAACAGTAATTGGTCAACCTATAACCGACACTTCGAATGTGAAGTTTGGAATGGTCATCGACTTTTCGGATTTGAAAAAAATTGTGAAAGAAGAAATCGTTGATGTATTTGATCATGCGACGGTTTTCAATCAAAATACGCCTCATATAGAATTGGCCAACGAACTCAAAGAACGTGGTCATCATGTGATTTTGGTCGATTACCAACCTACCAGTGAAAATATGGTTACTGATTTTGCACAAAAAATAAAAAATCGTTTGCCGCAAAACATCGCGCTACATTCTTTAAAACTCCAAGAAACCGATACTTCCTTTGCCGAATGGTATGCCTCGGATAATTCATAAGTAAGCTACATGCAAATTACACCCAACAAAAAAATATATTTTGCGTCCGACCAACATTTTGGCGCTCCAACACCGGAAGCGAGTTTTCCTCGTGAACAAAAATTTGTAGCGTGGTTGGACGAAGTAAAGCAAGACGCAGAGGCCATTTTCCTGTTAGGCGATTTGTTCGATTTTTGGTTTGAATACAAAACCGTTGTTCCTAAAGGATTTGTTCGTGTTTTGGGCAAATTAGCTGAAATTCGCGACAGTGGCATTCCGATTTACTTTTTTGTAGGCAATCACGATTTGTGGATGCATGATTATTTCGAAAAAGAACTGAACATCCCGGTGTATCGCGACAATCAAGAATATGAATTCAACGGCAAGACGTTTTTAATCGGTCACGGCGATGGTAAAGGCCCGGGCGATAAAGGTTACAAACGCATGAAGAAAGTCTTTACCCATCCGTTTTCCAAATGGCTCTACCGTTGGTTGCATCCGGATATCGGGATGCGATTGGCCCAATATTTATCGGTTAAAAACAAACTGATTTCGGGCGAAGCTGATGTGAAATTTTTAGGCGAAGAAAACGAATGGTTAATTCAATACTGCAAGCGAAAACTGCAAACCAAACATTACAACTACATGGTTTTTGGACATCGTCATTTGCCGATGGTAATTGCTGTGGGTGACAATGCCGAATACGTAAACCTCGGCGATTGGATTGGTTATTTTACTTACGGTGTTTTTGACGGTGAGACTTTTGAACTGAAGAAATACTGATGATGAAATTTCCCTGAGTTCCTTTGTCATTTCGAACGGAACACAGTGAAGAGAGCAATCACATCCAAATGATTAAGATTTGTAAAATTCACAATAGTCTTTAACAAGAAACATATCACCTGAATTATCAAGTAAATGTGATTTAGCTTAGCTGAACCTAAGGGTTTCTCCTGCGTCGAAATGACAAATACACACCTGTTATTTGGAACGGAACACAGTGAAGAGAGCAATCACATCCAAATGATTAAGATTTGTAAAATTCATAATAGTCGTTAATCAGAAACACATCCCCTAAATTATCACGTAAATGTGATTTAGCTTCGTTGAACCTAAAGGTTTCTCCTACATCGAAATGACAAAAGAAATAAACTACCGCAAATCCTTCAACCGCAACTGTACCGAAACCTTCCCGTTGAATTCGTTTTCGTCTATGCAATACACAGCGTCAAAAGATTGCTGATTTTTAACCAAATACAATTTTTTTCCTAAACCAAAACCAATAGCACCAAATCCGGGCGAGTTATTTTGCTTGACGTAGAGCTTCAAATGGTCTTCATCGGCACCGATTCCTTTGGCGTAACCCGAATCTTTCAACCCTTTAGTCATAAAAACCGGTGTCATATTTTGCGGTCCGAAAGGTTCAAATTGGTTTAAAATCCGGATTAACTTTTCGTTGATATCGGTCAAATTAATTTCGGCATCCACTGCAATTTCAGGAGTCAGCAAATCAGGATGAATGGTTTCTTCGACCGTTCTTTCAAACGCTTCTTTGAACGCCAAATAATTTTCTTCCTTCAAGGTCATTCCAGCCGCGTACATATGCCCGCCAAACTGTTCCAAGTGTTCGGCACACGCTTCTAAAGCATTGTAAATATCGAAATCTTTGACCGAACGCGCTGAGGCCGCGAGTTTGTCGCCACTTTTAGTGAACACTATCGTAGGACGATAATACGTTTCTGTCAAACGAGAAGCCACAATACCAATTACACCTTTGTGCCAGTTTTCTTGATAAACGACCGTCGTGAATTTTTTAGTTTCATCATTTTCTGTGATTTGCGACAAAGCTTCAGCAGTAATTAGCTTGTCCAAATTTTTGCGGTCGCTGTTGTGTTGTTCTATCTCGGAAGCAAAAAATTCCGCTTGGTCTAAATCGTATTCCGTAAGCAAAGCCACGGCTTCGTTACCATGTTTGATTCTGCCTGCGGCGTTAATGCGTGGCGCAATAATAAAGACAACATCGGTTATAGTAAGTGTTTTCTTTTTGACATTCTGAACCAATGCCTTGATGCCGGGACGCGGACTGTTATTAATGACTTCCAAACCAAACTTGGCTAAAACCCTGTTTTCTCCCGTAATCGGAACGATATCCGCGGCTATGGCAGTTGCCACCAAATCTAAATAAGGCAACAAATCGACCACTGTTTGGTTCCGATTTTGGGCAAGCGCCTGAATCAATTTAAAGCCAACGCCACAACCGCACAATTCGTCGTACGGATAAGTGCAATCGACTCTCTTGGGATCGAGTACTGCTATCGCTTCGGGTAAAGTATCGCCCGGACGATGGTGATCACAAATGATAAAATCGATGTTTTTGGCTTTGGCATACGCCACATGATCGATGGATTTGATACCGCAATCCAAAGCAATAATCAAGGAAAAACCATTGTCATCGGCAAAATCAATCCCTTGGTAGGAAACGCCGTAACCTTCGTTATAGCGATCCGGAATATAAGTCACCACATTAGGATAAAAACTTTTCAAATAACTCGACACCAGGGAAACCGCTGTCGTGCCATCGACGTCATAATCCCCGAAAACCAAAATATTTTCCGCATTGGTAATAGCTGTTTCAATGCGAGCTATCGCTTTGTCCATGTCTTTCATCAAATACGGATCATGTAAATCGGACAAACTCGGACGAAAAAATTGTCGTGCGGCTTCATAAGTTTCAATACCGCGCTGTACCAATAGCATCGCAATCAGCTCGGCTACATTGAGTTCGGCAGCCAAAGCTTTGACTTTTTCAGGTGATGGTTTGGGTTGAAGTGTCCAGCGCATGTTAGATTACGAATTGAGAATTAGGAATTACGAAGCGTAAACCACAAAAATAGCAAAAGACGGCTCAGGTTTATGGTAGTTTTAGTGTATTTATTCGTTACTTTTGAAATTCAAATGGTTTCAAAATGCATATTCAAGGTCAAATAGTCGATATCGAAAACCGCCGTATTTACTCCGGTGAAGTTAGGGTTGAAAATGGTAAAATTGTTTCGGTAATTGAAAAACAACACCATAACAAAAACTATATCCTTCCGGGTTTTATCGACGCACACATTCATATCGAAAGCTCCATGTTGGTGCCTTCCGAGTTTGCTAAAATTGCGGTGTTGCACGGTACTGTCGGAACCATTTCCGATCCGCATGAAATTGCCAACGTATTGGGAAAAGACGGTGTGTATTATATGATTGAAAACGGTAAAAAGGTACCGTTGAAGTTTCATTTTGGCGCTCCGTCGTGTGTTCCGGCTACTTTTTTTGAAACCGCCGGAGCGGTGATTGATTCGGAGCAAATTAAAGAACTGATGGCGCATCCCGACATTTATTATTTGGCCGAAATGATGAACTATCCCGGCGTGTTGTTTGACGATGCAGAAGTTTTGAAAAAGATAGCTTGGGCGAAACACTTTAACAAACCCATTGACGGTCATGCGCCTGGTTTGCGTGGTGAAGCCGTTCAAAAATACATTTCCGCCGGAATCACAACCGATCACGAGTGTTTTACCTATGAAGAAGCGGCCGAGAAATTGTCCTTAGGCATGAAAGTCATTATTCGCGAAGGCAGTGCCGCTAAAAATTTTGAAGCATTGATCGATTTACTGCCAGAGCACTACGAAAACCTAATGTTTTGTTCCGATGACAAACATCCGGACGATTTGATTGTGGGTCACATCAACCAATTGTGTGCCCGAGCGGTCGCCAAAGGGTTTGACATTTTCAAAATTTTGCAGATGGCTTGTGTCAATCCGGTGAAACATTACAACATGACCGTAGGTTTATTGCAACCTAACGATGCCGCCGATTTTATAGTGGTGGAAGATTTGACGCATTTCAAAGTATTACAAACCTACATCAACGGCGAATTGGTAGCCGAAAACGGTCAGTCGTTTGTACCGCATGTTACCTTTGAGAAACCTAATAATTTCAATACTTCCCCTAAAGTGTTAGCCGATTTTCAAGTGGCGAGTTTGGCCAAAACCATACGCGTTATTGAGGCTTTGGAAGGACAATTGATTACCAATGAAATTCATTGTTCGCCTAAAATTGAGGATGGCCATTTGGTTTCCGATATCGAAAATGATGTATTAAAAATGGCCGTAGTCAATCGGTATGAAAATGCGCCCGTGGCCGTGGCTTTCATCAAAAACTTTGGTTTGAAAAAAGGAGCGATAGCCAGTTCGGTGGCGCACGATTGTCACAATATAGTCGTGGTTGGTACTTCGGATGAAGACATTTTGAATGCGGTGAATTTACTCATTGCCAACACCGGCGGTATTTGTGCGGTGAATGGTGCCGAACAAAAATCGTTGGCCTTACCTGTAGCCGGTATTATGAGCGACCAAAATGGTTGGGAAGCCGGGCGTTTGTACCAGGAAATTGATGCCATGGCCAAAGACTTAGGCAGTACTTTAAAAGCGCCTTTTATGACGTTGTCTTTTATGGCACTACTGGTAATTCCTGATTTAAAATTGTCGGATAAAGGTTTGTTTAGCGGAAAACAATTTGCGTTTACGGATTTAGAGGTTTCGTAATTCCTAAAGATGTTGGTTGATGAAAGGGTCAGACCACTTTTCATTGTGAAGAATATTGGGATCGGTTAGTGTCCGTAAAAAAGCTACTAAAGCTGCTTTTTGTTGCGCTGTTAGGTTGAGTTGCTGCGGATTTCCATTAGCATCTTTCAAAAAAGGCGATACATTAGGATGGTTTTTAACACCGCTATTGTAATGCTCAATTACTTGTTCTAAGGTTTGAAAACGACCATCATGCATATAAGGCGCACCCAAAGCAATATTTCGCAACGTTGGTATTTTAAAAGCTCCTTTCAAATTGTTGGTTGTTGGAAACGTTTCAAAAGCACCTAAATCATTTGTAGATACTAAATCAAGTCCATTGTTTTTTGGTCCGGAGTTTACACTGACAAAAGCTTCCGTAGCGTGACAATTGATACAACCGGCTCCACCTTGAGGCACCGTTTTAAAAAACAATTCTTTCCCTAGATTTTCTGATTCCGTAAAATTCGGAAAAGGCTGTAACCTGGAACTCACTTGTGCTCTACCTTCGTCATATCGACTTTGTGAACTAACAATACTCCTTATAAATTGTGACAAAGCCTTTGAAACTCCAGATTGGGTAATTTGACCAGAACCAAAAGCCTGTAAAAATAAATTACTGTAAAAAGGTCTTTCGGATAATCTTTGTATGATTTCGCTTTCGGTTAAACCCATTTCATTATGATCTAAAATAGGTTGTAAAACTTGGTCTTCGAGTGTAGCGGCTTTTTCATCCCAAAAAAAACGACCTCTAAAATAGTAGCGTTGATTGACTAATGAAATCGAATTTCTTCTGGTAGGCACTTGGTTAAAACCTAAACTCTTAACCGGCGAATCCGTAAAGGCCAATTCTTGTCGATGACAACTACCACAAGCTATGGTTCGGTTTTGACTCAAAGCTACGTCATAAAACAGCACTCTGCCCAAAGTAGCTCCGGCATCAGTAACGGGATTGTCATCGGGTGTATTGTCTATGCCATTAACAGAACTGATAAAGTTGCCTCCGTCATTTACTGTAAAATGATACGGCAAATTGAGGTTAGCGTAATCATAGGGCGTTTCGGGTAATGAAATTACGGGTAAGTTTTGTGTAATCGGCACATATTTATCATCCTCTGAACATGAGGTACAGAAAATGAACAAGAGCAATATGCTTCCCAAAAACCTTATCATTAGTATTGCTATTTTAAAATTTTCCCACCAACTACTGCGACGATTTCTCCTTTTGGCGGTTTGGCCTCAAAATGTTGCAACACCTCAGCGGCGGTTCCACGGATGGTTTCTTCGTGAAGTTTGGACAATTCTCTGGAAACCGATAACGGTCGGTCGGCGCCAAAATACTGCACAAATTCAGCCAACGTTTTGACCAATTTATGTGGTGACACGTAAAAAATCATGGTTCGGGTTTCTTCAGCCAAAGCTAGAAAACGGGTTTGTCTTCCTTTTTTTTCGGGTAAAAAACCTTCGAACACAAAACGATCGTTAGGCAAACCACTATTCACCAAAGCCGGTACAAAAGCGGTAGCTCCGGGCAGACATTCTACTTCAATATTGTGTTCAACACAAACTCGGGTGAGTAAAAAACCCGGATCGGAAATGGCCGGTGTTCCTGCATCGCTGATTAAGGCGATTTTTTCACCAGCTTGCAAACGCTTAATAATATTTTCCACCGTTTTGTGCTCGTTGTGCATGTGGTGGCTGTGCATGTGTGTGGCTATGTCGAAATGCTTGAGCAATTTGCCACTGGTGCGCGTGTCTTCGGCTAAGATTAAATCGACTTCCTTCAAAACGCTGATGGCTCTGAAAGTCATGTCTTCCAAATTACCGATTGGCGTGGGAACAAGGTAAAGTTTGCCCATTTAGCTGAATTTTCGCTCCACAACAGTCATAAAACGCTCCATATAATCTTCTTTGCCTACCCAATAATTGTAGTCGGGTATCACCATCTCGTTCAAGAAATTTTTGGCTTCTTCTAAAGTATCAAAGGTGTTTAATTGCGAGATTACGCGGTTGAAATCTTCGTTGCTTTCTCCAAACAAATGGTTTACAAAAGCGATGCGATCGTTTAAGCCTATTTCAATGGTTTTGGCAAAAGCACTGTTTAAAGACGCCGCCGGTTTGGGTTGCTCGATTTCCGGTTCCGGAGCGATTTCTTCTTTAGTTTCTGTTGGAAAAAGGGAGACTTCATTCGGCTTTACAAAAACCGGATCTACGTAATTTTCGCCTAATAAATCTTCTAAAGCGATGTGTTTGGTGTCTGGCTTTAGTTCGGATGCCGTCTCTGCTGCTGGTGCTTCTTCTTCAGCTTCTTCCTCGGCCAATTCAAATATCGGCGTAAAAAGTGGTGCTTCAGTAGCGGCTGGTTCTGCTGCAACTTCCGGCTCAATTTCTGTAACTTCTGCTACGGCTTCAGCTTCCTCTTCAACTTCTTCCTCTTCAACCGTTTCAACTTCAGTTTCGGCTTCAGTTACTACCGGTTCTTCTTGAGCGTCTTCGGCTGCAAGGGTTTCGGCCTCAACTGCAGGGGCTTCGGCTTCAACCATCGTTTCCGCTTTCACTTCAGTGACTACAACTTGCGACGTTTCCGCTTCAAAAGCAGTTTCTAATTTTTCTTCCAATTCGGCGGCATCAACTTCCGATTTCAGGACTTCGTAATTGTCTTGGTAAAATTTTAAAACCGATAATGTTTCGTATAATTTTTGGGTTTCTTTATACAATTGATCCACATCCGATTTGTTTTTGAGTTTCAAAATTCGGTGTGCAATGCTGATTAATTCGGCTTCTACTCTTTTTTTCATGATGGTTTGTAATTATAGGAAATACGCTGGTCTGTTTTTTAAATTCACTTCTGAAGCATTTATTTACCTTCGGGAAGCGGGAACCATAATTAAAATTTTTCTACATTTGAATCGACGTAAAAATAGCAATTATTCAAGTCGATTGGTTTTCGTTACAAAGTAATAAAAACTATTCATTTTTAGCGCAAGAAAAATACAAAATGTTTCTCGAAAATACAGTAAATCATAAAGAACAATTTGGGTGGATTGAAGTCATTTGCGGCTCCATGTTCTCGGGCAAAACCGAAGAATTGATACGCCGCTTGAAACGCGCTCAGTTTGCCAAGCAAAAAGTGGAAATTTTTAAACCTTCCATTGACACGCGCTACGATGAAGAAATGGTGGTTTCGCACAACAAAAATGAAATCCGCTCTACTCCGGTTCCGGCAGCAGCCAACATCCGTATTTTGGCTCAAGGCTGCGATGTAGTTGGGATAGACGAAGCCCAATTTTTTGACGATGAAATTATTGCTGTTTGCAACGATTTGGCCAATTCGGGCATTCGCGTTATCGTGGCAGGATTGGATATGGATTTTAAAGGCAATCCGTTCGGACCGATGCCGGCGCTGATGGCTACGGCGGAATACGTTACTAAAGTACATGCCGTTTGTACCCGAACCGGAAATTTAGCCCATTACAGTTTCCGAAAAACCGACAGCGATAAGTTGGTTTTGTTAGGCGAAACCGAAGAATACGAACCTTTGAGTCGCGCCGCCTATTTTAAAGCCATGCGCGAAAACATGGAAGTTAAAGATCCTGAACATTTGTCATCAGAAGACCCGAGCGTAGCGAACTGACGCTTAATAAATCCCAATACCTTGACACTAACCTTACGAAATATCATTCCCATCCTCAAAGCCCATTGGGTTGGTGAAAATGATGTAGCGGTAATCGACTCGATTTCTATCGACAGCCGCTCCTTGCAAAACGGTGAAAACACGATGTTTTTTGCCATTTCCGGACCTAACAATGACGGACATACTTATATTAACGAACTGATTGACAAAGGTGTTCGCCATTTTGTAGTGACGCACATTCCGGAGACAGTTGCCGGCAAAGCCAACTTTTTAGTGGTGGAAAATACTTTGGATGCCTTGCAGAAATTTGCCGCTTACTACCGAAGTTTATTCGATTTCCCAATCATCGGGATTACCGGAAGCAACGGAAAAACCATCATTAAAGAATGGTTGAACTTTTTGCTCAGTCCGGATTACAACATTATCCGCAGTCCGAAAAGTTACAATTCGCAAGTCGGCGTACCCTTATCTATTTTAGGCATCAAAGAAAAGCACAACCTTGGGATATTCGAAGCCGGTATTTCGACGATGCACGAGATGGAAAAACTACAGAAAATTATTCGCCCGACCATAGGTATTTTATCCAATATTGGTTCGGCGCACGACGAAGGTTTTTCGAGCGTAGCCGATAAAATCAAAGAAAAATTAAAGCTGTTTACTTCGGTGAATGTGCTGATTTTAAATAAAAACAAAACGATACAGGCCTTTGTCAATCCGAAAATCAAAACCTTCAGTTGGTGTTCCGACAACAAAAGTGCCGATGTTTATATTACCAAGAAAAATTTAGGTGATTTAACCGAATTGCAAGTCACTTACAAAGAAGATACGTTCCCGATTCTGATTCCGTTTCAGGACCAAGCATCGATTGAAAACGCCATTCATTGTATGATGGTGATGTTGTATTTCGGCTACAATCCAAAAGTGATTCAAACCCGTATGGCGCAGTTGTATCCGGTGGAAATGCGCCTGAAAGTGAAAAACGGGATGTACAATTGTACGCTTATCGACGACAGTTACAGCTCCGATTTCCAATCGTTGAAAATTGCCCTCGACTTTTTAGAGCACCAAAAGCAACACAAAAAGAAAACCATCATCCTTTCGGATATTTTCCAAAGCGGATTGAACAACGATGAGTTGTACTCGCAGGTTTCGCAATTGATTATTTCCAATAAAATTAACCGTGTTATTGGTATAGGCGAAACCATTTCGCAGTACAAAAACAAGTTCATCAACGGCACAACTTTTAAAAATGTAGCCGAATTTATGAATGCTTTCGACCGCTTGAATTTTGAAAACGAAACGATACTGATTAAAGGCGCGCGTGATTTTCACTTTGAACAAATCGTTTCGATGTTGGAAGAGAAAACGCATGAAACGGTATTGGAAATCAACCTCAACGCGATTAGTCACAACCTGAATTTCTTCAAATCGAAATTGGCACCCAAAACCAAATTGATGGTCATGGTAAAAGCCTTTGGGTACGGCAACGGCGGATTTGAAATTGCCAAATTGCTCGAACACCACAAAGTAGATTATTTGGGCGTGGCTTTTGCGGACGAAGGAATAAGCTTGAAAAGTGCCGGTATCAACGTGCCGATTATGGTGATGAATCCGGAAACCACCAGTTTTTCGGCGATTATCCAACACCAACTGGAGCCGGAAATTTATTCGATTAAAGGATTGAAAGCCTTTTTAAAAATAGCCGAGCAGAAGAAACTCAAACACTTCCCGATTCATCTCAAAATCGACACCGGTATGCACCGTTTGGGCTTTGAAGAAGAGCAGCTATCCGAGTTGATTGCGATTCTAAAAAGTAACGAGACGATTCAAATTAAGAGTATTTTATCGCATTTAGCTACCAGTGACGATTTGAAACACGATGCATTCGCCCAGTCGCAAATTGCGTTATTCGAACAATTATCGGCTCAGCTGATAACCGAATTAAAAATCAAACCGATTCGGCATATTTTAAATACTTCCGGCATTTCCAATTATCCCGGTGCGCAATACGATATGGTGCGTTTGGGTATTGGATTGTATGGCATTTCCAACGATGAAGAAGAACAAAAATTCTTGGAAAATGTAGGCACTTTAAAATCGGTTATCTCGCAAATCAGAACCATAGAAGCCGGCGAAAGCGTTGGTTACGGACGAAGATTTACGGCCGAAAAAACCACTAAAATCGCTACTATTCCCATTGGTTATGCCGATGGAATTCGCAGAAGTTGGGGCAATGAAGCTGGTTATGTGGTTATTAACGGCAAAGAAGCCAAAATTGTAGGAAGTGTTTGCATGGATATGCTGATGGTGAACGTTACTGAAATAGATTGCAAGGAAGGGCAATCGGTGATTATTTTCGGAGAAAATCCCACGGTTAACCTTATGGCTAAAGCTTTGAACACCATACCTTATGAAATCCTGACCGGAATTTCACAACGCGTGAAAAGGGTGTTCTTCCGAGAATAATTCAAAACCCTTTTCGGTTTTTCAAAAATTTAACTATTTTAGTACTATTAATCAACTAAAAAAACACAAATTATGGGAATGGTATCAGAATTTAAAGATTTTATTGCAAAGGGAAATGCAATGGATTTAGCCGTTGGAGTAATCATTGGAGCTGCGTTTGGCGCCATAGTGAATTCCTTAGTTGCCGATGTGATTACACCGGCCTTGTTAAATCCGGCTTTGAAAGCTGCACAAGTAGAAAATTTAGCCGACTTAAAAACCGATAACGGAATTCTGTATGGTAAATTTTTAGCAGCAGTTATCAGCTTTTTAGTTATTGCCTTTGTCATCTTCATCATGGTTAAAGCGATCAACTCTATGAAGAAAAAAGAAGAACCGGCTCCGGCAGCACCGGCTGGTCCAACACAAGAAGAATTGCTGACACAAATCCGTGATTTGCTTAAAAAGTAGTACCGTTACACTATATATTCTAACTAATCCGCCTCGTTATTGGGGCGGTTTTTCTTTTTAGCGATAAGCCGATTTAGAAATCCGAAATTTTTACCGTAAAAACAAAAACAGCAGTTGTTTTCTGTTTACTTTTGTAATTCAATTTTTTAAAATCTTAATTCTATTCATATGAAAGTTGCTGTAGTAGGTGCCACCGGTATGGTTGGTGAAGTGATGCTTCAAGTTTTGGCAGAAAGAAATTTTCCTGTAACCGAATTAATTCCGGTTGCTTCTGAGAAATCAGTGGGTAAAGAAATCGAATTCAAAGGCAAAAAATACAAAGTAGTTGGCTTACAAACAGCAGTCGACATGAAAGCCGATATCGCTTTATTTTCGGCAGGTGGCCAAACCTCTTTAGATTGGGCACCGAAATTTGCAGCAGCCGGCACTACCGTAATCGATAATTCTTCGGCTTGGCGAATGGATCCGACTAAAAAATTAATCGTACCCGAAATTAACGCTCACGAATTAACTACAGCCGATAAAATCATCGCTAACCCTAACTGTTCCACCATTCAAATGGTGATGGTTTTAGCGCCTTTGCATCAAAAATACAACATCAAACGCGTAGTAGTTTCTACTTACCAATCTATTACCGGAACCGGTGTAAAAGCGGTACAACAATTGGAAAACGAATACGCCGGTGTTCAAGGAGAAATGGCTTATAAATACCAAATCCACCGCAATGCCATTCCGCAATGTGATGTTTTTGAAGACAACGATTACACCAAAGAAGAAATGAAATTGGTGCGTGAAACCAAAAAAATCATGAGTGATGACAGCATCGCCGTTACCGCAACTGCTGTGCGTATTCCGGTGGTTGGCGGACACAGTGAAACGGTAAATATCGAATTCACTAATGATTTTGAGGTGACCGAATTGCGTAAAATATTACACCATACTAACGGCGTGACCGTTCAAGATAATACTGATACTTATACTTACCCGATGCCATTGTATGCCGAAGGAAAAGACGATGTGTTTGTAGGCAGAATTCGCCGTGATGAAAGTCAGCCTAACACTGTAAACATGTGGATAGTAGCCGATAATTTGAGAAAAGGCGCTGCCACTAATACCATTCAGATTGCCGAATATTTGGTAGCGAATAAATTAGTTTAATAAAGTTGAGTTACTAATTCTAGCCACGAATTTCACCAATTACCACGAATTTATTTGTGCTAATTTGAGTAATTTGTGGCTTTTTCATTGAAAAAAATGTCCGGGTTTTTACAAATCCTAAACTTTGTTAAAATCGGGCGGATTTTATATTGTTTTACGCTACTTTTGTGAACATGAAAGAAAGATTACGCTATGTAAATGCTGCTATGGGACTGATGATATTGCTTGCAATATTGTTTCAGGCTGCACACTCTTTCAATCACTTAGCCAAACAGTTTTCTAAAACACACTGTCATCACGTTTATCACAAACACCAAACAGAACTCCACCATGGTCATGATGGTTTGGAAAAATGTTTTACTTGTGAATTTGCTTTTAGTCATTCGATTAAAATTGAAAGCGAAGCTATTTCGTTTGTAAATACATCTTTTTACACCCAACCTATTTTTGGTTATACTGCCGAAAACATTTCCTTTTTTAAAGGAAGTTCCTTCTTACTTCGCGGACCGCCAACTGTTGCAATTTTCTTGACCTAAACTTAGTGTTAACGAATTAGAAAACAACAAAATGCAAAAATTCAGTTTGTTTTTTTGCTTGTTGTGTTTTGGCATTCTTTACAGTCAAAACACCATAAGCGGAAAAATAGTTGATGAAAATGATATGGCATTAGAGAAAAGCCACATCCATATTTCGTCTAAATCAACCAACAGCAAGAAAGACGGCTCTTTCATCATTCGCAATATTCCAAATGGTCCGGCTAAGGTTTTAATTACCTATGTTGGCTACAAACCTATTGACACCATTATAGAGGTGAATGGCAACTTGGAGATTAATTTTAAGATGAAACAAAAGAATGAACAATTGGATGAAATTGTAGTAAAACACAAAAACAACTATTTCAATCATTCGGTTTCAGAGCAAAAAATCAAAGAGAAAACCATTGAAAAGTTCAGCAGTCAATCTTTAGGTAATTTGCTCAAAGAAGTTCCGGGCGTTTCTGTTTTAAAAAGTGGCAACACTGTTGTAAAACCGGTAATTAATGGCTTACACAGTAGTCGTGTGGCTATTTTTAACAACAACGTTAAGTTGGAAGACCAACAATGGGGAATGGAACATGCGCCTAACTTTGACGTAAATGCCGCCGGGAAAATTACAGTTTTAAAAGGAGCTTCGGCATTACAATACGGAGGTGACGCTATTGGCGGTATCGTGATTATCGAACCTTTCAGCACCAAAAAAGACACGCTTTTCGGGAAAACCATCATGACTATGGAGTCCAATGGTCGAGGAGGCACTATTTCGTCCAGTTTGCACAAAGGAAATTTCTGTGATTGGAGTTGGAATGCGCAAGGCAGTTTCAAATATTATGGCGATAGAGAAGCGCCTGATTACACACTCTCCAACACTGGAAATCGGGAAGCAAATTTTTCGGGCGATTTGAAATATATAGGTAAGAAATTCGACTTTACTGCCTATTATAGTTTGTACAGCGCCACCATCGGTATTTTAAGTGCTTCTCATATCGGCAATGTGAATGATTTGTATAATTCGATTAATAATCAAACGCCATCGGTGACTGACGATTTTACTTATTCGATTAAAAATCCGAAGCAAAAAGTCCAACATCATTTGGCCAAGTTGAATTACAATTATTACATCAAAGATGGCCAGTCGTTGGCTTTACAATATGCTTTTCAATTCAACAATCGAAAAGAGTTTGATTTGCGCACCGGTGTTTCAAACAGCAAGCCCGCATTAGATTTAAACTTGCTGACACATACTGTAAATGCCGATTATAATTTGAGTGTGGATGCATGGGATTTCAAATCGGGGATTATGGGTTTGTACCAAAACAACTCGGCTAATCCTAATACGGGAGTTCGTCCGTTAATTCCAACCTATAATAAATTTGACGCCGGAGTTTATGCAGTAGCCGATAATCATCTTTCGGAAGATTTTTCGGTTGAGATAGGCATCAGATATGATTTTTCCACTATTGAAGCTACTAAGTATTACTTAAAATCCCGATGGGAAGAACGTGATTACAGTCCGCAATTCGATTCTTTTATCACTGGTGATTTTGGCACACAATGGTTGACCAAACCAACATTTACCTTTCACAATTTTTCAGCGAGTATTGGAACGCAATATTCATTTGGCGAAGAATATGATTGGTATTTCAACCTTAGCCGTGCTGTAAGAAATCCGAATCCTTCAGAGTTTTTCAGTGATGGTTTACACCATTCCAGTGGTATGATTGAGTTGGGCGACTTGCGATTGCAACAAGAAAAGTCGAATAAAATAAGCACTTCATTACAAAAGAAATGGAAAAAGGTAAAAATAAACCTCAATCCGTTTTTGAATTACATTGAAGATTATATGTTTTTGAAGCCTGTTGGTTTTGAAACTACTATTCGCGGTGCTTTCCCGGTTTGGGAATACCAACAGACCAATGCACTACTGACCGGTGTTGATTTCAATTCGGAATGGCAAATGAGTGAGCATTGGCAACATCGTTTGTTATTGAGCTATGTAAACGGAAGAGACAAAACCAATAATGACGCTGTTATTGATATGCCGCCATTGACTCTTAACAACAGGATTCAATTCAGCAAAAAAGAATGGAACAATTTGACCTTGGAATTGCAAAGTGAAATGGTTTTCAGACAAACGCAATTTCCCGACAATAATTTTACCACTAATATTATTGAAAACGGAAATTTTGTTCCGGTTGAAGTGGATATCAGTACGCCGCCACCTGCCTATCATCTTTT
>Ga0207975_100643_pt1 | contig 15601 bp, 20 predicted proteins | sample LakWasMe91_HOW11_2_FD_183913 | JGI IMG/M metagenome (GOLD analysis project Ga0207975, IMG submission 183913) | Freshwater sediment methanotrophic microbial communities from Lake Washington under simulated oxygen tension - Sediment Metagenome... | ecosystem: Environmental > Aquatic > Freshwater >...
TATCAGGTCTAACATAACGGTCAAAGGGACGCGCCGCCCTTTGGTGGTTTTGAAGGTTGGTTTTTGAATCGGGTTTGGTGGCTTCGCTGGGCTTCCTTCAGCGGCGCGCCCCTTACCTCTACGTTAGGCATTACTCGTTCCGTCAAGAAATTATATGTAAGAGGCAATAATGAACAGAAAAGCAAAATGTTCGTGTGGGAAAGTACAAATAGAGCTTGCAGGTGACCCAAAGATGGTGATTACGTGCAGTTGTTTAAACTGTCAAAAACGAACGGGCTCGGTATTTGGAGTTGGGGCGTACTTTGGTAACGACCAAATAGTATCAAAACAAGGCGATCCTAAGTTGTTCGTTGATACGAGCGATGACGGGAGAAAACTCTACCGTTCGTTTTGCCCTAATTGCGGATCTACCGTTCATTGGGAAGCTGAGTTCATGCCAAACGCAGTTGGTGTGGCTGTTGGGTGTTTTGAAGATCCGAAGTTCCCAGAGCCAGTTGCGGCAGCATGGAATAGATCGAAACATGATTGGGTTAATTTTCCTGAAAGCTGGCCAAAATCAGATACACAGGAATTTAAGAAAAATGCCTAACATAACAATCAACGGGAACGCGGACATAATCTACGCGTCACCGTCACTCTTTGTACCGCGTCCCGTTATTTTAACGTTAGGCCGTAAATATGCAGCAAAGTAATCCATTACGTTTTTGGAAAATTCAACCCGACGGTCAAAACGCCTTAGTAGCGTACGAGCATATTGTCGGTTATGGACGGAGTGTAACAATCCAATATGAGCGCGCCTACGACTTATGGCGGGCTTCGTCAAATCTCGGGGACGATCCCAGTGTTTTTCATCTGAAGCACGACAATATGCGCCAAGTCGTGCGTGACATACATTTTTTGCTAATTTCCCTTCAGGTCGTTTGGAAGTCGCTTCAACGGTTCTGTGATGGTACGCACTTTCCAAGTTTCACAGCGTCACTTACTCCATTAAGAAAAAAGTGGGAGCCCTATTTCGAACAGTACCGAGAGCCTCGAAATACCTTCGAACACTATGATGATCAAATATTTGGGCCAGACTCTAGGAACAACAGTCCTGGCTATGGAGTAAAGCTAAACTCCAGTGGTTCTTTCGCTCTTGGTTCGCATCAGCCCGTTTTGTTAAATGACGATTCACGAAAGCAATTCGGTAAGTTTATGGAGGAATTCGAGAATGCAATCACCTCCGTTGTTGGTCCATTGGCCTAACATTGCGGTCGAGAGGGATGCTCCGCCAAAAAGCGCGGCTCCGCGCCCCTCACCTTTACGTTGGGCGCTCTTCTGGGCGAGGGGGAGGAAAGGTAATCCCCCCATTTCTAGGGACAAGGCTGGCTTAAAAAAAGGGAGGTTGTCAATCGGTACGATGATGCAAGACACGATTCCAATTCCAGAATTTAATTTATTTGTTAACGAAATAGTAGATTGGAGATAAAAATGAAATGTCCAAAGTGTGGTTGGCATACTGACAACCCGAAAACCAATTACTCAGAACGAAAAATAGACAAATGCACAACAGAGCAGCGCACAGTTAGTTACTGCGAAAAGTTTTTTTGCAGTGGGAGCGTTGAGCGCAAGCATACGGCAACCGAACATGGTGAATTCGAGATGGTCCAATGGCGTGACAAAAAGACCAACGCTTATATGGGGATGACATTCAGATGCAAAAGATGCGGAGAAGAACGCAATAGCGACCCTAATGCGTATTCTGATTCTTATTAGATTCAACTCATAAGTGCAATCGGCACTAATCGAGAAAAAACAAGGGGTCAAGTCTTGCAATCATGCATCCGGCCTAACATGGCGCTCAACCGGAGCGCGGTTATAATGCGGTTTTATTTTTCAGCTTCCCGGGCCGCGCCCGGTTAGCTCTACGTTAGGTTCTAATGGTTACTACAACACATTCAAATAGCTATTGCGAAGCTTGGATAAATAATAAATGGAAAGTGATGTCGGTACAGACCGCACGTACACGTCCAGCACTTGTCGTGCGTTGCCTTGAATGCCATGGTCCAATAGTTCTAATGCAAGCAGGCCGCAACAATACAACTCGGGCACATGCTGAACATCGGCCTGGCCATTCGGGTTGTTCGCTCGGCCATTATTTTGACGAGATACGCACACCACATCCACAACAAGTTGAAGCCCCATCCAATTTTTTGGATGAATTGCCCGAGAATGAAATTGCTATTCAGGACGATGAATCTGCCTTTCCAGAAGGAAAAGAAAAATTCAAGCAACATCGCATTCTTGAGCGTGACGGTAAAATTGCTAGGAGGGCGAAAGCGCAACGACTTGCTAAAACAGGAAAACTTGAGTGTGAGGTTTGCGAGCTAGATTTCGCTGCTTATTATGGGGAAATTGGTCATGGCTTCATCGAAGCTCACCACAAAATTCCCGTCGCGAAACTAGATGGAACAAAAAGAACAAAAATCGAAGACTTGGCGCTTGTTTGTTCAAATTGCCATAGAATGTTGCATCGAGGTGACTCACTTTTGACTGTCGAGCAACTCAAGGAAAAAATATTATGAAAACAATACCTAACAAGTCAGTCAAAGGGACGCGCCGACCGTTGGCGGTTTTGAAGTTCTGGTTTTTTTCAAGGTTCGGTGGCTTCGTTTCGCTTTCGTTAGCGGCGCGCCCCTTACCTCTACATTAGGGTTTAATGGATCATCTATCTGAACACTGCAAAGAAGTCTACGCTCACTTCGGTTTAGCGATGTATCGCGCCCAATGTGTCGAACAATCAATTATCCAGTTGCTGGTGTTTTTCGATTTTTTTCCAACCAACCTACCGAAGTACAAAACTACCGAGCAATGGGCAAAAGACTTCGACAAATATGATGAGTTACTCTCCTCAAAAACCATGGGTCAACTCCTAAAGAACCTAAATACTTTAAGTGCCGTTGATCCAACAATTGAAGAATTACTTAAGAAAGCTTTAAATCAACGAAACTGGCTAGCGCATAGCTTTTTTGTTGATCATGCTCTGAGTTTTCTCAGCTCAAATGGTCGAGATAAAATGATTCAAGAGCTGGAGGAAAGTCGCGAATTATTCAATACAGTTGAAAATATACTTAATCCGATTACACATTCACTATGTGAAAAATATGGTCTCACTCAAGAAAAGCGCCAAGAAATGGAACGTGAACTATTTAGAGATGCTTATGGGGATCTTGAACAACCCTAACATGGCGCTCAACCGGAGCGCGGTTATAATGCGGTTTTGTTTATTCAGCTTTCCGTGCCGCGCCCGGTTAGCCAAGTAGGTCGGGTTAGCGTAGCGTAACCCGACACATCGAAGCCGATTATCGCTAACTCGACTTACGGAACTCTATGAAATGTCCACCAACGCCTGCAAGGCCAAGGCATTAAAAGGCGCGGCGCATTCGGCGTCATTATCGAAATAAACATGCACATTCTTACCCTGCTTGGACCACAGGGCAATGCGCTCGGCCCAATAGACCAATTCGGGGTTGCTGTAAGACGAGGCGTAGGTTCGTGCATGTCCATGCAGACGGATATAAACCAGGTTTGTGGTGACGCGATCCCACATCGGCCAGGTTTCGGCATCCGACAGGCAAACGGCAATATTGGCTTGAGCCAGGCAATCCGCTGTTTCATCATCGAACCAGGATGGGTGCCGGAATTCTATGCTGTGGTGCGTTTCAGGCCATTGTTGCAAGGCGTCGATAAAGCCTTGCAGCCGGGCCGAATCCTTTTTCAACAGGCCGGGCAGTTGCCACAACACCACGGCCAGTTTTTCCCCCAGCGCTTCGGCGTGGCTTTTCTCGATCAGTATTGATGCCTTCGGATCAAGCAGTTTTTTGTTATGCGTTAAATACCGATTGGCTTTGATTGCGAACCTGAATGTTGGCGGGGTTTCGTCAAACCATTTTTTAAAAGTGGCGGGGCTTTGCAGGCGATAAAAAGTGCCGTTAACTTCCACCGCAGAAAAGCGTTCTGCGTAGAATTTAAGCCAGTTTTTTTGGGCGACGCCGCTGTAAAAACGGTCTTGCCAGTGTTGGTAGCTCCAGCCGCTGGTGCCGATGAAAATCATAGATACATCTCCTCGATTTGGCAGAGATTCACCTCAGGTTATTCTGCTTGCCCTCTTTGGATTAGTTTCATACAGATTTGTGCCGGTATATAGGCTGCATGGGTAGACCGGAGCTTGCCATCCATGGCTACTCGGCAACTGCTCCTGCGTTGCTCTACCTCCTGCATAACCCACAAGGATGTGGGGAATGCAGATATTGCAGGAGCACATATCTGTCCATGCAAGTCGTGGATACCGGCATTCCCTGCCGGGATGACGGGTTGCTTAGATGCTGACGCGCAGAATAAGGCCTCTTTTAGCCTTTCGCCCTGTGCCTTTAGCCTTTTATACAAATCACCGGCTCCAGTCTGGCGACTTTTCGGGCCAGTCCTGCACGGTCGGCAATATCCACCACCGCACTGACATCTTTATACGCTGAGGGAGCTTCTTCGGCGACACCGCGCATCGACGGGCTGCGAATAATAATGCCTCGCGCGGCCAACTCATCGATCAGCGTTCTGCCTTGCCATTGCTTGCTGGCCTGGGTGCGGCTCATCGCCCGCCCAGCGCCATGACAGGCCGAGCTGAACGCGCGTTGTTCGCTTTCTTCGGTACCGCACAATACATAAGAACTGGTACCCATGGAACCGCCGATCAGTACCGGTTGGCCGGTCTTTTTGAATACGTCCGGTAAATCGGGATGGCCGGGGCCGAAAGCACGGGTTGCGCCTTTGCGATGGACGTACAGGGCTTTCTTTTGGCCGTCAATCATGTGATGTTCCAGCTTGCAGGTGTTGTGCGAGACATCGTAGAGCAGGCCGAGATGGATGCCGGGAAACACCGTAGCGACAGCCTGACGGGTCAGATGCGTGATAATCTGGCGATTGGCCAGTGCGCAGTTGATGCCCGCCCGCATCGCGCCCAGGTATTTTTTTCCTAACGGTGAGTTTAACGGCGCACAGGCCAGTTCGCGGTCCGGCAACACGATCTGGTACTGAGCCGCCGACATCGCCATGTCTTTCAAAAATTCGGTGCCGATTTGATGGCCAAGACCTCGGGAGCCGCAATGTATGCTGATCACCACATCATCGACGTGCAAGCCGAAAGTCTTGGCGACAGCCGGGTCGAAAATCTCCGCGATCCGCTGCACTTCCAGGTAATGATTGCCGGAACCCAGTGTGCCCATTTCATCTTTTTGCCGCTCCCTGGCTCGGGGAGAGACATAGTGTGCTTCAGCACCGGCCATGCAGCCGTGTTCTTCAATGCGTTCCAGATCCTGCGCTTCGCCATAACCCTGTTCGAGCGCCCATTTTGCGCCGCCGGTCAGCATGCCGTGCATAGTTTCATGATTCAAATGGATACGGCCCCTGCTGCCGAGACCTGCTGGAACGGTGCGGTATAACGCATCGGCCAGCGCCTGTTTGTGCGGCTGAAACTCGGCGATATTAAGGCCGGTATGCAAGGTGCGAACACCGCAGGAAATATCGAAACCGACACCGCCTGCCGAGACCACGCCGCCTTGATCAGGATCGAAAGCGGCGACGCCGCCGATCGGAAAACCGTAACCCCAGTGTGCGTCGGGCATCGCATAGGCGGCCTCAACAATACCCGGCAAGGTCGCGACATTGGTGAGCTGCTCGTAAACTTTCTGGTCCATATCCTCCAGCAATTGTGCGTCGGCATAAATAATCGCCGGAACGCGCATGTTCCCGTAAGGTTTAATTTCCCAGCAGGTTTCGTCGCGTTGTATAAATTGACGGGTATCCATTGATTCTCTCCTGTAATTTAAAAACAACAATGGGTCCACGAAAAAACACGAAAAGCATGTAAATTCAAGCGGAGCGAGGTTTGCAATCTCGCTCTTATCGTTTCTGCGATGCCTAAGAGGCGCATGAAATAACATGAGCAAGTTGCCAATAGCCGGAGTGCAGGCTTCGCCTGCAAACGCAAGCAAAGCTTGCACTCCCGCTACAAACGGTTGTTCAAATTATTTCATTTTCGGACGAGGCAACATGCCCGGACCGATTAAGTGTTGCTTTTTTTCGTGCTTTTCGTGTTTTTCGTGGACAAATCTCTGTATTAAGGTCGAAACGTTTTCTGTATTTAAACGTCGACAACGCATTGGGCAACCCACGCGTCATCGGCTTGTTGATAGACACGCAGTTCGGTAAAAGTAGCGCCCTTGATTTCCACGGCGGGTTGGTGTTTTTGCCGGTCAACGGCTTCGCCAAAGGCGGTCGCCGATAATGTGCCGTTATCGATAACGACCTCATAGCGATTGAACAGCAAGCCGTGTGCAGACATTTCATAAATCAGTTCATTGAGCCAGCTGACTAATAGCAGTTCGCTGTCGGGCGCTTCGCAGTAAATGCAGACGACTTTCGATGCCGAAACCAGCTCAAGAGGGGTGACCACCGCCGTCATGGCGACCGCGGCTTGTTCGAAGGCCTGATCAAGCGTGGGCGCAATGCCGCGTATGCCGATGTCTGCATCGTGTTCAAAATGTTCCCAGTGGGGGATTATCGGTTTGCTGTTCAAGGGTCGGCCTCGCTCTATGAAATGTGTCAGATGGGTTTTAACAGTAAATACAGGCCAATTCCCATCATCGTCAAGCCGCTGATTAATTTGAGCCAGCGCCCTTCCTTTTCCTGAAGCCGTCGTTGACTCAGCGTGATGATGCCAATGGCTAAAATAACAATGTCATCGAACATATAGGCCAAGTTGTACAGCAGTAAATAGCCGTAATAGCTCATCGAGCTTAGCTGTTTCAGCGTCAGAATCCGTGTGTACAGCGCCGGAAAACCCGAAGTACACATGAATTCGACAATCTGTACCAAAATAGCCAGCAGTACCGCCCTGATCAGCGCGCCTCCAAGGTTCTTTGCCTGGAGAATTTGCCGAATACGGGCATAAATGCCGGGTTTGGCAGTATCCGGAATCGATAATGACACGCCTTGGCCGTAAAACCGGAAATCCTTGAGATTAATCAGTCCGGCCAGCAAGGCGATGGTTGCAATGATGATTTCAGAAAGCCGGGACAGACCGATCAGCAGGAACAGGTTGAGCCAGGCCGCCATGAAAATGAAATAAACCAGGCCTTCCACGGCGACGAAGGTACCGGCGATGGCGAACATCCGTATCCGGTCGTTCATCGACGCGAGCAACGAGATCATCAGCATTAATACCCAGAGTGAGCAGGGGTTGAAGCCGTCCAACAGACCCATTGCCAGCGTGAACAGGGGTAAACCCACCTCGTCCAACGACAGCCTGCGACCGAGAAAAACGACGTCTTGCGCCGCCTCACAGGGCAAGGCTCCCTGTACTTCGCAACTGCCGGAACTGTCCTGGATTTTGGGTGTTTGGACTTTAGTGAGCGCGTTACGGATAAGCTGATCGGTGCCTGCCTCTTTTGAATAACCGAAGATTAACTGTCCGCCCACCTGAAAAGCAGGCACTCTTACTGCCTTTATGCCCTGATTCCTGGCGATGATCTGTAATCGTTCCAGTGCGGAGGGTTCCTGAATGACGTCATGAATAATGACGCTGAGCGTGGGCTGTTCGCGTTTTAGAATCTGTAAAAAAGCCTCCGCGTCAGCGCAGTGCGGGCAACCCTGTTGTACGAATACCTCAATATCGGCAGATTCATCGGCTTTGGTCGGCAAAGCGGGTGCTGTTCCGGCGAACGTAATCGAGCTCAAGCCAAAGGTTGAGAGCCAGACGAAAACAAAAAACCATCGGGTCATAAACAAGCCGGTTATCGATTTCAAGGCTACCCTCCTCAAGTGTTCTATTAAGCAATATTATGGAGTCGGCAAAAATGTTTAGATCGAGAGCGGTAGCGGGATACTGAGAATATACTATCAATGAGTCGAAGCAAATACGTAGTTTAACTTATTGAAACGCAATGAAATCAATCTATTATGCTTGTATCGGTTTACCCGAAAATCCATAGTCGGCAAGTTAACGCAACCTCTCATTGGACTTCATCGTCAATGTGAATATCATCAAAAGAGGAGAACGCCATGAGAAGAATCTATTTTTTAGTTCCCAATATTGCAATCACCCATAAAATCGTCGAAGAGCTTCAGGCTGAGGGCATAGAAGACCGCCATATTCATATCCTGGCGAAAAGGGACACGCCGCTTGAAGGACTGCCCGAGGCCGGGATCTCGATAAAAACCGACTTTCTGCCCGCAGTTGAACGAGGCGTTGCATTAGGCGGCTCCACGGGATTGTTGGCCGGCTTAATCGGTTTGCGCTTTGCGGGGTTTGCCATTGCGGGCGGGCCGCTTTTGGGGATTATTATGGCAGGCGCAACCATCGGCTCTCTGATGGGGGGGCTGGCGGGAATGAATTCCGGCAATTCAAGGTTAAGGCAGTTTGAAGAAGCCATCGAACGGGGCGAACTTCTGGTTCTGATTGATATTCCCAAGGACCGCATAGAGGCCATTAGGAAATTGATAATAAAACATCATCCTGAGGCGGAGTTTGAGGGCATCGAGCCGATTCTTCCGCCGTCTTATTAATTGATGTTACGCATTACGCAAAAAGGTGGTTTGGTAATAGATAACGTGTCCTAATTGAATGGTCGTACAGATGAGCCGACAGTGAGTAGGGCGTGCCGTGCGCGCCTTAGACACCAAGGCACGCACGGCACGCCCTACGGCGGATACTCCTCTGTAGTCTATCTTTTTCGCAGCTGTAATCGGCAGTGCGTAACATCAGTTTTTAATTAACCATTACGCCTATTATTGCCCCACGGCCTGGATATTTTTTGTAAGGTTTATCGTTCTCCTGACGACTTACGAGTAATATCGTAGACCGACAAAGGAGAACTGCAATGATTACAAGCGTCTTATTCATTACCGTGTGTTTTCTGGCCTATGCCAACGGCGCCAATGACAACTTTAAAGGTGTCGCGACCTTATTCGGCAGCGGCACGGCGAATTACCGGCTGGCTTTAAGCTGGGCAACGCTGACGACGCTGGCCGGTTCGATTTGCGCACTGTTTCTGGCGCAGACCCTGATGGTCAAATTCTCCGGCAAGGGCCTGGCGCCTGATGCGCTGATTCAATCGCTGCCGTTCATGATTGCGGTAGCCGGTGGCGCGGGGATGACGGTGATTTTAGCGACCCGCTTCGGTTTCCCGATTTCAACCACGCACGCCTTGTTGGGTGCGATGGTGGGCAGTACGCTGTTGGCAACAGCGGGCGAGATGAATCCTGCGCCGTTGCTAAACAATTTCGTCTTACCTCTGCTATTAAGTCCGCTTGTCGCGCTGTTGCTGGCAGCGCTGCTGTATCGAGTTCAACATAAACTGTCTGTGTTTAACCAACCCTTATGCTTATGCGTAGAGGAACCTGACAGCCTTGTGCTTGCCGCTTCATCCAATGCAGCAATGGCATTATCGGTTGATCCATCGTCCGCACTCATCATAGCCCCGCAAACGGCTTGCGCCGAGCGCGACCTTGGCGTCGTATTGGGTTTTGACGCTCGGCGCATACTCGACAGCCTGCATTTTTGCAGTGCCGGGGCGGTCTGTTTTGCCCGCGGCCTCAACGACACGCCTAAAATGGCGGCATTATTGTTGCTCGCGCCCGGTTTTAGTTTGCAATGGATAATTGTCGTGATTGCCATGGCGATGCTGTTGGGCGGACTCTTCAACGCCCGGCGCGTGGCGGAAACCATGAGCCATAAAATTACCCCGATCACCCCGGCCCAAGGCCTTTCAGCCAACCTGACCACCGCATTGCTGGTGATTTTTGCCAGCAAACTGGGCATGCCGGTATCCACTACCCATGTTTCGGTCGGCACCTTGTTCGGTATCGGCCTGACCGGCGGCAAGGCAAATAACGATATAATCGCCTCGATTGCATTATCCTGGCTGCTAACGCTGCCCTGCGCGGCATTATGCTCAGCCGTTATTTACGCCGTTAGTACCCGTTTTTAACCTGAAATACGAGAGAATAATAATATGACGACCACCAGCATCGAAATCAACGAATCCGTCCGCCATTATTACGGCCAGGTACTGCAATCCAGTAACGACCTGAAAACCAGCGCCTGTTGCAGCATCGACGCAATGCCCGGTTACTTGAAAGCCTTGCTGGCCGGACTACACCCGGAAGTGCTGGAACGTTTTTACGGCTGCGGCTCGCCGCTGCCGCCGGTGTTAACCGGCAAGACTGTGCTGGATTTGGGCTGCGGTTCCGGGCGCGACTGCTATTTGTTGTCGAAACTGGTTGGTCCTACCGGTCGGGTGATCGGCGTCGACATGACGCCGGAGCAACTGGAAGTCGCGGTGCGGCACCGCGACTGGCATGCCGAGCGCTTCGGCTACGCCAATGTCGAATTCCTGCACGGCCATATCGAAAACCTGGCGGCTATCGGAATCGACGACAACAGCATCGACGTGGTGGTGTCCAATTGCGTGATCAACCTGTCGCCGGAAAAATCACGGGTGCTGGCGGAAATATTCCGGGTGCTGAAACCGGGCGGCGAACTGTATTTTTCCGATGTTTTCGCCGACCGTCGCATCCCGGCCGCGTTGCGCCAAGACCCGGTTTTGCTCGGCGAATGCCTGGGCGGTGCTTTGTATTGGGAAGACTTCCGGCGGATTTTGCAGGCGCTGGATTGTCCCGACGTGCGCGTCGTCAAACAGAATTCCATCAGTCTCGACGATCCCGACGTTGCCGCCAAAATCGGCATGGTCAAGTTTCAGTCGGTCACCGTCCGTGCCTTCAAGCTTCCGCTGGAAGACCGCTGCGAGGATTACGGCCAGGTGGCCTGTTATCTCGGCAGCATCCCGGAACATCCTCACGCCTTCGACCTGGACGATCATCATCATTTCGAAACCGGCCGCCCGCTACGGGTGTGCGGCAACACCGCCGACATGCTGGCCGCCAGCCGCTATGCCGAACATTTTCAGGTGTTGGGCGATCAATCCCGTCACTTCGGCTTGTTCGACTGCACGCCGGGGCCGCAGGGCGAATCGGCGGCATCCGGCGGTTCGTGTTGCTGATCGGTTCCGTAGCGATGACAGACACCTTATTGAGCGAACAGACGCTGGCCGCACAACGGCCGGTGCTGTTTCGCTACGCATTGCTGCAATTGCGCGACAGCGAGTTGGCCGACGATGCGGTGCAGGAGACGCTGCTGGCCGCCTGGCAATCGGCAGCGGGATTTGAAGGCAAGGCAGGCCTGCGCACTTGGCTGATCGGCATTCTTAAGCATAAAATCGCCGATCATTGGCGGCGTAGCGCCCGTGAGGCCGTCGCCCCGATTTTTGACCGAACCGACGAAGACGATGGCGAAGCGGAAGTAGACGATTATTTCATGAACAGCGGCCACTGGAACGGCGGCCCCAAGGCCTGGGCCGATCCCGAAGCGGCATTAAAGCAGCAGGAATTCTGGATGATCTACGAGGTCTGTCAAAACAACCTGCCGCCGAAAATGGCTAACGTGTTCATGCTGCGCGAACTGGTCGGCCTGGACGCCGACGAAGTGTGCCGGGAAGCCGGGCTCAGCGATGCCAATTACTGGGTCACCATGCACCGTGCGCGGCTCAGGCTGCGCGAATGCCTGGAAATCCGCTGGTTCAATAACACAAAACAGGAGCAACAGCATGCGTAGCTGTCGGGCCATTTCCGCCCTGGTTTCCCAAGGGCTGGATAAAAAATTGAGTTTGCGCGAGCGTTTTTCAGTGTGGCTGCATGTGATGATGTGTACCCGTTGCCGCAATTTCCAAACCCAGAGCCGGTTTATCCGCAAGGCGGCGCGTCGTTATACCGACGAGTTGCAAAGCCGGTTAGGCAATAAACCGTAAATTAAGGAGCGCCATGAGCAATGTCATTTTGGAATCCACACTGGTTTGCCCGGAGTGCGGTTTCAGCAAAACCGAACAAATGCCCACCGATGCCTGTCTATGGTTCTATGAATGCCAGGGCTGTCATAGCCTGCTAAAACCCAAAACCGGCGATTGCTGCGTATTCTGTTCTTATGGCAGCGTCGCCTGTCCTCCGATTCAGCTGCACGGCAAACATTCGGGCTGTTGCGGCTGACGAGTCGTTCAGGCCGCTCGCCATGTCGGCGCAAATCAACCGTTGCTCCGCCGACCAGCGGCTGATTGTTTTCTTTCCTGTGCCTTGCACAAAAAAGTGTGTAAGGAATGCGAATCAGTCTACGACTGATAAAGTAGGAAGGCTTTACGGCATTTGTTATTAAGGCTCTCCTGACAATTCATCAATCACTTTTGGAGTATTCAATATGAACAAAAAAACCATAACTTTGACCCTGGGCGGCGCGATTGCATCTTCTTTGTTAAGCATGTCTCCCGCCATTCAGGCCGGTGAAAACCCGTTTGCGATGTCCGCTGTCAGCACCTCGCAACAGCTGGCGGCAGCCGACGAAAAACTGAAGGAGGGCGAAGCTAAATGTGGTGCAGACAAAACCAAAGACAAGGCAGGAGAGCACAGCGCCAGCAAAATAAAAGAAGGTAAATGCGGCGAAGGCAAATGCGGTGCGGACAAAACGAAAGGCAATACCGGCGCTGAAAAAAAATAAGCAGGCGCTGACCGCCGATGACCCTGTTCAATGCGTTTGGCATTGCGGATTCCGGTCTTGGTTTGCAGCACACGCTTTTGTCTGCGTTGCAAACCGGGGGCTGACTGCATTGATTTTTTGAAGTATCGCCGGAAAATTAAAAAATATATCGCTATGAAAGATTATTCTTTACCCGATGACTGCGCTACTTGCGCTATGTCCTCGAAGATTAATAACCTGTGCGCTTGTCCCGGCAAACTGTCCCGCTGGATCGACAGCAACGCGCAAGGCATGGCCCCGCTATTTCCAAGGTTGCTGCTGGCCTATGAATTCGGCGAAGCCGGGCTGGAAAAATTTAACGGCGAAAACTGGTTTGCCGACTTGAGCTTTCCGTTTCCGCTGAACCTGTTGCCTGCCGATGTCAGTTGGACATTGGCTACCGGCCTGGAAATTATTGCGCCGGTGGCGTTGGTCTTAGGTTTTGCGACCCGGTTTTTCAGTGTGGCATTAATGCTGTTGACCGTGGTGGCGATTGCCGCCGTACACTGGCCCGCCGAATGGCACAGTCTTGCCGAACTGTGGAAAGGCTACGCCATTACCGATCAGGGTTACGGCAATTACAAACTGCCATTGATGTATTTGCTGATGTTGAGTTCGCTGCTGCTGAGCGGCAGCGGTAAGTTAAGCGTCGATTTCCGGCTTAAGTCCTTGTCAATCGCCGACAAAACCATTCACAATCAACGCCAAGCATCTGAGGGGGGAATATGCACAAAAAATACCTGATCGGGCTGTTGCCGATAGCGGTAGCCGCCTTCTTTCTATTCGACGGCCCGCAGCTATTAAGCCTGGACAACATCCGTGAGCATCGGCAGGCATTGGCGGATTTTACCGACCGGCATTACCTGGTGATGCTGATCGCTTGCGGCATCGGTTACAGCCTGTCCACCGCGTTAAGCCTGCCGGGCGGTACGGTGTTGTCGCTGTTGCTGGGTTTGCTGTTCGGGCGTTGGATGGGCACCTTGTTGATCGTGATTTCCGCAACATTGGGGGCGACGGCATTGTTCTGGCTGGCGCGTTACCTGTTGTCGGACTGGGCCGAACAGCGTTTACGCAGTAACACGCTCGCGAAAAAACTGCTTGACGGCTTTCAGGCCGATGCTTTTAATTACCTGCTGTTTCTGCGTCTGGTGCCTGCGTTTCCGTTCTGGCTGGTGAATCTGGCTCCGGCATTTACACCGGTATCGTTGCGGATTTATGTGATGACCACGTTTATCGGCATCATACCCGGCAGTTTCGTGTTCGCCAATCTGGGCCAATCTCTGGGCAGTATTCAGCGCCTGGATCAATTGCTGTCAACGCAAACCTTGTTGGCTTTTAGCCTGCTGGGGGTATTGTCGTTATTGCCGGTATGGCTGAAATATAGGACTAACGACTGAGTTGGGAATCGGCATGAGAGCGCTATTCATCGTATTATTGACGGTTTTAGCGGCACAGAATTTGGCTGCCGAACCGGCGCTGATGCTTGGCGAATTCAGCCGCAACCGGCTCGACGGCTGGGAGCGCAAAAATTTTAAAGGCGAAACCCGTTACCGGTTGCAAACTCTGGACGGCGTCGTGGTGCTGAAAGCCGACAGCCATGCCGCAGCTTCAGGGTTGTTCAAGGAGCAACGCATCGATCTCGAACGGACGCCGTTCCTGAATTGGTCGTGGCGCATTGCCGACCGCTTGAGCGGGTTGAATGAACAAAGCAAGGCTGGCGACGATTACGCCGCCCGCATTTATGTAGTGGTCAAGGGCGGGCTGGCGTTTTGGCAGACCAAAGCGATTAATTATGTCTGGGCGGGCAACACCGCCAAAGACACGGTCTGGCCCAACGCTTTTGGCGGCGATCATGCGATGATGATGGCACTGCGAGGCCCTGAGGCGGCGCTGAACGTCTGGTACACAGAAAAGCGCAATGTCCGCGCCGACCTGCAAAAACTGTTTGAGGAGGATTTGCGCGCTATCGATGCGGTGGCACTGATGACCGATACCGATAACAGCGGCGGCCACGTTTTGGCCTATTATGGCGACATTTGGTTTTCCAAGGATTAACAACGATGCACGACACCCAACCGCTATTGGCAGGCAGCGATTTCCCCGCCATTTTTCGTAAACCGCTGGAAATCCTGCAAGTCAATCTCGGCTATTTGTGCAACCTGAGTTGCGTGCATTGCCATGTCAACGCCGGGCCAAAGCGCACCGAGCTGATGAGTTTGGCAACGCTGGAGCAGGTGCTGGCGGTTGCCGAAGCCGCCGGTATCCATACCCTGGATTTAACCGGCGGCGCACCGGAAATGCATCCGCATTTTCAGTATTTGGTAACACAAGCGCGCAGCCGGGACATCAGCGTCATCGACCGCTGCAATTTGACCATCTTGGAAGATCAGCGCTATGCCGGGATGGCGGAATTCCTGGCCGAGCAGCAGGTCGAAATCGTCGCCTCGCTGCCATGCTATCTTGAGGAAAACGTCGACAAACAGCGCGGCAAAGGCGTGTTCAAGGATAGCTTGGCGGCATTGCAACGTCTGAACCGCCTGGGTTACGGTGGGCAGGACAGTCCGTTGCAGCTTAATCTGGTTTACAACCCGCAGGATGCCGTATTGCCGCCGGACCAACACAACCTGGAACAAGCCTACAAGCAGCATTTGCAGCAACATTACGGTATCGTTTTTAACCGCCTGTATGCGATCGCCAACATGCCGATCCAGCGCTTCGGCAGCATGCTGGTCAGCCAGGGCCGATTCGACGCTTATCTGGAATTGTTGCGCGGCAGTTTCAAAAAGGACAATCTCGACCGTCTGATGTGCCTGAACACAGTCAGCATCGATTGGCAGGGCACTGTTTACGATTGCGACTTTAACCAGATGCTGGACATGCCGCTCGGTGCGGCGGCAGGGCGTATTCATATCGGCGATTTGTTGCCGCAGATTCTCAATGGGGCAAGCA
>Ga0207975_100652_pt1 | contig 15312 bp, 9 predicted proteins | sample LakWasMe91_HOW11_2_FD_183913 | JGI IMG/M metagenome (GOLD analysis project Ga0207975, IMG submission 183913) | Freshwater sediment methanotrophic microbial communities from Lake Washington under simulated oxygen tension - Sediment Metagenome... | ecosystem: Environmental > Aquatic > Freshwater >...
GCAATGCACTGGGCGCCACGTCGGACGCCAAGGCCTTCACCGGCGGGTTGATCCCGGTGCAGAACTGGTATGCCCCCGCACTCAATGCGGCGCACGAGGCGGGCGTGAAGGAGTGGCGCACCGACGACGTCGTGGCACTGCTCAAGACCGGCGTGGCCCCGCAGGGCTCGGTGCTGGGCCCCATGGCCGAGGTGGTGTTTCGCAGCACGCAGTACCTGAGCGACGCCGATGCGCGCGCCATGGCCGTGTACCTGCAGGGCCTGCCGCAGCAGGATCGCAAGGCGCCTGCCACCGTGGCCGCCCCCCCGGCCAGCGCGATGGCGCGGGGCGGCAAGGTGTACGAGCAGCAGTGCGCGCAGTGCCACGGCGACCGGGGGCAGGGCGAACCCGGCGCGTTTCCGGCACTGGCGGGCAACCGCGCCATCACGCTGGCCGATCCCACCAACCTGGTGCGCGTGGTGCTGCAGGGCGGCTACCTGCCCGCCACCGCAGGCAACCCGCGTCCGCACGGCATGCCGCCGTTTCAGCAGACCTTGTCGGACGAGGAGGTGGCGGAGGTCACCACGTTTGTGCGCAACAGCTGGGGCAACCAGGCGCCAGGTGTGGGTACCATCGAGGTCTATCGCGCGCGTGAGCGCCGCGGCATGTAGCGCCAGGCCCGGGGCCCGCGCCCGCCGCCCCGCAGCGCGGCCCTCCAGGAGCCCTTTTGATGTCCAGTCCCGCCGCACTGCCCGAACCCACCCCCACGAGCCCTGGTGCCGCCACGCCCAGCGGCTGGTGGGCCGTGTGCCTGTGTGCAGCGTGGTGTGGCACCTGCGGCATTTATCGCCCCTTGTTCGACGAATTGGCCCGTGCACACCCGGACGTGCGGTTTGAATGGGTGGACATCGAAGACGAATCCGATCTGGTCGGGGACCTGGATGTGGAAACCTTTCCCACCCTGCTGATTGCCGACGGCGAGCGAGCCCTGTTCCTGGGCCCGTTGTTGCCGCAGGCGCCAGTGCTCACGCGGTTGTTGACCAGCCTGCAGGCGGCAGCGCCCGGCAGTGCCGGGGCGGGGGACGAGGCCCAGAGCGTTTTCGAGCGGGTGCGCGCAGGACGCCGCGCCTAGCGGGCGGGCTTGCGGGCTGGCAGCGGTGGTTACCGCACCTTCGTCCACATCTTGAATACTCTTTTTTTGATAGCTGACGGCGCATGATTCACTAGCGCTACAGCCACTTTTGCTCGAAATCTGTGTCCACACCCCATCCACCCTGGTTCCCGCTCAACTCGCTGCAGGCCCAGTGCGACAAGGGCACCTGGGAGCGGGGCATGGAGCTGTACCGCCAGGCAGATGTGGTGCGCGTGGGGCTCCAGCAACAGGCCGAGGGCCGCTGGGCCTTGGCGGGTGAAGTGCAGGGCAGCTCGCCCGATCCGTACGAAGTGTCCGTGCAACTGGTACTTGCGCCCAATGGCCAGGTCAAGCAATGGTCGGGCGATTGCAGTTGCCCCGTGGGGGCAGATTGCAAGCACGCTGTGGCCCTGACCCTGGAGGCCGCGCACCGCGACCCGGCGCAGGGCCCGTCGTCCACGCGGGCCGCCGATGCGCTCAAGACCATGCAGGAGCGCAAAGAGGCCCTGGCGCGCGCCGAGGCCGAGGCGCGGCTGGTGCACTGGCTGCAGGAGTGGGACCGCGCTCTGGGCGGTGCTGTGCCGCAGGAGCCAGTCGCACGACCGGGGCGGCCCGAGTGTTATCTCTATCTTGTCTCTACCGTAGGGCGGGCGCGCACCAGCGTGCCGCAGTTGCAGCTGGAGGCCGTGGTGTCGTACCCCAAGCTCACGGGGGGGTGGGCCAAGCCGCAACAGATCCGCACCCAGCCCGCGCCCGGCCAGGCGGTGTACGACCGCGCCAGCGACGCCGACCGCCAGGTGCTGCAGCTGCTGCGTGCCATGCCCCGCAGCGTGGGGTACTACTCGGCCTACAGCGTCGCGCCCATTGGGGTGCTGGAGGGTGCGGTGGGCTTGCTGGCGCTGGAGCAGGCTGCGGCCACAGGCCGCCTGTTTGTGGATGCGGGTGGGTCCACCGTGGGTGAGCCTTTGCGATGGGGCGGCGACCCGTTGCCGATCACGCGGGCATGGCAGGCGTCTACGCCTGCGCAAGGCGGCGAGGCTGTCTGGGGGCTACAGGCACAGCTGCCGGGCGACACCGCCATGCTGTGCGACAACCACCCGCCGCTGTACCTGGACGCCGTCCAGGGCGTTTGCGGCCCGGTGCACGCGGAGGGCCTGAGCCCGGCCCAGGTGGCCATGCTGTTCAAGGCGCCCGCGCTCACTGCTGCGGCCCTGCAAAAGCACCATGCCGAGGTGGTGCGCCGCATTGACGGCGTGTTGCCGTTGCCTCCGGCGCTGGGGCCGCTCACGCAGGTGCGGGGGCTGAAGCCCGTGGCGCGCTTGCATTTGGCACCGTCGCCTGCCGACAGGGTGGCCGAAATGGGGCTCATCACCGCGCAGTTGCGGTTTGACTACCAGGGCCATGTGGGCTGGTGGGCTGGGCAGGAACTGGCGGTGCTGGTGCCCGGTGCCGACGGCGGCCAGGTGCTGCTGCAGCGCGATGCGGTGGCTGAACGCCATGCCGTCGAGCGTCTGGAAGGTCTGGGTCTCCTGGCCACTGACGACGGCCTGTTCGGCATCCCTGGTGAGCGTGCGCAGGACGACTGGATGCATTGGGCGGACAACGGCTTTGCAGGGCTGTGCGAAGCGGGTTTTGATGTGACGCTGGACGCGGCGCTGCATGGCTGGGTGCAACACGCCGACCGACTGGATGTGGTGCTGCAGCCTGAGGGGGATGACGCGACCACATCGCCCTGGTTTGCGCTGTCGCTGGGCATGGAGATCGATGGCGTGCGCCACAACGTCCTGCCCTGGCTGCCCGATCTGATTGCCGCCGCGGCGGCGCAGCCGCTGGACCCTGCGACGGGCTTGCCCCAGCTGCCGGAACATGTCTACATGCCGTCGTTGACCGGTGCCGGGTTTGTGCGCCTGCCGACAGATACCCTGCGGCCCTGGATGGCAGCGCTGCTCGATCTCGCGGGCGACCGCGCGCGTGACTTCAACGCCGACCGCCTGAAGCTCTCGCGCCTGGACGCCCTGCGCACCAGTGCTGCGCTGGGCGAGGGCGCGGTGTGGCAGGGCGCCGGTGCCTTGCGCGACATGCTGGCCCAGCTGCGGGGCGCCAGCGCCTTGCCCGAGGTGCCGCTGCCCGCCAGCGTGCGTGCCACGCTGCGGCCCTACCAGCAGCAAGGCCTGAACTGGCTGCAGTTTTTGCGGGCCCACGGCCTGGCTGGTGTGCTGGCCGACGACATGGGCCTGGGCAAGACCCTGCAGACCCTGGCGCACATCCAGGTCGAAAAAGACGCTGGGCGGCTGACGTGCCCTGCGCTGGTCATTGCGCCCGTGAGCCTGATGGGCAACTGGCAGCGCGAGGCCGCTCGCTTTTGCCCGGGCCTGCGGTGCCTGGTGCTGCATGGCGCGGATCGCCATGAAGTGGCCGATGAAGTCACCGAGCACGACCTGGTCATCGCGCCGTATTCACTGCTGCAACGCGACCGAGACCGCTGGCTGGCGCACCAGTGGCACCTGATGGTGCTGGACGAGGCCCAGAACATCAAGAACGCCAGCAGCCAGGCCGCACAGGTGGTCAGCGAACTGCAGGCGCGCCACCGGCTGTGCTTGTCGGGTACGCCCATGGAAAACCACCTGGGCGAGGTCTGGAGCCTGTTTCACTTCTTGATGCCGGGCTTTTTGGGCAGCCAAACGCGCTTCAAGGAGGTGTTTCGTACGCCCATCGAAAAGCAGGGCGACGGCGCGCGCATGGCCCAGTTGCGCGCCCGCATCACCCCCTTCATGCTGCGGCGGACCAAGGCGCTGGTGGCAGGGGAGCTGCCGCCCAAGGTCGAATCGGTCATGCCTGTGGAGCTGACCGGCGCGCAGGCGGACCTGTACGAAACCATCCGCCTGGGCATGGAGAAGACCGTGCGCGAAGCGCTGCAGTCCAAGGGGCTGGCGCCATCACAGATCACCATCCTGGATGCGCTGCTCAAGCTGCGGCAGGTGTGCTGCCACCCGCAACTGGTGCCGCTGGACGCAGCCAAGGCCGTGGAGACCTCGGCCAAGCTGGACCATTTGATGACGCTGCTGCCCGAAATGTTGGCCGAGGGGCGGCGCATTTTGCTGTTCTCGCAGTTCACCAGCATGCTCAGGCTGATTGAGACCGAGCTGAAAAAGCGCGACCTGCCCTGGGTCAAGCTCACGGGGCAGAGCCAAAAGCGCGACGCGATCATCGAGCAGTTCACCAGCGGGCAGGTGCCTTTGTTTCTCATCAGCCTCAAGGCGGGCGGGGTGGGGCTGAACCTGCCGCAGGCCGACACGGTGATCCATTTCGACCCCTGGTGGAACCCGGCGGTGGAAAACCAGGCCACCGACCGCGCCCACCGCATAGGTCAGACGCAAAGCGTGTGGGTGATCAAGCTGGTGGCGCAGGGGACGATCGAGGAGCGCATCCTGGCCCTGCAGGAGCGCAAGGCGCAGCTGGCGGGCAGCCTGTACAGCGGAGCTGCTGCCCGCAAGGAGCCGCTCTTCACCGAAAGCGATCTGGCAGAACTGCTGCAGCCGCTATCACTGTCATAGCTGCTGGTGCAGCTTGGACAAGCGTGTGGTGCCATTGAGGCAGGGCACCGCCTGGAAGGCCGCATGGACACTGGCTTGGGCGTCCTGCCTGAGCAGGTTGACAACAGTTTTCCCTGTCTGCGCCTTTGCAAATCAACACTTTGCACGCTACAATACGAATCTCACGACCAAACGGGCGGGTACCAACCGCCCGTTTTTTTTGGTCGAACGCTTTTGGAGCTCGAAGCTGTCGGGGAAGAGTCTCCGGGGGTTATCGGGTTTTTTGTTTTGGATTTGCGCAAATGCGGGGGCACAAGCAGTGCTCCCGGTGGGCAGGCTGGTGGCTTGGTCCTGATTGGCGCAAGTTGTGTGGTTTATCCGGGATTGAACTGAACACGTGGCATTGCAGCAAGTCGTTGAACAAATTGTGACGGGACTGGGATATGACCTGGTGGAGATCGAGCGCTCTGCCGGCGGCCTGTTGCGCGTCACCATCGACTTGCCTTGGGTGCAGCCGGCCGCTGACGCACCCCAGCCCGTGATCGAGCAGTTCGTGACGGTCGAGGATTGCGAGAAGGTCACCCGCCAGCTGCAGTTTGCGCTGGAGGTCGATGGCGTCGAGTACAAGCGCCTCGAAGTGTCATCCCCTGGTATCGACCGGCCCTTGCGCCACGAGCAAGACTTCGTGCGCTTTGAAGGCTCTGTCATCGACATCACCCTGAAGGCGCCCATCGGCGCCGCAGCAGCGGGAGGCCAGGTCAACGCCACCCGCAAGAAATTTCGCGGCACGCTGGAGCGGGCCGAGGCCGGAGGCTGGCAGATCGTCTGGAGCGACGAGCCGCCGGTCAAGCCAGGACAAAGAGTCAGCAAGAAACGCGTGCCCGCCCCGTTGCAGGCGATGGGGTTCACCTTGGATGAATGCCGGGATGTGCGCCTTGCGCCCATCGTGGACTTCAAGGGGCGCGCAGGCAAGGCCGGGGCTGCACCTGCCTGATTTGCTGCTGAAAATTGTGGGGTGGGTGGCTGCAGTGCGTTGCCTTGCCCTCGGGTGATTGAAAACAGGAGAGTCGTCGCATGAATCGCGAATTGTTGATGTTGGTTGAGGCCATTTCGCGCGAAAAGAACGTGGAGCGTGATGTGGTCTTGGGCGCCGTGGAGTCGGCCCTGGCCCAGGCTACCAAGAAGCTGTACCAGGGCGAGGTGGACATTCGCGTGTCCGTGGATCGCGACAGCGGCAACTACGAGACTTTCCGTCGCTGGCTGGTGGTGCCCGACGATGCGGGCCTGCAAAACCCCGAAGCCGAAGAGCTGCTGATGGATGCGAAGGATCGCATCCCAGACATCGAAGTCGGCGAGTACATCGAAGAGGGTGTCGAGTCGGTGCCTATCGGTCGCATCGGCGCCATGGCTGCCAAGCAGGTCATCCTGCAGAAGATCCGCGACGCTGAGCGGGAAATGTTGCTCAACGACTTCATGTCGCGCGGCGAGAAGATCTTCACCGGCACCGTCAAGCGCATGGACAAGGGCGACATCATTGTCGAGTCCGGCCGCGTGGAAGGCCGTCTGCGCCGCAGCGAAATGATCCCCAAGGAAAACCTGCGCAGCGGCGACCGCGTGCGGGCCATGATCATGGAAGTGGACCTGACGCTGCGCGGCGCTCCCATCATCCTGTCGCGTTCGGCGCCCGAGTTCATGATCGAACTCTTCCGCCAGGAAGTGCCCGAGATCGAGCAAGGCCTGCTGGAGATCAAATCCTGCGCCCGTGACCCCGGCTCGCGTGCCAAGATCGCCGTGCTGTCCCATGACAAGCGCGTGGACCCCATCGGCACCTGCGTCGGCGTGCGTGGCACCCGTGTGAATGCGGTGACCAACGAGCTTGCTGGCGAGCGCGTGGACATCGTGCTGTGGTCCGAAGACCCCGCACAGTTCGTGATTGGCGCGCTGGCTCCGGCCAACGTGTCCTCCATCGTGGTCGATGAAGAAAAGCACGCCATGGATGTGGTCGTGGACGAGGAAAACCTCGCCATCGCCATCGGCCGTGGCGGTCAAAACGTGCGCCTGGCGTCCGACCTGACCGGCTGGAAGATCAACATCATGGACGCCGCTGAAAGCGCGCAAAAGCAGGCCAACGAGACCGATACGGCCCGCAAGCTGTTCATGGAAAAGCTCGATGTGGACGAGGAAATCGCCGACATCCTGATCTCCGAAGGCTTCAACAGCCTCGAAGAAGTGGCCTACGTTCCCCTGCAGGAAATGCTGGAGATCGAAAGCTTCGATGAAGACACCGTCAACGAGCTGCGGGCCCGTGCCAAGGACGCGCTGCTCACCATGGAAATTGCCCGTGAGGAAAGCGTGGAAGAGGTCTCCCAGGACCTGCGCGACCTCGAAGGCCTCACCCCTGAGCTGATTGCCAAATTGGCCGAAGGCGGTGTGCACACACGTGACGACCTGGCCGATCTGGCCATTGATGAACTGACCGACCTGACCGGACAGTCTGAAGAGGAAGCCAAAGCCTTGATCATGAAGGCGCGCGAACACTGGTTCGCGGGGCAAGAGTAAAGGTCAGGGAGGCACGAACCACATATGTCCAGTAACACTGTCGCCGAGTTCGCTACCGAACTCAAAAAATCGCCTGAAACCCTGCTCGACCAGCTCAAGGCTGCGGGCGTGGGCAAGGCTGCTCCCTCTGACGCGTTGACCGAGTCGGACAAGCAAAAGCTGCTTGCTTACCTGCAGGCCAGCCACGGCACGGCCTCGGCCGATCGCAAGAAGATCACGCTGGTCAAGAAGTCCACCAGCGAAATCAAGCAGGCGGACGCTACGGGCAAGGCCCGTACCATCCAGGTGGAAGTGCGCAAGAAGCGCACGTTCATTCAGCGCGACGAAGGTGCAGAGGCTGCTGCAGAGTCGCACGCCCCCGCGGCGGTGGAAGAACCCGCTGTGTCGAGTGAAGACCTAGAGCTGTCCCGCCGCGAGGAAGAAGCCCGCCGCCAGGCCGAGCTGATCCGCCGCCAGGAGGCGGAATTGGCCGAAAAACGTGCCGAGCGCGAAGCCCGCGAAAAGCGCGAGCGCGAAGCCGAAGAGCGTGCTGCCGCCTACGCTGCTCAGGAAGCCGAGAAGAAGGCCCAGGCTTCTGCCGTCAAGCAGGAAGCCACCCGCGAGCAGGCTGCCGAAGCCGCTGCGCGCACGGCAGCACAGAACGAAGCCCGCGAAAAGGCTGCTGCCGAATCCAAGGCCCGCTCTGACGAAGAAGCCGCCCGTGCGGCCGACTTGGATGCACGTCGCCGCAAGGCCGAGGCAGAAGCTGCCGCCATTCGCTCCATGATGGCCACGCCCAAGAAGGCGGTCATGGTCGCCAAGAAGCCCGAGGAACCCAAGCCAGTGGCCAAGCCTGCTGCCGTGGGCGACGCCAAGAAGGGCACGCTGCACAAGCCGGCAGTCGGTACTGGCGTGGCGCGCGCCGGTGCTCCCGCTGCTGCTGGAGCGGGCGCGGGTGCGCCTGGTGCTGGCAAGGAAGTGAAGTCGGCCAAGCTGTCCTCCAGCTGGGCCAATGACACGGCCAAGAAAAAAGAAATCAAGACCCGCGGCGACAGCAGCGGCGGTGTCGGTCGCAACAACTGGCGTGGTGGCCCGCGTGGCCGCCGTGGCGACAACCGCGACCACCGTGATGATCACCAGCAGGCCGCACCGGTCGAAGCACGCATCATCGAAGTGCATGTGCCCGAGACCATTACCGTGGCTGAACTGGCGCACAAGATGTCCATCAAGGCCAACGAGGTCATCAAGGCGCTGATGAAGATGGGCCAGATGGTCACCATCAACCAGCCGCTGGACCAGGACACGGCCATGATTGTGGTGGAAGAGCTGGGCCACAAGGCCGTCGTGGCTGCGCTGGACGACCCGGAAGCCTTCACCGACGAAGATGCAGGCCAGCAAAACGCAGAGCTGCTGCCGCGCGCTCCGGTCGTGACCGTGATGGGTCACGTGGACCATGGCAAGACCTCGCTGCTGGATTACATCCGCCGCGCCAAGGTGGCTGCGGGTGAAGCCGGTGGCATTACCCAGCACATCGGTGCCTACCACGTGGAAACGCCACGCGGCATGGTGTCGTTCCTCGACACCCCAGGTCACGAGGCTTTCACGGCCATGCGTGCCCGTGGTGCACAGGCCACCGACATCGTGATTCTGGTAGTGGCCGCCGATGACGGCGTCATGCCCCAGACCAAGGAAGCCATCAAGCACGCCAAGGCTGCTGGCGTACCGATCGTGGTGGCCATCACCAAGGCTGACAAGCCTGATGCCAACCCCGACCGCGTCAAGCAGGAGCTGGTGGTCGAAGAGGTGGTGCCTGAAGAATACGGTGGCGATTCGCCCTTTGTGCCCGTGTCCTCCAAGACCGGCATGGGCATCGACACCCTGCTGGAGCAAGTGCTGCTGCAGGCCGAAGTGCTGGAGCTCAAGGCGCCGGTGGATTCGCTGGCCAAGGGTCTCGTGATCGAAGCCCAGCTGGACAAGGGCCGCGGTCCTGTGGCCACGGTGCTGGTGCAGTCCGGTACGCTGAAGGTGGGCGATGTGGTGCTGGCTGGCCAGACCTATGGCCGCGTGCGCGCCATGCTGGACGAAAACGGCAAGGTCGCCAAGACGGCTGGTCCATCGATTCCTGTCGAAATCCAGGGTCTGACGGAAGTGCCGCAGGCGGGTGACGAATTCATGGTGTTGACGGACGAGCGCCGTGCCCGTGAGATCGCGACGTACCGTGCAGGCAAGTTCCGCAACACCAAGCTGGCCAAGCAGCAGGCAGCTAAGCTGGAAAACATGTTCGCCGACATGACGGCGGGTGAGGTCAAGACCCTGCCCATCATCGTCAAGGCGGACGTGCAAGGCTCGCAGGAAGCGCTGGCCCAGTCGCTGCTCAAGCTCTCGACCGACGAGGTCAAGGTGCAACTGGTGTACGCCGCTGTGGGCGCCATCAGCGAGTCCGACATCAACCTGGCGATCGCCTCCAAGGCCATCGTGATCGGCTTCAACGTGCGTGCCGATGCCGGTGCGCGCAAGCTGGCCGAAGGCAATGGCGTGGACCTGCATTACTACAGCATCATTTACGACGCTGTGGACGAGTTGCGTGTGGCGATGTCCGGCATGCTGGCTCCCGAGCAGCGCGAAGAAGTCATTGGTACGGCCGAGATCCGCACCGTGTTCGTGGCCTCCAAGATCGGTACTGTGGCGGGTTCGTACATCACGTCCGGCATGGTCCATCGCAACGCCAAGTTCCGTCTGCTGCGCGACAACGTGGTGGTCTACACCGGCGAAGTCGACTCGATCAAGCGCCTCAAGGACGATGTCAAGGATGTCAAGGAAGGCTTTGAGTGCGGTATCAAGCTCAAGAACTACAACGACATCAAGGAAGGCGATCAACTCGAGTTCTTTGACATCAAGGAAATCGCCCGGACGCTGTAAAGCCTCGGTGACGACGATATGGCTGCGAAGAAATCTTCCACCCCCAACCGCGCCTTCAAGGTGGCCGACCAGATCCAGCGTGATCTGACGGAGCTGATCGCGCGCGAGTTGAAAGACCCGCGCGTGGGCATGGTGACGCTGCAGGGCGTGGAGGTGACTCCCGACTACGCACATGCCAAGGTGTTCTTCAGCCTGTTGACGGGCGACCCTGTGGAAACGCAGGCGGCGCTCAACCAGGCGGCTGGGTTCCTGCGCAATGGCTTGTTCAAGCGCCTGCACATCCACACCGTGCCTACGCTGCATTTTGTGTTCGACCGCACCTCCGAGCGTGCGGCCGACATGAACGCCTTGATCGCCAAGGCGGTGTCTTCGCGCGCCAAAGAGGATTAGTCCATGCACGCGCCACGCACCAGGGTGCAGCGGCGCCCTGTGCATGGGGTGTTGCTGCTCGACAAACCGCTCGGCCTTTCGAGCAATGACGCCTTGCAAAAGGCGAAATGGCTGCTGCGCGCCGAGAAAGCGGGCCATACGGGCACGCTGGATCCGCTTGCCACGGGCGTGTTGCCTCTGTGTTTCGGCGCCGCCACCAAGTTCAGCCAGCTGCAGCTGGATGCCGCCAAGACCTACGAGGCGATTGCGCTGCTCGGCGCCACCACGACCACCGGCGATGCCGAGGGGGACGTGGTGCAACGCTGCGATGTAGATGCTGCCCAACTCACGCCAGAGCGCTTGGCGGCTGTGCAGCAACAGTTCACGGGTCCCATCCGCCAGGTGCCGCCGATGCACAGCGCGCTCAAGAAGGACGGCAAGGCGCTGTATGAATATGCACGCGCCGGTGTCACGGTGGAGCGCGAAGCACGGGACGTGATCATCCATGCCCTCAAGCTGACGCTGGTGCAGACGGATCAAGCGCAGGCAGCTATTAAAATGATAGTGACCTGCAGCAAGGGCACCTACATCCGTACGTTGGGTGAAGACATTGGTGCGGCGTTGGGCTGCGGGGCTCATCTGACTTTCTTGCGCCGCATCGACACTGGGGGCATTGGTGTGGAGCGCTGTGTCACGCTGGCGCAGCTGGAGGCCATGCCCGAGGCAGAACGCCTGGCCAGTCTGGAAGCGCCCGAGTCACTGCTGGCACAACACATGCGTGTCACGCTGGACGGTGAGAATGCAGCCCGATTCCTGTCGGGCGTGCGTCGCCGTGGCAACTGGCCCGATGCCAGTGCCGTGGCGGTGTTTGGCGAGAATCCCCCGGCGCTGCTGGGGGTGGGCCACATCGTGGGCGGGGAGCTGGTGCCGGACAGGCTCCTGAGTCCGCTGGAAATTCAACAAATTTTGGAAAGCACGCCGCATTCCGCGTCCATGGCGCACAGCGGCATATTGGAAAAACTATGACTAAACAAATCCGCAATATCGCCATCATTGCCCACGTTGACCATGGCAAAACCACCATGGTGGACCAGCTGCTGCGCCAGTCCGGCACCTTCGCCGACCACGAAAAGGTCGTCGATACCGTGATGGACAACAACGCGATCGAAAAGGAACGCGGCATCACCATCCTGGCCAAGAACTGCGCCGTGAGCTGGAAGGGCACGCACATCAACATCGTGGACACCCCCGGCCACGCGGACTTCGGTGGCGAAGTGGAACGTGCGCTGTCCATGGTGGACAGCGTGGTGCTGCTGATCGATGCGCAAGAAGGCCCCATGCCCCAGACGCGTTTCGTGACCAAGAAGGCCCTGGCGCTGGGCCTGCGCCCCATCCTGGTGGTGAACAAGGTGGACAAGCCCGGTGCCAACCCCGACAAGGTGGTGAACGCCGCGTTCGACCTGTTCGACAAGCTCGGTGCTACTGATGAACAGCTCGACTTCCCCGTGGTGTACGCCTCGGGCATCAACGGCTGGTCGTCGCTGGAAGAAGGTGCGCCCGGTGAGCAGTGGGGCCCCGACATGTCGGCCCTGTTCGACACCATCCTCTCGCACGTTCCACCCAACACGGGCGATGCCAATGCGCCGCTGCAGCTGCAGATCTCTGCGCTGGACTTCTCCAGCTTCGTGGGCCGCATCGGCGTGGGCCGCATCAGCCAGGGTACCCTGAAGCCCATGCAGGACGTGATCGTCATGGAAGGCCCTGATGGCAAGGCCGTGAAGGGCCGTGTGAACCAGGTGCTGACATTCCAGGGCCTCGATCGCATGCAGACCCCCTTGGCGGGCCCTGGCGACATCGTGCTGATCAACGGCATTGAAGACATCGGTATCGGCGTGACCGTGACCGACCCCGCCAACCCCGCGCCGCTGCCCATGCTGAAGGTGGATGAGCCCACGCTGACCATGAACTTCTGCGTGAACACCAGCCCGCTGGCCGGCCGCGAAGGCAAGTTCGTGACCAGCCGCCAGATCTGGGACCGCCTGCAAAAGGAACTGCAGCACAACGTGGCCCTGCGTGTGAACGAAACCGACGAAGAAGGCATCTTCGAAGTGATGGGCCGTGGTGAACTGCACCTGACCATCCTCTTGGAAAACATGCGCCGCGAAGGTTACGAGCTGGCCGTGTCCAAGCCCCGCGTGGTGTTCAAGGACATCGACGGTGTCAAGCACGAGCCTATCGAGCTGGTGACGGCCGACATCGAAGAAGGCCACCAGGGCGGCGTGATGCAGGCCCTGGGCGAGCGCAAGGGCGAGCTGGTGAACATGGAGTCCGACGGCCGTGGCCGCGTTCGCCTGGAGTACCGCATCCCGGCCCGTGGCCTGATCGGTTTCACCAACGAATTCCTGAACCTGACGCGCGGCTCCGGCCTCATCAGCAACATCTTCGACAGCTACGAACCGCACAAGGGTGACATCGGCGGCCGCAAGAACGGCGTGCTGATCTCCATGGACGACGGTGAAATCTTCACCTACGCGCTGGGCAAGCTGGACGACCGTGGTCGCATGTTCGTGAAGGCCAACGACCCTGTGTATGAAGGCATGATCGTCGGCATCCACAGCCGTGATAACGACCTGGTGGTGAACGCCACACGTACCAAGCAGCTGACCAACTTCCGTGTGTCCGGCAAGGAAGACGCGATCAAGATCACGCCTCCGATCGACCTCACGCTCGAATACGGCGTGGAGTTCATCGAGGACGACGAACTGGTCGAAATCACGCCCAAGTCCGTGCGCCTGCGCAAGCGCTATCTGACCGAAAACGAGCGCAAGCGCGCCTCCCGTTCTTGATAAGCTCAGCGTTTCCGAAAGGGCCACTGCCACGCAGTGGCCTTTTTTCCGTCTGAACCCTGAACAAACCATGTTGAAACTCACCCATACCCGGGCGGTGCTGCTGATGGTGGCGGTGACCCTGATGTGGTCCATTGCCGGCGTGGTCACGCGCCACCTGGAGCATGCGGCAAGTTTTGAAGTGACCTTCTGGCGCAGCTTTTTCACGTTGCTGTCGCTGCTGGTCATCTTGCCCGCGCTGCAGGGCAGGGCGGTGTTTGCCTCCATGCGCCACAGTGGCCGTGCGTTGTGGATCTCTGGCGTGTGCTGGAGCGTGATGTTCACGGCGTTCATGGTGGCGCTGGTTCTCATGCCGGTGGCCAATGTGCTGGTCACGATGGCCGTGGGGCCGCTGCTCACAGCGCTGTTTGCAAGGGTGTTCATCGGCCATCACATCGCCCCGCGCACCTGGGCTGCGATTGCTGTGGCGGGGCTGGGTATTGCGTGGATGTATGGTTCGCAGATGGCGGGCCTCCCTCTGGCGGGCACGCTGGTGGCGCTGTGTGTGCCTGTGGCTGCCGCCATTAACTGGACGGTGGTACAACATTCGCAGCGCCATGGCCATGCGGTGGACCTGGTGCCTGCGGTGCTGGTCGGCGCAGTGATTTCGGTGGTGGCCACGCTGCCACTGGCGTTGCCTTTTCAGGCGTCGGCCCACGACCTGGGCCTGCTGGCCTTGCTGGGCGTGGTGCAATTGGCCATCCCTTGTGTGCTGGCCGTGCGCTGCGGGCGCGTGCTCAAGGCGCCCGAGATGGCGCTGCTCGGGCTGCTTGAAGTGATCTTTGGCATCTTGCTGGCGTGGCTGGGTGCGGGCGAAGAGCCTGGCACGGCGGTGCTGACGGGGGGCGCACTGGTGATCGGTGCGCTGGTTTTTAATGAACTGTTGGGTTGGAAGGAACAAAAATGACGGAGACGGTCGTGTCTGAAGTGTTGAGCGAAGTGCGTGGCCAGGTGGGCTTCATTACCCTGAACCGCCCGCGTGCGCTCAATGCCTTGTCGCTGGGTATGGTGCGTGACCTGATGGGCATCCTGCTGGCATGGCAGAACGATGCGCGGGTGCTGGCCGTGGCCATCCGTGGCAGCAACAAGGAAGGCCCGTTTGGTGCTTTCTGCGCAGGCGGCGATATCCGCTTTCTGCACCAGGCGGGTAGCCAGGGCAACCCGCTGATCGAGGACTTCTTCACCGAGGAATACGCGCTCAACCACCTGATCCACAACTACGCCAAGCCCTATATCGCCTTCATGGATGGCATCGTGATGGGGGGCGGCATGGGCATCAGCCAGGGCGCCGCCCTGCGCGTGGTGACCGAGCGCACCAAGATGGCCATGCCCGAGACGGCGATTGGCCTGTTCCCGGACGTGGGCGGGGGTTACTTCCTGAGCCGCTGCCCGGGCCGCGTGGGCGAGTGGCTGGCGCTGACCGGCGACACCATTGGCGCGGGAGATGCCATTGCCTACCAGCTGGCCGATGGCTGCCTGCCGTCAGACCGGCAGGCAACGGTGTGGGATGCGCTGGCTACCCAAAGCTTTGCAGATGGCGCGGCCATCAAGGCCTATGTTGCTTCTCAATTTGTAGCATCTCAGGCAAGCGGTACTAGCGCTCTGGCCGATATTGACCAATATTTTGCACTGCCGACCGTCGGCGAGATCGTGCGGGCACTCGAGGCCGCCGACAGCGACTGGGCGCGCACCACGGCTGCCACGCTGCGCAAGCGTTCGCCACTGATGCTGCATGTGGTGCTGGAGCAGATTCGCCGCGCCCGTGCGATAGGCCTGGCCGACGACCTGCGCATGGAGCGCGATATGGTGCGCCACTGCTTTTTCCTGCGCCCAGGACAGAGTGAGACCGTGGAAGGCATCCGTGCCCTGGCCGTGGACAAGGACCATGCGCCTCAGTGGAATCCAGGCCGCATTGAAGATGTGACGCCGGAGATGGTGGCGCCGTTCTTTGCCAGCC
>Ga0207975_100663_pt1 | contig 15181 bp, 8 predicted proteins | sample LakWasMe91_HOW11_2_FD_183913 | JGI IMG/M metagenome (GOLD analysis project Ga0207975, IMG submission 183913) | Freshwater sediment methanotrophic microbial communities from Lake Washington under simulated oxygen tension - Sediment Metagenome... | ecosystem: Environmental > Aquatic > Freshwater >...
GAACTCGATCACGCCGCGATCGTTCGGCTTGCCGATGATATGGCTGCATGCGCCCAGGTCGTGCGTGCGCAGCACATTCATGACGAGGCTCTTTTCCTCGGCGCGCACCTGGATCACCGCGCCCAGTTCTTCGGAAAACAGCGCGCGCAACGTCAGTTCGTTGCGCCGCTCGGACACTTGCCCGGCCCAGTTCTTGGCGTCGCCCCAATCGGCTGCGTGCTCGCTGTCGAGCGCGAGGATGTCGAGGTTGATCGACAGGCCGCTGCGGCCGGCAAACGCCATCTCGCACAGCGTGGCGAACAGGCCGCCGTCGGAACGGTCATGGTAGGCAAGCAGCTTGCCGTCGCTGTTGAGGGACTGGATCGCGCTGAAAAATGCCTTCAGGTCCTGCGGGCTGTCCACGTCCGGCGCGTCGTTGCCAAGCTGCTCGGTCACGAACGAGAGCGCGGAGGCGCCCATGCGGTTCTTGCCGCGTCCCAGGTCGATCAGGATCATGACGGTATCGCCCGCGTCGGTCCTGATTTGCGGGGTCAGCGCACGGCGCACGTCGGTCACCGGTGCGAACGAAGTGACAATCAGCGACACCGGCGAGAGCACGGCCTTCGACTGGTCGTCGTCGCGCCAGGTGGTGCGCATCGACAGCGAATCCTTTCCGACCGGGATGCTGATGCCAAGCGCCGGGCACAGTTCCATGCCGACCGCCTTGACGGTGTCGAACAGGGCCGCGTCCTGGCCTGGCTGGCCGCAGGCGGCCATCCAGTTGGCCGACAGCTTGATGTCGGAGATGTCCCGGATCGGCGCGGCGGCGATGTTGGTGACCGCCTCGCCAACGGCCATGCGGCCCGACGCCGCAGCGTCGATGACGGCCAGCGGCGTACGCTCGCCCATCGCCATCGCTTCGCCCAGGTAGCCTTCGAAGCTCATCGCCGTGACCGCGCAGTCGGCTACCGGAACCTGCCACGGGCCGACCATCTGGTCGCGCACGGTGGTCGCGCCGACGGTACGGTCGCCGATCGTGATGAGGAAGGACTTGTCGGCCACGGCCGGCAGCAGCAGCACGCGCCGCGCAATGTCGTCCAGCTCCAACCCGGTCAGGTCGATGGCGGGCAGTTCGTCATGCACGTGCTGCACGTCGCGTTGCATCTTCGGTGGCTTGCCAAGCAGGACGTCCATCGGCATGTCGACCGGGCAATTGCCCAGTTGTGGATCGATCAGCTTGAGCTGGCGTTCTTCGGTCGCCACGCCCACTGCCGCAAACGGGCAGCGTTCGCGTTCGCACAGGCCGCCAAACAGCGCCAGGTTGTCCGGCGAGATCGCCAGCACATAGCGCTCCTGCGATTCGTTGCTCCAGATTTCCTTGGGCGCCATGCCGCTTTCTTCGAGCGGAACCTTGCGCAGGTCGAAGATCGCGCCGCGCCTGGCGTCGTTGGTGATTTCGGGGAAGGCGTTCGAGAGCCCGCCGGCGCCCACGTCGTGGATCGAGATGATCGGATTGTCGGCCCCCATCTGCCAGCACGCGTTGATCACTTCCTGCGCGCGCCGCTCCATTTCGGCGTTGCCGCGCTGGACCGAGTCGAAATCGAGGTCGGCGGTGTTGGTGCCGGTCGCCATCGACGATGCGGCGCTGCCGCCCATGCCGATGCGCATGCCGGGCCCGCCCAGCTGGATCAGCAGGCTGCCGACCGGGATGTCGTTCTTGTGGGTGTGCTGGTCGGCGATATTGCCCATGCCGCCTGCGATCATGATTGGCTTGTGATACCCGAACACGGTGTCGCCGGTGCTGCCGGAGAGCGGCCCGACGTTCTGTTCGTAGGTGCGGAAGTAGCCGCCCAGGACCGGACGCCCGAATTCGTTGCTGAAGGAAGCGCCGCCGATCGGACCTTCGATCATGATCTGCAGCGGCGAGGCGATCCGGTCCGGCTTGCCGTAGATGCCGGCCGGCGTGCGCCGGGCCAGCGGCGCGGTCACGCTGCCGGCGTTTTCCCATGAGCGCAGCGCGTCCGGCAGCATCAGGTTCGAGACCGTGAAGCCGGTCAGGCCGGCCTTTGGCTTGGCGCCGCGCCCGGTCGCGCCTTCGTCGCGGATCTCGCCGCCGGCCCCGGTCGAGGCGCCCGGAAACGGCGCGATCGCGGTCGGGTGGTTGTGCGTCTCGACCTTCATCAAAGTGTGGGTCAGTTCGGTCGAGGCGGCGTATTCGTGGCCGGCCCCGCGCGGGTAGAAGCGCGTCACGCTCGCCCCTTCCATGATCGAGGAATTGTCGCTGTAGGCGACGATGGTGCCCCTCGGCTGCAGCTGGTGCGTGTTCTTGATCATCTGGAACAGCGACTTTTCCTGCGCCACGCCGTCGATCACCCAATCGGCATTGAAGATCTTGTGGCGGCAATGCTCGCTGTTCGCCTGCGCGAACATCATCAGTTCGACGTCGGTCGGATTGCGTTCGGCCGCCGTGAACGCGGCCAACAGGTAGTCGATTTCGTCGTCCGACATGGCCAGTCCCAGGTCGGTATTGGCTTTTTCCAGCGCCGGCTTGCCCGCGCCCAGCACATCGATCGATTCGAGCGGCTTCGCTTCGAGCTCGTTGAACAGGTTCGCTGCCTGGTCCGCATTGCGCAACACGCTCTCGGTCATGCGGTCGTGCAGCGCGCCGGCGACGGCCAGCGCCTCGTCCGCCGCGAGCTTCCTGGCCGCGCCGATGCTGCTGCCCAGGATGCCGGTCTTGAGGTGGATGGTGTAGGCGACGCCGCGTTCGATGCGGTGAATGTGGCCCATGCCGCAGTTGTGCGCGATATCGGTCGCTTTCGATGCCCACGGCGAGATCGTGCCGAAGCGCGGAATCACGAAAAATTGCTCGGCGATTCCGTCCGCGGCCGTATCGGGCGCCGCTTCGCCGTAAGTGAGCATCGCAACCAGTCGTGCCGTGTCGTCGACCGACAGCGCCGAACTGGTATCGATAAAGTGGTAGAAGCGTGCCTGCACCGACGCGATGGACGGTGCGATGTCTTGCAGCTGGCTCAGGAGACGTTGCTTACGAAATACGGACAGGGCATTGGAGCCGGGCAGGATCAGCATGGTCGGGAGAGGGTTGATGCAGCGTGGCCGCAGGTTAAAGGTAAGAATGGCACAGTTCGAGTGATGCTGGAATTCCTTTAGGCCGACATTATAACGCGTTGCACCATTGCCAGTCTCCCCCACGGGCCGATGAGTTTTCGAAAGATTGAAGTTGAAAATCAAACGATTGCCTAACTGTTGCTATTAGGAAGTAAATACTTTCTGTTAACTTAATTCCAGTAGCGCGGCGGCACCGGGAAACCGCTGCAGGCATGAATACTCTCCCATGCGGTGCGCGTTTGCCTGAAACATTGCGTCATGCACTTGCCCAGCTTGATCAGGGTCACCCCGGCCACGCTCGCCCAGGCTTACGCTTTCCAGGTCGCGGCAATTGTTGTGCAGCCAAGCGACATCGGCCTCGTCATTGAAGGAGATATCATATGGCTTACGTTGCTGGCGATCCTCACAAGCTGATGGGAACCGTGGTCGGAAACGGCCACTGCGTCGCATATGCCCGCGCGGCGGCCTCGATGCCGCATACATCGACATGGCGCCAGGGCGCCCTGGTTCATGGCGACAGCACCATCGCGCGCGGGTGCGCGATTGCCACGTTCGACCAGAACCAGCGCTATGGCAATAAAGTCGATGGCACGTCGCACGTCGCGATCTACCTTGGACAAACCGACATCGGAATCCAGGTGGTCGACCAGTGGGTCGGGCAGGTGGTCCATGAGCGCACGATTTATTTCAGGAATGCGCCGCGCAAGGTTAACGATGGAAGAAATTACCATGTGGTCGAATAAACGGCAGCGACGGTGCCGGTGCTAAGGCTGGCCGCCGCGGCAGTGCTCGCACTATGCGTGGTCCCGGCATTGGCCGCGCCGCCCGCCTGCGTTGGCGATTCGCCGGCGTCGGTGACGCGCTGGGTCTGGAAAAACAGGCCGGGCCTTGCCGCCCACGATTCAGAACGCTTCATCAGCGCCGGCTTCCTGGCCGCGATCCGGCGCGACGCGGCCACGGCGCGCGCGAATAACGACATCTGCGGCTTGTGCGGTGGCGATCCCTGGACCAATTCGCAGGAAGGAGTTGCTCGGCCTCCCATGTTATTTAAACAATTGATGCGCAGGCGAGACGAGGCGCACGTGATCTATTCGTTTCGTTTTTCGATCGAGCGCAGCGGCCCGTCCATGGCGCGCAGCACGCACATCGCCCTGCGCCGGGAAAACGGTTGCTGGAAAATTGACGACATCATTCACGATGGGGCGTCGCTCAGAAGTGTGGTGCAAGCCAGCGGCTAAGTGCTTTGCGCGGCGCACTTGTTGCCTGCGCCGCACACAATAGCGTATCGTAACGTTTCAAGAAGTTCCAGGCCGGACCGATAACAACCGTAACAGCGTATAAGAACGTCGGCGCAAGACGCAAGAACGTACAACGCAAGAACCAACCCTGGGAACCTGGGGGAGACGAGAGTAAAAGATGCATGATAATTCCAATCTGTCCGTGTTGGTGATCGATCCGAATCCCGGTATGCGCGGCAGCCTGCAGAACATGCTGGTCCAGTCGAACATCACCAAGATCGAGTTCGCGGTCAGTTCCGGCACCGCCATCCGGCAGTTGTCCAAGCGATCGTTCGATATCGTGCTGTGCGAGTACGATCTCGGCAGCGGCCAGGAGAACGGCCAGGACGGCCAGCAACTGCTCGAGGACCTGCGCCACCACAAACTGATCGGTTTGTGGACCATCTTCATCATGATCACCTCCGAGGGCGTGTACAGCAAGGTCGTGAGCGCGGCCGAGCTGACCCCCACCGACTATATCCTCAAGCCGTTCACGGTCGATGTGCTGAGTCAGCGCATCGACCGTGCGATCGAGCGCCGTACCGCCTTCCTCCCGGTGTACCAGATGATCGGCCAGGGCAACCTGCGCGAGGCGATCAGGTCCTGCGCCGCTGCCGAAAGCGCGCTGCCGCGCTATGCGACCGAGTTTGCGCGCCTGCGCGCCGAGCTGCACATGAGCCTGGGCGAGCTGAACGACGCGGAAAGCGTGTATGCGGCGATCCTGGCGGCCAAGCCTGCCGGCTGGGCCCAGCTTGGGCTTGCCAGGGCCTTGTTCGAGCAGGACCGCGTCGAGGAAGCCGAAGCGGCGCTGACCAAGCTGATCGCGGACAATCCGAAATTCATGGCCGCCTACGACCTGCTGGCGCGCTGCTACGAAGCCAGGGGCGTGGCCAACCGCGCCCAGCGCGTGCTCGAAGACGCCGTCGCGATCTCGCCGCACATGGTCAGGCGCCTGCGCCGGCTCGGTGAAGTCGCACTCGACGCGGGCGACCCTGCGATGGCCGAGAAGTCCTTCAAGCAGGTCGTCGCCAAGGCCAAGTACTCGGAATTTCGCGATCCGGAAGACCATGTCAACCTGGTCAGGGCGCTGGTCAAGAAGGGCGATTCGGTGCAGGCCGGCGGCGTCGTGCGCGACCTCGAGAAGTCCCTGCGCGGCAATCCCAATACCGATGTGTGCAAGGCGGTCGCTCTCGGGGTCATGCACGAGGCATCCGGCAACAAGGCAGGCGCGCTCAGCGAGCTGACCAATGCGGTCAAGGCGCTGCGCGGCAGCACTGGCCTGTCGGGCAAGCTCAGGGTCGGCCTGGTGCGCAGCTGCCTGAACAACCGGCTCGACGATGAAGCGTCCGAAGTCATGCTGGGGGTGATGAACGACGTAAACGGCGGCGTCTCGACGCAGCAGGCGATCGACGTGTTCGTCAAGGCCGGACGCGCGGACCTGGCCGAAGGGATAGGCGCTCGCCTCAAGGTCCAGGTGCTCGAACTGATGAACCTGGCCACCGAAAAAGCCAATATGGGCGACCTCAAGGGAGCGGTCCACACCCTGCTCGAAGCGCTGCACATGGCCCCGTCCAACCTGCCGGTGATGCTCGCGCTGGTGGACGCGATACTGAGGCAGCTGGGCGAACTGGGCTGGGACCATCCGCTCGGCGAGCAATGCCGCGCCCACATCGAGACCATTCGCAAGCTCGACCCGGCGCATCCGCGCCTCGCCGATCTGCACGCTTCCTACCTGGCCGCGCGCCGCAAGTACGGCCTCGCGGGCTAAAGGGCCGGGTCGGCCTGCTCGGGCGCGCCGTAGCCGCCGCCGCCCGGGGTCTCGATCACGAACATGTCGCCGGCGGCCATTTCGGTCTTGCCGATATGGGCCAGCTGTTCGACCCTGCCATCGGAGCGCAGCACGCTGTTGACGCCGGTCGCACCGGGGCCGCCGCCGGCCATGCCGAACGGCGCGTGGATCCGGTTGTTCGACAGGATCGCAGCGGTCATCGGCTCGAGGAAACGCACCTTGCGGATGCCGCCGTTGCCCCCCACCCAGCGCCCCGCCCCGCCCGAGCCGTGCCGGATCTCGTAGCTTTCGAGGCGCACCGGGAAACGGAATTCAAGGATCTCGGGATCGGTCAGGCGCGAGTTGGTCATGTTGGTCTGGACCACGTCGGTGCCGTTGAAGCCCTCGCCCGCGCCCGAGCCGCCCGCAATCGTTTCGTAGTACTGGTAGCGCGCGTTCCCGAACGTGAAGTTGTTCATCGTGCCCTGCGACGCCGCCATCACCCCGAGCGCGCCGTACAGCGCGTTGGTGATGCAGGTCGAGGTCTCGACGTTGCCCGACACGACCGAGGCCGGATAGTGCGGGTTGAGCATCGAGCCGGGCGGAATGACCACATGGAGCGGCTTCAGGCAGCCCGCGTTGAGCGGGATCTCGTCGTCGACCAGGGTGCGAAACACGTACAGCACCGCCGCCATGCACACCGCCGAGGGCGCATTGAAGTTGTTGGCCAGCTGCGCCGAGGTGCCGGTGAAGTCGATCTGGGCGCTGCGCGCGGCGCGGTCGACCCGGATTGCCACCTTGATCTGCGCGCCGTTGTCGAGCTGGTAGGTGAATGCGCCGTCCTTGAGCGCGGTAATGACGCGCCGCACCGCCTCTTCCGCATTGTCCTGCACGTGGCCCATGTAGGCCTGCACCACGTCCAGGCCGAAGTGCGCCACCATCTTGCGCAGTTCGTCGACGCCCTTCTGGTTCGCCGCCACCTGCGCGCGCAGGTCGGCCATGTTCTGGTCCGGGTTGCGCGCCGGGTAGCGCGCGCCGCTCAGCAAGGCGCGCGCTTCCGCGTCGCGCAGCAGGCCGTCGACGCCGTCGACCAGCTTGAAGTTGTCGATCAAGACGCCTTCCTGCTCGATGAAGACGGAATCGGGCGGCATCGAACCGGGCGTGGTGCCGCCGATGTCGGCATGGTGTCCGCGCGAACCGACGTAGAACAGGATGATCTTGCCAGCCTCGTCGAACACCGGGGAAATCACGGTCACGTCGGGCAGGTGGGTGCCGCCGTGGTAAGGGTCGTTGAGCATGTAGACGTCGCCCGGGCGCATCTTGCCCGCGTTTTCGAGCATCACGGTCTTGATGCTCTCGCCCATCGAGCCCAGGTGGACCGGCATGTGCGGCGCGTTCGCGATCAGGTTGCCGGCCGCGTCGAAGATCGCGCAACTGAAGTCGAGGCGCTCCTTGATGTTGACCGAGTAGGCGGTGTTCTGCAGCCGCAGCCCCATTTGCTCGGCGATCGACATGAACAGGTTGTTGAAAATTTCCAGCATGACCGGATCGGCCGTGGTGCCGATCGCGCGCCGCTCCGGCATCGCCTCGATGCGCGTGAGCACCAGATGCTTGTGCGGCGTAACCTGCGCCTGCCAGCCCGGCTCCACGATGGTCGTCGCGTTGTCTTCGGCGATGATGGCCGGCCCCTTGATGATGTCGCCGCTGCGCGTATCGGTGCGTTTGAATAGCGCGGTGTTGTGCCACCATTCGCCGCCGAACATGCGCACCATCTCGCGCGCCTTGAGCGCACCGCCGCGTGCTTCGCTTGGCGCCGGGGTCTCGGGCGGCGCATCCGATTTCCCGATCGCTTCGACCGAGACCGCTTCGACGATCAGGGCCTTGGACGGCATCAGGAACGAAAAGCGCTTCTTGTAGGCGGCCTCGAACTGCGCTTTCATGCGTTCGGCGTTATCGAACATGACGATCAGGGCCGAATCGGTGCCTTCGTAGCGCAGGTGGATGCGCCGCACCAGTTCGATCCGCTCGGGCGCCACGCCCTGCTCCACCAGCTCCCGGCGTACGCCCTCGCCCAAGGCGCCAAGGCGCTCGGCCAGGGTGTGCTGGCCGATGTCGGCAAGGCGCAGTTCAACGGCGGCTTCGCGCATGGCGCTCTGGTCGGCCAGGCCCATGCCGTAGGCCGACATCACGCCGGCCAGCGAATGCACGAACACGGTCTTCATGCCGAGCGCGTCGGCCACCAGGCAGGCATGCTGCCCGCCCGCGCCGCCGAAGCTGGTGAGCGTGTATTCGGTCACGTCGTGGCCGCGCTGCACCGAGATCTGCTTGATCGCGTTGGCCATGTTCCCCACCGCGATCTGGATGAAGCCCTCAGCCACCTGTTCAGGCGCAGGGGTGGCCCCGGTGACAGCGCCGATGCGCTGCGCCATCGCGACGAACCTGGCGCGTACCACGTCCAGGTCGAGCCGCTGGTCTGCGTTCGGTCCGAACAGCTGCGGGAAATGAGCCGGCTGGATCTTGCCGAGCATGACGTTACAGTCCGTCACCGTCAGCGGCCCGCCGCGCCGGTAGCTGGCCGGGCCGGGATTGGCGCCGGCGCTGTCGGGGCCGACGCGGTAACGGCTGCCGTCGAAATGCAGGATCGAGCCGCCGCCAGCGGCCACGGTGTGGATGCTCATCATGGGCGCGCGCATGCGCACGCCGGCGACCTGGGTTTCGAACACGCGCTCGAACTCGCCCGAGAAATGCGACACGTCGGTCGAGGTGCCGCCCATGTCGAACCCGATCACGCGCTCGAAGCCGGCCACGCGGCTGGCGCGCACCATGCCCACGATGCCGCCGGCCGGGCCGCTCAGGATGCTGTCCTTGCCCTGGAAGGTGCGCGCGTTGGTCAGGCCGCCGTTCGATTGCATGAACTGCAGGTTCACGTTCGGCATCTGCCCGGCGACCTGGTCGACATAGCGCCGCAGGATCGGCGACAGGTAGGCGTCGACCACGGTGGTGTCGCCGCGCGCGACCAGCTTCATCATGGGGCTGACCTGATGCGACACCGACACCTGGGTGAAGCCGATGTCGCGCGCGATACGCGCGGCCAGCGCTTCGTGCGCGGTAAAGCGGTAACCGTGCATGAACACGATGGCAAGCGAACGCAGGCCAAGGTCGTAAGCCGCCTGCAGCGAGGCGCGCGTGGCATCTTCGTCGATTGCGCGCAGCAGTTCGCCGTGCGCGCCCACCCGCTCGTCGATCTCGACGACATGGCCGTAGAGCAGTTCGGGCAGCACGATGTGGCGCTCGAACAGGCGCGGACGGTTCTGGTAGGCGATGCGCAGCGCATCGCGAAAGCCGCGCGTAATGGCCAGTGCGGTCGGTTCTCCCTTGCGTTCGAGCAGCGCGTTGGTGGCAACCGTGGTGCCCATCTTGACCGCCTCGATACGCTCCACCGGAATCGGGGCGTCGGCGAGCGTGCCGAGCAAATGGCGAATGCCGGCGACGGCCGCATCCCGGTACTGCTCCGGGTTCTCGGACAGCAGCTTGTGGGTGACCAGGCGACCGTCCGGCCGGCGTGCCACAATGTCGGTAAACGTACCGCCGCGATCGATCCAGAATTGCCAATCCATGGTGCTTTCCTCGAGCAACTTCGTTCTAGCGCATATTGTAGTGCGCGGGCCGGCAATTTTAACGAAAACACATTGAATCTGGCGCAACAAACTATCAATCAGACAAAAGGACACCATGCAAGCGCTCTACACCGTCGGGCAGATCCGCGCTCTCGAATGCACGGCCGCCTCCCGCCTCGCGCCCGGCACCTTGATGGAACGGGCTGGCCGGGCCGCGTCGGACGCCGCACTTGAATTGCTGGCCGGACATTCCGGAGCGCGGGTGCTGGTCCTGGCCGGGCCCGGCAACAATGGCGGCGATGCGCTCGAAGTGGCGGCCAACCTGGCCCGGGCCGGCATCGACACCAGCATCATCCACCTCGCCGGCGGCGCTGCCGGTGCACTTGACACCGCACGCGCGCTCGAACGTGCGCGCTCGAGCGCGGCCAGCTTCATCGATACCCTGCCCGGCGCCGTCGAATGGGCACTGGTGGTGGACGGCCTGTTCGGCATTGGCCTGGCGCGCGCGCTCGAGGGCGCGGCGCGCCTGCTGGCCGCCGCCGTCAACGAACTCGGTTGCCCGGTATTGGCGCTCGACGTACCTAGCGGCCTCGATGCCGATACCGGCGCCATCGTCGGCCCCGATGGCATCGCGCTGCGCGCCACCCACACCATCACCTTCATCGGCGACAAAATCGGGCTGCACACCTGCGAAGGGCGCGACTACGCCGGCGCCGTCATGGTCGCGCCGCTCGGCGTCGAGCCGGCCGGCATCGAAGCGGCCGGCGCCTGGCTGGGCGAGCCGGCCCTGTTCGCGCGCCAGCTCGCCCCGCGCGCGCACAATTCGCACAAGGGAAGCTACGGCAACGTGGCAGTGGTGGGCGGCGCGCACGGCATGGTCGGCGCCGCGCTGCTGGCCGCGCGCGCCGCGCTGTTGTCCGGCGCTGGCCGCGTATTTGTCGCCATGCTCGATCCCGGCCCCGGCGTGGACGGCACGCAGCCCGAACTGATGTTGCGCGACGCGGCCAGCCTGGATCTGGCCGGCAGCACGCTGGTGCTCGGTCCCGGCATGGGCGACTCGCAGCAGGCCAGGCGCCTGCTGGCCAAGGCGCTCGACTGCCCAAGCGCGCTGGTGCTCGACGCCGACGCCCTGAACCTGATTGCCGCCAGCCCGGCGCTGCAGTCGCGGCTGGCCGAGCGCAGCGGCGCCGCCGTCCTCACCCCGCACCCGCTGGAAGCGGCGCGCCTGCTGGGCGTCACCGCTCCCGTGATCCAGGGCGACCGCCCGGCCGCTGCGCGCGAACTGGCCGCGCGCCTGCGCTCAAGCGTGGTGCTCAAGGGCTCGGGCAGCGTGATCGCCGATCCTGGCGGCGCGATCGTCATTAACCCGACCGGCAACCCGGGACTGGCCAGCGCCGGCACCGGTGACGTGCTGGCCGGCATCTGCGGCGCCCTGCTGGCGCAGGGCTGGTCGGAGCGCGAAGCCGCGCTGGGCGCGGTGTGGGTGCACGGAGCGGCGGCCGACCGGCTGGTGGCGCAGGGCAGCGGGCCGATCGGACTGACCGCGGGCGAACTGCCGGTCGCCGCGCGCGCCGTGCTCAATGGCCTAGTGAACTGTAACAGTTAAATCGGTAGCGCTTGCCGCGCATGCGCCGCGCATGGCTGCGTTGCAAATGCTCGCGATAGCTCGCTATCGCTGCGCTGTGCGCCTTGCCCTGCACGCCACACGCGCGTCCTTCGCTCCCAATTCAACTGTTTCAGTCCACCTGAACGAACTCAGACCAGGCGGCCGGCCGCGATCGTGATGGTGCGGGCGCAGCGCGCAGCGATGGAGTGGTCGTGCGTGACCAGCACCAGGGTCGAGCCGCGCTCGCGGTTCAGTTCGAACATGAGATCGATGACGGCGTCGCCGGTGGCCGCGTCCAGGCTGCCGGTGGGCTCGTCGGCGAACAGCAGCGGCGGCTCGGTAACGAAGGCGCGCGCGAGCGCCACGCGCTGCTGCTCGCCGCCCGACAGGTACTTCGGATAGTGTTTCAGGCGGCTCGACAGGCCGACCCGGCCCAGCATCGCGGCCGCCTTCGCGCGCGCATCGGCCTCGCCACGCAGCTCGAGCGGCAGCATCACGTTTTCCAGCGCGTTCAGGTGCGCCAGCAGCTGGAACGACTGGAACACGAAGCCCAGCTTGCACTTGCGCAAGCTGGCGCGGCCGTCCTCGTCGAGCGCGAAGATATCGACCCCGTCGAGGAACACCTTGCCGCTCGAGGGGCTGTCGAGTCCTGCCAGCAGGCCCAGCAATGTCGACTTGCCCGAGCCGGAAGCGCCGACGATGGCGAGCGTCTCGGCCCGTTGCACTGTAAAATCCACGCTGTGCAAGATGGTGAGCTCGCCGCTGGCGTCGGCCACCCGCTTGGACAAATTGATCACGTCGATCGCCGCCGGCGATCCGGCCAGATCGGGCACGATACTTTTAGACGCTTCGGGAATATCACGCATGCTTGTTTTTCTCAAAAAATGGACGATGTGCGCACTGTGGCTGCTGCTCGCCTCGGCAAGCGCCCATTCTGCACCAAAAACCGTGCTGGTGCTCGGCGACAGCCTGTCTGCCGAATACGGCCTGAACCGCGGCAGCGGCTGGGTCGCGCTGCTTGAACAAAGGCTCAAGGCCGAAAAAATCGACGCGCACATCGTCAACGCCAGCATCAGCGGCGAGACCACCAGCGGCGGGCGCGCGCGCCTGCCCGCCCTGCTCGGCCAGCACCATCCCGCCATCGTCGTGATCGAGCTGGGCGCCAATGACGGCCTGCGCGGCCTGCCGGTGCCCGCCGCCGAAGCGAACCTGCGCGCGATGGTCGGCATGGCCAGGCAAAACAAGGCACAGGTGTTGCTAGTGGGCATGCGCATGCCGCCCAACTACGGGCGCGCCTACACCGAGCGTTTCTTCGGCATGTACAAGAAGCTCTCGAAGGACCTGAAGGCGCCGCTGGTGCCGTTCATGCTCGAAGGCGTGGCCGAGCGGCCGGCGCTGTTCCAGGCCGACCGCCTGCATCCGAGCGCCGAGGCGCACCCCATCATCCTGGCCAATATCTGGCCACAATTTTCCACACTGGTCACATCCCGATGAAGTATCCCGCCTTACTTGGTTTTACCGACATCCTGCCCGGGCTCGCGCAGTTCGACGCCATCATCGATGTGCGCAGCGAGTCCGAGTTCGCGCTCGACCATATTCCCGGCGCCATCAATTGCCCGGTGCTGAACGACGAAGAGCGCGTGCGGGTCGGCACGATGTACAAACAGGTCAACTCGTTCGAGGCCAAGAAAGTCGGCGCCGCGCTGGTCGCCCGCAATATCGCGCGCCATATCGAGCAACTCTGGATCGACAAGCCGCGCGACTGGAAGCCGCTGGTGTACTGCTGGCGTGGCGGCAACCGCAGCGGATCGATGGCGCATGTGCTGGCCAAGATCGGCTGGCCCGCGATCCAGCTCGACGGCGGCTACAAGGCGTATCGGGCACACGTGAGCGAGGCGCTGTCGGTGCCGCCGGCGCTGTCGTTCAAGGTCATTTGCGGCACCACCGGCAGCGGCAAGAGCCGGCTGCTCGAAGTGCTCGAGACGGTCGGCGCGCAAGTGCTCGACCTCGAGCAGCTGGCCGCGCACCGGGGCTCGGTGCTGGGCGATTTGCCGAGCCAGCCGCAGCCATCGCAGAAGATGTTCGAGACGCGCGTATGGGACAAGCTGCGCCACTTCGACCCGGCGCTGCCGGTGTTTGTCGAATCGGAGAGCAAGAAGGTCGGGCAACTGCGCGTGCCCGATGCAGTGATCGCGCAAATGCGGCTCTCGCCGTGCGTGTCGGTGAGCTTGTCGCGGCCGAACCGGGTGCGGCTGCTGATGGAAGACTATCATCATTTCGCCAGCGACCCGGCCACGCTGAACGCCCAGCTCGACTGTCTGGTCAAGCTGCACGGAGCGGAGAAGATCGCACGCTGGCACGCCCTGGCCAATAGCGCGATGATGCCGGAGCTGGTCGACGAGCTGCTGGTTGACCATTACGATCCGGCCTACCTGCGCTCGATCGGGCGCAATTTCGCACAGTTCGCACAGGCCGAGGTGCTCGTGCTGGACGATATCGGCAAGTCCGATTTCCTGAAGGCTGCGCGCCAGCTGCACCCGTCGTAGACGGGACAGGGCGTGCAATACGCCTAAAAAAAGACCCGGCCGCGCTAGCGGACCGGGTCTTTTTTTTGGAGTGCGCGGCTGTTACTTCGCTGCGCCCTCGGTTGCCGCTACTGCCGGCTTGGTGATCTTGGCCTTGGCTTTGTGCTTGAGCGCCTCGATGTATGCGTACATCTCTTGCTGGCCCAGCGCGCCTGCGATCTGCTCTTCTTCCGACTTGCGGCGTGCCACGTCCGGCTGGGCCGATTGCGCAACCTTGCCGATGCGGTAGATGCCGTAGCCCTGGCCCGGCAGGTCCACGCCAACATAGGCCGGCAGCTTGCTCACGTCCGCCTTCAGCACGGCCAGCGCAGCGCTCTGGTTGATGGTCGGCTGCTTGGTGCGCGAGATGACCTTGACTTCGCCAAAGCCCGTCGCGTCACCGGACGCCTTGAACGCTGCCAGTTTCGCTTCGCCTGCCTGGCGCGCCAGCTTGGCCGCTTCTTCCTCGGTCACGCGCTGGCGGATGACGGCCTCGACTTCCGCGAACGGACGCGTCGCCGCTGGCTTGTACTCGACCACGCGCCCGGCTATCAGCGTGCTCGGCGCAACTTCAACCGCTTCGGTGTTGCGTTTGTTCTTGAGCGCGTCATCCGAGAAGATCGCCTTGAGGAACTTCGGGCTGTTGTATGGGGCCTCGCCAGCCGCTGGCGATGGCGTACGCGACAGATTGTTCACGGTCTCGATCTTCAACTTGAGCTTGTCGGCAACCGGCTTCAGGCTGTCGGACTGCTCGTAGACGGTGTTGGTGAAGACTTCGGCAAGTTCCGAATACTTCTTCGCCATCTTCTGCTTCTTCAGGTCGGCTGTGATCTCGCCGGTGACTTCGGCAAGCGGCTTGACGGTCGCTGGCTTGATCGAGGTGACGGTGATGATGTGATAGCCGAATTCAGATTCGACAACGCCGCTGATCTCGCCTTGCTTGAGTTTGTAGATCGTCTCTTCGACCGGCTTGACGAACGCGCCCTTCTCGACCGGACCCAGGTCGCCGCCGACTTCGGCCGAACCGGGATCCTGCGATTGCGCCTTGGCGATCTTGGCGAACTCGCCCGGCGCCTTGCGCAGCTCGGCGAGGATCGCTTCGGCCTTGGCCTTGGCTGCCGCTTTCTCGGCCGCGGTCGCGTCCTTCCTGGCGGTGATCAGGATATGGCTTGCGGTGCGCTGTTCCTCGGTGGCGAAACGCTTCTGGTTGGCGGCGTAATAAGCAGCGACTTCCGCCTCGG
>Ga0207975_100668_pt1 | contig 15036 bp, 17 predicted proteins | sample LakWasMe91_HOW11_2_FD_183913 | JGI IMG/M metagenome (GOLD analysis project Ga0207975, IMG submission 183913) | Freshwater sediment methanotrophic microbial communities from Lake Washington under simulated oxygen tension - Sediment Metagenome... | ecosystem: Environmental > Aquatic > Freshwater >...
TAGCGAACGTGAACCACCCGATCCCATCCCGAACTCGGAAGTGAAACCGTTTAGCGCCGATGATAGTGTGGCAGTTTGCCATGCGAAAGTAGGGAATTGCCAAGCTCTTAAATTAAAAACCCAAGCCCAAACGCTTGGGTTTTTTTTTGCCTGAATTTAGGCCAATGCCGGGTATAACGGCGATATTAGTTTTAGAGCGGTGTGGCAATCAGCAGGAATCATGACCATTACCCCGTTGATCGATTGGGTTATCGGAAAAGACCGGTTGAATAATGCTACCTTGCTTTTTGAAGATTGGGTGGGGTTGAACAGCATGTTGCCGGAAGAATACACATGATTGGATTATCAGGCTGTGTAGGTGCAGCAGGGCATGCAAAAAACAGTGATATAAGCATTCATGCCCTTGAAAGTTTAAAAAATGGGCGCATTATTAATATTTATGACTATAGAGTTTAAGCATCAGGTATTTTTTATGTGATTGACAAATGTTATTTATTTTTGACTAGTTCGCGTAAAATCAAGCGATAAAATCTCATTAACACTACCGAGAAACACCATGAAAAAGATTCTTTTCTTAACTGTTTTATTGTCGGCAGCAACAGCTTTTGCTGATGACGCTAAAAATGAATGGCATAACACTACTTTGTCCGATGCCACAATTAAGAAAATTCAGGATGCCAAATATCAATATAAAAAGTGTGTTTCGGATGAAATGCAAAAAACCGCTCATCAGGAACAGGAGAGTCGCCAAGCAACAGAAGAGATTATGAAGCAATGTGAGTCAGTTTTATCCCAAATGCGCGAAGTTTATCTTGCTGAAAAAGTGCCAGGTATCATTGCTGACCGACATTTAAAACAGATGCGCATGCAAACTACTCGTAATGTTTTGCAAGGTATGATGTTTGGTGAAGCCGCCCGCAAATCTGGTCAACAATAATAACTAAAAGAGCCTCGTATAATGAATACTTATGCAATCGATTTATCCTTGAAACCCACTACATTCGATTTATGGCATGTTTGCTTGGCGGGCACTGTCGCCCTGTTATCGCTGATTCTAATCGTGTTGTTGCTGTCGGTGGTGATCAGCCGGATTCGTTGCAAAAAAAAATCGACTATTCAACAAACTGCGCCAACGCCTGAACCGGTAGTGAAAATTGTCGAGAAAATCGTTGAGGTTGAAAAGCTTGTCCATGCGCCCGCACCGGAACCCGTTGTATTAAAAGAGGCAACCCCCGATGCTGCCTTGCAATTACTGGGATTGCTGCAAAAAGAAGCGCGCTTTATCGATTTTATTAAAGAAGATATTGCAGCTTTCAGCGATGCCGATATTGGTGTTGCTGCCCGCGTCGTACATGAAGGATGCAATAAGGCAATTAATGAGCACTTTACTTTAGCCGCCGTCCGCAACGAGCAGGAAGGCAGTAAAATCACTTTGCCGCAGGGGTTTGACGCCGCGGCTGTGCGTTTAACCGGCAATATTGTCGGTGCTGCGCCATTTACCGGCACACTGGTTCATAAGGGCTGGCAAGTTACCGGTATCAGACTGCCCAAACTGACGGCAGGGCATAATGCGGCTATTGTTGCGCCGGCAGAGGTTGAGTTATGAGTGATTTGTCCGATCAGATACAACCGGAAAAGGTTACAGAAAACGCGGCTGTGATGGAGGCAGAAAATCCAACCGATCAACGAATTACAGCTGAATATCCGCGAAATGGAACGCGGTTTTCTGTCGGTATTGATTTGGGGACGACACATTGCGTTTTGTCTTATGCCGATCTTGATAATATCGACGATGAGGCGTTTTCGCCTCAAGTCATGGCTATACCGCAACTGACATCCCCTGGTTCGGTTGAGGAAAAGCAGCAGTTGCCGTCATTTTTATATCTGGCTCACGAAGCAGAGCTTACAGAAGACTCGACCTCGTTACCTTGGGCTGCAAAACCGGATTATCTGGTCGGCGAAATAGCCCGTAATCTGGGCAGCAAAACTCCGATACGCTTGGTATCCAGCGCTAAAAGCTGGTTGTGTCATGCGGGCGTGGACTGCAAAGCGCCTATTTTGCCTGCCGAAGCTCCCGACGAGGTTAAACGCGTCTCGCCATTTCTGGCAACTACCGCTTATCTGCAACATCTGCGTGATGCCTGGCAAAGCCTGCATCCACAGGCGCCGCTGGATCAACAGGATGTTGTTATTACCGTGCCGGCCTCATTCGATCCGGCTGCACGGGAATTGACGGTTGAAGCAGCACGCGCCGTGGGTCTCGGTCAGGCAATTCTTCTGGAAGAACCGCAGGCCGCGTTATACAGCTGGATAGAGAAAAGTCACGGCGACTGGCGCAAACATGCCGAGGTGGGCGACATCATTTTGGTGATAGATATTGGCGGCGGCACTACCGACTTATCATTGATAGCGGTCACTGAAAAAGACGGCAATCTCGAACTGACCCGGGTGGCGGTTGGCGATCATATTCTGCTGGGCGGCGATAATATGGATTTGGCCTTGGCCTATACTGTTAAAGCCAAGCTTGAGAAAGACGGAAAACGCTTGGAGCCTTGGCAGGTTCAGGCTTTGACCCACAGTTGCCGTGATGCCAAGGAGAAAATCTTCAATAATTTCGAAGTTGATAATATTCCGCTGGTGGTCGCAAGCCGAGGTTCTTCCCTGATCGCCGGCACACTGCGTACCGAATTAACCCGTGAAGAAGTCAATCGTGTATTGGTCGAAGGTTTTCTGCCTCAAGTGGCAGTTGGTGACAGACCGGTAAGTCGTCCCCGCACCGGTTTAAGAACCGCCGGTTTGCCTTATGCTCAGGATGCAGCCATTACCCGTCATCTGGCGGCGTTCCTGGCCAAACAACAAGGTGCTACGGATGAGCTTAAAGACATTAATCTGCCGGAACACGCAAGTTTTCTGCATCCCACCGCAGTGTTATTTAACGGCGGTGTATTAAAAGCCGGTGTCTTGGCTGAGCGTTTAATGGATGTTTTAAATTCATGGTTGAGAGCGGAGCAAGCCCCCGAAGCTCGATTATTGACTGGCGCCGATCTTGACCTGGCAGTTGCCCGTGGCGCTGCTTACTATGGCTATGTTCGCAAAGGCAAGGGTGTACGTATCAAAGGCGGCACGGCAGCCTCTTATTATGTCGGCATAGAAAGCGCTATGCCCGCAGTGCCCGGTATGACGCCGGAAATTCAGGCTTTGTGCATTGCCCCGTTTGGCATGGAAGAAGGCACCCAACAGGAATTGCCGGATGATGAGTTCGGTTTGGTGATCGGGGAGCCGGTACGGTTTCGCTTTTTCGCCTCCCATACCCGGCGCGAAGATAAAGTCGGAGCTCGTCTGGATTACTGGACTGACGAAGAGCTTGACGAACTGGATGAGATTGAGATTACCTTGTCGGAGGAAGGCCGCAGGCCCGGTGAAGTCGTGCCGGTGCATCTGTGTGCCGCCGTAACTGAAGTGGGCACGCTGGAACTGCAAGCTGTTTCACAAAAAGACCATGGTCGCTGGAAGATCGAGTTTGATGTCAGGGCTGGGAATTAGCGCTGCTCAGTTAGAGGATAGAACGCAGATGACGCGGATGATTATGATTAATATGATTTTTAGTAACTGCCCACCTCTAGCCCTGCGGTTCACAAAACATGCAGTATCTTGATTGTACTTTAAAATTCGTTTTTTGAATCTCCTCACCTCAATTATCTCGGCAACCGCTCCTGCGTTTACCTCCTGCATCCATGCAGTCGTTCAGCAGGAGAGGGGGCAAAGGTGCCGAATTTTGACGTGTGATGAGAAAATCATAAGGTTCAAAGCTAGCTTTGAACCCCTTAAAGTTGGCTTTACCTACATTGGTGTAGGTAAATAGTGTGGGCTATTACGATTTTTTTGAATTATCTGCGTTCCATTATTATTTCAATATAAAATCAGCATCTTAAATATAAATGAATCAAAAAAAACGATTAATCATAGCCATGACCGGTGCGACCGGCGCGGTTTATGGCGTAAGGATGCTGCAAGTTCTGCAGGCGCAGCAGCAATGGGAAACGCATTTGATCATCTCATCCGCCGGTGTGGTGAATTTAAAGCATGAAATGAACATGAAGCGGGCCGCACTGGCCGAACTGGCCGATGTGACTCACGGTATCGATGATATTGCCGCCAGTATTTCCAGCGGCGGCTTTAAAACAGAAGGCATGATTATCGCGCCGTGCTCTATGAAAACCTTATCGGCGGTTGCGCATGGTTTTGGCGACAACCTGATTTCGCGGTCGGCTGACGTGGTGTTAAAAGAGCGGCGGCGCTTGGTGGTTATGCCCCGCGAAACACCGTTAAATCTGGTGCATATCCGCAACATGGCGAACGTGACGGAAATGGGCGGCATCATTTTTCCGCCGATGCCTGCTTTTTACAGCAAATCGGATTCGCTGGCGGCGATGGTCGATGAAACCGTTGGCCGGGTTTTGGATATGTTCGGGGTTAATGTCGAGGGCTTGTACACGCCTTGGGAGGGGTTGTAGCAGCTTAAGAGGATAAGTTATTTACCACGAAGGCGCGAAGAAGTTCATGTTTTTTCTTCGTGTCTTCGCGGTAAATAAATCGTGTTATTTACTCGATGCCGCCTTAAGACAACCGTCGCGAGTTTTTGCTGTTACGGAAAATCAGCGGCTTTTCATTGTCAGCTAAGGCGCTTGCTTTCGCTGAGTCTATCGCCTCCTGAATAACAGGGTGATTAGGCGATTTGCTGCACACCGGATCGGCAGCGTACATGTCGCCACTTAATAAATAAGCTTGGCAACGGCAGCCGCCGAAATCTTTTTCTTTCTCATCGCAGCTGCTGCACGGCTCTTTCATCCATTCAAATCCGCGGAAAAAGTTGAAAGCTTTCGACTCATTCCAGATTTGTTCAATGCTGTAGTCTTTCACATTGGGGCAATCCAATCCCGGCAAGTCGCGGGCGGAATGACAAGGTAGGGCTACGCCATCCGGCGCGATGGTCAGGAAGGTTGTTCCCCAGCCGTTCATGCAGGCTTTGGGCCTGTCTTCATAAAAGTCAGGCACTACATAATAAATTTTCATTTTACCTGCGACTTTTTCTTTAAAAGCCTGGGCGATTTGTTCGGCCTGTTCAAACTGCTCTTTGGTAGGCAGCAATAAATCGCGGTTGGCATGCGCCCAGCCGTAATATTGGGTGTTCGCCAGTTCCAGATAATCTGCGCCGAGCTCTTCAGCCATTGCCAGTATTTCCGGCATCTGGTGGATGTTTTCACGGTGTATGACCACGCACAGCACCATCGGATAGCCGTGTTTTTTGACCAGATGTGCGACTTCTTTTTTGTGCTGGAATGATGCAGTGCCGGCGATATGGTCGTTCAGTTCCTGGCTGCTGGCTTGAATACTGACCTGGATATGATCCAGTCCCGCTTCCTTGAGTTGGACGATTTTTTCTTCAGTCAGTCCATAACCGGAGGTGATCAGGTTGGAGTAGTACCCCAGGTCTCGGGCATGTTTGACCAGTTCAGGCAGATCCTTGCGGGTTAACGGCTCACCGCCGGAAAAGCCCAATTGCACTGCGCCCATTTTGCGGGCTTGCGTGAGTACGCGCTTCCAGTCCTCGGTGTCCAGTTCGGATTGATATTTCGCATAGTCAATCGGGTTGGAGCAGTAAGGGCACTGCAGCGGGCAGGCATAAGTCAGTTCCGCCAGCAACCAGCGCGGCGGGGTGATGTTAGTTTTGTTGGATCCAGCCATTTTTTAAAGCGACCTCCAAGAAAGCGGTAATGTCATTAACGAGACCGGTTGTTGCAAATTTCTGTTCCAGATCGCTGACGATTTGGGCAAGGTTGCGGGTGCCGTCGCACATCTTCAGGATTTCCGCAGAGCTTTGGTTAAGCTCTACCATGCCTTCTGGATAGAGAATAACATCTTTCTGTTGTACTTCTTCCCACTGCAAACGGTGCATAGGGGAAAATTTGATGGTTTGATCTGGATTAATGCTCATTTTTCAATATTAAAATAAGGCGGCATTTCGTGAATATAAGCCATGTACATCGCATCCGCCATTGTCCACAGCACATCCAGTTTGAATTTCAGGATTTGAATCATGCGCTCTTGTTGTTCGCGGGTTTTATACCAATCCAATGTAATCGCCAAGCCGTGTTCGACATCGCGTCGCGCTTCGGTCAGGCGTTTGCGGAAATAGATATAGCCTTCCTGGTCCACCCAAGGGTAGTGTTCCGGCCAGTTGTCCAGGCGCTGCTGGTGAATCTTGGGAGCGAACAATTCGGTTAACGAGGAGCTTGCCGCTTCGTGCCATTCCGCTCGGCGGGCAAAATTAACATAAGCATCGACTGCGAAACGCACGCCCGGCAACACATATTTCAATGAGGTAATGTCTTCGCGCGTCAAGCCGACGGCGATGCCTAGCTGTATCCAAGCTTCAATGCCGCCCGGATCGCCGGGGTGACCGTCATGATCCATAATCCGCTGTATCCATTTTGCGCGAGTTTCGCGATCCGGGCAGTTGGCCAGGATGTTGGCGTCTTTAATGGGGATGCAGACCTGATAATAAAAGCGGTTGGCGACCCAGCCCTGTAACTGGGCTTTAGTCAATTTACCTTCGTTCATCAGGGTATGGTAGGGATGATGAATGTGGTAATGGCTTTCCATGCCGCGTAGTTCGGCTTCAAACTGTTCTTTGGTCCAGGCTTTATTATCGCTGCTCATGGTGTATCCTTTATAAGTCGATTTCCAAACCGTCGTAGGAGACTTCAATGCCGGCGGCGTCGAGTATTTTACGCTGTTCGGAATTGTCATCTAAAATCGGATTGGTGTTGTTGATATGGATCAATATCTTGCGGGCTTTGGCAACGCCGCTTAACACTTCTATCATGCCGCCTTCGCCGGATTGAGGCAAATGGCCGATTTCGCGGGCTTTTTTATGGCTGATATTTTGCGTACACATTTCGTCATTGGTCCAGAAAGTGCCGTCTACCAGCAAACAATCAACGGTTTGCATGGCCGCCATGACATGCGGTTCTATTTCGCCCAAGCCGGGGGAATAAAACACCTTTTTGCCGGTTGAAATTTGCTCGATGATGACGCCGATATTGTCGCCGTCATGCGGGTCATTTCGGTGTGGCGAATAAGGGGGGGCCTTGCTTTTTAAGGCCTGGGTATAAAAGCGCAAATCATCAATGCCGGGAATGGTAAAACTGCTGCCATCGAAAGGAATCGGGTGATGGTTGACGGTGCAGTAATCTGCCAGCATGTTGAATAAAGGGAAGCCGGTGGTCAGGTCTTGCTTGACCATTTCAGTGCAGTAAACGTCCAGCGGCTTGCCTTCCCGCAGCATCAACAGGCCGGTGGTATGGTCGATCTGGCTGTCGATCAGCATGATCGCTTTAATGCCGGTATCGCGAACGCCTACTTTAGGCTGGATAGCGGGAAAGGCTTCCAGTTGCGCGCGAATGTCGGGCGAGGTGTTAAACAGTAGCCAGTTTTTGTTGTCAGTACTCACTGCAATGGATGACTGGGTACGGGCTTTGCCGTTCATTTCCTTGTGCCGCAAGCGGTGGCAATTATGACAGTTGCAGTTCCATTGAGGAAAACCGCCGCCTGCACCTGAACCGAGAACTCTGATCTTCATAGTTTGGGAGGTAACTTAAATGGGGAATAAGGATTAAATGATACGGGAATAAAAGGTATCAGGCAAAAAAAAGGGGCTCTTGACGAGCCCCTTTTTGATCCAAATCGAATTAACGATTGTAGATATACATTGTTACTTCAAAACCGAAACGCAGGTCTGTGTAGCTTGGTGTTTCCCATTTCATCGTAAACCTCCAGAAGTGTTTAAATTATTATGCCAGCTTGATCAAGTAAGCTGTTTTGAAGTATACGACGAACAATTTTTTTACGCAACTTTTGACATCGCCGCAAGCTGACAACCCTTGTTTTTCATACGGTTCTTATGAGGTTTGGCGACAAGATCGGGATAAGAAAAAAGATGATAACCGGTTAAATTACAAGATGTTTAGAGTGGTTGCGAAAGATGTTTTTTTGGGCTGGAAGGGAGTATTATCTTATTTCACCTTAAAAATAATAATACACATATATAAATATGAGGAGGGGTCATGGGTGGAGTTACTGAGTTGTTTTTTATTATGATACTTATTGCTGCGTTTGCGTTTGCACCATTAGGTTATTTTATTTACAGATTTACCAAAGAAAGCGGCAAACCCTTCGGTGAAATTGAGCCGCATGGTGATAGTCCGTCGGCGGTGAATGATTTTGCAGAAAAAGCGATTAAATTCGTTCAGGATAAGTTCGCTAAAAAGTAACAATGTGTTTGTTGATGAGTTTCCAGGCGATTTTATTCGCCTGGAAACTTCTCATGCCAGCCGATCTATAAACCGCCGCAGGTCGGGCAGTTAGCGTTTTTTCGCAGTTTCATCGTATTCCATTCCATTGTTAATCCGTCCAGCAGCAGTAATCGTCCGGTTAACGCTTCCCCGATATTCATGATCAGCTTCATCGCTTCCAGTGCCTGAATACTGCCGACTATGCCGGTAATAGGCGCTATGACGCCGTTTGTCGCGCAATTTTGTAACTCTTCGCCGTCGCTGTTGTATAGGCAGTTGTAGCACGGGCTGTTATTTTTGCCGGGTGTAAACACAGTCACCTGACCTTCAAAGCGAATCGCCGCCCCTGAAACCAGCGGCGTTTGCTGTTTGACGCAGGCGCGATTGATCGCAAAGCGCGTTGAGAAATTATCGCTACAGTCTAAAACCACGTCCGCCAGTCTCACTTCGTAATCAAGCTGTTCACCTTCCAGCCTTTGTTTGACCGCTCTGATCTTGACCTCGGGATTTAGTCGGTTAAGCGTTTGGCGGGTTGAAATAACTTTATCAGTCCCAATATCGGGGGTGTGATGAGCAATCTGCCTTTGCAAATTGGATAAGTCCACGACGTCATTATCGTAAATGGCGATATTGCCGACACCGGCCGCAGCAAGATAAATAGCGGCCGGGGAGCCAAGCCCCCCGGCGCCGACAATCAGTACGCTGGCAGCGAGAAGTTTTTGTTGTCCCTCAATATCGACTTGAGGGAGCATGATTTGGCGGCTATAGCGTAGTAGTTGGTTGTCATTCATAAGTCATGTTGTTGCTGTATTGTGATGAGGGATAATGCCAAAGAACGGGGGAGACTGCAAAAACCGATTATTGTTGGCACTCTGCTCCGGTGAGTGCTAAAATTTAAAACTGAATTTAACCTGTAATTTTAATGTTTAGGAGATATTGATGAAAATACGTCCGTTACACGACAGAGTGATAGTCAAACGTGTTGAAGAAGAAACTACAACTGCCGGCGGTATTTTACTGCCAGGTTCTGCTGCTGAAAAACCAAGCCAAGGCGTGATTTTGGCAGTGGGTAATGGCAAGCAACTGGACAATGGCACTGTGCGCGCACTGGAAGTTAAAGTTGGCGATAAAGTGCTGTTTGGCAAATATTCCGGCAACGAAGTTAAAGTTGACGGCGACGACCTCATCGTTATGCGTGAAGAAGACATCATGGGTGTTTTGGGTTAAGCCTGAACACGTCAATCAAATTCACATACAAAATATTAAGGAATAAAAATGGCAGCAAAAGACGTATTATTTGGTGATGACGCTCGTGTCCGTATGGCTCGCGGTGTAAATATTTTAGCAAACGCGGTAAAGGTGACTTTAGGTCCTAAAGGCCGTAATGCGATTCTGGACAAAAGCTTCGGCGCTCCAACCATCACTAAAGACGGTGTATCCGTTGCTAAAGAAATCGAATTAAAAGACAAATTCGAAAACATGGGTGCACAGATGGTTAAAGAAGTGGCTTCGCACACTTCTGACGTAGCCGGTGACGGTACTACGACTGCAACTGTATTGGCGCAATCTATCGTCAACGAAGGCTTAAAAGCCGTTGCAGCGGGCATGAATCCTATGGACTTAAAGCGCGGCATCGATTTGGCCGTGACTAAAGCGGTTGAAGCGATTGTAGCTTCCGCTACGCCTTGTATCGATAACAAAGCGATTGCTCAAGTCGGCACCATTTCTGCAAACTCTGATGAGTCTGTCGGCCAAATCATTGCAGAAGCGATGGAAAAAGTCGGCAAAGAAGGCGTGATCACTGTTGAAGAAGGTTCAGGTCTGGACAACCAGTTAGACGTTGTTGAAGGTATGCAGTTTGACCGCGGTTACTTGTCACCTTACTTCATCAACAAACAAGAAAACATGAGCGTCGAATTAGATGATCCATTGATTCTGATTTACGACAAAAAAATCTCCAATATCCGCGACATGCTGCCAACTTTGGAAGGTGTTGCTAAAGCCGGTCGTCCGTTATTGATCGTTGCAGAAGATGTCGAAGGCGAAGCATTGGCAACTTTGGTTGTTAACACCATTCGCGGCATCGTTAAAGTTGCAGCGGTTAAAGCGCCTGGTTTCGGCGATCGTCGTAAAGCCATGTTGGAAGACATCGCGGTACTGACAGGCGGCGTGGTTATTTCCGAAGAAGTTGGTTTGAGTCTGGAAAAAGCTGAATTGTCACAACTGGGTACAGCCAAGAAAGTACAAATCACTAAAGAAAACACCACCATCATTGATGGCGCGGGTTCTGAAGAGCAAATCAAAAATCGTGTTGCACAAATTCGCGCACAAGCTGACGAAGCAACTTCCGACTATGACAAAGAAAAACTGCAAGAGCGTCTGGCTAAATTAGCGGGCGGTGTTGCTGTCATTAAAGTGGGCGCTGCAACTGAAATCGAGATGAAAGAAAAGAAAGCTCGCGTTGAAGATGCATTGCATTCAACACGCGCAGCGGTTGAAGAAGGCGTTGTTGCAGGCGGCGGTTCAGCATTGGTTCGCGCTATTTCAGCTCTTGATAAACTGGAAGGCATTAACCACGACCAAACAGTCGGTATCAACATTCTGCGTCGTGCGATGGAAGAGCCTCTGCGTCAAATCGTTTCCAATGCTGGCGACGAGCCTTCAGTGGTATTCAACGAAGTACAAAAAGGCAAAGGTAACTTCGGTTACAACGCGGCGACCGGTCAATACGGCGACATGATCGAAATGGGTATTTTAGACCCTGCGAAAGTGACCCGTACTGCACTGCAAAATGCAGCCTCTGTTGCCGGCTTGATGCTGACTACCGAAGTGATGATTGCCGATGCGCCTAGCGAAGATAAAGGCGGTCATGGCGGCCATGATATGGGCGGCATGGGCGGTATGGGTGGCATGGGCGGCATGATGTAATCTTGCTGTCTTAAAGCCCCGTCGCTTTAAGTGAAATGAAAGCCCCGGTTGTTCTTGGAACAGCCGGGGCTTTTTTTATTGCAGCAGCTGATGCCCATGGGGGTATTAATTGACCAAGCCATCAGGCGTGGCCTTTTCGCACTCCGATCTGGAAGTTATCGGCATTTATTTTAGACTGTGCTAAATTAAAACAACCAAAACCGTAAAGCGGTCGGTAAAACCTGAGCAACCGTCCCGGAAATGATTTTTAGAGCAAATAGCCAGACTAAGCGCATTTGACTCAATTTAACAGCTGACTATAGTAACTAATAACTACTCCATGGATATTACCAGAAAAATTCGTATCGGCGACCTGCTGGTTCAAAACCAGATTATCACTCAGGAACAACTCGTATCGGCACTCGCCGAACAAAAGAAAACCGGGAGACAGCTGGGGCGCACCCTGATCAATTTAAACTTTGTTAATGAAACAGAGCTGCTTAATTTCCTGTCACAGCAATTAAAAATCCCGTTTTTGGATATTTCACAATATCCCCGCAAGCCTGAAATCATCAAACGATTGTCTGAGGCATTAGCGCGACGTTTCCGTGTCTTGCTGCTGGAATATAATGAATTCGATGTCCTGTTGGCGATGGCGGACCCTACCGACTTGATGGGACTGGATGAATTAACGCGTGTTTTGAAAAAAACCATCCGCCCTGTCGTAGTCAGAGAGTCGGATTTGTTACTGGCGATAGATCAGTCCTATCGTCGTACTGATGAGATCGATAATCTGGCTGAGCAATTGCGTAGCGATATGTCGGAAGATGACAATATCGATCTCAATTTACTATTGACTTCAGCCGATGCCGCCGATGCCCCCGTTGTAAAACTACTGAAATCAGTATTCGAAGACGCGGTAAAAGTGCGGGTTTCAGACATTCATATAGAGCCGCAAGAGCATAAACTGTATATCCGTTTTCGTGTTGACGGCGTACTGCATCAGTTAACTGAAGCCGACCTGAAAATTTCCACAGCGCTGGTATTGCGACTCAAGCTCATGTCCGGCCTGGACATCTCCGAAAAACGTTTACCGCAGGATGGCCGCTTTCAGATTAAAGTGCGGCAACAGTCGGTCGATGTGCGTATATCGACCATGCCGACTATCTACGGTGAATCCGTGGTCATGCGTTTACTGATCCAAAATGGCGAAGGATTTTCTCTGGAAAAACTGGGGATGCCGCCCGAGATGCTGGCGCGTTTTCGCAAGCTGTTACATCGTCCTGATGGCATGATATTGGTTACCGGTCCAACCGGTAGCGGAAAAACCACCACTCTTTATGCCGCCCTCAGCGAACTCAACTCCACCGCCAACAAAATTATTACCGTGGAAGACCCGGTCGAATATCGTCTGCCCGGTATTAACCAGGTGCAAGTCAACGAAAAGATCGATCTCGACTTCGCCAGGGTATTGCGCTCCGCCCTGCGTCAGGACCCGGACATCGTTCTGGTCGGCGAAATGCGCGATCATGAAACCGCGCAGATCGGCCTGCGTGCCGCCATGACCGGCCATTTAGTGTTATCAACGCTGCATACTAACGATGCCGCCAGTTCGCCAATTCGTCTGATTGATATGGGAGTCCCCCGGTTTATGGTCGCCATGTCCTTGTTGGCCGTCATTGCCCAGCGGCTGGTGCGGGTGGTCTGCGCGAGTTGCATCCAACCGGCCATACCGGAACCCTTCGAACAGACCTGGCTCAAACTTGAATTGGGTGATACCCTGGATCAGCATAGCTTTGTCCGGGGCAGGGGTTGTACTCAATGTAACGGCACCGGCTATCAAGGCCGTGTCGGTATTTACGAGCTGCTGGAAATGAATACCAAACTTACCGATGCGGCCAATAATCATGACACCCATGTTTTTATCAAACTGGCACGCCAACAAATGGCAGGAAAGACTCTGCGCAGTAATGCGGTAGCGATGGTTGTTGCCAAGCGCACTACAGTTGCAGAAGCCATGCGCATCAGCAATCAGTTTGAAGAATAGTTGCTATCAACCAACCACTTAAAAGTACAAATGCCATTTTTCTCATACAAAGGCCGTAACAACAAGGGCGAGCTGGTAAAAGGGGTCTTGGAGAGTCTTGACCGTAGCGCACTGGCAAAACACCTGCTTGGTATCGATATTACCCCGGTCGAAATTCTCCCCACTTCGGCGCCTTCTTCCGCGAACAACCTGTCCATTAATCTGTTTGAAGAACGTATAGAGCCGATTGATGTCATGATGTTCAGTCGGCAGATGTACACCCTGCTCAAAGCGGGTATTCCTATCATGAGTGCTCTGAGCGGGCTGCTGTCCTCGACCAAAAACAAGGCATTGGTCAAAGTAATTTCCGAGATTTGCTCAAGTCTTGATAGCGGTCGCGAACTATCTGCCGCGCTCAACCTGCACCCGAAAGTGTTTAACGGTTTTTATGTCAGTATGATACGCGTCGGCGAAACCACCGGTATGCTGGACAAAGTATTTATGCGTCTGTTTGATCACATTGAATTTGAAAAATTTATGCGTGAGCAGATCAAGGCGGCTTTACGCTACCCTACATTTGTCATGATTGCGATGACCGTGGCAGTTGTTGTCATTAACCTATTTGTTATCCCTGCATTTGCTAAAGTCTTTGCTGGCTTGGGAGCAGAACTACCTTTAATGACACGCATTTTATTGGCTTGTTCTCATTTTATGGTGGCCTCCTGGCCTTATTTGTTGATCGGTGGCGTTGGGAGCGTATTTATGTTTCGCTCCTATATCGCATCGGATAAAGGCAGGTATCAATGGGATGGCTTCAAATTAAGAAGCCCTATTGCCGGGCCCATTGTTCATAAAGCAACTTTGGCGCGCTTTGCCAGGAGTTTTGCCCTATCCAGTAAAAGCGGCGTACCTATCATGAGCACGTTAAATCTGGTGGCACAAACCGTCGATAACGATTTTATCGCGCACAAAGTGGAGCAAATGCGCGCCGGCGTTGAGCGGGGCGAATCCATTCTGCGCACAGCAACCAATGCCGGTATTTTTAACCCCTTGGTATTGCAGATGATTGCTGTCGGCGAAGAATCGGGCGCATTAGATGACTTGATGGAAGAAATTGCCGATATGTACCAGCGCGATGTTGAATACGAAATCAAAACCTTGGGCGCCAAAATCGAGCCGATTATGATTATGTTTTTGGGCGTGCTTGTGCTTATTCTGGCCTTGGGTATTTTCCTGCCCATCTGGGATCTTGGTAAAGCGTCGATGCATAAATAATCATGTCGTTAAATATTTTTCATTTTGCAATCGCAAGACTTTTCAATTTTGCAATCTCTAACGGTATTATCGCCATACTGGTACTCACTGTACTGTCGAACATTAACCGCGCACAAAGCCAAGTTGAAGTGTCAATGATGGAAACCGACGTGGCTAACATACGTTGGGAGTTACGCGAACTATGGGCTCACCGTAATGCGACCGGGCAATCGATTGCCGGTAGCGAGATAGATGATGCCAATCCGTTGAGACTGGTGAATGACCGGCCGAAAAACTATAGCGGCGAGTCTGCAGAAGCGCCGCCGGAAGCTGAATCCGTATGGTATTTTGATACTAAAGCCAGGCGCCTGGTTTACGTTTTTAGCGATGGTCACCAGGCTCGCTATCGATTGACCGGCACCGCCAAACTCAACAGGGCTTCATTGGGAGCGATGGGCGGCATAGATTTGGTGCTTGAGTAAATTGAAGTGGCGC
>Ga0207975_100690_pt1 | contig 14570 bp, 13 predicted proteins | sample LakWasMe91_HOW11_2_FD_183913 | JGI IMG/M metagenome (GOLD analysis project Ga0207975, IMG submission 183913) | Freshwater sediment methanotrophic microbial communities from Lake Washington under simulated oxygen tension - Sediment Metagenome... | ecosystem: Environmental > Aquatic > Freshwater >...
TGCATGGAAACTGGTGGAGTTGCCGTTGGTTCTGGCGATCCAATTGGTGGCGTCGCTGGCTTTCCCCGCCATCGCCCACGCCCACGGTAGGCAAACCGACTCTGAAAATTCAAACGAGGAAGCGATGGCATCTGCCGTACGCGGCGCCCTGATATTGGCCTGGACATTGGCCTGCGCAGCAGCAGCAGCGTTGTTGGTGGGGGCTCCCGCTATCTCCAGTGTGCTCTTCGGCTGGGGGCGCATGCAAGCCTCAGCTTTGGTGCAGATTGCAGCCTGGGGTAGTGTGGGTGCCTGGGGCTTGTTGCCGCAAGCACTTTTGGCAGTAGCTTTGACAATTTTGGCCACCGTAGGGCGCATGCGTTTTGCAGTGCTGGCCTATGCGCTCGCCCTGGCGATAGTGCTCGTTGCTGGAGTCATGGGTTACACGGCGGGGCACCAGTTGATGTGGGCTCTGAACGCGGGGTTCCTTGGTGCTGCGGTGGTGGCTTGGGGCGCGCTGGGCGTTCCTGCCATGCGGCGCTGGGTTCCGGTGAGGGCCTTGCTGTCGCCCTTTTTCATGCTGGTGGCCTGGGTGACCGTGACGCAATGGCTTGGCCTTGCAGGAGCAACGCCTTCTTCGATTTCTGGATCAAAACAGGTTCAAGCGTTTCTTCTATCTGTGGTAGCTGCTCTCTTTGTTATAGCGTCTGGTTGGTTCGTTGGCCCCGGATTGCGCCAAGCCCTGCGGTCATAATCCGATCCCAACCATGATGGATTTTCTACAGATCACCAATGACCCAGATCTGGCGCGCCGTTGCGATGCGCTGCCCGGTATGCGCTTGTTTGTCGATCTTGAAAGGAATGGCAAGGCCGCGCGCCAGGCAGGACGTAACACGTTCATCAGCACGCACCAACCTGAGGATGTAGGTCGTATCAAGGCTCAGTTGCGGCGGTCCCAGTTGATGGTGCGGGTGAACCCGTTGCACGAAGGCACGGCCGTGGAATTGGACACAGTGCTGGCGCAAGGTGCCGACTCGGTAATGTTGCCCATGTTCCAGACCCCCGACGAGTTGCGTGCCTTCAGCCGTATCGTGGCAGGGCGGGCTCCTATCGTTGCGTTGCTGGAGACGGCGGGTGCACTGCATTCACTGGATGCTTGGGCGGATACCCCGGGGCTGTGTGAAGTGTTCGTGGGGCTGAACGACTTGCATAAGTCCCTGGGTTGCCGGTTCATGTTTGAGCCCTTGGCGCAGGGGCTGCTGGACGTCGTGGCACACAAGGCCCATGCGTATGGATTGCGCTTTGGTTTTGGCGGCATCGCACGATTGGACGAAGGGCTGCTTCCGGGCCGTGATGTGTTGGCTGAGCATGTTCGCTTAGGCTCACGAGGCGTGATTTTGTCGCGCACTTTTCATCGACCAGACGAATCGGGGGCTGCCGTGCACACCTTTGAGGCCGAGGTTGAAGCCCTACGGCAGTCTGAGCAGACCTTGTCAACGCGTACGCCAGAGCAGGTCGTTGCAGACAGGCTACGTATCAGCAGTGCGATACGTTCTATTGCAACGTCCATGTCCGTGCGGACTGTAGAGGCAGTGGATTGAAGCGCGGCGTGGATATCGTGCTTTCCTTGGTGGCGCTGCTGGTCCTAAGCCCGCTGCTGTTGGCGGCTGCGCTGGCGATTGCTTTAGAAACGGGTTTTCCGGTTCTTTTCCGGCAGACCCGCCTGGGTCTGAATGGCCAAGAGTTCGGCATGTACAAATTTCGCAGCATGGTGAAGAATGCGGCTCAGATGGGTCCATATTTCACCGCTGAAAATGATCCGCGCATCACCCGCGTTGGCCGCTTCATACGCCGCACCAGCATCGATGAACTGCCTCAGCTAATTAACGTGCTTACGGGTGAGATGAGCATAGTCGGCCCGCGCCCCGATATGCCCGCTCAGCGAAGCCTATACACCGATGCTGACTGGGTGCAGCGGTGCAGCGTGCGACCCGGCATCACAGGGCTGGCTCAGGCCCTGTATCGGTCCAATTCGACAGAGGTGCAGCGGCTGGAAGCCGACCTGTGCTACGCACGCGAAGCTTCGCTCTGGCTCGACCTAAAGATCTGCTGGTGGACATTGAAGCGCCTGGGCGGCTTGGACGCGAACTGAACCATGTGCGGTATTTTTGGCTACTGGGATCGCATACCACAGTCGCTGGACGATGAAGTCCTGCGCGGTATGGCGCAAGCGCTGGTGCACCGCGGACCGGACGACGAAGGCATCCACCACCAGCCCCAGCGGGGTGTAGCTATCGGCAACCGGCGCCTGTCCATCATCGATCTAGGCGGCGGTCACCAGCCCTTTGTTAGCGACGACGGCTTGGTTGCCGTGGTGCAAAACGGCGAAATCTTCAATCACTTGGAGTTGGCCGCCGAGCTGCGCTCCCAGGGCGTGCGTCTGCGCACGCAGTCGGACACCGAAGTCATCCTGCGCCTGTACGAGCGCGAGGGCATCTCCTGCCTGAGTCGCCTGAACGGTATGTTTGCCATTGCCATCGACGATGCGCGCGAAGACGCGTTGTATTTGGCGCGTGACCGCATCGGCGTCAAGCCCCTGTTCGTGCACGACGACGGCCAGCGCCTGTTGTTCGGCTCCGAGCTCAAGGCCCTGTGGCCGGCCATGCGGAGAAAACCCGGCATGTGCCTGGAAGCGGTCCACCACTACTTGACGTTCAATTACATCCCCGCGCCTTGGACCGCTTACGAGGGCGTACGCCATGTCATGCCTGGCACTTGGCAGAAGTACACCCGCGGCCGACATGTGCAGACGCAGCGCTGGTGGAGCTTGGCAGACCAGCATGAGCAAGACTGTGAATTTGGAGATTGGTCCGAAGAGCTCATGTCACTGCTCGACGACGCGACGCGCATCCGCCTGCGTGCCGACGTGCCCTTTGGTGCCTTTCTGTCGGGCGGGGTCGATTCGAGCACCATTGTCGGCCTGATGGCGCGGCATGTGGGACAGCCAGTCAAGACCTTCTGCATTGGCTTTGAAGACCCGCGCTACGATGAGTCCGCCTTCGCTCTGCAGGCCGCCCTGCGTTTTGGTTGTGACCATACTATGGAGGTTGCCGAACTGAATATGTTGGCCCAGTGGCCCCGTGTGCTGCGCCATCTGGATCAGCCGCACGGCGATGCGTCCTTTATGCCCACCCTGCGCGTGAGCGAGCTGGCAGCAAAGCAGGTCAAGGTGGTGCTGACCGGCGATGGCGGCGACGAGCTGTTTGCCGGCTACGACAAATACGCGCAGTTCTTCGCCCGGCCCGATGCATTGGCCCTGCCACAGGCCGCGTTCGAGCGCAGCTACTTCGACAGCATTTCACTCTTCAGCCCCGAGGCCAAGGCTGCGCTATACCGGCCCGAAGTGCGCGCGCAGCTGGCGGGCGTCGACAGCTTCACCGCTGCGGCCCAGCCCTGGTTTGCCGAGGCGCAGCACTTCGACCGTATCAACCGGGCGCTGTACCTGGACATGCAGCTGCTGCTCAGCGGCAACAACCTGGTCAAGCCCGACCGCATGGGCATGGCCGTGAGCATCGAGGCGCGTACTCCCTTTCTCGACTGGCGCGTGATGGAATTCGCGTTTCGCTCAAGGGGCGCGACCAAGTTGTCGGTCAGCGGTGACAAGAAACACTGGTTCAAGTCGGCCGTAGCGCCGCTGATTGGTGAAGACTTGGCGTGCCGCAGGAAGCAGATGTTTACGGTGCCGGTGGGGGAGTGGTTCCGCAAGGAGAGCTACGCCTGGCTGGAGCAGACCCTGCAAGGCAGCGAGCTGATTGCGCGCCTGTTCCAGCCGCAGCGGGTCAAAGGGCTGCTGCAACGCCATCGTGATGGCAACACTAACCATACCCGAGAGTTGCGTGCGCTGGTGGCCTTGGCTATCTGGGAAGCTGGCATCGTTCAACAGGGATGGGGTGCTGGCGTAGCCGTATGACCCGAGCTGCGTGCTGCATTCCCGGAGTAAGGTCGCCGTCAGTGCAGCCGCCTGTGTGGCTGTTCGTTGCCTATGGCGGCGGGCATGTGAAGGCCTTGCTGCCGGTTGCTCTGCAAGCGCAAGCGCGGGGGCTAGCCCGCGTAGTCTTCGTCGCACTCACTACGGCAGCGAATCTGGTGCGCGAGGCTGGATTGCCTGCGTACGGCTTTGTCGACTTGATCGGCCCCTCAGACGACCAGGCCTTGAAGCGAGGCAAGCAACTAATCCAGACCTTGTCGGTGCAGGCGGCTCAGCGCAAGGAGTCGATCGCTTACCTGGGATTGTCCTACGCAGAGCTCGAAGCTGACGTCGGACCGCAGGTGGCTAAGGCCCAATATGCTCAATACGGTCGCCAATCCTTCCTGCCCGTGCGCGTACTTGAACGCGCCATCCGCCGCTGGCAGCCAGCATGCGTGCTAACCACCAACTCCCCGCGCGCCGAGCGTGCTGCGTTGCTGGCGGCCCGACGCCTGGGCGTACCCAGCCTATGCCTTGTTGATCTATTCGGCCTTTGGGAGCGTGACTGGCTGGTCCGGCCGGATTACGCCGACGCCCTGTGCGTGCTCAATCCGCAGGTGTCAGCCGACCTGGCGGCGGCGGGGCGGCCGGCGAGTCACATTCACGTGACAGGTAATCCTGCCTTCGACCACATCCACAACTCTGCGGTCATCGCCCAGGGCCAAGCCCTTCGATTAGACGTTGGCTGGATCGCGCAGCGCGTGCTGCTTTACGCATCCTCTCCAGAGCCACGGGGTGTCCCGGGCATAACTGGGCGTGGCGATCCAGCGTGGCCGCGTCACGTCGAGGAGCGGTTGATTGATGCAGTCCACGCTGATCCCTCATTGGCCCTTTGGGTACGACGCCATCCCAGCGAGGCAGCGGCCGATGCAATCCGCGGTGCGTCCCATCCCCGGATCCGTGTCTCCGAGGGCCTGCTGCATCCTTACCTGCACGCCTGCGACGAGGTGGTGGTGACCGTGTCCACGGTGGGCGTCGAAGCAAACCTCGCGGGCTGCGACGTGACCCAAGTACGCGGTTCCATTCTTGACAGCTTAAGCCCTTACCTAGCCATGGGCATCGCGAAGCGCGAGTTGCAGCTATCCGAGATCGGCGCGCGCCTGTCCCAGGCAGCGCCGATTGTGGCAAGTGCCTCCCATCACACTCCTGGTCAGGCCGTCTCGCGAGTGCTTGCAGTGGCGCACAGCCTGTCTCGCGGGGGGGGGGGCTCTTAGTGCGCATCGTCACCTTGTCCACCGCCGAGGCTCAGGCTCGCTTCGAGCGTCTGCCTTCCGCGTTGCGTGTAGCCTCGCTCAGCCCCGACTTTGCAAGGGCCGATTCTCGTAGAGACCCTAAACTGCAGTGCGTACATGCCTGCCTCGATGGTGGCGACAGTGAGTGGATCCATACGGTGCATTTGCTGCCCCTGGCAGGCCAAGCGGGGGAATGGGGCGCGATTTCGCCTTATGGCTACGGGGGGCCTCTCACGCCAGCCACCGCAACGGCGTTCCTAGACCAGGCTTGGTCGGTCTGGCAGGTCTGGTGCCGACAGGAAGGTGTGCTGGCCGAGTTTTGCCGCTTCCACCCCCAGTTGTCGCAAATGGCACGTGCCTTCGGCGGCGCGGTAAAGGTGAACCGCCAGACCGTCTCGGTAGACCTTACAGTCCCTGATATAGCCTCCGGTTTTAACAGCCTCACCCGGCGCAAGATTCGGCGCACACAGCAGGCGGGCGTGCAGGCCTGCTGGAGCCGAAAGGCAGTCGATTGGGCCCGCTTTAGTACTTTCTATCGTGACGCCATGCAAGACCTGCAGGCCACCCCGTTCTACTTTTTCCCCAACTCTTACTTCGAGGCACTGTCCCAGCTGCCCTGTGCACACTTACTGGTGTGCGAGCGCGACGGCCGCTGGTTGTCGGCTGGGGTATATCTGTTGGAGAAAGGCGGCGTACTCGAATACCACCTGGGCGCCAGCAGTCGGGAGGGCAAGGAGATTGGCACCCCTAGTCTGCTACAGGCGCAGGCCGCGGCTTGGGGGCAAGCACAGGGCGCGCATTCGCTGTATCTTGGGGGGGGGGCGGATTCGTCACCGGATAATAAATTGCTGTTCTACAAACTGGGCTTCTCCCGGCGCACCTTGCCTTTCTTGGTGGGGGAGGCCATCCACGACGACAATCGCTACTGGGCAGCGGCTGGCCGGCTGGGCTTCGATCACACCCGCCCACCCGCTCGCCTCCTGCTTGACTGAAAGAACCTTATGAGCCGTGCCGACCTTTGGGAAGAGATATTTAGTAACCGTGCCTGGGGCCGCTATCCCCCTGAAGAGCTGGTCAGGTTCTGCGCGCAACGCTTTTATGCGCGCCAGCCGCGCAGCGACGTGAGGCTGCTAGAAATAGGCTTCGGCACTGGTGCAAACCTCTGGTACCTTGCGCGCGAGGGGTTCGGTGTTTACGGCCTGGAAGGCAGTGAAGTCGGTGCTGCGCAGGCTCGTCAGCGCCTAGATACCGAGCTTGTCGGTTGGAGTCGCGGCGAAGCTGATCGTCTGCGTGTTGGGGACATGTGTGACCCGCTGCCTTGGCCCGACAACCGCTTCGACGCGGTAATTGACAACGATGCTGTCACTTGCGTGGGCCATGACTGCGCTTGCCGCGTATATGCGGAGATGCACCGCGTGTCACGTCCGGGCGGCTGGCTCTATGTACGTACGCCGGCGGCCGGAACATGGGGCGACGGGATGGGCGAGCAACATGGGCACAACGCCTGGCGCTGTAGTGAAGGGCCATTCGTGGGGACTGGTGTTGTTCGCTTCGCATCCGAGACCGACCTGGCTACGCTATTGAAGCCTTGGAACGTACTGCAGATCGAACAAGTTTCGCGCACCCTGGAAAACCGCAAAAAAGTTCATACCGAGTGGGTCATCATCGCCCAGAAGGCTCCTGTATGAGCAACAGGGGCTCTCTCATATCCACGATTTGCGCGCGCGGCGGCAGCAAGGGGCTGCCCCGTAAGAACGTGCTGCCTTTTGCCGGATTGCCACTGATCGCCCACAGTATCAGACAGGCGCTGGCCTGTCCGCTAATTGAGGATGTGTATGTATCCACCGATGACGAGGAGATTGCGCAGGTTGCACGTGACCATGGCGCTCAGGTGCCGTACCTCCGCCCACCTGAACTTGCGACCGACGCAGCGGGCAAGCTGCCCGCCATTGAGCATTTGGTAGCTCATTTGGAGGCAGGCGGTGCGAAGATCGCCACTGTTGTCGACCTGCAGCCCACTTCGCCCTTGCGCAACGCGCAAGATATCGAAGCGGCTTTAGCACTGCGCGAACGCGCAGGTCTGGTGGTTAGCGTTACCCAGCCCTCTCACAATCCCTACTACACGCTCGTCGAGTCCACGTCCCGGGGGGGACTGAGGTTGTCTAAGACCATGGCATCAGTTCAGGCCGTCGCTAGACAGTCTGTGCCCGAGGTCTGGGGCTTGAATGGCGCTATTTACGTTTGGAGCCGCAACACTTTAGAGCATGCAGTGCATGAGGGCTTCTGGAGCGTCGAAATGTGCCCGCTGGTCATGCCACGCGAGCGCTCCATTGATATCGACGACTGCCTAGATTTCGACATCGCTGAATGGCTTTACACTAGTGGGCGCACGGGGGTGGCTAATATGCAAGCCTCGGGGAAGCGGTAATGAAACGTAGCAAAGTCTTCATCATCGCAGAGGCCGGAGTCAATCACAACGGCGACGTTGCAATTGCTCTGAAGCTTGCGGATGCCGCCTACGCCGCTGGTGCCGATGCAGTTAAGTTCCAGACCTTCCGCGCAGTGGACGTGGTCACTCGCAGCGCCGCCACCGCGAATTATCAACGTACCAACACTGGAGCCACTAGTCAGTTCGACATGATCAGGGCGCTGGAGTTAGACGAAGCCGGCCACGCGCAGGTGGCCGCGCACTGCAGGCAAATCGGCATCGAGTTTTTCTCCACCCCGTTCTCCGAGCAGGCAATAGAGCTGCTGGTGCGCCTAGGTGTGAGGCGCCTGAAAATCCCTTCAGGCGAAATCACCAACAAGCCGTTGCTGCAGCATGCGGCGGCCACTGGCCTACCGCTACTCATGTCCTCGGGAATGGCTAATCTGAAAGAGGTGCAAACGGCGGTGCTGTGGATAGGTGAAGCCCGCTTGGCTGCCGGGCACGGTGCGCCTGATGCAAGCAACCTGAGCTTGTTACATTGCACGTCCGCCTATCCTGCACCAGCCGATACACTAAATCTACGGGCGATACAGACCATGGCTCAGGCCACTAGTCTGCCTGTTGGATACTCCGACCACAGTCAGGGCGTGGAAGCTGCCCTGGCCGCCGTCGCGCTCGGAGCGTGTCTGATCGAGAAACACCTGACTCTGGACAGGTCGCTGCCAGGCCCCGACCACCGCGCGTCAGCCGACCCGCAGGAGTTCGCCGCAATGGTTCGCGGTATCCGTCTAGTAGAAGCCATGCTTGGCGACGGCATCAAGCGACCCACGCCGGTCGAGGCCAACACACGCGATGTGGCTCGTCGAAGTGTGGTGTTGGTAGCAACTCGACTACGGGGTCATGTATTGACTGCCGGCGACTTAGTGCTGCGCCGCCCGGGCACGGGTATACAGCCCGAGTACTTGACCCTGATGTTAGGGCGTCGGTTGGCTGCCGATGTGGCCGGTGACACCACCCTCACTTGGGATCTTTTGGAGCCCACTTGAGCGATGCGTAAAGTTCTATACGTTTCTGGCACTCGAGCCGATTTCGGCCTAATGGCATCCACTTTATCGCGTATAGCTGAGCATCCTGAGCTGTCGCTGCAGTTGGTGGTGACCGGCATGCACCTGAGCGAGTCTTATGGTTTTACTGTGCGAGAGATTGAGGCCGCCGGCTTTCCCATCGTCGCCCGTGTGCCTATTGACGTGGAAGGCCGAACGCCTCAGTCCATGGCAAAGGGTGTGGGCGAGGCTGTCATCGGCCTGACCCGCGCTATAGCCGACGCTAGGCCCGATCTCGTGCTAGTACTTGGCGATCGTGGAGAGATGCTGGCGGCGGCGATCGCTGCGATTCACTTGGGCATTCCAATCGTGCACCTTCATGGCGGCGAGCGTTCGGGGACTGTGGACGAATCGATCCGCCACGCTATTACCAAACTCAGCCACTGGCACTTCGTTGCCACAGAAGAGTCACGCGAGCGTGTTATACGTTTGGGAGAGCGACCCGAACATGTGTGGATTACTGGCGCGCCTTCGCTCGACAACCTGACCGACCTCGCTGCCAGGCCTCGTAACGAGGTGCTGAACACCTTGCGCTTGCCGATCGATGCTCGTTTCGTGCTGGTGCTATTTCACCCTGTGGTGCAAGAAATATCAAGCATACAGGACCAGGTCCAGGCGCTGATCGGCGCTCTGGCTGATGTGCTGCCCGGACGCGCCAGTCACGTTGTATGGCTGGCGCCCAATGCCGACGCTGGCTCCGCTGAGATACTGCGTGCGCTGGAGGCTGATGCGGGCGGTGTCGTCGGCTTGCCGGTAGTGCTTCTTACTCACCTTCCACGTCCGCAGTTCGTGGCAGCTACAAAGCATGCTATGGCCTTGATGGGCAATTCTTCGGCTGGCATCATCGAGGCGGCCTCGTTGGGTACGCCGGTAGTCAATATAGGTAACCGACAGCACGCTCGCGAGCGCAACACAAACACCATCGACTGCACGGCTGATCGCGCGCTCATTGCCGCGGCGCTGCTTCAGGCCCTGGAGCATGGCCCCTGCCTACCGGCCAATCGCTATGGTGACGGTCACGCTGGCGAGCGCATTGTCGAACTACTTGCGACACTGCCCATCGCCCCCGACCTCCTTGACAAGGTCAACACCTACTAGTCATGACACCGCAAGTCTTCGAATCGCTCAAAGTACCTATCAACCTGTCTTGGGGGGAGGCTGCAATCCTTCTGAACGACACCGCCCAGGGTGTACTGCTCGCTGTCGATTCAACGGGCAGTCTCATACGCACCTTCACCGATGGCGATATGCGTCGGGCATTGCTGCAATCTGTACCTGTCACTACGTTGCTGGCCGATCTGCCTGGTCGTGATACCCCGATTTATGTGCGTGACACCGCCACTCCATCGGAGATACAAGCGTTGATCGCGCAGCATGGCATTTCACATGTGCCTGTTGTCGATGACAGCGGCCGACTGGTAGACCTCATCACCACACGCGACCTTTCGCAGCGCATCTGGTTGTCTTCTCCACACCTAGGCGATGAAGAGTCGGTTTTTGTCGAAGAGGCCTTCCGCACTAACTGGATTGCTCCCCTCGGCCCGCATGTGGATGCGTTTGAGCGTGAACTCGCTACGCATGTGGGCGTGGGTCATGCCGCAGCCCTGAGCTCCGGTACGGCGGCCATCCACCTTGGCCTCTTGTTGCTGGGCGTACAACCGGGCGACACTGTTTTCTGTTCTTCGTTGACTTTCGTTGCTAGCTGTAATCCCATCCTCTATTGCAATGCACTGCCGGTCTTCATCGACTCAGAGCCGGACACCTGGAACATGTCACCACGGGCACTGGAGAGAGCTTTTGAAGCGGCACGCCGGGAGAACCGTCTTCCTCGCTGTGTGATCCTTGTCAACCTGTATGGTCAGAGCGCTGATATGGAGGCGCTACTGCCCATTTGCGAGCGTTACAACGTGCCCGTGCTTGAAGATGCGGCGGAGTCTTTGGGGGCCCGGTACAAGGGGCGCGCCAGCGGCAGCTTTGGCCAGCTGGCGGTGTACTCGTTCAATGGCAACAAGATCATCACCACATCGGGCGGTGGCATGCTAGTGTCTGACGACGCTAAGCTGATAGCCCGAGCCAGGAAGCTTTCTACCCAGGCGCGCGAGGTGGCACCCCACTACGAGCATGAGGAGGTGGGCTTTAATTACCGCATGAGCAACGTACTCGCGGGCATTGGACGTGGACAGCTCCGTGTCCTGGATGAGCGCGTTCGGCAGCGTAGGCGTGTCTTCGAGCGATACCAGCAAGCACTGGCCGATATCCCCTTCCTTCGTTGGATGCCAGAGCCGAAGGGTTGTCTCTCAACCCGTTGGCTCACGTGCTTCACGCTCGAGGGCGAAGGTGCCACTGCTCAATGTAGGGCTCTCATGCGGTTGATGGAGCGACATTCGATTGAAGTGCGGCCCGTGTGGAAGCCCATGCACCTGCAGCCGTTGTTCAGGAATGCTCCTTATTTCCCCCATGCTGATGGGGTGGATGTTTCTCGCCAGTTGTTTGAAACTGGCTTATGCCTGCCTTCAGGATCCAATTTGTCTGAAGCGCAGCAGGATCGGGTAATTGCTCATTTGCGCCGTGTCTTAACGTCGTCTTTGGATACTCGTGCGCTGGCATAAGAACAATCTGCTGGCATTTGTATTGGACTTGGCACTGGTCGCATTCGGCTGGTGGCTTACCTTCTGGCTGCGATTCAACTTGGATATACCCGATGAATTCCAGGCCGTGATGGTTGACACCCTGCCATGGCCGTTGCTCGGGTTTGGTACGAGTCTGCTGGTATGGGGGGTGTACCGCCACATCTGGCGCTATACCAGCGTGGCCGAACTCACGCGCCTTGTATATGGCGTGGTGTTCGCCGGTTTGTTGTCTGCGTCTGCAGTGCTGATGCTGCGAGTCGGGTCTTTCCCGCGCTCGGTGCTGCTGTTGCATCCCATGTTGGTGTTGCTGCTTTTGGGCGGTGCCCGCATCAGCGCCCGACTGTTGCTGGTCAACCGTGGGCAAAGTGTGCCTACCGGCAAGCCCTTGCTGCTGGTGGGTTCGGTTCAAGACGCAGCAGCGGCACTGCCTGCGTTGCGCGAGACGCGGCTGTGGTCGCCGGTGGGTATCGTCAGTCCCATCGCCGCCGAAAAAGGCCGCAGCCTGCAGGGACTGAGCGTGCTGGGAGGTTTGGGCGACCTCTCTCACATTGCTGCGCGCACCCAAGCGGCAGCCGCCCTTGTGGTCTTGGCCGCAGGGTCTGATGCCCGGCGAGAAGTGCTCATGGGTGCTAGCGAAGCGAGTCTGCCCCTTTTGACAATGCCGCGGCCAGACGAGTGGCTGCGCGCTGAAGATGGTCAACCTAGGCGTATCGAGCTGGAGGACTTGCTGGGTAGAGCGCCTGTGGCGCTGGATGAAAAGGGCCTGTCTGATCTCATTGCCGGAGAGACGGTGCTGGTCACCGGTGCAGGAGGTTCGATTGGATCTGAATTGTGCCGCCAGATTGCGCGCTTTGGTGTTGCGCGGCTTGTGTGTGTTGACGTGTCCGAATACGCCATCTACCAACTGGAGCAAGAGCTACGCAGGGCTCATCCCCAAGTGCAAGGGCTTTACTACACCGCGAACGTCCGAGAATATGAGCGATTGCTTGCCATCGCTCAGCTCCACCGACCGACGGTGGTATTTCATGCTGCCGCCTACAAGCATGTTCCCTTGATGGAGTCTTTGAACGAGGTGGAAGCCCTGCGCACCAATGTGTTGGGAACGTTGAATGCTGCTCGCGTCGCTGGCGCTGTCGGAGCTACGCGTTTTGTGCTGATATCCACCGATAAAGCGGTCAACCCGACCAATGTCATGGGTGCGAGTAAACGGCTCGCTGAACTGGTCATGCAGTCGGTGGCTAGCGAATGCGAAAGCACGCGTTTTGTGGCCGTGCGTTTTGGAAACGTGTTGGGTTCCAGTGGCTCGGTTGTTCCGTTGTTTTCTGCGCAGATCGCGCGTGGCGGTCCTGTAACAGTCACCCATCCGGACATTGTTCGTTACTTCATGACGATTCCGGAAGCTGCCCAACTGGTTCTGCAGGCTGGTTTGATGGGGCAATCAGGGCAGATTTTTGTGCTGGACATGGGAGAGCCCGTCAAAATCCTTGATCTCGCGAAGATATTGATACGGTTGTCTGGCAAAAACGAGCAGGAAATTCCTGTGGTGTTCACAGGGCTCAGACCAGGAGAGAAACTCTACGAAGAGCTTCTTGCCAATGGCGAAACCACTATTCCGACACCACATCCCAAACTGCACGTGGCCAAAACCAGCTCACCGGGCCGCCTGAACCCGGAGATGGTCTGCAGCGATATTGAGAGTTTAGGGGTTGCCCCGGCAGCTTCGTCGCTGCGTGCCTGGCTCCAGAGTCTGGTACCTGAATACTCAGTGCGTTGACTCAAGCTGCGGCCTGTGTCTCTCGCGCTACTGCGCGATCCCCGTCCGCTCCAGCACATCCCCCACCAGTTCCAGGCGGACCAGGGGGTTGTCCAGCTCCATCAACCGCTGTTTCAGCTCAAGTGGCACTGGCAGCAGTTCGCACCATCGGTTTGCCACCCAGCCGCAATCGTTCAGTTGTGCTGCAGTGGGGGTGACCAAGTGGGGCATGTCTGGGTCGCGTACCTGCAGCGTGTGCAAGACCTGCGCCAATGCAGTTGACGCCTTTTTGAGATCGTCTGGAACCGGTACTGTCAGATCCTGTTCGACGTGATCGACGTCAGCAATCCAAAGGCCGTGCTGCAGGTGATGGCGTTGAGTGATGCGAAAACGCTGGCTACCTCGGCACAACAGGGTGACCAGTCCGGGCTGGGGTGTCTCCAATTGCTCGATGATGGCCAGGGTACCGATGTCGTTGAATCGTTCTTCTGGCGCTCCGGCTTGGCGCACTTCCTGGCCTTGGGTGAGTGCAACCACGCCGAAGGGGGCGCCTGTTCGGTGGCACTTGCGCACCATGTCCAGGTAGCGCACCTCAAACACCCTCAGAGCTAGCACTCCGTCCGGGAACAAGACAGAGCCCAGGGGGAAAAGCGGCAGGGACGACAAGGTGAGAGGTGGGGTCATGGGCGCGTGGATGCCTTCGCCCGCTATCATCCCATGACACCGTCGGCTTTTGCTGCACACCACTGTTTTTGTCTCATCCATGCTCTATCAGATCGCCTCTTTCCTGCTCGATGTTGTTGGCGGCTTGCTGACCGGAGCCTGCCTTTTGCGGCTGTACATGCAGTGGCAGCGGGTGCCGTTCTCCAACCCGGTCGGTGGGTTGGTGTTTGCGTTGACCGACTGGCTGATCATGCCGCTGCGACGGGTGATCCCCCCTGCGGGGCGTTGGGATGTGTCCAGTCTGGTGGCTGCGATGCTGGTGCAGCTGGTGCAGTACGCGTTGTTGACCTTGCTGCTCAGTGCGGGATCGGCATGGGCGTGGTTGCCCTGGTTGGCATTGTTCGGGCTGCTGCGCGTGGCGGTTTCGGGGCTGATCGGCCTGCTGATTGTCTATGCCGTCCTGTCCTGGGTACAGGGTGGCCGTTCACCGCTGGCGGATGTGATCGCGCGTCTGTGTGAGCCTGTGTTGCGTCCTTTTCGGCGCGTCATTCCGCTGATGGGCGGCTTCGACCTGTCGCCATTGGTGGCGCTGGTGGCGCTGCAGGTCGTGATGATTGTTCTGGGCCATTTGCAGGCCAGTGTGATGCGTTAAGCATCCCAAAGGCCCGATGCGCTAGCCAAATATGCTCTGTTTGCTATTGAAAATATAGCAATGGCGTGGTGAGGCCTCACCCAGTCCCCTTTTCGGGGGGGCG
>Ga0207975_100696_pt1 | contig 14487 bp, 12 predicted proteins | sample LakWasMe91_HOW11_2_FD_183913 | JGI IMG/M metagenome (GOLD analysis project Ga0207975, IMG submission 183913) | Freshwater sediment methanotrophic microbial communities from Lake Washington under simulated oxygen tension - Sediment Metagenome... | ecosystem: Environmental > Aquatic > Freshwater >...
GCGACAGGATGTTTTTTCGATGCGGCGGACTGTCCATCCACCCCTGCACGGTCGATTGCGCAATTTCTTCCTGCGTTTTCCAGACGTATTCTTTTTTTACCGCGACACCGTTTTCTTTAATCGTAACGACTTTGTCGTAAAGATTATTCATAAAGATATTTTCACCCGGACCGATTATCCAGGTATTAGAATCGTGTTGCTTTTTCTTGTTCCATCCCAGATTTTTAGCTCGCTCGACGGGACCTTCCCCCTGCAAATTCGTGTGGTTAAAAAAATGAAAGCTCGCCATGTCGCTGCTATGCTTGCGGGCGATGGCAGCAAGCAACTCATCCCTATCCAATTGGGATAATCCGTGATTTTGCCGCACCCGGTTTATCTGTTGATGAATTTGGCGTTCAAGTTCAGCAGCCCTTATATCCGGCGGCGCGCCAATATCGGCTGCTACCGGATAATGAGCAAGGCCGAGGTAAACAATGAGCATGGATAAAATTCGTTTCATAATCTTGATTCAGGAATAGCGAGTCGATAAAAAAAATAGCGGGATATTCGGAAAAAAGCAAAAAAGCATCGGATTGCCGAACTTTCACATTCAAGTGCCTCGATTCCAGCCCCCTGCCAGAATAACGCTGAGCGCGGCGCGTGAGACCGAGACAATACACAGGTGCAAGGCCTGAACGTTTTCATGCGCAGGATTGGTGCATACCAAGTGTTTATACGTATTGTGTGCTTAGTTTACGACCTGATAGTCTAGCTAAAAATTGCATACATTTTAAACTGAGTTCATTAATTATCACCCCATTATCATGTAGAGAGGAAGATATTGATATTCAATCATTTTTCACCAACATTATCCAATAACCACAACAAAGGCTATTTTTTATGAATATTACCAAAAACACAGCACTAAGTTTATTACTGGCTTTCTCTTTAGGCTCAACCTGCGTTATCGCTTATGCGGAAGGTGCCGACAAAAGTTCCGTTAACAGCCCAAACGAAACCATCATGCACATCGAAAAAGCGATAGTCGAAATCAGCCATCGCGATTTCATGCCGCCCAGCGAGCATTTAAAAGCGGCGCGTGCGGCCTCCGAGAAAGTAACGGGAAATCCGGACATCGTCAAAAAGGCCAACGCGAGCATCATTCAGGCGCAAATCAAAGCAAACCAGTTTGATATAAAAGGTGCTACGGACGAGTTGAATAAGACGCTGGAGCTCTATAAGTCGCTTAAATCAGAATAGCCCTGTAGCAAACCGCCAATCAGTACATAATGCCGATGACAGCGGATCGCAGTTGCGGTGGCTTGCTAAGGGCGAATCCACACTACAAATGATCCGCCTTATAGCGTTTAAAGAAACAATGCTTTATTTCCTCATTGATCTTTTGAATTTTCTATCCAATTTGTTATTGGCATCTTGAGATAATTGAGCGGCCCGGTTAGCTGCAACTTCTGCGGCTCCCGCCTTTGCAGCCGCATCAGCAGCTGTAGTTTGCGCACTGGCAGCATCGGCCGATGCTTGCTTAACAGAACCATCCAAGCCATTGACTTGCGACTGTAAATCTTCAACATCTGAATTAGTTGCGCAAGCCGTAACCAGGCTAAAAGCCAGAACAATCATTGATAACTTTATTACTTTTTTCATATTATTTTTCCTTACTCAAGATGATGACTATAAAAGTTTCACATATCAAATAACTCTATGTTTAATCTGAGCTATTCAAATATATTTTGCATGTTGATAACTTAACGCGAGCTTAATACAGTGGATTTCAGGATGTTACATATCCGAACCTAAGGAACAGGGAAAAACAAACGAGTTGTCTGTTTGTGGCAGAAATAAAGATCGAATGGCGCAAGGAACGGCCCCTTGAGGTTCGCACAGAACCGGACGTGATACTCTCGCTTCACCCGGCTCTTATCATTCAACTGATGTATCAACACTTTTCCGGACGTAGCCGTACAGAGTGGTTTAATTCCAGCGTCAGGTCGCCGCAATCGAAAGCCCTAAATGATTGTCCACCATTGTGTTTTGTAGGCCCGTGCCCGTAGGTCGGGTTAGCGTAGAGTAACCCGACATTTTGCTACATGGCTTTCAAATGGGAGTCTCGTAGGATAATGGTATGGACCTCCCGGCGATTTTTTTTCCGAATTTAATTACACGGGATGGAATAGCTAATCCTCCAGCCTCGCCGTTTTGAAACTGGCAGACGCTCCCAACAGACCGACCACGAAGAAAGCCGTACCGACAAGGGTGAAACGCAGATTCGCCTCCTGGATAGTCATGTCGCCGGTCGCATAAAGCATGATAATGACGGCGACCAATCCCCAGCCAATAAAACGCAATACAGCGGCCATAATGAGTTTACCTAGCGCTTCCGATTCGCTGACCGGCGTGTCCATTCGGTAAGCGACAAAACCGCACATCAGCGCAGGCAGAATGCCCCAGCGCATATGTTCTATGAAGCTTTCCAGAAACCTGAAGTGATCTTTGTAGTAAGTTAACTCAAGTATAAGCGCTGATGCAGAGGTGCTGACAATAAACCCCATTATCATCATCGCCATATAGAAGCCGTAGTATCGATCGAATTGCTCCCGTTGGTGCCTGAAGGCGAGCGTCCGGGAAACAAAGACCAACGCTATCGGAAGGACATAGATCAGGATGGCATAGGCGACCCAGCGGAGTGTCGTGTAATCAAAGTGCGCCAGCGGTTGATCGGGAAACAGGAAAGCATTGTGTAACGAAACCGAAATCTCCCGGCCCAACATGATCCCAATGGCGGTGGCAGCCGTGAATAGCAGGATATATTTATAGGTGTGTTTGAGGCGGGCCTCGTGGACGTTGCCGCCGAGTTGCTTCACGGTTGCCCATATCTCATTCTCGCTTGCGCTCCCGAACACGACCAGTGAGGCAAGTAAGCGACAGAGTAAACCGGTCAGGTGGTCCAGTTCCTTTAGCAATTTGACCGTCTTGGTATAGTGCGGTTCCGCTTCCTTCCAGACGGCCACTTTTTCCGACATCGCATTGTAGGAGATGCAGATTTCCCCCCATTTCAGAGACGGTTCGTTGAACAACCGACGAAAAGACGATTGGTTGGCGTAGTCGTGTATCTGGTCGAAAAGAAGGCAATTATGAGCCCATTTATACTCGACTGTGGCGCTGGATTTTTCGAAATCGCCGGGATCGATGCTCGACACCAGCAGGCGATTGGCGATTTGTGCTTTTAATGTATCGTCGACTGCCGACAATCTCGATGTAATGAGAGCGTTATAAACTTCTACCGCCTTGGTCGGAATTGCGAAAGCGTCATGGATGCTGTCCCTCAATATAAGCAAGGGATTGAACCTGCTTTCCCAGGCGATAAAAAATAGAAACAACCCGGCGCCAATCAAAGGGATGATCGTGTTTCCGTCCAAGCCATTCAGAAGATTCACCCATTTCCCTGAACGGAGGTTCTCCACAATGAGCGTCACCAACGGTTCCAAGGGTAGCCACTGCCAGGTAAGCAGCCAATAAAGTGCGGCCATAAGCAAGCAGTACGATGCGATCCCTATCCAGTAGGCGCTTCTGCGGCTAAAGTATTGGGGGAGCGTCGGTTCAGCGCCTAACTGAATCCGGCGTTTTTGGAAGGATCGATAGGCGAGAAAGAATGCAGCGCCAGTTCCAAGAAACTGTACCGCAAAGTTAATCAAGAGTTCGACAGTCATGGTGCGTTTGCTCCTACGTGCTTTTCACAAGGTTTCGAATTTAGGGGAAATATTCAAGTTCTGCCTGATTATAAGTGATAAGCGCGCTTAGGGTATGGTCGGTAATAACTTTCCGAAACTTGGACTCATCGTTGCCACGCTCAGCGCTCATCGTTATACACAACTCAGCCCAAGACTCGTCTACCGGCAGGGATGTCGGCATCTAGTGCCATGGACGGTAATTTTCGAGCTACGCATATTGCTCTCGGGATGTCTGCGATCTTTCACATCCCTGTGCCTGGATTCGCTACGCGCTCTAACGGGTCCGTCATCCCTGCCAGAATGACGGTGTTTCGTAGACACTTGTGATAACGATGAGTGCCCCGCATGGGAATTCAGTACGGGAAGCTGGAGCTTGGGAACCAGCGTACAGCCGAAGTAATTAGTCATTGTTCATCGTCAAAGTCGGCGAAACAAGTAGGTCGGGTTAGCGATAGCGTAACCCGACATTTTGCGCGAATGTGTCGGGTTACGGCTAGCGCCTAACCCGACCTACGGTACTACAGGACAGGATCCGGTTAACAACCAGTCCTCAGGGTGCGACGGCCTCCCAATAAACCGTTAAAGCTTACTTAATCTTTTTAGTAAAATTTTATTTATTTTGATCATACAAGGATGTGGTGAACGCAGTGAACCGCATCAACCGAGGAACGCAAGAGTGGTGCGGCTCGCTCCTCATCTTACCGCGTTACAAAGAATCCGTTTTACAGCGTTATGGTTAACGTCAAACAACCTGCAAGTCAGCCAATTTGACTATCATGCCGCCTTGGGCAAAATGCAAGGAAACCGAGCCAAGCTCATCCACTGTGACATCGATCAAACCGCCGCCTTCATACCGGAAATAGGCATCAAGACCACGATAGCGCACAAGGCCACCCCATGTTGAGTTAGTCCATGGCAAACTCGGAATAGTATAGGCGCTGATTTTTTTATCACCGATATCGACAAAATTAATCCTGTTAGAGCCGGACGGGACATGTTGCCCCGTTCGAAACGCAAGGTGGCAATTAAATGTAGTCGCTTAGCTCAGACATCACAGAAACGTTAGGGACGGGGTTGCAAACCCCGTCCCGCTTGGAGAAAAATTGTTAGCTACCGCCGAGCGACTTAACAAAATCGTGAAAAATGGAGAGCGCCAGTGGAATTACACCTAAAACAATTCCATTAGCAACCCATAAACGTCTTTGCTTTTCGATATACTCATGCTCAGGGCCAACCTGCAACTCAACAGAAGGCCAAAGCGACTTCAATTTTTCGACAAGGGCGAATCCCGGGAATAGCCCACTTAAATAGTAGAGGCCGTATTTAATAAAGTAATACCCAACCGGAACACTAGCAATATGCTTAAGTAGTAGCCAAAATACCCCATCAGGTTCGCTTGACGCATGTATGGGTACAAATGCCATTACCTTTGCGAAAAGAAAACTAATTATCGCACCAGCGCTAATAGCTGCTACAGCTGATATCGCCCCTCCCCACTTAGCGACAAAGGTATTTTGGGGCTTAATAGAGGCTATAAGCTGTTCAATCTGAGTAATGGTTCCGTTCACCCACTTTGAGTCACTTCCAGAAACCGTGATCGTATTGCTGTAGATTCTGTCCCCGTGTTCGATGCTTATTGAGATTCGCTTGTTCTTTGCCTTCTCTCTGTACGAAAGATCAATCTTCTTAACACGCCGTCGAGTTACGGACGAATCATCCGAAAATAGGTTCGGATCAGAACTTTGAAATGATGAGCTATCAAAGGCGTCTACAGTAAAACTGACTTCGTACCAATTTCGCTCTGATGAGTCCGCAGACTCTGCTTCCTTGGCAACAAGGTTTGCAAGCCCTCGGATATCTTTTAGGTATACGATTTTGTCTCGAATCTTCACGACCCGTGACTCATTTATCTCCGTCATTACTCCCTCTAAATTAGGTGATTAACATTATATATACGTCATCGCTTGTCTTACAAGATCCTGATTTGTCGTATATTCTTCATAAACTCATCCAATCGATTGTTTTATTGGGCTGAGCCCGGCAGACCACGTTGCGAGTATCTTAAAGTCTAACGTATCATATCATGATCTAGAAAATCCGGTTTGCCTTCCTAAAATCAATCTCGCCCACTATGCGGTACGCCCAGCGTACCCTACATTAAACAAGTCACCCTCTCTCATCCCAAGCCTTTTCCATCCGTTTTTCAGAAACCGGATAAGCCGTTTTGAGCTGCTGGGCAAACAGCGAAACCCTAAATTCCTCAAGCATCCAGCGAAACGGGTCTTGTTCCGGGATAACCTTGTCTTTTTTAGCTTGCTTCTCCACGTCCTTCCAATACCGCGTCGCATAGCGGTTGGCTTCCTGGACTTTTTGCAGGTTGTTGTCCCGTTTATCCAGCCGGTATTGCACGGCCTTCAAATAGCGCGGGATGGCTTTGAGCTGCTGGTAAGGCGTGTTGCGGATGAACCCGGCATAGATCATCAAATCCAGCTGTTCGTTAATGTCTTTAGCCAGCGGGTCGTTCGTATTCAGGCGGTTCAGTTGCGTTTTTATAGCGCCGTAAAGTTCCATGATTTCCAGAGCAATTTTCCCGGCCTCATTGGCGGCGCTGATCAGCCCCGCTTTATTGGCTTGCAAGGTTTGTTCAAAAGCCTGCTGGGTACGAATAGTCCGGCCTTCAATAAATACGCCGTACAGGACTAAATAAAGCAGGTCGTCTTTATACGATACGTTCGCGTCATTGCCGATCAGCGGATGTTTCGGCAAGCGGTTGTAGGTCAATTCCGCCGCAGCCGACTTCGGTATGTTTTTGACCACATAAGTGCATTCCTTGCGCAGTTGCAGCTGGAACAGGCGCATTAATCCAGCCTGATGCTGTAGCGTGGCTTTCTGCTCGGTATCGAAAATACGCACGCCGACCGCATCGCCTTCATCGATGATCGCGGGGAATCCGACAAAGGACTGGCCCTTCTGGATAAACTGGTAAGTCTCCGGCAGGTCGTCGAAAGCCCAGCCGATGCAGCCGGTATAGTTCAGCTCGTCGGCGGCAATCTGGTCGAAGCTGTCCCCGGCTTTGGCGGTATGCTTGAGCTGCAATTTTTTCAGGTCGCGGCCGTAATCCAGCAATTGACCTTGATCGTCAACAACCCTGAAATTCATCTTCAAGTGATCGGTCAAGGTCTCGGTATTCCAGGCATTGAGCGGAATCGCCTCGCCGGTCAGTTTTTTCAAGCGATTGCCCAGCCATTCCTGCAACGCGCCTTTAAAATCCGGCTCGATTTCAAGACACTGTTTGACGGTCTCAGGCACCGGCACAAAATGTTTCCTGATGTTCTTGGGCAAGGCTTTAATCAGCGCGATGCATTTTTCCTCCAGCAGCCCCGGCACCAGCCAATCGAAAGCCGTTTGCGAGACCTGATTCAATTGATGCACCGGGATGATCGCGGTCACGCCGTCTTCGTCATGTCCAGGCTCGAACCGGTATTGCAGCGGGATGGTCAGGTTGCCGATCTTCTTGCTGTCCGGGAAATCCCATTCGTTGACATAGTCTTCCTCCTGTTCCCGCGTTAAATCCTCCTTGGTCAGAAACAGGATTTTCGGGTTGGCACGTTCGGCTGTCTTGCGCCAGGTATCCAGCGTAACGCCGCTGACTACCTCGGGCGGCAGTTTGCTGTCGTAGAACAGGTACAGCCACTGCTCATCCTCGACCAGATCGACCCGGCGGCCTTTGTGCTGGATCATGCCCACTTCTTCGAGCAGTTTCTGGTTGGCGACATAAAACGGCGCGTTGCTGTGGTAATCATGATCGACCAGCGCCGAGCGGATGAAAATCTCCCTGGCGGCTTTGGCATCGACATGGTCGTAAGGAATTTTACGCCCGGCTTGCAGCGTCAGGCCGTACAACAAGGTGCGCGAGGACACCATGCAGCGTGCGCCTTTCTTTTCCCAATGCGGGTCGTAATAGTTGTGCTTGACCAGATGCCCGGCGCAGTGCTCTATCCATTCCGGCTCGATTCTTGCGACGTTACGCGCGTACACCTTGCTGGTTTCGACCTGCTCCGCCGCCATGATCCACTTGGGCTTGAGCTTGTGCAGGCCGGAACCGGGGAATATGAAGAACTTCAGGCCGCGCGCGCCGAGGTATTCGTATTGCTCATGGCGAAAACCGATGTTCGATAGCAATCCCGGCAACAGAGCGCGATGGATTTTTTCATAACCGGGTTCATCGGTATTCGGGTGCATTTTTAAATCGCCCTTAACCACCTGCATGATTTGCGCGTGGATGTCGAACCACTCGCGCATTCTCATGTAAGACAGGAAATTGTCGGTGCAGTATTTGCGCAGCTTGCTGTTGGACAGGTGTTTTTTCTTGTCCTCGTAAGTATTCCAGATATTTAAGATGGTTAAAAAATCGGACTCGGGATGACGAAACGCCGCATGTTTGGCATCGGCCTGCTGCATCTTGTCGGCGGGTTTTTCGCGCGGGTCTTGCACGCTCAACGCGGAAACGATGATCGCAACCTCGGTCAGGCAATGCTCATGCGCGGCCGCGATCAGCATCCTGGCAAGCTTGGGATCGGTGGGGAATTTGGCCAGCTGCTTGCCGACTTCGGTCAGCTTGCCCGATTTATCCAGCGCGTTGACTTCATGCAGTACGGTTTTTCCGTCCCGGATCATCTTGTCTTCGGGCGGCTCAAGGAATGGGAAGTCTTCGATGTCGCCGAGATTCAACGAGATCATCTGCAAGATAACCGCAGACAAATTGGTGCGCATGATTTCCGGTTCGGTAAATTCCGGTCTGGCTAAATAATCATCATGCGAATACAGCCGGATGCAAATACCTTCGGCGACACGACCGCAGCGCCCTGCTCTCTGGTTGGCGCTGGATTGCGAGATGCGCTCGATCGGCAAACGCTGGATTTTGCTGCGATGGCTGTAACGACTGATACGTGCGTGGCCGGTGTCGATCACGCAGCGGATGCCCGGCACCGTCAACGAGGTTTCGGCGACGTTGGTCGCCAGCACGATGCGGATTTTTCCGCCTTTGGGCTTGAAAACCCGCTCCTGCTCGCTGACGCTGAGTTTTGAATACAGCGGCAGAATTTCATATTGGGTCGGGTGATGCTTTTTCAGCGAATCGGCGGTTTCCCTGATTTCCCGCTCACCGGTGAGGAAAATCAGGATGTCGCCGCGCAAATCCCGGTACAGCTCATCAACCGCATCGAGTATCGCATTTTGCAAATCGTCGGTAGTCTCATCAAGGGCTGTCCCTGCCCTTGCCCCTTCGGGCGCGTTGCGTGCCAATCCGCTCCCGGCGGATTGGTCATCCTCCTCTTCTCGTTGCTCAATCGGCCGGTAACGCATTTCGACCGGATAAGTCCGCCCTGAAACCTCGATAATCGGTGCGTTGTTAAAATGCGTGGAGAAGCGTTGCGTATCGATGGTGGCCGAGGTGATGATCAGCTTTAGATCAGGGCGTTTTGGCAACAGCCACTTCATGTAACCGATCAGGAAATCGATGTTCAAACTGCGCTCGTGCGCTTCATCGATAATGATGGTGTCGTATTGATTCAAGTAAGGATCGTTTTGCGACTCGGCCAGCAAAATACCGTCGGTCATCAACTTAACTAACGATTCGGCGTGAGTTTTATCGTTAAAGCGGATTTTGTAGCCTACCGACTTACCCATCGGTTCGCCGAGCTCTTCGGCGATACGGTCGGCGACGGTGCGCGCGGCAATTCGCCGGGGTTGGGTGTGGCCAATAAATCCCGCTACGCCTCGACCTATCGACAGGCAAATCTTCGGCAACTGCGTGGTTTTACCGGAACCGGTTTCGCCGCAAACAATCACCACCTGATTCCCCTGTATCAGTTTGGCGATATCGTCTTTTTTGCCGGTGACCGGCAAATCGGGGAATGTCAGCACTGGAATACTGGCGAGGCGTTTGTTTCTGGCGGCGACCGATCGTTCAATACGGCTCGCCAGCGCGTTTAATTCTTCTACTGAATTTTTGCTGCGGCAGCGGTCTAACTGCCGCTTCAATACAGGCCTGTCCTGATTAAGACAATGCGCTAACTGATGGGTGAGTTGCTTGATAAGATCGGGGGTGGACATCGAATACAGCCGGATAAAATAAGCCTATTATACGTTAATTTATCTGTTATTAACGGATGTTACGCACTGTCCGTTACAGCCGCGAAAAAGATAGACCACAGGTGGCACGGATTTGATTTTTCTTACCATTGTCCAGAAAGATTGGCTGAAATATCCGTCGTAAGGCGTGCCGTGCGCGCCTTATAAACCAAGGCGCGCACGGCACGCCCTACTCACTACCACCTTTTTTGCGGTTTTCGCGGACAATGCACCACATCAGTCATCAACTTTATCCATAGACTATTAACCGATTGTTTATTAGACTTGAAATTGTTCATCTGATGTAAAGGTGCATCATGATTTCTTCCGTATCCAATAATAGCTCCGCTGTCTGGCAAACTGATTATTCCCAGCGGCAATCGGCCGCCTTCTCTACAACCGATCCTGATCAGGACGTTCAACAAGATCCCGCATTAAAAACCGATACTTCCGCATTAACGGGCGGTAAAAAAACCGGGGAACTTTCCGAGTCCGACCTGAAAGTCGTCAGCGAACTTAAACAAAGAGACGCCGAAGTTAAAGCGCATGAGGCCGCGCATCTGGCTGCTGCCGGGGGCATTGCCACAGGCGGCGCCAGTTTTGATTATCAGCAAGGCCCCGACGGGATTCAGTACGCAATTGGCGGAGAGGTCAGCATAGACACCTCTCCGGTTCCCGGCGACCCGGCCGCAACACTACGAAAAGCCGACACGATCAGGAGAGCCGCCCTGGCTCCGGCCGAACCCTCCGGCCCGGATATGCAAGCGGCAGCAGGGGCAACGGCAATGGCCGCGCAGGCACAGGTCGAATTATTGCAGAAAAATCAAGACACCCAAAACGGCAACAAAGACCATCTTGGAACGAAAATCAACCTGTCAGCATAAGCCTAATTCTTCTGACCGAAGAAATTGCAGGAGTGCCAGCTTTGCCTGCACTCCGAAAATCATTAATGCCTGCCCACTGCTTATTTTCTGCGAGCGGCTTAAATAGCGGGTTTTATTCAGGCTCATTCAAAACATCTGAAAAATCAATCAACCAGGACTCATGAAAATGGTTTGTTGTCAGATAAGCCCCCAGATTGACCCACTGCACTCCGCCGTCCAATATCGCCGAATCGGAGGTGATGGCAACTTTACCGCTATTCCGAATGACCTGATCCGGGTTGTCAATTAGCTCCGCCTGCCAGTTCCAGTGATGGACCGTGGCAATATCCCGCACCATCTCGGCAAGCCGTCCGCTGTTGGAAACGGGTTTGTCAAACAACCACAACACGCTTGCAGGGCAAAAGGCTTGCAGCACATTACCAATGAGTTCAATCGCCTGCCGGGTTTCATGTACCAGCCGGTAAGTCCCATGAATGCCGGCAATATCCCGTATACAGCCATCGCAGCAACGCAGCAATAATCCTCCCGCCATAGCCGTTTCGACGGAAATAATCAGGTTAAACCCGTCAATAACTAATTGCCGGTCTTTGATTTGCTCAATGGGGAGGCACGTTGTCTTTCTTAACTCCCGGCTGGTATTCGAGCAGGCCGCCCTGGAAATCGCCAGGCGTTGGCGTTTTACAAGCTGATGGTGGTCGCCTACCAGCTGCATAACCGAATGCCGCGCATAACCGCGATTAAGCAACCAGCAGAATTCATAAACCGCATCGCGCAAGCGAAGCAATGGTTCGCCGCTGAATAACGCTTGGTCATTCAGATGCATACCGCGATGCCTTTGTTCGTGGGTATTCATATAATCGCCGACACACTCATTCAGGATTCAAACTTGATTCATCATAAAACATCCGTCCATAATGAAACAGCCCCGGCCATAAAGCCACAATTTATAAAACATCCTGATGAGAGATTTAGACGCACTTTTTGAGGCGCTCGCAAAGTCAACTTTCCGCAGCAAGTTTCACCTCCAAGGCAAAGATCTTGTTTATTTGCATACTAAAGGACTGCCAACGGTTATCGTTCATGCCGGAGACTTTATCGCAAAGCGCCTGGCACCGGCGGTGCTTACAAATGACGGCAAACAAACCCCTTTTCGAGGCCACCCGGTTTTTGTAGCGCAACATGCAACGGCCTGTTGCTGCCGCGGCTGTCTGGAAAAATGGCACAGAATACCGAAGGGCCGCGCCCTTACTCCGGATGAAGAAGCTTATGTGCTCAAAATCCTGGAACGATGGCTGCATAATGAAATGAACAAGCTCGCTTAACAAATATCCGCTTACCGGTCGACAATCGACCGGGTCTCGATACCGTGTAAATCCCCGATTAAACAGGCCTTGGCATTCCCGGCCACTGCTGATGTAAGTTAGCGCGCATAGGTGTTTATACGAATTGTGCGTTCAGCTTAAATATTGATATTTTGATAAAAAATCGTGCAGGTAAATAATCACTTGTTAATCATCATTGCCAAAAGAGTAAAGGAAGATAACTTATGAAAATATATCTTGCGGAGTTTTTGGGGACATTTTGGCTGGTTCTTGGCGGGTGTGGCAGTGCTGTATTGGCCGCGGCGTTTCCTGATGTGGGCATCGGGTTTCTAGGGGTTGCATTGGCTTTTGGTTTAACCGTACTCACCATGGCTTACGCAATCGGGCATATCTCAGGCTGCCATTTAAATCCGGCGGTTTCTATAGGACTATGGGCCGGCGGTCGTTTCCCGGCAAACCAATTGCTGCCTTATATTGTCGCTCAAGTAGTGGGTGCCGTTGTTGCGGGAGGCGTTCTTTATGTTATCGCCAGCGGCAAGGCAGGCTTCGATGTTTCAGCGGGCTTCGCTGCCAATGGCTATGGCGCTCATTCGCCAGGCGGTTATTCCCTGCTTGCGGCCCTGGTCTCGGAAATTGTGATGACCATGATGTTTTTGTTGGTCATTCTCGGCGCAACCGACAAACGCGCGCCGCAGGGAATGGCACCTGTCGCTATCGGTTTTTGTCTTACCCTGATTCACCTGATCAGCATTCCCGTCACCAATACCTCCGTAAATCCTGCTCGCAGTACAGGCGTCGCCGTCTTCGTTGGCGACTGGGCGCTTGCACAGCTCTGGTTATTTTGGCTGGCGCCGATCGTTGGAGCGATACTCGGCGCGGTAATCTATCGGTTCATCGGCAGCGCGGAAGATTGAAACGCATAAACCCAACAATCGTACGGCCACGCACAATAAGGCAAAGCTCTCAATCTTTATGACCACATCGAAACCATGAAAGAGGTTACATCATGAGCAGCACTTATCAATACCGGCGCATTTCCAAGGAAGACGCGGCGGTTCTTTTCGTGGACCACCAGTGCGGCCTGACTGCGTTAGTGCAGGACTATCCGCCCAGCGAATTCAAGAACAGCATTATGGCCTTGGCCGATATGGCAAAGTTCTTCAATCTGCCGACCATCCTCACCACCAGTTTCGAGACGGGGCCGAACGGTCCCATCATGCCCGAGCTGAAAGAGATGTTTCCCAACGCCCCGTTCATCGCCCGCCCCGGCCAAATCAACGCCTGGGACAACGAGGACTTCGTCAAGGCCGTGAAGGACACCGGCCGCAAACAGCTGATCATCGCCGGCATCGTGACCGAAGTCTGCGTAACGTTCCCGGCGCTCTCCGCATTGGAGGCAGGCTACGAGGTTTTCGTCGTCACCGATGCCTCCGGCACATTCGATCAGGCCAGCCGTGAGGCGGCATGGCTTCGGATGGCGACCGCAGGGGTGCAACTGCTAAATTGGTTCGCCGTGGGTTCCGAGCTGCACCGCGATTGGCGCAACGACATCCAAGGCTTTGGCAAGCTCCTTTGCGACCATACCCCGATCTACCAGAGCCTCATGACCAGTTATGCCGCTAAAGGCTGAGCCTGACGGAGCACTGCTATGGTCACGCCGGTTATGGCGCGCATTAGCGCTGTGTTGCCGCTGCCTCATCGTGCAATCTACGTTCAAAAAGAGAAAACATGGCTACTAAGATTTTCGTAAACCTACCGGTAAAAAATCTCAATGAGTCTGTGGAATTCTTTACGCAACTCGGTTTCACCTTTAACCCCCAATTTACCGACGAAACCGCCACTTGCATGATTGTGGCCGAAGACATTTTCGTCATGCTGTTGACCGAGGCCAAGTTCAAGACTTTTACCCCAAAACAAATTTGCGATGCCGCGAAATACACAGAAGTGCTGGTGTGCTTAACGTCCGAAAGCAGGGAAAAAGTCGATGAAATGGTCCGCAAGGCGGTCGCCGCCGGTGGAACAACTTATAACGAACCGCAAGACCACGGCTTTATGTATGGTCATGGATTCCAGGATTTGGATGGCCACATTTGGGAACTCATCTTCATGGAACCCGGCGCAATAAATCAAGGCTAACAAACAATCGCAGATTAACAACTAAATCATAAGAGATGCCGATGACCACCCAAACCGCCAAAACGCATGACAAAACCCAGATTAGACAGCTCATCAGCGACCAGATGAGCGCCATCTGCGCAAAAGATACCGATCGCATCATGAGCCATTACGCGAATGAGGCCATTATCTTCGACGTGAAACCGCCGTTCCAAATCAAAAATACCCATCAGCTCCGCCGCGTTTGGGAGGCGTGCCTGCCCTGCTTTCCAAACGCCTTCGGGACAGAGATGCGTGACCTGGGTATTT